>Ga0209491_10003035_pt1 | contig 28532 bp, 10 predicted proteins | sample BON02_FD_187213 | JGI IMG/M metagenome (GOLD analysis project Ga0209491, IMG submission 187213) | Freshwater microbial communities from Lake Bonney liftoff mats and glacier meltwater in Antarctica - BON-02 (SPAdes) (version 2) | ecosystem: Environmental > Aquatic > Freshwater > Ice > Glacier...
GGGGGGGGGGGGGGGGGGGGGGGTAGGGCGTTTTTTGGTTTTCGCTTCAGGAGTGCGCTGCAACTTTTGGGGTGGGGGAGGCAAGTTTATTTTCTCATGGTGTGCAGTGCGTGCCCACAGCAGCACATCCTCCGCCCAACAAACGCACGTGACTCACCGCCCTCTTGCCCGAACAAGCCAACAAAAACAACATACAAAAAAACAAAAAAACAAAACAAAAAAAACAAAAAACAGACGCCCCGCGAGTCTGCGCCCGCCTTTGGCTGCCCGGCCGAGGGCGCCGTCGACAGCTGCCCCTCCGACCCGGGCGCCGACAGCACCAGCAACTTCATGCAGTACACGGACGACGCTTGCATGAGCGCCTTCACGTCGGGACAGGTCGCGCGCATGTCGGCCTTGTGGCGGCGGTACCGCGGGTCGTCGGGTGAGGGCGCGCTGCTGTCGGAGGGCGACGGCGGCGACGGCAGTAGCGGCGACGCCGCAGAGGCGCCTGCGCCCGCGCCCGAGCGCGAGGGCGGCGACGCGGGGGCCGCCGCCGCCGCCGCGGAGGACGCGGCGGCGGGCGCCGACGCCCCCGCCGCGCCGCCCCCACCACCCCCGCCGCCGCGCCGCCGCCGCCGCGTCGTGCGCGGCGGGTGAGCGCGTGGTTCCGTGAAAATTCGGACCCCCCCGTCATTCTTTCTTTTTCGAGGAAGGCCGGCCGGCCGCTGCGATCCGCGCGCCGCCCCTCCCGGAGAAAAAAACGCCTCGAGCGAACAATCGTTCTGCACTTGTGTGTTCGCCGCTCGCCGCCCCTTACATCGAACCCTGTGCCTAGCATAAAGTCGCGATCCCATCCCTTTTTTGTACACGCGGCCCCCCTCTTGTAAACAACTCGACACCCGAGCGAGCGAGCGAGCGAGCGGGCGAGCGAGCGAGCGGGGGGCCCGTCGGCTGCGTTCTCCGCCCGTCAGCCCCTCGCCTCGCTGCGGCCGCCGCCGCTTTCGATTCGCGGCCCCAACACCAAAAAGGAACAAAATCGCGCCTTCCCCTTTCGCAACTCCAAACCTCTACACGACCGTGAATTTATATTGACCCTCCAACCCCTCTTGCCGTGCCCCCGCGCCACGTCCCGCCCCGTGAACAAACAACCAGGCGCGCGCAAAAAAAGCAAAAGAGACAGACAGACAGAGCAAAAGAGAGTCTTGAGTCCGCGACCCAACGAAAGATGCCCAGGACCGGTCGCTCGTGCCGCGCGTAGGTCGCGCGGCGCAGAATTGGTCGCAATGGCGCCTCTGGCGCCGGCGCGCCTCCTCGAGGCGGCCGCGTCGCTCGCGGACAGCGGCGCGACCGAGGCCATGATGGAGGGGGCTGGAGCTTGCCCACAAACCCACGGGCTCCTTCGCCTCCCCCCCCCTCCCCTTGCTGCTGCTCCCTCTTTCGCCTCCCGCCTGCTCGCGTGGGCGCAGGCGGCGTGCGCCTTCCTCATGCTGCTCGGCAGCCTCGGGTGGATGCTCGCGGCGCGCGCGCGCAGGCTCGAGCGCACGCGCCTGCAGGCCGCGGCCGCGCGCGCGGGCCCCCCGCGCCGCGATTGTCGCGCCGCCGCCAGTGAGGCGGCCGCGCCGACGCCGCCGACGCCGACGGGCCTGGCCGCCGCCGCCGCGCGCTCGCCGCCCGCCCTCGCGGCGGCGCCCGTTGCCCTCGCGGCCGCCGCCGCCATTGCCTTGCCGCCCCCGGATCCGCGCGGCGACGCACGGGAGCAGCAGCGGCGGCCGAGCAGCGCCCCCCCTCCCCCCTCTCTCCCTCAACAGCACCAGCAGCAGCAGCAGCAGCCAAGCCCGCAACCAGAGCCGCGCCGGCCGCCCGCCGCCGCGACCGCCGCCGCCGCGTCCCCGCCCGAGGGCTGGTTCCGCTCGCCCGCCGCCCGCGAGGGGCGCTGGCCGGGCGTCTCGGTGGTGCTGCCGGTGAAGGGCACGCGCCCGCACTCGCTGGCCAACTGGCGCTCGCAGCTCGGGTCCCGCTACCCGGGTCCCTTGCAGTTTGTGTTCGTGGTCGAGAGCGAGGCGGACCCGGCGTGCGAGGCGGTGCGGATGCTGCTGGCCGAGCGGGACGAGGCGTGGCGCCTCCGCGCCGAGCAAAACAGGGCGGCGGGCGCCGCCGCCGCGGGCGGGGGCACGGGCGCGCCGCCGCCGCCGCCGCCGCCGCCGCCCGCGCCGGCGCGCCTGGTCGTCGCGGGCCTGTCGACGGGCCGCAGCCAGAAGATCCACAACCTGCTGGCGGGCGTGGCGTCGGCCACGCGCGCCGAGGCCGTCGCCACGGCCGGCGAGGTGGAGACGGACGAAGAGGAGGAGGAGGAGGAGGACGAGGAGCAAGAGGAGGAGGAGCGGCGGCGGCGGCGGCGGCGGCGGCGGCGGCAGCAGCGGGCGGCGGCGGCCAAGGCGGCGGGCGGCCAAGCAGCGACCGGAGCAGGAGGCCGGCCGCCGGCGCAGCCGCCCGCCGCCGAGGAGGCGGACGCAGCCTCCGCTCCGCGCGAGGATTCGACACCAGACGACACCAACGATTGCAGCGGCGACGACGACGCCGACGAGGACGACAGCGACGATGCCGACGACGACGCGCTGCTGTCCGCCGCCGCCGCCGCCGCCGAGGCCCGCATCCGCGACGCCCTCGCCGGCTTCCCCTACGTCCTGTGCCTCGACGACGACGTGGCCCTCGCGCGCGACCACGTGGCCCTGATGGTGGACTGCCTCGAGCGCGACGCCGGCCTGTTCATGGCGACGGGCTACCCGCTCGACCTGCCCGTGCCGCCGCCCTCGTCGGCGGCGGCGGCGGCGGCGGCGGCGGCGGGAGCGGCGGCGGCGGCGGGCTGCTCTTTGTCGACGCTCGCGGGGGAGCGGGCGGCGGGCGGCAAAAAGGCGCAGGCGGCCGCGGCGGCGGCGGCGACGGCGGGCGGCGGCAGCGGCGGTCACCGCCGCTCCGTCTCGCGCAGCCTGCCGCTGCTGCCCAGCCTGCTCGCGCTCGTGGGCGCGGGCGGGGCGGGCCTGTTTGACGCGACGCGCGCCGAGCCCGCCCTCGGAGGCAGCGGCGGCGGCGGCGACGACGCTTCCGCCGACGCCGACGCCGACGCCGACGCCGCCTCTGCGCCGCCGCCGCCGCCGCCCCCCCTGCTCGCCTGGGCCCAGGAGACCTGCGGCGCCGTGCTCGCCCACGCCTACCTCGCCTTCCACATGCCGCTGCTCGTCGGGTTTGCGTTTGGCGAGACCACCCCCTTTGTGTGGGGCGGGTGCATGCTGCTGCGCGCCAGGGGGCTTGTGGGCGCGCCGGGGGCGGCGGCGCGCGCGGGCCTGCGGCTGCGGCCGCGCCTGCGCTCCCCTTCTGCTCCTCCCGCCCTGGCTGCTGCTGCCGGCGCCGCCGCCGACGCCGCCGACGCTTCCGACGACCCGTCCGCCGCCGCCGCCGCCGCCCCACGCCGCCGCCGCCCTCACCGCCGCAGCAGCATCGTCCCCCCGCGGCCCCCGCCCGTGGCCACCGACCCCCGTGCCGCCCGCCGCGACGCCGACGACCCCGCCATCTTCGACCCTTCGGGCGTGCTGCGCGCCTGGCGCCGCGGCGGCTACAGCGACGACCTCTTGGTGGCCGCGCGCTGCGCCGCCGCCGGCCGGCGCGTCGGCGCGCCGCAGGCCGCCTTGCTGCCGCAGCCGCTGGCGCCGACCTATCCTCTCTCCGCCTATTGGAATTACCTGCGGCGCCAGCTCTTCGTGCTCGACTGCTACACTGGCCCTGAAGACAGGCTGCTCGGGCGGGTGATGCTCGTGGCGCACAGCGCCATCTGCCTGGTCATCCTGGGCGGGGGATTGGCGACGGTGCGGGGAGTAGGGAGGGTGCTGGGGCAAGGGGCGTGGGCGGCGTGGGCGGAGTTGGCGGCGGGCGCTTCGGGCGGCGGCGGCGGCGGCACGGTCCTCGCCGCCGCCGCGCGGGGCGCGCTGGCGGCGGCCGCGTCGGCGACGACGTGGCAGACGGCGCTCGGCGCCGCCGGTTTCGTGGCGGCGCAGGCGGGCATGGCGGCGCTGCTGGGCGAGGCGCAGCTGCTGATGGACGTGCTTTGGGCCGCGCGCGACGGCGAGGAGGACGATGAGGACGATGAGGACCAAGAGGACGAGGAGCACGAGCAGCAGCAGCAGCAGCAGGCGGGGGACGACGGGGCGACCGCCGCGGCGCCGCTCTTGCCGCTCGTCTCGCCCTCGCCCTCGCCGCTGCCGGCCCCGTCGGCGGTGGCGTCGTCGGCCGGCGGCGGCGAGGCGCCGCCCCTCGTCTGCTCGTACGCGCTGTCCGACCACGCGGACGACGAGCACGACGACCAGGCGCCCCGATCGGGCGTCGCCCGGCGCGCCTCGGAGGAGCAGCAGCAGCAGCGGCAGCAGCGGCAGCAGCAGCAGCGGCAGGAGGACAAGGACGAGAGCGCGGCGGCGGCGGCGGCCAGCGGCGGCGGCGGCGACGACTGCCGCGCCGGCCGCGACGGCCGCGCGGCCGCGGCCAAGGACGCCCACCCGCTCCCCGCGGCGGGCCTGCGGCGCGCCTCGCCGCCCCGGCCGTTGCATCCCTCGGGGCCCGGGAGCGTCGGCGGCAGCAGCTTCCGCACCATGATTGTTTACACGGGCAGCGCTAGCGGCAGCGCCGGCGTCGGCAGCGGCAGCGGCAGCGCGGCCGGCGGCAGCGGCAGCGGCAGCGGCAGCGCGGCCGGCGGCAGCGGCCCGGGCAGCGTCGCCAGCGGCAGCGAGACGCCCTGCTCGCTGGCCGGCGGCGGCGGCGGCGGCGGCGGCGGCGCGAGCCCGCGCCACCCCTCGGCGGCCGCCGCCGCGCTCGCCCCGGCCGCCTGGCGCCTCGGCCTCTGGCGCCGCAAGCAGCAGCAGCAGCCAAGCGCCGCCGCCGCCGAGGGCAAGCCGCCCGCCGCCGCCGCCGCCGCCGCCGCCTGGGCCGCGCCCGCCCGGCCCCCACCCGCCACGCCCGCCGCCGCTGCCGCCGCTCACGCGCCCTCCGTGGCGCCCCGCCTCCTCGCCCCTCTCGGAGCGCAGCAGCAGCACCAGCAGCAGCAGCACCAGCAGCGCCTCTCGCTCCCGCCCCTTCTCCCCCCCGGCTTCCCCGCCCGCCGTGCCGCTGCCGCCGCGGCCGCGGCCGCCTGCCCCCGGCCCACCACTGCTCACGTGCGCTACCCTCTCCTCTGGCTGGGGTTCGCGGTCGAGTGCGCCCTGCTGCCGCTCGCCGCGCTGCGCACGTGGCTCTCCCCCTCGGTCGTGTGGGGCGGGGTCGCGTACCACCGCGCGGGCGGGAGGGTGGTGCGGGTGGAGCGGCGCGCCGCTGCGTGAAGTCTGAGTTGAGGGCGGGCGGCCGCCTTGCCCCGCCTTGCGCCGCGCGGGCGGGGCGTGGCGGGGCGGCGCGCTGCTGCTGCTGCTCCTTCCGCGCCGCCGCGAGCGGGTCCGGCCGGACAGTGAGAGAGAGTTGGTCGACTGCCGCTCCGAGAGGAGGAGCACGGCGTCGTCGTCGTTCTTTGCGACGGGCTTTTTGGAGCAAACGGACAAAACATCGCGAGACACGAAGAAAAGAAGAAAAAAACAGAAATCGATTTCGCCCCCCTTTCCCCCCCGCGAAAAATATACGAAAAAACGACGACGAGGCCGAAAAAATGACGATCGAATGAAAACTTTTTTTTTCCCACCCGCACCACCACTCAACCCCCCCCCCCAGCACGCGTGGCCCGCTTCTTTCGTGCGGCTCGCGCCGTCTCGTCGCCACACAGAAACTAACTTTTCCCCTCCTTGTCCTTTTTTTGACCCCTCCTGCCCGCTCAGTTGACTCAACCCCCCCCCCCCCCCCCCCCCCCCCCGTCCCTTGATGCGCTCTTTTTTTTCCCGCCTCGCGCGTCTGTCCCGTCGTTTTTCTGGTTTCTGTTTTGCTTCCTGTAGGGGGAAGGGGAGCAGGGCGACGCCTCTCTCTCCCCCCCTCTCTCTCTCGGAGCACAGGCAGATCTGTAACGACGTTTTTTATTTAACGCGCTCCGACGGAGTGGGGGCGATTTTATGTTGTAAGGGCGATTCAAAAAGAGGAACTTCCCAAATCCGTACGGATGTCACACAGCTCAGAGCAGATACTCGTCGCCCGCGGGCGGCGGCGGCGGCGGCGGCGGCGGCGGCGGCGCAAAGGGCGACGGCGCCTCCTCGCTGGCCACCGCCGCCGGCCCCTCCGGCGGCGTCTGCTGCTGCTCGAAGAAGGCCGCGGGCGAGGAGGCGTCGGGGGCCGCGTAGCCGCCGTAGGGCGCCGCCTCGGCAAAGGCGCCGGCCTCCTGGGGAGGGGAGGAGGGAAAGGAAGGGGCGGGCGCAAACGCGGCCGGCTCGGGGGCAGGCGCGGGCGCGGGCGCCTCCGCCTCCGCCTCCGCCGTCGCCGCCCCCTTTCGCCCCTCCGCCCCCCCCACCACGCCGCTCAGCGCCGCGTACACGGCCCCGAACCACGCAGAGAAGACGTGGCTGCGCTCGGCCTCGGCCTCGGGGGACAGGGCGGCGGCGCGCGGCGCGGGCGCAAATCCGGGCGAGGCCAGCGGCGCGCGCCGGGGCCGCAGCGGCCGCCGCCTGCTCCCGGGCGTCGCCGAGCGCGGCGGCGGCGGCGGCGCCCCGAGCGCGCCCGCCCCGCTGTCGGCGGCGGCGGCGCTGTCGGCCGCGCGCGCCCCTGTGGCCGTGGCCGCCATGTAGAGGCGCGTGACCTCCTCCGTGCGCATGTGGGCGGCGGCCAGCTCGGAGCGGAGGGCCTCGGCCCGCCGAAGCAGCGCCTCGACGTCGCGCGGCTCCTGCTGCTGCTGCTGCTGCTGCCGCGAGGAGGACGCGCCGCCGCCCGCTGCGCCGCCGCCGCCGCCCTCGCCGCCGCCGGCCAGCGCCGCCACGGCCGCCGCCACCTGCTCGGCCGCCGCCCGCTCGACCGCCGCCAGGCGCGCGTCGCGCCCGGCCAGCGCCGCGCGCAGCTCCGCCACGTCCGCCTCAGCCGCGCGCAGGGCGGCGTCGCGCGCCTCGATCACCCCAGCCAGGCCCGCGCGCGCCTGGCCCACCGCCTCGGCCGCCGCGCCCTCGAGCGCGCGCGCCGCCTCGGCCGCCTCGCGGCGCGCGCGGCCGAGCGCCGCCTCGCCGCCCGCGCGCTCCTGCTCGAGCGCCTCGCGGAGCCCGCGCACCTGCATCTGCGCCTCGGCGGCCTGGCGCAGCTGGGGCGCGAGCACGGCGTCGCGCTCGTGGCGGAGGGCGTCGCGCTCGGCCTGCAGGGCGGACAGGCGGCGGAGGAGCTCGGCGCGGCTGGCGGCAGAGGGGCTGCCGCCGCCGCCGCTGCCGGCGGCGGCGTCGGCGGCGGGCGTGGCGGGCCCGGCGTCGTCCTTGTCCTCCTCCTCCTCCTCGGGCTGCTGCTGCTGCCGCTGCTCTTGCTGCTCTTGCTCTTGCTCTTGCTCTTGCTGCTGCTGCTGCCGCTGCCACTCCTCAAGCGCCTGCTGCTGCTGCATCGCCGCGCCCAGGCCCGCGGTCGCCTCTCCCAGCTGCCCGCACGCGGCCTCGAGCTGCTGCTGCTTGGCGCGCAGCGCGCCGCGCAGCTCGCCGACGGCCCTCGCCAGCGCCTGCCCCTCCTCGGCGTCGCGCAGGAGCTCTGCCTCGCGCTCGTCCAGGCGCGCGGACAGCTCGCGCGCCTCGGCCTCGGCGCGGGCGAGGGCGTCGCCGCGGCGGGCGAGCTCGCCGGCGGCGAGGTCGAGCTCGCGGCGCAGGTCGAGCACGGCGGCGGAGGGCTGCTGCTGTCCGGCGGCGCGGGCGGCGTCGGCGTCAGCGGCGGCGGCGGCCTCAGCGTCGGCGCAGTCGACGGCGGCCGGCGGCGGCGGCTGCCGCTGCTGCCGCTCCGCAAGGAGCAACGCCTCAAGCTCGGCGACGCGCGCGCGGCGCGCCTCGCTCTGGCGCTTGAGCTTCTGGAACTGCACGCGCGCGTGCTCGAGCTTGGCCTGCAGCGCGGCGGCCTCCTGCTGCTGCTGCTGCTCTTGCTGCTGCTGCGGCTGCTGCGCCGCCGCGCCGTCGCCGTCCACGCCCGCGCCGGCCTCTGCCGCCGCTCCCGCCAGGGCAAAGCCCGTGGGGCTGGGCGAGGCCTCGGGCGTGGCCTGCGCGGCGCGGCGCGCCTCCTCGAGCTCGCGGCGCAGGCCGTCCACCTCGGCGCGCAGCGCCAGGGAGGACGCCGACCCCTCCTCGCCGTCGTCGCCGCCGGCGCCGCCGCCCCCCGTCGTCGCCCCCTCGCGCAGCCACCCGCCGCCGCCGCCCCCCCCTGCCTCGGACTGTTGCTGCTGCTGCTGCCGCTGCTGGTCCGCCGCGAGCGTCGCCTGGGCGGCGTGCAGCTCGCCGCGCGTCTGCTCGAGCTCGGCGGCGAGGCGCGCGGCCTCGGCGCGGGCGGCGTCGGCGGCCGCCGCGGCGGCAGCAGTGGCGGCGGCGGCGGCGGCGGCGGCGGCGGCGACGGCGGCGGCCTCCGTCGCCGCGCTGCCGTCGTCGCCCCCCGCTCCCTGCTGCTGCTGGTGGTGGTGGTGCTGGTGCTGGTGCTGCTGCTGCTGGAGCTCCTGCAGCTTCTCCGTGCGCGCCTGCAGCGTCGCGCGCATCTTCTTGAACTTCTCCACGACCGCCTCGTGCCGCGCGCTCAGCGCCGCCTGCGCCTCCTCGGCCGCCGCCGCCCGCGCCGACGCCTCCTCGGCCGCCTGGCATGCCGCCGCCGCCGCCGCCGCCGCCGACGCCGCCGCAGCCGCCGCCGCCTCGTCGGCCGCCGCCGCCCGCTGCTGCCGCAGCTGCTCCTGCTGCTGCTGCTGCTGGAGCCGCGCGGCCTCGGCCTGGCGCCCCAGCTCCTGGGCGTGCGCCTCGGCCTGCGCGAGTGCCTGGCGCGCCGAGGCGAGCTCGAGCGTTTGCCGCTGCTCCCGCTGCTCCTGCTGCTGCTCTTGCTGCTGCTGCTGCCGCCGCCGCTGCTCCTCCTGCTGCCGCTCCCGCTCCCGCTCCTCCTGCTGCTGCCGCTGCGCGGCTGCCAGCGCCTCGGCCGCGGCCGCCGCCTCGGCGTGCGCAGCGGCCACGCCCTGCTCCAGCGACGCCCGCACCGACGCGAGCGCCTGCTCGGCCGCCAGGCGCGCCGACTCTGCCGCGGCGGCCCGCTCGCTCGCAGCGGCGGCGGCGGCCGCAGCCGCCTCGCCCTCCTCGGCGCGCCGCCGCTGCTCCAGCGACCCCTCCTCGAGCGCGCGCTCCGCCCGCGCGGCGCGCGCGACCGCCGCGTCGCGCTCGGCCGCCGCCTCGTCGGCCGCCGCCTGCGCCCGCCGCGCCTGGTCCCGCGCCTCGGACGCGGCCGCCTCGGCCCGAGCCCGCTCGCCCGCCGCCGCGCCGACGGCCGCCGCGGACGCCTCGGCCGCCCGCCGCTCGGCCTCCCGCTCGGCCTGCCGCGCGCGCGCCTCGGCCGCGCCCGCCATCTCGGCCTCGCGCGCGGCCAGGAAGCCCTGCGCCGCCTCCATGGCCTCGCGCGCCGCCGCCGCGCCCGCCTCGGCCAGCGCCGCCTCCCTCTTCCCCAGCCCCTCCTCCCTGGCCGCCAGCCCCTCCTCGAGCTCGCGCTGCTCCTGGGCCGCGGCCGACAGCTTTCGGGTCACGTCGGCCATGTCGGCCTCGACGCGCGCGCGGTAGTCGGAGAGCTTGGCCTCGAGGGCGGCCAGGCGGGCGGACGCCTCGGCCGCGAGGACGCGGTCTTTTTCTGAGTCGGCGTCGGCGTCGGCGTCGGCCGCAGGTGGCGCCGGCGTCGCCTGCGCTGCCGCCGCTGCCGCCGCCGCCGCTTCCGCCTCCTCCTCCCTCTGCTGCAGCCTCTGCTTCAGCTCCGCGATCTTGTCCTTTTGGCGGCGGGCGACCTCGCGCAGCTTGCCCACCTGCGCCTGGAGCTGCTGCTGCTGCTGGTGCTGGCTCTCGTGGGCCGGCGGCTCGCCGGACGTCGGCGTGCCCGCGCTGCTCGCGCCGCCGCCGCCGCCGCCGCTAACGCCGCCGCCGCCGCCGCCGCCGCCGCTCAGGCCCCACCCGGGCGACACCGGCTCCCGCTGCTGCTGCTGCTGTTGCCGCGGCCGCTGCTGCTCTTGCTGCTGCTGCTGGCACGCGGCGCGCTCTTCGGCCAGGAGGCGCTCGGCCGCGTCGGCGCGGCGCGACTGCTCGGCCAGGTCGCGCTCGAGCCGCCGCTGGTGCGCGGGCGCGGCGGCGGCGGCGGCGGCGGCGGCCGCCGCCTCTGCCGCGTCGGCGCGCGACCGCTGCTCGGCCGCCTCACGCGCCGCGCTCGCGAGCCGGTCGCGGCCCTCGGCGCCCGCCGCGCGCGCGGCCTCGAGCTCGGCGCGCAGCCCGCCGCCGCCGCCCGGCTCGGCGGCGCCGCCCGCGGTCGTCGCGCCGCCGAAGCTCGCGTCCGCCCACCCGTTGCCGCCGCCGCCGCCGTCTTCCTCCTCCTCCTCCCCAAACGCCCCCCAGCCGCCGCCGCCGCCGCCCTCGCCGCCGCCCTCTGTCTCTGCGTCCTCCCGTCCTCGTCCTCCTCCCGCGCTCCTCGTCGCACGGGCGCCGACGCCTTCCGGGTCCGCCGCGGGCCACTCCTGCAGCTGCTGCAGCTGCGGGTCGCGCTGACTGCCAGACTGCCGCCCCGCCGCCGCCCGCCGCCGCCCCTCCTCCTCGTGCCCCGGCTCCCGCAGCCGCCGCTCGAGCGCCTCGCGCTCGCGCGCCCAGCGCGCCTCTCGCGCGCGCTCGCGCCGCGCGCCCTCGTCCTTAGCGCGCTGGTGGTGCTGCCGCAGGGCCATGAAGCGCTCCTTGGCGCGGTCGAGGCGCTCCTGGAGGCGGGCGTAGGAGGCGCGGGGCACGGCGTCGCCGTCGCCGCCGCCGCCGCCGTCGGCGGGGTCGCCGCCGCCCTCTGGGGACGGCGGCGGCGCCGGCGCGGCCCCCGCTGCTTGCTGCCGCTGCCGCTGCCGCTGCTGCACCTCGGGCTCCTCGCCCTTGGCGGCCGGCGACGCCGCCTGGGCCACGGACGCCGACGCGTCCGGATCCCCGGCGGCGGCCGCGGTCGTCGCGGCATCGTCCTCCGCGGGGGGCGGCAGCTCGGCGAGGCGGGCGGCCAGGCGCGCGGCGAGCGCAGCGGCGCGGGGCCCTCTCCCCTCGGCGAGCTCCTTCTCGCGCTGCCTACGCGCGCGCGCCGAGCGCAGGTGGGCCGTGCCGTAGGCGCGCAGGAACTGGCGCCGGCGGGCCGGGTCGGCCCAGTCCTCGGGCGTGCAGCCGTGCCGGTCGAGCGCGGCGCCCAGCGCGCCGCGGGCCGCCGCGGCCGACGTCGTCGTCGAGTGCGCGGCGTCGGCAGAGGCGGCCGGCGAGGGCGGCGGCGGCGACGACGCCGCGCCGATGGCGAGGTCGGGCTTGGCCAGGCGCGCGCGGACGAACGCGAGCAGGTCGTCGCCGTGCTCCTTGCGGACGTGCTGTTTGTTGTCGTTGTTTGGTCGGGCGTTTGATTTGGGGGCTCGCGCGCGAGCCGTTTCGTCAGTGGTGTTCCTACAGCTGTCGGTTGGAGGAGAGAGGGGAAAGGAGAAGCAAGAAAAAGCCTCACCTCGGGCGCCACGGCGAACAGCGCCTCCATCACGGCGCGCAGGTCTTCGCGCGACGCGTCGTACGCCTCGTCCACGAGCTCGCGCGGAAGAGCCGCGCCCCCACGCCCGCAAAAGATAGCGTAAAGGGCGAGCCTTGATCCTTCCGCCATCGTAGTGTTGTGTGCTTTGCCTAGGGCTCGAAGGAACGTTGAGTTATGCGCGTGACACCATGATCGTCGTCATGAGCGGACAACACAGGCCCACTGCCGCGGACTTGGGGAGGACAGGAAAGCCGCGCTCGAAGTTTCGGCGAGCGCCCCCCTCCGCAAAACGCCGCCTCTCGCCAACGCCGCCACGACCGCCTCGACCGCCATGGCCGCCACGCCGCCTCCCGCCATCGCTGCCTCCCGCCATCGCCGCCCTCCCCCGCCGCCGCCTTCCGCCTCGGCCGCCCTCAACCTCCGCCCTCAACCTCCGCCGCCTCCGCCCTGTTCGCCCTCCGCCTCTGCCTCCGCTGCCCACGCTCCGCCCTGGCCGCCCTCCACCATCGCCGCCCTACGCCAACGTCAACGCCAACGCCAACTCCTCACGCCAACGCGTCTGCCGCCTCCGCCTCCGCCTCCGCCTCCGCACCCTGTCAGCCTCCGCCACCATCCACCTCAGCCTTCTCCGCCCTCCGCCTCTGCCGCCCCCCCGCCTCCTTCTGCCTCGGCTTTGGCCGCTCTCCGCGTCCCCTTCGGCCCGACCACACTTCGCGCCCGCATCGGCCCGCGCACAAACAAGAGAGGCGGGATCCGACAGCCCGAATAGCATTACAAGCGCGAAAACGCCGCCTCGAGCGCGGGCGGCAGCGCCAGGGCGGGCCGCCGCGCGGGCGCCGCGGCGAGCGGGGGGGAGGGGCGGCCCGCCGGGTTTGTCAGGCCGAGGCGGGCGTACGCGTCTCGCACCGCGCGCAGCTGCGGCCGCGGGAAGGCCGCCGCCAGCTCGCCGCAGCGGTTCACGTGCGCGGCCAGCAGCGCGCCCGCCGCCAGGGCCAGCAGCGATGGCGGCGGCGGCGCTCCCTCCTCCTCCTCCCCCCGCCTGCTCTTGTGCTCGTCTCTTCCCCCGCTGCTCGCGGCCTCCTCCTCCTCCTCCCCCCGCTCCTCGTCCTCCTCCTCCCCTCCTGCAGGAGGCGCCGGGAGCGGCGCCGCGACAACAGCGGGGGCAGCAGCAGCAGCAGGCGCCGCCGCCTGCCCAAACATAGCGTCGGCCCACGAGGCGCGCGGCGCGCTCGCGAACGGCGGCGCGGCGGCAGCGCCGGCCCCCGGCGACGACGAAGAGGCGGCGGCCGCGGCCGCGCGGCGCGCGCGCGACGAGGCGGGGGCCGCGGCGGCGCGACGGGGCGCCGTCGTTGCCGCCGCGACCGACAAGGACGCCGCGGCGGCGTCCCCTACGCTTGACGATGCCGCCGCCGCCGCCGCTGCCACCACCGCGCCCGCGGGCGCCGCCCCCGACCCGGCCAGCGCCGCCAGCGCCGCCGCGCACTGCGCCAGGTCCCTGGGCCCGAGCTCGCGCGCGCGCCGCGCCGCCGCGCGCAGGGCGCCGGCGGCGGCCAGGCGCACCGCCGCCTCGGCGCAGCCCTCGTCGTCGTCATTGTCGCCGCGATCGCCGCCGTCGCCGTCGTCGGGGCGGCCGCCGCCGGCTCGCCAGAGAGGGGGGGGACCCGTCGTCGCCGCCCCCGCCGCCGCTGACGCAGCCGACGCCTCCGCCGCCGCCTCCCCCTCCCCGCCGCCCGGAGACAACAGCCGCGAGAGCGCCCACACGCCATTGGCCAGCGCCTGAGGGGCGGCCGACTCGGCCAGGGCGTCCCGGTCGTCGCCGTCTTCGCCGCCGCCGTCCTCGCCGTCCGCGCCGTCGCCCGCCGCCCCCGCCTCGCCCGCGCGGGCCGTCAGGCGGGCCGAGGCGCGGTCGCTGTCGTCGACGAGCCGGGTGGCAAGCGCGGCGACGGCGGCGGCGTGCGGCGTCGCCGCCGCTGGCCGCAGCCCCGCCCCCCCGCCGCCCCCGCGCCCTCCCGCGGCGCCCTCCCGCCTTGCCGCCGCCGCCGCCCCCCCGTCGGACGACAGGCGCGCGAGGGACCACAGGAGGCTGGACGCGTCGCGCGCGCGGAGGTCTGGGAGGGCGTCGATGGCCAGCCGGAGCGCCGAGGACACAAGGGCCGCCGGGGGGGGCGCGATCAGCAGGGCGCGAGCGCCGCTGCCGCTGCCGCTGCCGCCGCCGCCGCCGGACAAAGCGCCCCCTTCTCCCCCTTCTCCCCCTTCTCCCGCTTCGCCCCCCGCCTCCTCCTCCCCCTCCCCCGCCGCCGCCATCAGATTCGCCACGCGCGCCTCGGCCGCCGACAGGCAAGCCGAGGCGTGGAGCAGGCGCACGGCGTGCACCGGCGCGACCTCCCCGGCGGCCACGGCGCGCGCCGCGCGCGCGTAGAAGGGGCGCAACCACCAGGCCGGGGGCAGGAGGGCGGGCCAGAGGGGCCGCGCCGCCGCCGCCAATCCTGCCGCCGCCGCCGCCTCCGCCGTTGCCTCCCCCGCCGCCCCCGCTCCCCCGTGCTCCCGGCCCCCTTGTTCGGCCGCACGCGCCTCTTTCAGCGCGAGCTGGCCGACGCCCCAGTGCGCCAGGGACAGGGAGAGGCCGTTGAACGAGTCGAGGTGCCGCACGGCCGAGGCCAGGAGCAGGTCGCGGGCGCTTCGGACGGCGATTCGGGGGGGAGGATGGAGGGCGGCGGCGGCGGCCGTGGGGGCGGCCGTGGGGGCAGCGGCGCCGGCGGCGGCATCGGCGGCGGCAAATGCCTCGCCGGTCGTCACCGCCCCGCCCCATCCGAGCCTGCCCATTGCGCTCAGCGACGAGCTCAGGGCCCGCTGGTCCATGTGCGCCGCGCTGCGCACCAGGGCCGGGAGCGCCTGCGCGCGCAGCAGGAGGGACAGCAGGGCCGGCCCGCCGCCGCCGCCGCCGCCGCCTGCAACGCCCGCCGCTTGCGCGGTTTCCGCCGCCGCTCCCGCGCCTGCTGCTCCTCCCGCCAACCCCCCTCCCCCGGCCCCCGCCAGCTCCGCCGCGCGCGTCAGCAGCACCGACGCGTGCACCGCGTTCAGGCCCGCGGGCGCGCCCCCCCCGCCCGCGCCCGCGCCCGCGCCCGCCGCCGCCGCCGCCCGCAGCTCCTCAAGCGAGCCGGCCGCCAGCAGGCGGCGGGTGGCGTCGCGCGCGCCGCGCAGGAGGCCGCGGGGGCCCCGAAAGCGCAGGGCGTCGCGCTCGAGGGCGGCGGCGGCGAGCGGGCGCTCGCGGCGTCGGGTGCTGGGCCGCGCGGTGGCAGCGTACCGTCGAGGGTGGGGCGGAGGGAGGCAGCAGGCCGCCGCCGCCGCCGCCGTGGCCGGCGCGGCGCTCGACGCCGGCGGCCGCATCAGGGGAAGGAGGCGCCGCGCGGCCTGGCAGGCGAGGTCGGCCATTGGTGCGGCGGGGCGGCAGATGCTCCACTAGCGCCTCATGAGATCCATGCCGCGCTCGTCTGCCGCTTTGAAAGGGGGCGCGGGCGCTCGCAAGGAGGAGAAGACTGACGGCAAGTGCTTTTGCATCTGTTTCTGACGCGGGTGCTTGATGTTCCGTATGTATCTGTGTCGGTTTTGGTTCGGTCCAACGGCTCGCTGGCGAGGCAGTACGGAGGTTTGAGGAGCGAGGGCGGTGAAGGTGTGCCTGCCGAGCGTCAGAAAGGGTCGTCGGCGTCGGCGTCGGCGTCGGCGGCGGCGGCGGCGAGACGCGCGATCCAACGCGAGAGCGAATGATGCACGGCGCGACCCTTCTTGTTCCTCTCTCTCCGTCGCTCATCGTCGTGCACCGCGCGCAATCACACATACACAAACACAACACACACACCGGCAGACCGACTCCCACCCACCATCATCGTCGTCGCAAACCCAAAAGCCCCTCCTTGAAAATTTTCTGCTGTCGATTTCTCCCCAAAACGCCCTCCCTTTTCTCAAACGCCGACTGCCCCGCATCCGGATCGCATCGCCACGCCTCTACTCACCAAGGGGCCGGCCCGAGCTCGCGCCCCTTAGCGACCCGAGCGGGGGACAAATGCAGGCGTCGATCGGCGCGCGCGCGCGCGCGGGCGCGGGATCGCTGCCCTCCTCCTCAGCAGCGTTCCTCCCGCAGCGCCCGACCACCAGCAGCCACAGCAGCAGCAGCAGCAGCAGCAGGGGATCGATCTCGGCGCCCCAGTGCCGGTCTCGGCGCCCCACGATGACGGCATCGACCCCCGCCCCCTCGACGTCGACGCGCGCCGCGGCCACCGACGCAGCACCAGGGAGCCCACCCTCCCCGTCCTCCCCCGCTCCTCCTCCCGCTCCTGCCTCGATCCCCTCGCGCCCGCCCGTCCCCGGCCTCCACGCCACGCGCCTGATCGGCGTCGGCAGCTCCGTCCCGGCCACGGTCCTCACCAACGCCGACCTCGCCCGCCTCGTCGACACCAACGACGAGTGGATCACATCGCGCACGGGCATCAAGCGGCGGCACGTGCTCGCGCCGGGCGAGGGGATGACAAAGCACGCCGCCGCCGCCGCCCTTCGCGCTTTAGAGATGGCCGGATTGGCGGCGGCCGACGTCGACCTGGTCGTCCTGTGCACGTCGACGCCCGACGACGCCTTCGGCGGGGCCGGGCAGCTGCAGGCGGCCATCGGGGCGCACTCGGCCGTCGCGTTCGACGTCACGGGCGCCTGCAGCGGCTTCGTGCTGGGCCTCGTGACGGCGGCGCAGTACCTGCGGACGGGCCTGGCGCGCCGGGCGGTCGTGGTCGGCGGCGACGCGCTCTCGCGCATCACCGATTGGACCGACCGCGGCACGTGCATCCTGTTCGGGGACGGGTGCGGGGCGGTGGTGCTGGCGAGCGCGGACGCGGTGCCCGAGGGGTACGCGGCGTCCGAGGCCGGGCGCGAGGGCGCGGCCAAGGCGGCGGCGGCGGCGGCGCGGCAAACGGCGGCGGCGGCGGCGGCGGCGGCAACGGCATCGGCGGCCTCGTCGTCCGGCGCCCCTCCCCCCATCATCCCCGCCGGCGTGCGCGGCCGCGGCCCCCCCGGCTGCGCCATCCTCGGCGTCGACATGCGCTCCGATGGCCGCGGCCACAAGTCGCTCACCTGCGTGCACGCCGACCCCTCGGCGACCGACGCAAAGGCGAAGGCGCCGGCGGCCGAGGCGGGCAGCAAAAGCCAGTACGCCAACATCGCGATGGCCGGGCAGGACGTGTTCAAGTTCGCCGTGCGCTCGGTGCCCGCGGTCATCGACTCGGCCCTCGACGTCGCGGGCGTCTCCAAAGAAGAGGTCGACTGGCTCGTCATGCACCAGGCCAACGCGCGCATCCTCGACGCCGCCGCCGCGCGGCTCGGGCTGCCGGCCGAGCGGGTGGTGACCAACCTCGCCGAGTATGGCAACACGAGCGCGGCCAGCATCCCGCTGGCGCTGGACGGGGCGGTGCGCGGCGGGAAGGTCAGGGCGGGCGACGTGATGGCGATGGCCGGGTTCGGGGCGGGGCTGACGTGGGTGGGGGCGGTCGTGCGGTGGGGGTGAAGGACGCGGCAGACACGCGCGCGCGGCGGGAGGAGGAGGCGGCGGGTGTTATTCTTGTGTTCTGAGGGCGGGCGGGCGAGCGGGCGCGCCGTCTTTTATCATAGAACGTGGGCTCGCCCCAACACGCCCCATTGAAAAATCCAACCAACCTCGCGTTCACAAAAGGCTCCCGCCGACGTCTCCCGGCGCGCAAGCGGCGCACAGGACGCGCAGCAGCAGGCGCTGCTCGGCCGCCCGAAGTCCCGCCGCCGCCGCCAGGCCCTTCTTGTCCGTCGCCTCTGCCTCGGGGCCCTCGCCCGCCGCCGCTCGGAGGGCGCGCAGGTCGGGCGCGGACAGCAGCGCGGCCGCGGCCGGCCACCAGCCCGCGCCTGCTCCTGGCGCCGGCGCCGCCGCCGGGCCGCGGCCGCCGCCGCCGCGGTAGAGCTCGAGGCGACGCGCCGCCGCATAGGCCAGCAGCGCGCGTGCGGCAGGCGGCCACGCCGCGTTTGCCGCGCTTGCCGCTTCCGCCGCCGCCGCCGCCGCCGCATCGTCGTCCCCCGCGCCAAGGGCCGCGCCGAGGGTGCCGCCGCCAAAGAGGACGGGCACCTCGTCCGAAAAGGCCTCGGCGAGCGGGTTGGGGGTCACCGCCGCCGCCGCCTCCTTCGCCGCCCAGCGCTGCCGCCGCGCGGCGGCCGCGCGCGAGGCCAGCGCCTCGCCCGGCGCCAGCGCGTCGGCGACGGAGCGCCAGCCGGAAAACTCGGCGGCGGGCGCCGACAGCGCGCGCAGGACCAGGTAGGCCGCGCGGCTGACGGCGCCGCCCGGGAGGGCGGCCGAGGCGCCGTCGCCCAGCAGGCGCGCGGGCAGGGGAGCGTGAAAGGCGGGGGGGGGGGGCGGCTGGGCGCCGGCGGCGACGTCGGCGACGAGGCGGGCGGCCGCCGAGACGTCGGCGGCAAAGCGGGCGGCGCGCTGCTCGGGGCTCTCCTCTGCTTGCTCCTTGTCAGGGGCAGCGTCGTCGTCGTCTTCAGCCTCGTCATCGTCGCCGCTGGAGCCGCTGCCGCTGCCGCTGCCGCTGCCGCTGCCGCTGCCGCTGCCGCTGCCGCTGCCGCTGCCGCCCTGCCCCTCGTCGTCGTCCTCCTCCTCTGCCCCTTCCTCCCCTTCCTCCCCCTCCTCCCCCTCCCCCTCCTCCCCTTTCCCCAGCGCCGCGTCCAGCAGGTCCGTCGCCGACTTGAGCCACGCCACGCGCTCGACGAGCTGCTCGCGCGTCAAGAAGGGGGCCAGGGGCGGCCCAGGCTCGGCCTCGGCGTTGCCGGACGGCGGCGCATGAGCGGCGGGAGCAGCAGCGGCGGCAGCAGCATTGGCGAGAGCCAGGGCGGCGGCGTGCGCGCCGGGAGGATGCCCCGCCGCACGCCCGCCCTTTTTCCGCGTTGCCGCCGCCGCCGCCCCCTTTTCGCCGCCGTCGGGTCGCACGAGCAAGGCGAGCGCGCCCTCGATCAGGGACTGGGGCGACAGGCGCACGCGGTCAAAGGGGTTGCTCACGCACTGCACCCGCAAGGCGCGCGCCTCGGGCGGCCACAGGAGAGGCGCCGCCGTTTGCGCGTGCCCGCCGCCGCCGCCGCCGACGCCGCCCCCGTCCTCCCCTTCGGCGTCGCCGCCCGACCCGAGGCCCAGGCAAAAGCCGTACTTGCGCACGAGGTCGACGTTGGCAAGCTCGCCGTAGGTGTTGCGCACCTCGTCGCCGGCGGCCACGTCGCTCGCGGCGACGACGCGGAGGACGCCGGGGAAGGCGGCGGCCAGCGCCGCGGCCGGCGTCCCGGCACGAGGCGCCGCCGCAGCTGCTTTGCCCCGCGGCCGAGGCGCCGGCCGGCCCTCTCCCTCCTCGTCTCCCTCGTCCTCCTCGTCCTCCTCGTCGTTCTCGTCGTCGCTGATTATGGCGATCTCCAGGCGCAGGCGCAGGCCCCAGCGCCGCCACGCCGCGGGCGGCGCCGCGCTCTGCACGGCCGCGGGCGCGGGCGCGTCGGCCCCGCCGGCCCCGTCGGACCCGTCGGACCCGTGGGACCCGTCAGCCGCCGCCGCGCCTCGTGCCCGCCGCCGCTTCCTGCTCGCCGGCGCCGCCGCCGCCGCCGACGCCGGCGCCGGGGCCGGGGCCGGCGCGGCCCGCCGCTGCCCCTCCTCCTCCTGCTGGTCCTCCTCCTGCTCCTGCAGCTCCCCCACGACAAACCCCTCGCCCAGGCTCACGCACGAGGCCTTGTGGTTGAAGGCGTCGGCCACGGGCACCATGGCGTCGCCGTGCCACGCGTCGACGCGGAAGGCGCGCGAGCTGACGAGCGAGGCGGCGCGGCGGAACAGCGCGAGCGACGGCAGCGGCAGAGGCGAGGGCGGCGGCGTTTGTGGGGCGGCCCCTTCCGGCTTGCCGCGTCGCCGCGCCGTCGCTGCTGCGGTTGCTGCTGCTGTATGCAACCCCGCCGATGCCGCCCCCGCGGATGCTGCTGCCTCCGCCGCCGCCGCCGCCAATCCCCCCCCCTCCTCCTCTGGCGCGCCGCCGCCGCCGACCGCCGCCAGCCAAGCGCGCCGCCGCGCGGGCGTCCCCACCAGCGCGGGCTCGACCAGCCGCCTATAGTCGCGCGCCACGTCGCGCGCGTCCAGCCGCGCAAACCCCTGCGCCTCGGTGCCCGCGAGCGCGCGCTCGGCGGCGGCGGCGGCGGCGGAGCAGGCGGCGGCGGCGGAGCAGGAGGGGGCGCAGGCGCCGCCGCCGTCCTCCCCCGCCCGCTCCTCCTCCCCGCCGACCCAGAGCGCCGGCACCCCCTTCTCCCCGCCCTCCCGCCAGGGGAGCGTGCGCAGGTACCCGCGCCACCTGGAGCGCTCCCCGCGCAGCGCCTCGCACATGACCGCCACGGCCAGGGCCATGCCGCCGCCCAGCCGCTCCCGCTCGAGCAGCCGCGCGCACGCCGCCGTCCGCCGCGACATCACCGCGCTCTTTGGAACCCGCGCGAGCAGGTCGCCCTCCTTGACGCCGCGCGCGCCCGCGCCCGCGGGGCCCCGGGCAAAGACGGCGCAGGGGCCGGCGTCGTCGCCTTCGGCGACGGTGCTGGTGGCGCCGGCGCGCCGGAGGTCGAGGAGGGCGCGGTCGTACCAGACGCCCTGGGAGGAGAGCCACGCGTCAAACGGGGAGCCGGCGGCGGCGGCGGCGGACGGAGCTTTTTGGGCGGGAGCGGGCGGCGAGGGTCGCGCGGCGGCGGCGGCGCCGGCGGCGGCGGCCGCAGCTGGACGGCACCGGCCGGGACGGCTGTGACTGGTGCTGCAGCTCGGGCCTTTGGCGGGCGGTGGTGGCTTGGCGGCCACCGCACGAGGACGCTTGGATCGCGCGGTCATCGTGATCGTTTGTTAAAAGTCGGAAGAGGGAGTGGGCGGGCCAAGGAGACAGAGGAGGGAGGGAGGAGAGGAGAGCAGAGGCCCTTTGACTCTATCTCGGCGGAACGTCCGCCCGGTCGATCCAGATCTCGTGGCCAATGGAGGGTGGTGGTGTCGATCGGAAGGGCACGCGCGGCGGCGGAGATGATTCTAAGGACCCGCTCTTTCGAGACGATCGACTCGACGGCGCCGGGAACCGGCGAGAATTCCGGCGGCTTTTTGTTTTCTTCACGAGCGCGATCGCTCCGCCCCTCTTCACAAACGATCTCTCTCACTCTCAACGCAAACACACACACACGCACACAAACCAACAATCTCAACGCCACAGGCCTTCGACGAGCCCCTCTCTCGACAGCACAGACAGGAGGAGCAACAAACGTGTGCGCGTGAAAACAACGCGTCGCCATCGCCGCCGCAACAAAAAACAAAGCTTCTTTCCGACCCTACCACCACCATGTCGGACAAGGCGCAGCAGCAGAAGGATCAGCGCAAGGACGAGATCGCGCAGGAGAAGTTTGGGTGCGCTCGGTGTTGCGTTTGGGCGCGCGCGCTGTCGATTTTATTCGCTTTTGTTTTGCTATTTTTTTCTTTCTCGCCAGTATGACGACGCCGCATCGAAAAAGGAAAAGTTTCGCGGGTCCGAGCGGTTCTGCCCGAGCTTGAGGCGCGGGCCGAGTCCATGTCGCACCCGCCCCCTCGATTCAGCCTTTCACCGAGGCTAACAAACAACCTCGCACTATCACCCAACCAACCTCAAACAAACCGCACCCATCCTCTCCAAAACCACGCAAACAACAACATCACAACAACCAACCGCAGCAAGCCCTTCGACGAGTGCGAGCCGACCGAGCGCCAGTCCGTCGGCGGCACGCTCGGCGGCGAGACGCGCAAGGAGCAGATGGCGCAGGAGCACGGGGGCGGCGAGGAGGGCGTGCATAAGGCGTACGCCGAAATGGGCGCCTCTGGCGGGAAAAAGGGCACCCAGGAGTGATCGGCGTTTTTATGTTGGTTTCTCGTCGTGTTTGTTGATGAGCGGCGGGTGAGAGCAGGGGGAAGCGGGGGCGGCGGCGGCGGGGAGGAGGAGGCGCCTTTTGTGTTCCGTTTTCTTCCTCCCCCCCCTTTTTTCTTCTCCTCCGCCGACACCCGCAGTGATGACTGCCATCTCGTCCTACCACGAGCGCGGCGCGCGCCTTTTTCTTTGGAGTTGCAATTTGCACTCGCACACGTTTTTCCTCATCGTGAGACTGAGCGCCTGCGCGCGACGCAGGCGGCCAGCGGCAACAACCGCGCTCCGCGAGCGAGCGAGCGGGCGGGCGGGCGGGCGCGCGCACGCGTGCGCGCGCGGCGCCGCGGCCGGCCTCTGTCTGGGGATGCGCGCTCTAGGCGCCTTTCTCCACTGTCATTGCGCCGGCCCCTCGGCCCACAGAGAGCGCACATGCTCTCACTTGTAAAAAGAGAGAGAGAGCGAAACCAGGTTTGTTTGCTTTGTCTGACTTGTCGCTATACATCCGAGCAGATGGGGCGAGCGCCGCCGCCGCCGTCGGAAACGATGTCCACCAGCGACGCGCCGGTCGTCCCTAGTTCAATCACGACCGCGCCTGATTTCTCTATACGCGCACGTCGGCGCGTTTGAGGCGGGATGCACGACGCCCGCGGACGATGCCAGGCCCCTGCTTGCTCGACCCCCTCTGTCAACACGACCGATCCAGCAGACTTGGGTCGTGGCGGGGTCGTGCGGCGGCGCCGTCGTTCGACGAACGACGACGCGCAGGACCCGGAATCGATCAGCTCACACGGCCAGTACCACAGCGAGCTCATCAATCCCACAAGGAACCATTACACCCACAACAGCAACGGGACGCACGGGCCAAACAGGACGAGGCGCACACGGGCAAACACGGGCAGGAAAAGAGAGAGACCAAGCGCCAAAACAAGTCATGGCCGCAGGCGGCGCCTCGCGCGCCGCCGTCCCGGGCCTCGCGGCCCTCTACCAGCACCTGCCCTCGTCCATCTACAAGTTCAATGTGAGCGAGAAAGGAGCAGCAGCGCTTTCGAGACCCCGAAAATAGAACCTTTCGGAAAAACGTTCCGTCCGCCCGCCCCCCCCTTCCTTTCGTTGCGGCTCGATGCAATGTCGTCGTGACCAGGATCATCGAGGCCCCCCACTCGTCGCCGCGCCGTGCCTTCGAATCGATCGCACGCGCAATCGCCGCCCTTGCCGCCGCCGCCCTATCGACGCCCGCGCGACGACGCCGCTCGCTGCTCCTCTCATCGTCTCGAAACAAAACAAAATCACCCCAAAAAAACACAACAACAAAACGAAAAGGACGTCATCGCCGCCCGCGGGCTCGGCACCCACGTCTGGACCACCACGGGCGAGCGCTTCCTCGACTTCACCTCGGGCATCGGCGCCACCTCGACCGGCCACTGCCACCCGCGCGTCGTCGCCGCCGTCCGCGAGCAGGCGGGGCGGATCGCCCACGCGCAGCAGAACGTCTTCGGAGGGCACACGGCGCTGCAGGCGTTCGTGGCCGAGGCAAACCAGTGCTTTCCGGCACATTTGCGCCGCTACTTCCTCTGCAACTCGGGCTCCGAGGCCGTGGACAACGCGGTGAAAGTCGCGCGCGCGGCCACGGGGGGGAGGCCCAACGTCGTCTGCTTCGACGGAGGGTTCCACGGCCGCACCATTGCGGCCATGACGCTGACGACCAGCAAGGTGGTGTATCGGCAGGGGATGGGGCCTGGGATCGCGGGGGTGCACGTGGCGCCCTACCCCTACTGCCTGCACTGCCGGTGGCAGGGCGAGGTGGGCATGCGCGGGTACCCGCTCGAGCCGCTGGACGGTGCTGCTGCCGCCACGCCGGCCGACGGGAGCGGAGGCGGCGACGGCAGCGCCCCTTCCTCCTCCTCCCCCTCCTCGTCCTCCATCCCCACCCCCCCCGCCCGCCCGGCCCGCGAGTGCTGCGGCGCCTACAGCGACGCCCTCGACACCCTCTTCGCCACCGCCACCCACCCCAAGGAGACCGCCGCCGTCATCGTCGAGCCAATCCTCGGCGAGGGCGGATTTCTGACGCCGCCGCCGGGCTTTATGCGAAAGCTTCGCGCGCTGGCCGACGCCCACGGTTTTTTGATCATTGCCGACGAGGTCCAGTCTGGCGCGGGCCGCTCCGGCCGCTGGTGGGCGCACGAGCTGTTCGACGACGGTTGTATGCGCCCGGACCTGATGGTGTTTGCAAAGGGGGTGGCGAGCGGGTACCCGATGGCGGGCGTGGCGGCGGCCGAGGGCATCTTTGAGCGGCTGCCGCCGGGCACGCTCGGAGGCACTTACGGCGGCAGCGCCGTGGCGTGCGCGGCGGGCGCGGCGACGCTCGCGGCCATCCGCGAAGAGGGGATGGTTGCCAACGCGGCGGAGCGGGGGTTGCAGCTGCAGGCGGGGCTGGTGCGGCTGGCGCGGAGGCACGCGTCGATCGTGGACGTGCGCGGGCGCGGGCTGATGGTGGGCTTGGAGTTTGGCACGGGCGGCAACGGGCTCGAGCAGGAGGAGGCGGGAGGAGGAGGGGCGGCGGGAGGAGGAGGGGGAGCAGGACGGCGGCGGCGCCAAAACCCGGGCCCGTGCGAGCCAAAGGGCGCGGCGGCGGCCGTCGCGCGCGCGGCCGCAAAGAGGGGCGTGCTGCTGATGCCGGCGGGCGCGCGCGAGGCGATGCGGTTCCTGCCGCCGCTCAACGTGAGCGCGGCCGAGGTGAACGAGTGCCTGGAGGTGACGGACGCGGCGCTGGGCGAGGTGTTTGGGACTCCTTGAGAGAGAGAGAGAGCGCGCAACGGGGGACGACGGATTGTCATCCCTCTTTTTATCGCCTAGCCCCCGCCCTTCGCGCGAGTTGAAAACAAAAAACGCTCGTCTTTCCGCCGTCTTTCCGCCTCGGCGTCTCGTGTTTCCTCTTTACACCCGAGTTGTTGCGTCCGTCTCGAGACCAGGGCGAAAACAGGAAGGCGTGTGTGTGGTGCGCGCGCGCGTGAGCGTGCGTTCAACGGACTGTTTTGGTACAGCAAAGCACGGCGGCGAAGGCCCGCGTCGGCGTCGGATACTCGGTAGTGGGGCGTGTTTTTGCGGCAACACCTTTTTGGCAGCGTTCTTTCTCTCTGTCGGCGGTCGGTAAAAAGGAGCTCAGCGAGACAGAGGTTCCGAATCGATCGATTTCTCGCTCTGCCTCCTCCCTATTAACGCAGCCGCCGCTTGGCGCGCGCCACCGCCGCCACCGCCGCCTCCAGGTCGCCGCCGTGGCCGCCGTCGTGGCCGCCGCCACCGCCGCCGCCGCCCGCCCGCCCGCCGCGGCCGGACCTGCTGCTGCCGCCGCGGCCGGACGCCGAGGACGAAGACGCCGACGACCAAGCGTTCGCGTAGTGGTCGCCGCCGCCCCCGCCGCCCCCCACCGACGCCGCCGCCCTGTCGGCGTCCTTGCGCGCCTGCCGCTCGCGCACCGTCCTTAACTTGTCCCGGTAAGGGGCCAAGAAGGGCTCCCAGCACGCGTGCGGCTTTTCCAGGTCGGTCGCGCTGACGCCGCAGACGACGCCGACCTCGGCGGGCGTCGGCTCGCGCAGCGACGCCCCGCCGCCCGGCAGCCGCCACCCCAGGGACGACAGGGTGGCCGACCCTTTCCGCTGGTTGCACCGGCTGCAGGCGGTGACCAGGTTGTCCCACCGGTTGCCGCCGCCCTTGCTGACGGGGGTGACGTGGTCCAGGGTGAGCTCGCGCGTCGAGCCGCAGTACTGGCAGCGGTGGCGGTCGCGCGTCATGACGTTGCGACGCGTGAGGGGCACGCGGGCGCCGCCGTTGTTGCCGTTGTTGCCGCCGCCGCCGCCGCCGCCGCCGCCGGCGCGGGTGTCGACAAACAGCCGCACGCGCACGACCGAGGGCAAGGGGTGCGTGCGGTAGGCCGAGACCGCGCAGGCCCCCGGCCAAACGTCCAAGACGTCCACTTTGCCGTGCTCGGCCATGATGACGGCGCGGAACCAGGAGACCACGTTGACGGGCCGGTAGGCGGCGTCGAGCACGAGGCAGCGGTAGTTTCCGGCGCGGGCGGCGCCGGACGAGGCGGCGCCGCCAGAGGCGCCCGAGGCGGCGGCGCGGAGGGGGTCGTCGTCGTCGCCGTCGCCGCCGCCGTCTTCTTGCTGGTCGAGGCTGCCTAGGTCGCCCGCGCGCTCGGCCCCGCCGCTCGCGCCGGCGCCGGCGCCGAGGCCCAGGACCTCGGCCTCGGCGCGCGCGAGCGCGGCCTCGAGCGCGTCGTCGTCGTCCTCGCCGCCGCCCTCGCCGCCGAGGCCGAAGGCATCCGAAAAAGGGGTCGACGAGATCGCGGGGGGCGCCGTCGTCGTTGTTGTTGTGGTGGTGGTGGAAGAGGTGCTCGCTGCGGCGGCCACGGCGGGCGAGCGCGAGGGCGCGTTGTTGATCCCGCGAGAGCCGCCGCTGCTGCTGCTGCTGCTGCTGCTGCCGGCGCTGCTGCTGCTGCTGCTGGCGAGAAGCGGCCGAGCGCGCGCGCGCGAGACGCCGGCGCCGAGGCCGAACCCGACGCATCCCGCTCCTCCTCGTCCCCTGGCGGCGGTCGGTGCGCCGGCCCACGGCGGCGGGGCGAGCGTGGACAGGTGGCGCAGCATGATGCTCGCGCAAGAGGGTCGGTCTGGCGTCCCTATGTTTTGTTTGCGTTCGCGAGAAGGGGGGTTGTTTTTGAAGTTTTTGGTTTGGCAAAGAGGTCCCACAACCGCCAGTCCTGGCCACCCGACCGCGACGCCCGCTGCGATGGCGTATCGATGGGGTCTGGTGCCGCGCGTCGCCGCCTCCGGGGGGCTCGGCGCGCCGAGATGCGCACGAAATAGGGCGCGGGCGAGATGCAGAAAGATTGTTGTGCTCTCGAATTCCGCCTCTCTCGTCCTGCTCGCGCTGGAAGCAGGCGCATGCGGGCGCGCCAAGGCAGGTGCTGCGCGAGCACGGCTGGACACAGCGCCAGGAAGCTAGCACGCACGCGAGGCGCGACACGCTCTGGACGCGGAGACCGTCGCGAAGAAACCGACCTCTCTTCCAGATATTCTTCCCTCTCTCTCGGCACGCGTCTCGGGCGCGCTTGCGGTGGTACAAGTGGGAAGAGGGGGAGAGGGCCGGAGAGGGCCCGCGTGTGTGAGAAAATCGGCGACTGAAGCGCACAAACTATTGCCACATGTGCGTGATGGAAACAAGAGGAAGCGAGCTTCAGCGACGCTGCTTGCTGTTCGAGCGTCTTTTGCCGGCGGCGTCGGCGCGTGTCCGAGAAATCGCGCATTCAAGAGCGCCGAACGCCGCCTGCTAAACCTCATCACAGGGCAAGCAGTGTCGACCATTAACAACGACTCTCGTGTCACGCGCACCAGCGGAGAGACTGCACGCAACGCAGAAACGCAACGCCGAGTGCGTCCTTACGCAAACTGCCCTCTTCTTTTGGGGCGCCCCCAAAGCCCGCCCTCTCTCCCCTTTCTCTCCCCCCTCTGTGGCCCTGCGCGCGCGCACGCACGATCACCGCTGCTCGATCGCAGGCGATCCAGCCTCGCCGACGAGCCAGGCTCCCCAAACTTAAACGGCACAAAGAAAAACGAAACGCGACCCGCGGCCCGAGCGAGCACCACCATGGCCGCCGCCCCTCCTCCCTTGCCGCTGCCGCCGCCGGCCGCCGTGAGCGTCGTCGACCAGCCCGACGAGCCCCTGCTCGACCGCGTGCGCGCCGCCATGCGCGGCCTGCGCGAGCCGGGTCCCCACGACCGCGTGCACAACGCCGAGTGCGTCCTCTCGTTCGACTCGCCCCTGACGCGGCCGGGCGGCCTCTACGTCAACCTCCGCTCCTTCCTCGGCTTTGGCGCGCGCTGGGCGCCGCTGGACGCCGCGCGCAGCGGCGGCGGCGGCGGCGGCGGCGGCGGCAACGCCAGCGGCGACGGCGGCAACGGCAGCGCCGCCCCTCCCGGCACGCTGTACCTCCACCGCGCGCAGACGCGCGTGCCCCTGCCGCCTCCCCCGCCGGTGGCCGAGGGCGGCGCGGACGGCAGCAAGCCGTCGCGCATGGCCATCGGCGTCGAGGGGGGGTTTGCGGCCGGGCCCGCGCCAAAGAAGTTTGGAACTGAGGAGCGCCTGTCGCTGGCGCTTCTGGTGCCCCCGGCGTCGGGCGGCGGGGCCGAAGGTTTGCCCGCCGGCCTGGCGCCCTCCGTCGTGCTCATCCCCCTGCCCTGCCCCGCGCTCCCCGAGCTCGTCAGCCGCGTGTGCCGCGCCGTCGCCGAGCACGCTCCCGTCGCCAAGCAGGAGGCGGCGCACGCGTGGGAGGAGGAGCGGCGCGTGTCGCGCTACGCCGAGGGGCTGGAGCAGCTGTCGCCCGGGATCCACCCGGGCGCGGGGGAGGTCGGGGCGGCGGCGCCGGCCGCGGTGGCCGCTGCGGCTGGGGCCGGGGCTGCCGCGCAAGGAGCAGGCGCGGCCGCGGACGGCAGCGGCAACGGGGCTGCCACCGCCGGCAGCGCCGCGGCCGCCGCCCGCCGTCTCGTCTCCCCCAACCCCGCCGACTGGCGCTGCGACGAGACCGGCGCCCGCGAGAACCTCTGGCTCAACCTGTCCACCGGATTTGTCGGCTCCGGCCGCCGCAACTGGGACGGCACGGGCGGCAGCGGCAGCGCGCAGCGCCACTACGAGGCCACGGGCCGCAAGCACCCGCTGGTCGTCAAGCTGGGGACGATCACGCCCGGTGGCGGGGACGTGTACTCTTACGCGGCGGACGAGGACGACATGGTGGAGGACCCGCACCTGGCGAGGCATTTGGCGCACTGGGGGATCAACATGATGCAGGTGCGCCCGGTTTTTGTGCTCTGCTTGGTTTGGTTTTCCTTTTTTCCGGCCGTTTTCCCATTTCCTTTCTCGGGGGGGGGGGGGAGGGAGACGCCCGGCCGGCGCCTCTTTTTTTTTTTTTTT
>Ga0209491_10003039_pt1 | contig 28515 bp, 23 predicted proteins | sample BON02_FD_187213 | JGI IMG/M metagenome (GOLD analysis project Ga0209491, IMG submission 187213) | Freshwater microbial communities from Lake Bonney liftoff mats and glacier meltwater in Antarctica - BON-02 (SPAdes) (version 2) | ecosystem: Environmental > Aquatic > Freshwater > Ice > Glacier...
CCCCCCTCCCCAGGAATCCGAGCTCCTAGTCGACATCACCGAGCACACCCTCGTCCCCGAACACGTCGTCCTCACGCCCGACCAAAAAGCGGAGGTCCTAGGCAGGTATAAATTAAGGGAGAGTCAGCTCCCTAAGATTCAATCTGCTGATCCGATTGCGCGTTATTATGGGTTGCAGCGGGGGACGGTGGTGAAGATTATTCGGTTGTCGGAGACGGCGGGGAGGTATATTACGTATCGGGTGTGTGTGTGAGTCCAAAAGCAGGAAAAGTAAAGGAAGGGAACATGCATCTTGATGGGAGCATCGTTTTTTATTTTTTTGTTTCTCTTTAGTATGGGTTTTGCAAGGAAAATAAAAGGATTGCATGCATGCATTTTATCGGCAACCATTCCCTGGAAATCCCTTCATTTCACTTCCTTCCAGATTCCTAATTGTGAGTCCTGCTTTTACTCTGCGTCCCTTCTGTTTTCCGAAACCGCACCAGAAGGCGTCCCAGGCGCCTCTCTGCTTCTTCAATACCTACATCCATTTATGCATCTATATTTGTTTATTTAACCATTTATCTATATACACGCAAATACCATTTCCTTTTTTGTTCTTCTTTTTGTCTCACAAGTACTCAATAAGCAACACCACCACGAGCACCACCACAAACGGCCCCCACGTCTTAGCCACCGCCATCGGACTAACCCACTGCCCCATGAAGAACATATAGAAACAAAGCACCACCATATTCCACTTCCCCCACCCTTTGTACTTGAAATTGTTGCAAGCACGCGCGCAGTGTGAGTGGCAATTATCACAAAAGAGGTTATGCAAACGACAGGCATACGTAGCGTTGGCCTCGGCCACCGCCCGGTTGAACTCTCGAGCTTTGCTTGGAGGCACGTCCAGCTGAATGTAACGTGTGGGCGGGCCAAAAGCCAGTTTATGCTTGCCGATAGAATAAGGCCCCGCAAAATCCCACATAATGCCATCGGTGGTGGCAATGCCCATGTGCCCAATGAAGGGAATGAACCACGTCAAGACTGGCAAGGGCGACCAGACGAGGCAGTGCGGAAAGAGGTCACGGGAGGGGTCAATGGGAGGGGAAGGAAGAGGCGGAGCCGTAGCAAAGTTGTCGTCTGAGGCCGCCGCATTCATTTTCAGTTGTTAGCGTTGTTTTGCTGGAGCGGTGCGGTGTGAGTGGGTAGCAGGTTGAGAAGGAGGAGGGGCTTGAGCTCAGAAGCAAGGGGGTGGGGAGGTTGCCTTGCCTGCCTGCCTTGGAGCGCGATTGATGCGTGGTGCTGGTGCCGCTGCTGCTAGCTGTCGCCCTGTCTTTGCTGTGATGTGGCGGTTGTAGATGCATGCATGAGGCGGTCAGGCTGCTTGTAATGGCATGGAAAGCGCCTCGTCCGTTGCCGCATGTGTTCCTTCTTCACTCACTCTACCCCAAACACACCACACTACACCACACAGAGAGACGCGCAGCAGATCATGCCGGCCTGGCCACCGCCGCGGGCCCGGCTCCTGGCCCCTGGCACCGTTTGCACCTTCTCCGCCTTCTTGCCGCTCCTGTTTCTTCTCCTCCCTGCCAGCGCAGGCGCCGCCTCGCCCGCAAAGAAGGACGTGCTTGTGCTGGGGGGCAACGGCTTCATGGGCGTGTACGCAGTCGAGGCGCTGATGCAATCGGGGCGCTACGCCGTGACGATTGCCAACCGTAACACGAGCTACTTCGATTCGTCGGAGCGCTTGGCGGCGACTGGAGTGGCCTCCCTTCATTGGGACCGGCGCCGCACGCCCTTTGGGAAAGCGCCGGAGGTCCGAGCCTATTTCGCAGCTCGACCGCGCCTGCACGCCATTGTCGACTTTTCGTGCTACACTGGCGCGGCGGCCCGGGATGTGGCGACCTTTTTGCTGGAAGCGAAAGTGCACGTGGACTGGTATGTGTACATTAGCAGCGACTCCATCTACGAGGTGTGTTCGCCCAAGACGCAACCTGAGAAGCCCACAGAGGAAGGCGTGGACGACCACCGCCCTCCCTCAGTTCAAGTACAAGCTGAGCTGAATGCTGCTGACTCCTACGCGCATGGCAAGCTCGAGGCAGAGGAGATGCTGCGCGAGCTGCAGTCCGCCTCCAGCTGGTCCTACGTATTTTTGCGCATTCCAGACGTGGTGGGGCCTCGTGATACTTCTTACCGTTGGTGGCTGTATCAGGTCATGGTCAAGCTCCAGCCTTGGACGCAAGTGCCCTTGCCATGTGTGTCAGAAGACCGGGATGGGCGCCGGATGAGCTTGGTGTATGTCAAGGACGTAGCGCGGGCCATCTTGCAGGTGCTCGCGATTGATGACGGCGACCAGAGCGACATGAGCAGCGAGCGCAAAGCTTCGGTAAAGAACACGGCTTTAAACATGGCACATCACGAGACGTGGACATTTCCGCAAATCATGAATAGCATCGCTGAAGAAGTAGCCAAGAGCAGTGCCGCTGCTCTTTCGTCGCAATCGTCACTGCCACCATCACCACCCTCTCCCTTGCTTTTTGCCCTCAATCGGACGACGGACTTCCCCAGCGTCAAGAACGGCCCTGTCTCCACTCTCCGGGCCCGTGTGCTTCTTGGGTGGGAGCCGACGCCTTGGGCTGACGTGTTGCGCGATACGGCGGAGTACTTTGAGTCAGAGGCCGTATGGCGGGATGCGCGCTTTGTCAAGGAGAGGGAGGCAGTGCTGCGAATGGCGCTCCAGCAGGTGGCGAAATACGGAAAGGAGGAAGATTTTCTAGAAGCGGTGCGCGACGTGTATGGGCTGGACGTGTCTTCGTTGGACCTACGAGATGCACGGTGGGAGAGCGACGTCATTGTGGAGGACGCAACATGGACGGCGGTGCACTCGGAGCTCTGATCGAGAAAAATGTAAAAGTGAGAAATGAAATCACAATCTGCGTCATCTTATATTTGAGTGCCGATTACGTTTATTTTTATTTTTAAATATCAAGAAGGGATCTACACGAATGGAAACGATGTGATTGACGCTTTAATCGCCCGTAGTCCAATTCCTTCCCGTCATTCCCCTCCTCAATTAAATTTTTTTCCGGTTATCTATTTGGTTTCTTCCCATTTTTCAAGTAAATTATGTTGTGCCTCTATTGTGATTCCTTAAATCACGTCTTGACCTTTGACTTAACCAGGCCCGTAGCCGAACCCAAGCTGCCCGTTCCTGGTCACGTCCCGAATGCGATCCCCCTGACTCTCTTCGGGCAAGGGCAAGGGCCACCCGTCGCCCGGAATGTCGTTAACCGTGATGATAATTTCGGCTTCGTACGGAAACTCATATGTGCCAAAGATGAAGAAAAAGAGGTCCCTGAAATAGCTTAAGTCACCCAGTGAGTGGTGGTCCCCAATGGGCACTCCGCCAGCCGTAATAGTAAAGCCGCCGCGGGCAGCGAAAAGTGCTCGCCATCGGTACCGTAAATTTTCAGAACTCAGCCAAAATTGAATAGTGTCGGTGGTGCGCGGCGCCACGGGTACGGAAAGCTGCCAATTGCGGGTCTCGACGTAGGACTTTACAATCAGGATCTCGTAAAAGTTGTTGTAGGCTACCGAGAAGGCGTTTTGGAACTCTTTGAGCTCGCTGATGGAGAGTGTCAGGTCAGTGGGCTGCGGCTCGGCCTTGGTCTTGTTATGCTTGTAGTGCTCTTTAAAGAGTCTTTTGCGATTCTCGTGTTCTTGGTCATCGTGCCATTTTTGCTTGTTCTGGCGCTTGGCCGGCGGCGGGACCTTAAACAGTGCGGACTGAGCGGGGTTGGCGTTCACACGGTGGGTGACCACATCACTGATCGTGTATCCCCAATTGGCACGAAACTGCCGCGAGAGCGTCAGGCCTTGGCCGTAAGCAAATGTGCAGGTGGCCGTCTCGGTAGGCGACTGATTCTCACAGCGCACGCGCCCGTTTGGCAAGGGGATACGCGGCGTGGCAAAAGTACTCTGGTCGAAAAACAACAGCGCCTCTTGCTCCAGATAAACCAGGTCGTCGGTGCCAAAGCCCGACATGGGTCGCCGCCAACACCGAAAGGATTCCGTGCGGGGTGTTGGGTCATAGATGGCAATAGAGCACTCCTTCACGCCCTGTTGCTCCAAGTCCCGGCTTCTGGCCAAAATATTGATGCGAAGGTAGCGCCATGCGATAGGACGAATAGGGCGGGAGGAATAAAAGCAGGCGATGTCATCCACAGCAAAAACGCTGTCAACCCAGGGCCGGGGATCTGACGGCGGCGTCAAGACGTCCGGCTCGGGGCCAGGTGGTGGTTGCTCGGCTTTGTGAAAATGTTTATGGAAAGGATGCGCCTGCTGGCTCATGTCCACCACCGGTGGTAAGAAGCGAACCACCAGGCCTCCTGCATGCTCATCGTAAAACAAGCCCGCACCGTGCGGTGTCAAGAGGCCCACCGCCCCACTGTCACCATGCACCACCAAAGTCCACAAGCACCAGGCGGGGTCGCGATTCCAGGACAAGTACAGGCGGTTTTGATCGTCCACGCAGATATACTGGTTGGTGTTGATGTTCTTCACATAGGCATCGAAGCAGTCGCGGCACCAAGGGTAAGCGCAGGACGTCGGACCTTGGTCGGCGTCGACGTGGGGGTTTGTCGTGTTGTCAAAGTTGTCTCGGCGGTTGCCGTTATGGCCATTTGGCTCGACCACCTCGATGGCCCACTGTTCGTCTTCGTAAGGGCGAATTGCTGGGTACGAGGCAGCGCGAGGCTTCTTGCACACAAAACAGCTTGCGCGCTCCTTGTTGTCGCAGGATTTGGCCATCCAGGAGCCGTCTCGGGCCATTTGGGTACATGTGACAGTACCAGGCGCTGGCACTGGTTCGGCTACGGTCTTGTTGGCGCTGGGTGCAAGTACAGCGTGTGGCAAGGGTGAAGACGAGTGCTGCCAATTTTCGTAATACGACCAATCGTACTCCTCTCCGTTCAGCAGATTGTTCAGGCCAATGAAGCCCGGCAAAAAGGCGCGGTTAAAGGTCATGCTGTCTTGAATTTGTGCGCGGACCCATTCGTTCTCCTCCTTAGAATCAATGACTACCAATCGCCCGCCCCAGGAACCGCACAACTTTTGTGCGCCCACCCAAGACACATTTTGCATCACTTCCCGCCGGTAGCACGAGCAGCCAAACTGTAGATAAAACCCATTGCCAGGTGCTCCGCTGTGGTGAGCGTTGGCATTGGCATGAGTTTTGGGCGGGGGGGAAGGGCAGGAACAAGCCGTGTCGTTGGATCCCACCTCACACAGCACCACACGGGACTTGGTCGCAAAGCAGGACGCCGCCACCACGGCCCACTTGCCATCTTTCGTCATCTCGAAACACTGCTGCTGCTGCGTGTCGCTCCCATTGACAGACAGTGTAGATGCCATGCTGGTGCTGCCGCTGGATCCCGGGAACCAAGCGCCCACGTCGTCATCTTCGCTGTGCTTCTTGTGCGCAGGATCTATGTTCCAGTAGGCATCCCAGGTCCAAGCGTCCAAGTCTTTGGCGCCACTGCCACTGGTTGCGTCACCGCCATCGCCGTCAGCACGAGGTACCAAAAGCTCGCGAGGACGGTGCCGACGATGAAAGCCAATATAGCCGCCCCCTTGCCCCAAAAGAGAGTGCACAAAGGCGTTGTCCGCGGCCGAATCGAGCGACACCAAGTGTCCGCCCAGCTTTGTCTGACAGTGTGCTCTCGCGTCCCACCAGGAAACGTTGTGCAGGCGGCGGCGAAGGTAGCACGAGTCGGCAAAAGGTAGCCACCCCTCTGGACAGCCCAAGTGTGCGAGCCACCCCTTCTTCTGGCAGACAAAGGACGTAGCGTTCTTCGGCACATGAAAGCAATCGATGGCGGCCCAGTTCCCCGTCCCGTCCATCCAACCACAGTCTTTGAGGATGCGCTGATAGAACCCCAGGCTCTGCACGTAGCCCGTCGTAGTATCCGTGTGTCCGTAAAAGCCCACAATAGGATGGTGCCAGCGCATGCCCTCTAGCCAAAGCTCCTTGGTGAAGAAGTCAGGACGATCCAGCAACAAATTGCCAAACGGCCCGTGCAGCCGGATACTGTCCTTGTCTTTGCCTAAAGCCAAGGTATAGAAGCCCACGCTGCGTAAGCCCAGCACCCCAAAAACGGCTTTGATGCCCACGAGCCGCTCCTCAGGTGGTAACTTCACTGTGACTTCCCGAACAGACGACGACATTGGCGAGAGTAGCGGATCGGTGGAGTCACCGGCAGCGGCAGGACGAATAAAGCGAAAGCCAAGGTTGTCGTAACCCAAGTGTATGCGTTGAACCCCTTGATCCTCCATTTTTGCGGCTTCCGTCCCTTCCACCTCATCGAAAAAGGTAGGGATACTGCTATTGTTGGCGCCATCGTCCTCATCGGTGCTGCTGAGTCGTTCCTGCATTTTATAAAAGCGACCGACCCACGGCGTCTTGACCACGTCATTTTCCTCGGCGCTGAAGGAGGACAATGGGGACGGCGATGATGAATTCAGCTTTGTCGAGTTTGCCCACCGATGAAACTTGGCTCCGCGGTCCCAGAAGGCCCGTTTGTGGTGGCGGCGCCTTGTCGCGTGGGAATGTCCCTGACGGGAGTCTTGGCTTTTGTCCTTGTGTGTGACGCGTGCTGGTGGTGGCGGAGATAGCAGTGCCGTTTGGTCTGGAAAGGAGGTAGTCCCAGCCCCGCTCAGCCGGCTCCAAAGATCCACTGCTGCTTCCGCGAGCTGGTTGGGCTGGATGGCTTCATCGAGGAGTGCCAAGAGCCGAGCTGGCCTTGTTCCGTCGTCGACAACCACCACCTGCTGCTTCATTCCCATCCAGCCTTGGCAGCCGCCGTGCAGGTCTTGAACAAAATGGTTCTCGCCCTCCGAGGTAACTGTCACCAGCTCGGCGTTCTCAGCGTGACACTTAGCGCAAGCTTCGTTGTAGGTGGAGGGTTCCGCCCAATGCTGCCGATAGCACCAACAGTCATGCAAGCACCAACCCACGGGGCAGCCATTGCCCACGCTCAGGAACAAGGGCGGGGCGGTGGGCTGCATCCAAGCCTTGGCGTGATGGTGGTGATGGCCATCGCCGTCCCCGTCGTCGGGTTTGGTGGGGTCGTTATCTCGATTGACAGGCGACGGGCCAAGGCGCAGCGCAACGTTGTCGCAGAAGCCATCTCCCTCGATCTTGCGCCGGAATGTCGGGCTGTTGAAGCGGTAGTCGTGGGAGAGCTGGCGCAGGAGCTGCTTCAAAATGTCCATTTCCCCGCTCCAGCTCACGGTGAAGAAGCGCTCGTCCCGGCTCCCGCAGCACGTGAAGGCAAAACATGAAGACTTGTCTGGATTGCAAGGCAGATCGCACTGACCCGTGTCCACGCGATGAAAGACAGATGGGTAGTCATTCCCGCAAATGCAGCTGTCCGTCAGCCCCGTGGCCGAGAGGGCATACCCGTGGTCCGTGCAAATAGCCTGGCATCGCTTGTTGTTGATGTTATCACGACCCAGCTCCACAGCGAACTCCGAGTCGAAGCGGTCAAAGCACCCTTCTATCTTCTCCGTCAAGCCACCGATGGGGCGCTGTCCAAAGGCACGTTCGCGTCCGCCGCCCATCATGCTCTCCGACTCCCCAGGCCAGCCCCCCGGGCCTCCGCCGCCGCCGCCACCACCACCACCCGCACCTCCTTGCGGCGAGATTTGAGGTGCTGCTTGTGCAGCGACATGGCTGTCGGCTGGCAGCCAGGCAAGGAGGGCCAGCAGCAACAGGTCGAGGCGCACGACCGTCATGATGAAGAGCGCGCCGCAGGCCGGGTCGGAGGCGGGCAGCAGTGGGAAGCGGGGCCGGAGAAGGAGACACAGTCGCCTGTGGTACTACGTGTTTGGCAGATTTAAAGGGATGGTGAGTGCACTACATATATGCCTGTGATGCTCGCAACTTCGAGGACCATGCCATGATGGAGGGTGCCGTGTCTTGTTTTCGAGCTTTCTGACCTCCCCCTCCTCAGAGGTCTAAACGGCAGGCCTGCCGTTACCGCACGTTCGCCCAGAGATTCGCAAAAAAAGCAGCTCGAACTCGCGTCTCCAAGCGTGTTGGGAGGAAGAATACTGCCTCCGTAAGCTTATGTCTATACATCTTTTACTTACACAAGCACAACACCCACATCTTACATTAGCTACACAGCTCCGCCCAACCTCCTGCCCCTCACTTCCATGCCCGTTGGGCGCCACAGTCGCTGCGCTCCTACTTCTAGGTGTAGACCGGCTCGAAGGGCGCATGAATGAACCCCGTTGCGCTTGCGGCCACCTTCTTGATGGCCTTCCTGATTTTGTGGCCCTTGTGCTGCCAGCATGCGGACGCGCAGGAAATGGAAATGGACGGGGAGCCGGAGAGCATGATGGGCAAGCCTTTCTCGCAGCGGCCTATTGGTGGTAGGGACGAGCAAGTGGAAGGATGCTTCAACAGTTTCGCTGCCGAAGTGTCCATTCCACTGCCGGCTGAGAAGTTGAGCAACCTACGGTGTCAAGCCCTTTGCACGGAGCGTGGATATGCCCTGGCTGCCACGGGCGGGGGAGCCAACAGCATGTGCTGGTGCGGCAACAACTACCCCGGCTTGCCACACGCGGTGACCACGGGCCAGTGCAATCGTCCATGCAGTCCAGACAGGAAAGCCTGCCATCTCTTCACGTGCTGCGGAGACCGAAATGGCACGCTCTATACTGTTAGTTGGAATGGGGAGACGGACCCCATGAAGCAGCTCTTGCGGCGCTTGACACACGATTACCGCAACAGCACCGTCTTTCGTCGCCGGGTCGAGCAGCAGTACCTTGCGGGTGAAGGACGGGCATCTTTGCGACTGCGAGAGCCGGAGCACGGAGCGGAGGGCCCGCCCTTGTACCTGAGCGTGGGCAATGGCTGCCCGGTGGGGTGGTGCATGCACGAAGGCTACTGCTACAAGCAGCATTGGGCGGAGCCATCCACCTACGACGAGGCCTGCACCAAGTGTCAGGCGGAAGGTGCGGAGCTGGTGGCTGTCATGAGCATGAGCGAGAACGGCTTTGTCCAGGGTCTGTATGGCGGCTGCCAGGGATGGCTACACGCCCGCTCCTCCGTGGATGGCAAGCATGCTGCCACCAGCCCAGAGGGTGGCACTGCGACTTGCCTGCAGCTGGCGCGTGACGGCTCCTGGATCGGCCAAACCTGCCATGCGGAAGAAAACGACAAGGAGGAGGAGAAGCGTGCCTCATGCTTTGCCTGCAAGAAGTCTTGCGCATCCCCCTACCCTGCCCTCCGCCCCCACGAGGCCGAGGAGTGGGCCATCGAAATAGCCAACCCCAACTCCTGTGCCTACCCTTGGTGCATAGACTGCGTCGACACCTTCCTGACGAACGTCAATTCCAACCAGAACCTCTGCGCAGACGACCAACATCGCCCTTACCTCTTTTGGGAACGTAACTCGGCCTGGTGCTTGTGGACCCTCGTCGTCGATCCCGAGTCCGGGGCCGTCGTGCTACTCACCCCCCACGGCGCCGCCTTGGCATACGACAAAGAGAGGGATGCCTTAATGTGTCGCCTTCTACCGTGGCCTTACCAAGCACCGCCGCCGCCAGGGTCGAGCAAACGCCTGTTTGCCGAAGCTGGCCCGGAGGCACCGCAAGGCATCGTCGTCTTACAGCCTAGCAGCCTGCCGCTCGTCATCGCAGAGCGGTACCTACGTATCACCGTTCACAGCGTCAACCGGAGGCTAGGAGCCCCTGGTCTAGCCGGCAGTGGTGGTGGGGGTGGGCCTTTACGGGAATGCTCCATAGCAGTCTGCGACACGACCCCGCACAGCGAGTCCTTCGGTTGCCGTCCTCTCTCTGTGGCTGGTGCGGGTTACACGCCCCTGGTCTTCAATCAAGTGGCCTTACGCATCTTCGATCAGAGTTCCTACGTCTCGGCGCGCCAGCCCTTGCCCAATGGACGGGTCACCTGCTTGAATCAATCCCCCACCGAGACAGTCAATTGCGTCTTTGCCTACGGACAGGCCTTCGTCCTCGTCCGCCGCTTCCGGGCGAATTGGGGCGTGCTGCTCTTCGACACGGTCGTCAAGCTCTTTCAGGTGACGGTGCAAGACAGTGTAACGGTGCGGTACCAGGGACCGGGGCAAGCAGGCAGAGGAGGGGCCGGAGGGGCAAGCGGTGGGGAAGGGGCAAGAGCAGGAGCTGGGGGTGGGGGAGGAGCTGGGGGTGGAGGGGGAGGAGCAAGAGGAAGGGTTGGGGGAGGCGGCGGTGGAGGGGGAGGAGGAAGGCGTGGTCGTCCCAACCAGGCGCAATTCGTGAACCGAAACAGCAAGCTGATCCAGAATGCCTTGACGGGCGCGTTCAATACGTTCTATCGGGTGGACAATCTCAAGATCCTGGTGGAGGTGCGGAACTGGCAGCTGGGCATAAACGTCGTGCCGCAGACGGGGCTCACCATTCAGTTTTGGCTCACGACGCATTATCTCAGGTATCAGTGGAGGGCCGTCTTTCAACCGCGGGGTGGGTTCGTCCTCACCTTGTTTGGGCGGCAGGTGGGCGGCGAGGGTGGATGCAACTTTTCCTTGGGCGATTTGTCCGCGGCTCATAATTTGTTCTTTTCCATGTATGGCACTTATGAGGAGCCCGTGGAGGCAAGCGTGATGATGACTGACATAGAACACATTGAGTTATCTTACTTGGGCCTGCCGCTCCAGCCTTGGACTGACGAGGGATTCGAGAGGGGAAAGTAAATGGTGCACGACAATTTTGACGAGGACAGATTAAAAGAGGGGAAATTAAATTTATAGAATAAATATAGGTATACAAGAAAATGCAGCCGACCAAACGTCATTCGCAGTATCGCATTTGGTTACATTTTCTTTTTACTAGTCATTTCGTGGTCGGATTGCATGAGAGAGCACGTGCCTTTTTACTTTGCGGCTTGTGCTCCTCTTTCTGTTGTTTTTGTTGCTGCTGGTGCTTTTGTTGTTCCTCCTGCACTGCTGCTGCTGCTGCTGCTTCGCCTAGCGCTTGGGCTGAAAAGGAAATTGAGGACCAAGTCCAGATGGAGGTGGCTGAGGGCGTGGCAACGGATTAGCTGCGTTGGCAGCGGAGGCAGGCGCACTTGTCGAGGGGCCCGGACGCTGCTGCTGTTCTTGCTGCTGCTGCTGCTGCTGCTTGCGCGGGGTTGGAGCGTACGGCTGGCGCGGTGGGCGTGGAAGGTCCTTGTTTTTGCCGCTGCTGCTGCTCCTACTCCCGCTGGCGCCATTGCTGCTCTTTCCACCCTTCCCACCCCCAAACATCGGCCTCCCTCCTCCCTCATTCCCCCCATCCCGAAGCTTAGCCCGAGCCAACCTCTCCTTATCCCGAGCCCAGCGTCGCCCCACCTCCTCCGCCAGCTGCGACTCCCCCGCGCGGCGACAGGCCTCCACCACCAAGGTATAGCTCCGGTGACTGGGCAACCACCCCTCATCAACCATTTCATCCAAAAACTCCACCGCTACCTCCCACTGATGCCCGATATGCGCAGCATAAATGGCCTTCCCATACGTAATCGCATCAAGCCTCACCCGCGTCGCGCGCATCCGATCCACAATCTTCAACGCCACCTGCCACAAACCCTGCCGCAAGCAAATATCCATCGCGAGCGTATAGCTCTTCACGTCCGGGGCCAGCCCATGCTCTGCCATCAGACCAAGCACCGCGATCGCTTCCGTGGCCTGCCCTGCATTTCCGTACGCACTCATAATGGCATTGAAGCTTCTATGGTTAGGCATCACCCCCCTCCCCACCATTTCAGTTAACAGCCTTTGGGCCTTGTCTACATCAGCAACAGAGGCACACGCATCCATTGCCGTAGTGTAACTCACCACGTCAGGCATCACCTTTTGCTCATCCATTTCCTTCAGTAATGCCAGCGCCCGTCCAGCTTGTCCTGCCTGGGCACAAGCATGAATCGCAGTATTATAGCTCCACTCATCAGGAACGACGCCCCGTGCCGTCATATTCTGCAGTAGCCCAAAGGCCTCCTTCCACCTCCCCGCATGCGCACAAGCACGCATCGCCACATTCGTCGCTTTCCGATCAGGACTATCCATCCTCTCGAGCAACCACAAGACCTTCTCCCACTCCCCCGCCTTGCCAAACGCCGCCATTGCACGCTCATACAATTCCTTCGTCACCACACTACCACTACTACTACTACTACTGCTCCCACCACCCCCAACCTCACCTCTTCCACTCACTTCCCGCAGCAGACTCAATGCCTTATTCCAATCCTGCACCTTCGCACACACATCAATCGCGGTCTGACAGGCCTTCGAATCCAACGCCACCCCTCGAACAGTCATTTCATTCAACACCCCAAGCGCCGCCTGCCACTGCCCCCCCCTCCCACACGCCTCCATCGCCAAGGTATAACTAACCACATTCGGCGCCACTGACTGATGATCCATCTCTTCCAACATCCCCAGCCCCGTCCTCCAATCCCCCTCCCGCGCACAAGCATTTAATAGAGCATTATACGTCACCACCCCTACTTTCAACCCAGCCACCCGCATACGATTCAGCACACCAGTAGCAACATCCACCGACGATCGTTGCATCACTGTCGTATAGCTCACCGCATCAGGCTCCACGCCGTTGGCCTTCATAACCTGCAGCAGCTGCAGGGCGAGGTCGGCCCTCCCTCCCGCGCAGCAGGCTTGCATTGCTGAATTGTAGGTGACTACGTTGGAGGCGTCTCCGCATTCTTTTAAGAGATCCAGGGCTTCGTTCAAACGACCGGATTTGGCACAGGCGGCGATGGCGGCGTTGTAGGTCATGGTCTCGGGGGGGACGTTCATGCTGGTGGTGGTGCTGCTGCTGTTGGTGGTGGTGGTGGTGGTGGTGGTGGGTTGCTTCATTTCGGAGAGGAGGTTGAGGGCGTGTTTCCATTGTCCGGCCCGACCGCAGGCTTTGATGGCCGAGTTGTAGGAGACGACGTCCGGCTCGGGGGTGTAGGGATGGGGTTGGTGAAGACGCTGCTTGCTGTTGCTGGTCGAGGTGTTTCGACCAGCAGCAGCAGCAGTAGCAGGAGCAGCACCAGGTTTTCGCCTCATGGAGCGGAGGACGAGCAATGCCTCTTCATATTTAGCTTTCTTAGCGCATGCTTCAATCACAGTGTTGTAAGAGATGACATTGGGCCATACAGCAGCCTTACTCCCACCCTGACCCCCACTCCCGCTGCTGCTGCTACTGCTGCTGCTGCTACTACTATTACCACTGCTCTTCCCTTCCTGTTGCTTCTTCATCCTCCCCCCCTTCCTCGCCTGGACCTGCATCTCCTCCAACAGGTCCATGGCCTCCTTCCACCTTCCCCCCTTCGCACACGAATCCAACGCACTATTATAACTCACCAAATTCGGCTCCTCCATTCCCTTTAAAATCTCCAGCGCCCGCTGCCACTGCCCTCCCTTCGCACACGCATCGATCGCCGTGTTATAAGTCACTCTATCCGGCTTCACGCCCGCCGATTCCATCTCAGGGATCAACGTCAAGGCTGCCTCCCATTGTCCTGCCTTGGCACAACAGTCCATCACGGCCGTGTAGGCCACTAGGTCAGGAGTCGCTCCTCTCGCCCTCATATCCCTCAGAATCCGCAACGCCTCAAACCACCGTTCTTGCCTCGCGCAGATCTTGATCACCAGCGTGTATTGCTGCACCGAAGGGTGGACGTGCGGCATTTTGAGCACGGCGAGGGCTAAGGCGAGGTCGGCTGTCTTGAGACAGGCCATGAGGAGGGTGCGGACGAGGAGAGGGGATGGAGCACGCAGGTTGGGTAGCAACCGCACGGCTTGCTTGAGGTACCCTTCCTTGGCGAGCTTGGTCACGATGGCTGCTTGCCGTCCCTCGTCCAGAAGCATAGGGCTCCCCATGGAAGGGCGGGCGGGGGCGGCCTTACTGTGGTCTAGGAAGTAGGAGGCGACCGCTCGATCTCGTCCTCCAGGTGGTGGCGAAGCAGCGTCGGCAGCGGCATCATTTCCCTGCTGCTCGTCGTCACCATCACCTTCTCCTACTGCTGCTGCTGCTGTCGGATGCCTGAAAGCTAAGCGTGGCCATGATGGTGGTGGTGAGTACGGATGCCTTGCCGCCGCCGTGGGGCCCCTGGATGATGGTGGAGAGGGCATGGCGCGCGGCAGCTGAAAGGCCTCCACGCCCACCAAGGGAGGAGATTGGAGCGCCGCTGCCGCTGCCGCTGCTGCGGCGGTGCCCAGCAATATTCTACCCCATAATGGCCGGCCCCGTTTGCGTCTTGGGTGGGCTGCGGCAGGCGATGTTGACGTTGGCGGGGGCAGCACTGGTGCTGCTGCCGCTGCCTCTATCATGATGCTTGTGGACAACAAGATGAAGGCGAGGGTTATGAGGCCATAATGTCGTCGTTGTCCTTGCGCTGCTGCTCGTGCGTCTGTGTGCGTCATATGTGTTTTGGTAGTAAGCAAAGTGTGAGGCTTTTGAATGGACACGTCGAGATATCCAAGCGTGAGCTGCTCGCCGCCTTCGCCTCCTCCTGGCTTGCTTCTTTGCCTTTGTCCCAGTCCCAACACTCTGACACAGACTTTGAATGCCACACTCTCAACACACGTACAGGACGAGCTCATGGCGGGTCCGGTCACGGTCAAGCAAGAGCCCGCTGGCGACAGCAGCAGCAGCAGCACCACCAGCAAGCACAACACCAAGCCTTGGGGGGATGGGGAGGCTGATGACGAAGTGAAGAAGGGGAAGGGTGGGGTGAAGGGGAAGGCCATGCCCAACATCAAGAAAGAGGCTGCCGTGGACGAGAAGGTCGCAGCTGCTAGCACAAGGCCCCGCCGCTCGCGCGAGGAGACCTCTGCATCGTCCTCTTCCGCTGCTGCTGTGTCTTCCCCCGACAAGAAGGCCAAGAAGGAGGAGGACAGCGGTGCCAGCGCCGCTTCTACCACGATCAACGACGACGACAAGGCAGCCCTCCAAGACCTTCTAAGCAAGTGGACTCAGCCTGGCACGCTCCTCAAGATTACCGCCAGCGAGATCAGCCCTTATCCGCAACAGGAGCGCCCCAGTCCCTTCGAAGCTCTGTACGCCCGTGACTTACTCGCCGCCCTGCACGGCGAGCCGGAGCGGGATAAGCTCGAGGAGAATTGCAGTGGTGTGGGCACGCTGTTAGAAAAAAGGGCTAGGTCTGTGTTAGATTCGCTAGTGCGTACCATCTTGAGTCAAAATACAACCGACGCGCTGAGCAAACGCGCTTTTGATAATCTCAAGAAGCATTTTCCTACTTATAAGCAAGTCTTGGCGGCCAAGCCCGGGGAAGTGGAGGAGGTGATCAAGTTTGCTGGGCTTTCTGAGATTAAAGTCGGAAGGATTAGGGCTATTTTGATGACGGTCTTGAAGGAGCGACCGAAGGAGTGCGTGGCTGGAGAACCGAGTCTGGAGTGGTTGAGAGAGATGCCCACGGAGGAGATCAAGGAATATTTGGGGGGGTTTAAGGGGGTAGGTCCCAAGACGATTGCGTGTGTGTTGTTGTTTACGATTGGCGCAGATGATTTTGCGGTGGATACGCATGTGTGGCATATTGCCAAGAGGTTGGGATGGGTGCCCGCAGGGGCCTCAAGGGAGGATACCTATAAGCATTTGAATAATCGAATTCCGGATTGTGTGAAGTATTCACTGCATGTGCTTTTGGTGCTGCATGGGAAGAAGTGTGTGTCGTGTTGTAAGGGCCGCACGCAGTTGACGCCTGATGGGCCTTGTCCGTTGGGGAGGGTGGGGAAGGTGAGGGGGGAGTTGGCGGGGCTTGCTGCTGCTGCTGAAGGGGTGGAGGTGAAGAAGGAGGCGAAGGAGATGGTGGTGGGAGGGATGAAGAAGGGGAAGGGCAAGGCAACTGCCACTAAGAAGGAGGTGGCGTGATGATTGATAACATATATATAGACATTATTTAGGTAGAGAGGGTAAAAAGAAGAAGAATGAAAAATGACATGTAGAATTGATTATACCTTGCTGTATATACTTTTACTTTTACTTTTCTTTTGTCTTAATTATCGCGTTTTGTACAAGGCTCTCTCTCACCACCTAAGCTAACCCTCCTCCTCACCTCCCCTCAAAAAACGCAAATCCGTCCACGGCCGCTCGGGCCACTTCAACCCCCTCTCCCCCCCCTCCACCCACTCCCTCCTCCAAAACCTGGTCAAGTGCCTCTGGCCCGAATCACACAACACCGTCACAATTGTATGCCCCTCCCCCATCTCCCAAGCAGCCCTCACGGCCCCTACCACATTCATAGCAGTCGAACTCCCCACAAACAACCCCTCATTCTGCAATAAATAATGAGCCATATCAACAGCCTCTTGGTCCGTCACCCTGAAAGCATCATCCACCATCGCCTCCTTAAAATTCGCTGTTAATCGATCCAGCCCAATCCCCTCCGCCAAGCTATCATACCGATGCCTCCTCACCCCCCTCTCCCTCTGCTCCCTCGCATAACACACCCCAAATTTCACCTTATTAAACAAAGCCGACCCCGGGGGGTCCACCAAAAACACCCTCACCTCCCTCCCTCCCTCCCTCCTCTCCTTCCACGACCTACTCACCCCCGCAATCGTCCCCCCTGTGCCCGCCGACATAACAAAGGCATCTGGTCTTAACCCACCAAACCCCTCCTCCACCTGCCTCCAGATCTCCGGCCCCGTCCCATGGTAATGCGCATGAAAATTCGCCATCGTTTCAAACTGATCCATAAACACAGCCTCTTTCCCCAATTCTTGTGCACATGTCCGAGCACGGTTGTAGTAATGGTTGGGATTGGCAATACCAGCGGGTTTGACCACTTCGACCTCCGCTCCGAATTGCTGGAGTAAATGCACCTTTTCCGCAGCTTGGTCATCCGGCATAACAATCAAGCAACGGTACCCCCGGGCGCGACACAAGGACGCCAACGCAATCCCAGTGCTTCCCGAAGTGCCTTCCACCACGATGCCCCCTGGTTTGAGCAAGCCGGCGCGTTCCGCTTCTTGGATCATGCGTAAGGCTACTCTGTCTTTGCTTGTCCCGCCTGGGTTTAGGTACTCGGCCTTGGCCAGGATGCGGCAGCCAGTTGCTTTCGACAAGCTTTGGAGCTCGACGAGCGGGGTGTTGCCAATCAGGGCGGCGTAGCCACCACCAGGCTCTTGCTCTTGCTCTTGGGGGTGGGGAGGAGGCGAGCGGCGTCTATGACGACGAGATGGGAAGAGGAGGAGGAGGGCAGCAGCGGTCGAGGCAGAGGCAATCAGGGCAGTGGCCAGCAGGACGGACCAAAACGATGTGGTGCTGCTGCTGCGATTGCCGCTGCTGGCGGGTGCCATGCTTGCCTGTACAATGTGTTTTGGGTGGCTGGGTTGAGTGAGGGTTTGCGGGGAGGCGGGAGGTCGCTCCGGATGATGCAGCCGTTGCACTCACGATGAAGCCCTTGCCTGTTATCAAGTCTGACACAAGCTAATGGCAGACCACACACCACCACCACAAGCACAGGAACTACTCTACGTCATTCTCTATCCAGCAAAGCCCACCACCCATCTCCTGGCGCTGCTGCTGTGGGAAGGCTGCCAGTCGAGAGCCCCCTTCTCCTCTCTCAAAACGCCTCATGGGCCAGCAAGCACTAGTCCTGGCCTGCGACGCACACTAGCACATCGCACTTACCTAGCTAGCTAAACCCTCCATCACCACATACACACTACCCTTACAGAGAGACATACACAACACTTGGCCCGCGCATCTTTCGTCTTGCGCGCGCGGCTGCCGGTGCTGTCCGGGGCACGGGGGCACCTCTGCTTGCTGCACACGAAAAACATGGGCAAGCTAAACGAAAACATTCGGGGCATCGTCGCGACCGGCAATAGCTGCTTCACCATCACAGGCCTGCTCTTGGGAGGCTTGGCGAGCTACCTGCTCTATGCCACGGCACCCGTCACTTATACCTGGAGCACCCTCTTTCAGGGAGGGTGGATTTTCTATTCCTTGCTGGTGGGCTTGGGCCTGCTCCTCTCGGCCTGCATGGGTTGCATCGGCCTCAAGCGCCAGGTGGTGCGAGTAGGACCCTGCGGAGGCCGAATGCTCTTGTCCATGTACCAATTGCTTGTCCTGGGGTTGATGGTTGCTTTTACCGTTTCCTTACTTGCGATTCGCGCGATGCACAGCGCCGTGCCTCTTCTGTTGGAACACCCAGATGCCCCCTACGCTAGGCTGGAGCAAAAAATGCTCGCCCCGTACTTTGACCGCGTCTATTTCAAAACCAAGGCGGTTGTGGAGAAGGACTACGACGAGCAGGGTGGGAGTTACAAATGGTTTGTTGCGTGGACCGGGCAGAACTGCCCCCTCTCAATGGATATGGGGTTGTGCACGACGTGCGGCAGTGAGGGTGACGGCGGCACCACCGTTCCTTACAATGACGGGTGCTGCCCCCGAAAAGACTTGTGCGCCGCAGGAAACCTTGAGGCTTGTCCCTACATGCGCTGCCGCTTGGGAGTTGCGTCCTTTTTGAAGCAACGACTCGGACTGATGCAAAAATATGTTTATATGTTCCTCGGCCTTCAACTCCTTGTCCTCCTCTCCACCTGCCTCCTCATTTGCTATAATCCGCGCGACTCGTTCGAGGACCTCCTGGCCAAGACGGGCGTGGTAGTGACACATGAACGTCGGGCACCCACATCAAATTCCCCTCAAAGACGCAGCGGTCGCAGTGGCAGGCCTGGCACACAAGAGTATGAGCAGCATTCCTCCAGCTCGTCGTCGTCATCCGCCCAGCGAAGAGGCCGATCACCGTCGATGACTGCTGCGGTTGCAGTGGTGGTAGCCAGTCCGACGTCTCCTTCACCTGCGGTGGACGTGGAAGGGGCGCGGGGTAGCACGCGGTACGGCGGAGGTGGGGGTGGTGGAGGGCGGTCGCCCACGCACATGGTGTGAGGGCTGGGGTGAATGATACAGAAAGAACAAATGAAATGAAATATGCTTTTGGAAGAGATTTGCTTTGCTGCTCTTGCTACAGTGCTGTTGTTATTGCTGGTGTTGGGAATGGGGGAGGTTTTGCGGCGAACGCTTCATGGGCCACCAACGGCATTGACGGCAACGTTGCCCCTCGCCTCCATCCCCTTAATCATCCAATAGCTAGGGTACAAAATCTCTCCGCACCTCTCTAACATCCTCACCCAAAACATTGCCATGGGCAGGACGACGGGAAATTGCCTTGCGTTGCCAGCCTGGGGAGAGGTGTGGAGGACAGGCTGGGAGAGGACTTCGCCGCCGCCGCTTCAGAATTCAAAGCAAGAAGCAAGCTCATGACGGACACCAGCAAGAAGGCTTTCCGTCTCCTGACCGTCAATGGGGACCAGCAGGAGTATATTTGCCCGCTGCGACTCGAGACGGGCCGCCATACGTCCATGTGAGTCATCGTGCCGGGTGGTAGATGGTGTGGTGGGGAGGCTGGCTTGGCATGGGTGCCTCCTTGCTCTGCTTGTGTAGACTGCGTTTTCCCCCTTCCTCTCACTAATTCTTGCCCTCCACCCTTCCACCACTACCTAGCTCTGATTCCTCCTTTGTCGTCTCGCAGTACAAGCGCGAGAATGTCGACACCAAGACCTTGCCCACCATCGAAGTAGGCGTGTCCGACCACGCCACCGAAAGCGAGAAGCAGCATTACGTGGGCTTCTGCAAGTACCTAGGCCACGGCCTCAAAGGCACCAGCCTGCCTAAATATGCCGAGATCCGCTTACCGCAAAGCCGCAACCTGTGCGTCTGGCTCTGCCCGCCCCCTGACCCCTCCTCCTTCCAGGCCACGTCCAAGCTCAAGCTGCTCGTTCCGCCCGTCCTCGTAAGCGCCTACACCTTCTCCCCGCCCTCGTCACCATTGCCTTCGCCAGTGTCAGCAGCACGGGTCGCGGGGCCAAGAAGGGGCGCAGCGGCCGAGGTGTGCGTGGCGGCTGCTGCTGCAAATTTTGCTGGGCCACCAGACGCGGAAGAGGAAGAGTTTGGTTTTCAAGCCGAAGGAGATGTCCTCGCTGTCGCTGGAGCAGCAGCAGCAGCAGCGAGCGTCACCGTACCACCACTCGCAGCAGCAGCAGTACCAGCAGCAGCAGCAGCAATTCCATCATCGCAATCTCCTCCATTACCCTCCTATTCGACCACGAGCGCTTCTTTCTCCTCCTCCTCCTCCTCCTCGTCATTCATGCAAGTAGACAAATCCTTTCTTAGCACACTAAGCCAAAATCACGTCTGGCTCTTCGGGGCGCTGGCCGAGTTGCTCCACAACTCCTCCGACGCAGGCAGCACCGACTTGCAGATTAATGTGCGGGAGGAGGAAGGGAGGGAGGGCGGGAAGGAGGCGATGGTGTTGGAAATAAAGGATAAGGGGGAAGGGATGAGTCATGGGGAGATGGACGCAATGTTTCGACTGGGCAAGACCTATGCCCGTGATAGGGATGAGAGTGAGCAAGCGCAAAGGGTGGGGAGGTATGGGTGGGGGTTCAAGCAAGGCAGCCTTCGGATTGGATCGACTGCCGTCGTGCTCAGTAAGAGCTTGAAGCATAAGACGCTCTCGTTTGGTGTTCTGTCGAATGAACCGCATTTGAGGGATGAGAATGCCGCGCCTGTCTGTAGGGTGGTGACGTTGAGTGCTGATACGATGGAGCCTGATCCGACCCACACCTCTCGGGAGGCCTTTCGGGAAGCGTCTGAGTTGATGGCAAAGTACACTTTTATCACCCAAGAGAGACATTGGCCCTTGATGCTTAATACGTGGGGGGCAGGAGAATCAGGGACGACTGTCTTCATTCAGGGCATCGAACGAGAGGACCCCGAGACCGGCAAATTTTGGAGAGAGCTCAAAGTGGATAGATCAAATGCAGACCTACTGCTGGTCAATCGGGGGGGGAAGAAGCACCTGAATACCCGCGGGGCGCTGCTGGCTGAAAGCGTACCGATCGACCACTCCCTCCGCGCCTACCTAAAAGTAGCTTTTCTCTATCACCGCATGTCCCTCTCCCTCCTAGGCAAGCCCGTCCAAACCCCAAATTTAATCGATTCTCTCACCGACACCCGCCACTACAACCTCCTCCAAGACGACCCCACAAAAAAACCCGTCCTCGTCACACTGGGCAAATCCAAGGAAGCCCTCCACCTCGGCCTCGGCGGCGCCATGTTCTACAGCACCAACATCCTAATCTCCTCCTACGTCCGCCAAGAAATCGGGATAACAAACCCAAGAGAAGGGATGGGGGTGCTTGCAGTCGTCCACCTTGATCCTCGTCAGTACGAAACACAACACAGCAAGCAGTCCTTCCGTCGCCCTAACCCTGCCTTGGAAAAAATAGAGGAAAGATTAGGAAAAGTCTGGACTCAGTATATCACGCGTGGGACAGCACAGACAGCAGTGATGGGCAAGGGGGTGGCTGCTTCGATGCTGGATAGCAAATTGACGAAGTTGACGAATTTCATTCAGTGTGAGCATTGTGGGAAATGGAGGGTTGTCCCTCAGGCGTACGTGGCGGGGTTTGCAGGGGGGGATGTGAAGTGGTACTGCTGGTCGGAAGGCTCACCGGTGGCTAGTTGTGAGGCACCGGAGGCGGCGCTGGTGCAGGATGAGAGGGAGGTGCTTGTTGAATTTAAGGCGGGGAGCCAGGCGAGTTATTTGGTGGCGATTGGCGAGGGGGGAGGGGGAGGAGGGGAGGGAGGGAGGGGTGGAGGAGGGGAGGGTGGGAAGAAGAGTAGTAAGGGTAGCAGTAGTAGGTTGCAGCAGCAGCAGCAGCAGCAGTATGAGAATGAACGAGAGAGAGAGAGCAAGGAGGAGAGGAAGCGAAGGAAGAAGGAGAAGAAGGAGCGCCGGCGGTTGGAAGAGGAGGAAGCGGCGGAGGAGGAGGCACGGGCCCGCAAAAAACGTCGGAAGCACCGTCGCCTCCAAGAGGAGAGCAACGATGACAACAAACCACGTTTTCTCGTCTCCAAAGACGACTGCACGTTGCTCAAAATCCTCTCTGCCCCTCACCTTAGACTGGTCAAGCTCTCGGGTAAGCGAAAAGTGGTCTTTAAGAACGTGGCGCTTTCGAAAGAGGTGGAGGCCCGCGCTGCGTTTCGGGAGGAGTTAAAAAAGCTCCGGCGACTGAACCACGAGAATCTCGTGTCGGTGGTAGCAGCAAGGATGGAGGAGGAAGTAGGAAGGTTGTCTGCGGTAGGGTATGCGTACCAGGAGGGATTGGTGGACCTGGGTCAAGTTCTCTTGAAGCCCTACGGCATCGTCACGCTCGAGGATCGGTTGCTCGTTGCGTGTAAAGTAGCAGCAGCGTTGGATCACCTGCATCATCAGGGACTCGTGCACGGTGCGTTGCGGCCCACAAATGTCCTCGTCTCTTTTCCCTCACCCAAGCTGCGTGTCGTCAAACTGACAGATCATGGTATTGGGCATCGATCACTGGTGGGGGCTGGACCGGGAGGGAGTGGAAGCACGGAGCGCATTGCGTTTACTGCCCCAGAGGCGCAAGATCTGACCTCAACAGCAACAGCAGCGCCAGCAGCAGGAGCAGCAGCAGATATGTGGAGTATGGGCATTTTGCTGTTGGAGTTAATGGTGGGGAGGAAGGCGTGGGGGGTGGCTAAGACGGCAACTGAGCTCAAGAGGTTAGTCGCTGATTTCTCCCTGGCTTCTTTTCCGGGGATGCGGAATCTGGGGAGTCTTTTGGGGAGGCATGGAGGGGGGGAAGAGTGGGAGGAGAGGTTGGAGGAGATTAAGGGATTAGCGACGGCATGTTTGAGAAAGAAGGCGTCGGAACGGTTGTCATCGCAGCGGTTGGTGGGGAAGCTCGCGTGTTTGAGCGCCGGGGTGTTGTTTGGTGTTTCTGCTGCTGGCGCTGCTGCTGCTGGGACTGCCGGGGCTGGTGGTGGTGGTGGTGGTGCTGCTATTGTTGTTGCTGCTGCTGCTGGGGGAGGTGGTGGTGGTGGGATTGGGAGGGGCGAGGAGAAGGAGGAGGCGGTGGCGAAGAAACTGAGTGGTAGCAACAAGGAGGCTGTGGTGCCAGTTAGTATGAAGTAGACTAGGACAGGAAACAATAGGGGAAATTAGTGAGAGATATAAACCTGAAGGCGAGGTAGAAAAAGCGTGTATGTATGCGAGAAAGGTACGCAACTGAATGACACAGAGGTTGATTCATATAAAAAAGGAAAGTAAGTAAAGTGGTAAACTAACTAATGAGAAAAACGCACAAGAGCAAGTGAGCGTCTGATTGCTTGGAGCTTGAAGAGAGCGTGATGGATGGCATTCACTTTTCTTCTTTTTCTTCTTCTTTCCTCTCCTCGTCTTTTCTGTATACACACAGCTGGCGCGCTTCATGCTTCTTCCTCCTTTCCCCGCTTCAATTTTCATGATAAGAAGGAAACACGCGGAAATTGTTTGTTGGTAGTTTTGGTGTGTGCTGGCTGTCTCTTGTCTTTTCCTCCTTCTTTTTTCCCTTTGTCGTCCCTGTGTTCCGCCGTTGCAAAACGACTCCGTCCTTTTCCTTCTCCTCGTACACATACATAGATAATATACGTGCCCTTCCCTCCCTTCCTCCCTCCCTCCCTCCCTTTCTCCATTCAAAAATGACCCTCTACTTTTGTCTCACTTACTCCCAACAGACTCCCCAGTCGGCCTCCCTCCCTCCCTCCGTCTCTCCTTCCCCTCCTCCTTAGTACACCCGCTTAAAAGGCGGCACCGGCTTGACCTCATTCTCGTCCAAGGTATGCTTATGGACCGGGCGATAAGAGATCTTGGTCTTGTGGGTGTCGTAGTCAAAATCAGCAATCGTGTGCATCATCCACGTAGCGTCCTCACGCTCGGGGAAGTCTTCGCGAGCGTGCGCCCCTCGGCTTTCCTTGCGGGCTTCCGCGGCGTACATGGTGGTGGCGGCGTTGGAGAGGAGGTTCCTGAGAAGGAGGGGAGGGAGGAAGGAAGGGAGGGGTGAGTGTGTGAGTGGTGGGGATTGAAAATCAAAGCATGAGTTCTTACAAGTATATGCGCCTTCCCACCATCTTTCCTCCCTCCCTCCCGTCTTTACCTCAGCTCCAAAGACTCAATCAAGTCAGTGTTCCACATCAACGAGCGGTCCGTCACCTTCAAATCGTGCCACGTAGAAAGGACCTCGTCAATCTTCGTCACACCCTCCGCCAAACTCTCTTGCGTCCTGAGGGGAGGGAGGGAGGGAGGGAGGGAGGGAGGGAGGGAGGAAAGGGTGTGGTTAATGAATGTTGGTGATTGCTAGCACACACAGAGCAGCTTGCGCTCTGTCCGAAACAATGAGATTGTGTATTAGAAATGAACGAAGGATTATTGACAGCGCCTCCCCTCCCTCCCTCCCTCCCTGCCTCCCTCTCTCCCTCACCTACCTATAAACCGCCGCATGGTCCTGCATCGTCTTCTGCATCTTCTTCCTAATGCTCGCCGTGCTGGTACTCCCCTTGGCAAACCTCACTTTATCCAAGTCCTCCACCGACCGCTCCCCCGCATTGGCTGGCATCGCCGGGACCTTATCCCCAGGCTTCGAAATATCCGCAATCCTCAAAGCAGTCGCCCGTCCAAACACCACAATATCCAGTAAAGAATTCGCCCCCAATCGATTGGCACCATGCACAGATGCACAAGCCGCTTCCCCCGCCGCAAACAAGCCCGGGACAATATGATCGTGATCCACCGTGCCATTCGCCATCTTTTTCGGGGCAATCACCTCCCCAAAATGATTCGTCGGGATCCCACCCATATTATAGTGCACCGTCGGCAACACCGGAATTGGCTCCTTAGTCACATCCACCCCCGCAAAAATCGCCGCCGTCTCCGAAATACCAGGCAAGCGTTCCGCCAGCAAATCAGGCGGTAAATGATCCAAGTGCAAAAACAAATGATCCTTCTCCTTCCCCACCCCGCGTCCCTCCCGAATCTCCATCGTCATCGCCCGACTCACCACATCCCGACTCGCCAAATCCTTCGCAGTAGGCGCATAGCGTTCCATGAACCTCTCCCCCTCCCCATTCCTCAATATCCCTCCCTCCCCCCTACACCCCTCAGTAATCAAACACCCAGCGCCATAGATACCTGTCGGGTGAAACTGAACAAATTCCGGGTCTTCCACCGGCAAGCCCGCGCGGAGCACCATGGCGTTCCCGTCCCCTGTGCAGGTATGAGCGGAGGTACAGGAGAAATAGGCCCGGCCGTAGCCCCCGGTGGCGAGCACGGTGTTGTTGGCGTGGATTCGGTGGAGGGTGCCGTCTTCCATGTTCAGGGCGGTGATACCTACGCATCGGCCGTCGTCGTTCATAATCAGGTCCAAGGCGAAATACTCGATAAAATAGGTGGTATTAAACGCGAGCGAGCGTCCGTACAAGGTATGCAACATGGCATGCCCCGTCCGATCCGCCGCACACGCACACCGATACGCCTGTCCGCCTTTCCCATACTTCAAGCTCTGCCCCCCAAACGCCCTCTGATAAATCTTGCCATCCTCCGTCCTCGAAAACGGCAAGCCGTAACTCTCCAACTCATACACAGCCCGCGGGGCCTCACGACACATATAATGAATCGCATCCTGATCTCCCAACCAATCACTCCCCTTCACCGTATCATACATATGCCACCTCCAGTCATCCTCCGACATATTCCCAAGCGCCGCATTAATCCCCCCCTGAGCCGCCACGGTATGCGAACGCGTCGGGAAAAGCTTAGACACACACGCAGTCTTGAACCCTGCCTCGGCCGCACCCATGGCCGCGCGCAGGCCCGCACCACCAGCACCGACGACGACGACGTCGTATTCGTGGTCGATGATCGTGTACTTGGCGTTGGGGGTGGAGGAGACTTTGCCCTGGGCGGGGACGCCGGAGATGGCGGCGAGGCGGGAGGGAGAGGCGTGGAGGCCGCGCTGTTTGGAAAGAGGAGGGGAGGAAGATAAGGAGGGAAGGATAGAGTAAGTGGGGTGGTGTTGGGGGAGGGAAGCGGTTAGGGAATAGGGGTGCTGGGCCTGCAGGTGGGGTGCATGAGGGGCGACGGGGAATTTTTGGCTGACGAGGTTGAGGAATCACACCACATACGCGCTAGTCAGTTTTGTTGCTGTACGTACCCGCTGTGCCTGCGTCACGCCGCCCGTAAGGCGCTTGCCGACGTTGCGCAGCATTGCCGGAGGTTCTTGGTGTGCTGGTGCTTGTGCTGGTAGCTTGTGCTTGTGGCTTGTAGTGGTCTGTCAGTGTGCGTGGGGTAGGCGAGGGGGAGGAAGGGTGCCATGAGCAAATTGATTAGGTGGATGATAACGGCGCAGGAAAGCATGCCGTCCCCGCGTCGCGTCTTGGCCGCGCTATGGCATGCCGTGGTGGTGGGACAGCATGAGGTGGCGAGGGCGTCGCAGGCCCCTGGGCCTTCTAGTGCTTGAGGTCCCGGTTTGAAGAGCGAGGCGACTTGTTCTAGGTTGTTGCTTCTCTATTCCCCCGCCGCGCTGGACACTCCGCCGCGCTGGACACTATGCTGTGGAGGAGGAAGGGTGTTACCCCTGGAATGGCTTAGTTAGACTAAACGTGAGCGTGAGCGTATTGCCGTGGTGCAGGGGACGCGCGGGACGTCCTTGTGAGGTGGACTCACGACCACACCAAGGAGACCAGCAGACCAGCTCAGCAGTCTTTGGGGTTGAGGCTCGCCGATGACGATGAATGCCCCGCGTGTTGTTGTTGTCAATGGGCCCTGGTTGCTTCACTCCACTTCACTCCTCCCTCTCTAAGCCCCAGCACAAGTAAGCCAACAGGATGGACGCACGGACGACGAGCTTGCTTTATTTGCCCCCTCATCTTCTTGTCGCTGCCTTGAGCTGGAGCTCTGCATCTCTTCATGGGCTTCATCCACTCCTCCTCCTCCCTCATCGCATACAACCACCCCCCCCTTCCCAAACCACAAATTACAGTAAACCAATGATAAGCAAGGAAGAAGAAGACGCCACCGCGACGGCCGAGGCCCTGCTTCAATGGGTCAACTCCTTTGATGCCCTCCCTCCCGGTGCGACCTCTCCTACTCCCCTCACCAAGCTCGAGCAACTCACCGATGGCCTGGTGTTGGCCGACGTCCTGCACGACATTGCCCCCACCCGCTTCCCCCACGACCTGCTCGCCCGCCCTCCCTCCTCCTCCGCTGCCTCGACCCCGACCACGCCCACGGCCAACTGGGCCTTGGCATTGACGAACCTTAAAAAGTTGATGCGTCTCCTCGAGGCCCACTACCAAGAGGAACTCGGCCTCCACCTCCAAGGCGGACGAGGCGGCAGCAGCAGCTCTTACTTTGCCTCGCTAGATCTAGCGGGAATCGCACGCGAGAAACGCAGCAAGGACATAATGAAGCTGTTGGAGCTGGTGGTCCTCGCAGCAGTACGAGCCCCCGCCCCCGAAAAAGCACGGGCATACGTCGAGAAAATCATGGGTCTATCACCCGAGGCGCAAGCCGTCCTGAAGGAAAGTGTGGAGAGGACATTGCAACGTGCTACCCCTTCCTCCTTCTCATCCTCCTCCTCCTCCCCGCCTTCTTCCTTTCTGGGCGCCATTACTAGCACCACCTCTTCCTCCTCTTCCTCCCTCCCTTCCTCCTCCTCCTCCACCACCACCTTTGCGGACGAACAACAAAGAGAAAACGCCCGTTTATACGAGACCATGCAGGAGCTACAATCACGTCTGACAAAGGCTGAAGAAGAAGTACTTGTGGCAAGAGAGAGAGCAAGGGGGTGGGAGGCCGAAGTGGAGGGGCAACGCCACCGCTGGACAGCAGCAGTAGCACGAGCAGAAGAGTTACAGAAAGCCTGCGAGGAATGGAGGGTTAAGCTGGAGGAGAGGGAGCAGGAGGGGGAGCATTGGAGGCAGGAAGCGAGGAGGTGGGAGGATCGAGTGAAGGGGGAGAGGGAGAGAGCGGAGACGGCGGAGGAGGGGGGGAGGAGGCTTGCTGATGAGGTGGATGTTTTGAGGGAGAAAGGTAAGGAAGGAGGGAGGGAGGGAGGGAAGGAGGGTGGAAGCGACTTTCCATCTCAAAACGTGAGCGTCTAAACAACACTACCGGCACACATAGAAGAACATAATCTCACCCCCCCTCCCTCCCTCCCTCCGTCCCTCCGTCCCTCACAGCCGACGCCGCCCACGACCTGGAGCAGACACTAGCAAAATACAAATCAAGACTCGAGCAAGCATCCGCAGCCAAGCAACATCTACGGGACCTGGAAGAACAAAACGCGAAATACCTTGATCAGATGTTACTGTTGGAGGAAGAGGTGAAGACAAGCGTCCCTGCCTTAAAGAGAGTAGTTGAGCAATATAAAGAAAAAGTGGTGGGGTTAGAAAGGGAACGATATCAAGCCGTAGAACGGAGGGAGATCATGGAAGGGGAGCTTGGGAGGGTGAAGGAGGAGGTGGAGGGCGCGAGGGAGGCACGCCGGTTCGTGATGGAGGAGTGCCAGGAGTTGAAAAGGGTGATGCAGCAGCTGCAGCAGCAGCTGGCGCAGC
>Ga0209491_10003042_pt1 | contig 28510 bp, 24 predicted proteins | sample BON02_FD_187213 | JGI IMG/M metagenome (GOLD analysis project Ga0209491, IMG submission 187213) | Freshwater microbial communities from Lake Bonney liftoff mats and glacier meltwater in Antarctica - BON-02 (SPAdes) (version 2) | ecosystem: Environmental > Aquatic > Freshwater > Ice > Glacier...
GCAGCGGCGGTGCGGTGCGGCGTACGCCCTGACGGCTGAGGCCGGTGGCCACCACCGTGACGCGGATATCGTCACCCAGCTCATCGTCATACGCAGTGCCGTAGATCACATGCGCATCGGGCGATGCGTAGGCGCGGATGGTGTTCATGGCTAATTTTGACTCGCTCAATTTGAGCGAACCCTTGGCCGCCGAGATCAACACCAGCACGCCTTTGGCACCCGACAGGTCTATGCCTTCGAGCAGCGGGCAGGCCACGGCCTGCTCGGCTGCAATGCGGGCGCGATCCGGGCCATTGGCCTTGGCGGTGCCCATCATGGCCTTGCCGGGCTCACCCATCACGGTACGCACGTCTTCAAAGTCGACGTTGACGTGGCCAGGCACATTGATGATTTCTGCAATGCCGCCGACCGCGTTTTTAAGCACATCGTTGGCATGGGCAAAGGCTTCGTCCTGCGTCACGTCATCGCCCAGAACTTCGAGCAACTTTTCATTCAGCACCACGATGAGTGAATCAACATTGGCTTCCAGCTCGGCCAGGCCAAGGTCGGCATTCGTCATGCGGCGACCGCCTTCAAACTCAAACGGCTTGGTCACCACGCCGACGGTGAGAATGCCCATCTCCTTGGCAATGCGCGCAATCACCGGCGCCGCGCCCGTGCCCGTTCCGCCGCCCATGCCGGCCGTGATGAACAGCATGTGCGCGCCGTCAATCGCTTCCCGAATGGCGTCCACCGCCAGTTCAGCGGCATCGCGGCCCTTGTCGGGCTTGCTGCCCGCACCCAGGCCGCTGGCCCCGAGCTGTATGGTCTTGTGCGCGCTGCCGCGGCCGAGGGCCTGCGCATCGGTGTTGGCGCATATGAACTCGACGCCCTGCACGCCGCATTCAATCATGTGGTCAACAGCATTGCCGCCGCCACCGCCGACACCAATCACCTTGATTTGTGTGCCCTGGTTGAACTCTTCGATTTCAATCATTTCGATGCTCATTGGGAGTCTCCTGTTTCAATAATTTGCAGTTGGGGTTTTTGGGGTCAGAGCCCAAATTCGCCGAGCTTTCAGCTCGCCCTGCGGGTACGGTGCAAAGCACCGCAGCGAAATTGGTGTCTGACCCCAATAACCCTGTTTTGGGTTAAGGTTTTTCATGCGGGTGGGTCTGCCCCCCCACTGTGACTGGATCGAGACGGACGATCTGAAAATATGCGGAATTTAGACATTAGAAGTTCCCTACAAACCAGTCTTTAACCCTGCCAAAAGCGTTATGCACGCTGCCTGCTTTTTGCGAAACCTTGTAGCCGCGCATCCGTGCCAGACGGGCTTCTTCCAACAGACCCATCACCGTTGCAGCGCGCGCCTGCGCCACCATGTCTGACAGTGCGCTGGAGTAGCGCGGGATGCCGCGCCGCACAGGCTTGAGAAAAATATCCTCGCCCAGCTCAACCATACCGGGCATCACCGCGCTGCCGCCAGTGATGACGATGCCGGATGACAACACTTCTTCATAACCCGACTCACGAATGACTTGCTGCACCAGTGAAAATATTTCTTCAATGCGCGGCTCAATCACGCCGGCCAGTGCCTGCTTGCTCAACATGCGCGGTGCCCGGTCGCCCAGGCCGGGCACTTCAACCTGTGCGTCAGGGTCAGCCAGCAACTGCTTGGCATACCCGCTGGCAACCTTGATGTCTTCCGCGTCCCTGGTCGGTGTGCGCAGCGCCATGGCGATGTCGCTGGTAATCAGGTCGCCAGCAATCGGTATGACGGCTGTGTGGCGAATCGCACCGCCGGTAAAAATCGCTACATCCGTGGTGCCCGCACCAATATCCACCATGGCCACGCCCAGCTCCTGCTCGTCTTGCGTCAGCACCGCCAGGCTGGAGGCCAGCGGGTTCAGCATCAGCTGATCGACTTCAAGACCGCAGCGACGCACGCATTTGATGATGTTCTCGGCAGCGCTTTGTGCCCCGGTGACGATGTGTACCTTGGCCTCCAGGCGGATGCCGCTCATGCCAATCGGCTCGCGCACATCCTGGCCGTCAATCACAAATTCCTGTGGTTCAACCAGCAGCAGGCGCTGGTCGCTCGAGATGTTGATGGCCTTGGCGGTTTCAATCACGCGGGCTACATCGGCCTGCGTGACTTCCTTGTCTTTAACGGCCACCATGCCGCTCGAATTGAAGCCGCGTATGTGGCTGCCGGTGATGCCGGTATAGACCCGCGCGATCTTGCAGTCGGCCATCAGTTCGGCCTCTTTAAGCGCCTGCTGGATGCTTTGCACGGTGGCGTCAATATTGACCACCACACCGCGCTTGAGCCCGTTGCTGGTCGCAATGCCCAAGCCCGCAAGCTTGAGCTCGCCGCCGGGCATGACCTCGGCCACCACCACCATCACCTTGCTGGTGCCGATGTCGAGCCCGACAACGAGATCTTTATATTCTTTGGCCATAGGTTTACCTTTCCACTTTTCTGTCCTCTTTGTCCCCGGGATTGACCGTGGTGACACCTCTTAACTTGAGCGCATAGCCGTTGCCGTAGCGCAGGTCGGCGGACTCAAGGTCACGGCCATATCTGGCAGAAACCTGGGTCAGCGTTGCAATAAAACGCTGCGTACGCGCCGCAATCTCGTCAGGAGAGCCCTGCCCCAACTCCAGCACCGCGCCACTGTCAAGCCGCGCGCGCCAGTTGCCCTGGCCGGTCAACTCCAGCCGGGCCAGAACGGCATCCAGCTTGTCAAATATCGGTGTCAAGAGCTGGTAAGCCCCCAGCACCAGCCTGGCTTGGCCCGGTGGACCATTGAGCAGGGGAAGCTCGTCGGATTCAACCTCACCCTGGTTGGCCTCAAACACCTCGCCAAAGCTGTTGACCAGGCGTGGATCACTCTCGGAGCCCCAGTAGGCGATGGCCTGATGCTCCTGTAACAGCACCTTGAGCCGGTTCGGGAACTGGCGCTGTACCACCGCCTTGCGTACCCACGGCACGGATTCAAAAATGCTGCGCGTGCGGCTCAGATTCACGGTAAAAAAATTGCCCGCCAGATGCGGTGCCACGTTGGCGCGCAGGGTCACCACGTTGTTGCGGTCAAAATCACCTTGCACTTGAATCGCGCTTAAATTGAACAGCGGCTGGCGCATCAGCCAGGCCACGCCAAGCGCCAGCGCCATGGCCGCAAACACCAGACAAAACAGCGTTGATACGACGTTCATCAGCTTGATGTCTGACGGCAACAGGAAAGACATTGACGGTGGTGCGGTACGTCTCAAGCGGCGACCCCTTTTGTTTGATGGCTTGGTTGCTGCATGGGTTTTTGATAGTCGAGCGCTGCTGTTTTGAGCAGTTCCAAGCAAAGGCCTTCATACGACATGCCCGCCGCCCGTGCCGACATGGGTACCAGTGAGTGGCTGGTCATGCCGGGCGAGGTGTTGATCTCCAGCAGATAGGGCTTGCGCGTGACCGCATCAATCATCACGTCGAGCCGACCCCAGCCGCGGCAGCCTAGGATGCGGTAGGCCTTGAGTACCAGCGCCTGAATCGCTTCTTCCTCGCCGGCAGGCAGACCGCAGGGCACCAGGTACTGCGTGGTGTCGGTGAAGTATTTGTTCTGATAGTCGTAGTTGCCCTCGGGCGCCAGGATGCGGATCACCGGCAGCGCCCTTGCGTTGTCGCCCGTGCCCAGCACCGGGCAGGTCACTTCGTCGCCCTCGACAAACTGCTCGCACAACACGTCGGCATCAAGCTGCGCCGCCTGGTCCACGGCGTCGGCCATGCCTGAATAACCCGTCACCTTGACCACACCGATGGACGAGCCCTCGCGTGCCGGCTTGACGATCAACGGCAAGCCCAGGTCGTCGGGCACGGCGATGACCTGCCTGCGGTCGAACGCGCCGCGGCGCAGCAGGATGTACTTCGGAGTCGGCAGGCCTTCGGCCAGCCAGATGCGCTTGGTGGTGACCTTGTCGATAGAAATGCTGGAGGCCATCACCCCCGAGCCGGTATAGGGTATGCCGAGCAGTTCCAGCGCGCCCTGCACCGTGCCGTCTTCACCGAAGCGGCCATGCAGTGCGATAAAGCAGCGCTCAAAACCTTCTTTTTTCAGCTCGCCCAGATCGCGCTCGGCCGGGTCAAACGCATGGGCATCCACGCCGAGTGAACGCAGCGCCTGCAACACGCCGTTGCCCGACATCAGTGAAATTTCGCGTTCAGCCGATAGTCCACCCATCAGCACTGCAACCTTACCGAAATTAAATTGACTCATAACGAACGCCCGCCTGACTCGGCACCTGCCGATTGACCCAGCAGAGCAACCAGCTTTGCCGGCACAAGACCTATGGAACCAGCGCCCATGCACACGACCACATCGCCACCCCGGGCGTTGTCAATAATGGCCTGCGGCATGCTCTCTATCGCATCCACAAACACCGGCTCGACCTTGCCTGCAACACGCAAGGCGCGTGTCAGCGAACGGCCGTCAGCAGCCACTATCGGGGCCTCGCCTGCGGCATAAACCTCTGACAACAACACCGCATCGGCATGGCCAATGACCTTGATGAAATCTTCAAAACAGTCCCGTGTGCGCGTGTAGCGGTGCGGCTGAAAGGCCAGCACCAGGCGCCGGCCCGGAAAAGCCCCGCGCGCTGCGGCCAGCGTGGCGGCCATTTCGACCGGGTGATGGCCGTAGTCCTCAATCAGCGTGAACACGCCGCCCTCAATACCGCCATTTTTAGCCTGGAGGTCGCCGTAGCTCTGAAAGCGCCGAGCCACGCCTTTGAATTCCGCGAGGGCTTTTTGTACCGCCGCGTCAGGCACATTGAGTTCAACCGCCACCGCAATAGCCGATAGCGCATTGAGCACGTTGTGCTCGCCCGCAAGATTCAGCACCACGTCAAGATCAGGCAGCGTGACGCCGTTGCGCCGCTGCGCCGTGAAATGCATTTGCGCACCGACTGGCCGCACATGAATGGCACGTACCTGGGCCTCTTCGCCAAAGCCATAGCTGGTGATGGGGCGCGCTATCTGCGGCACGATACTGCGAATGGCCGGGTCGTCAGTACACAAAATTGCCGTGCCGTAAAAAGGCATGCGGTGCAGGAAATCAACAAACGCTTTTTTCAGATTACCAAAATCATGGCCATAGGCCTCCATGTGGTCGGCATCAATATTGGTCACCACCGCCATCACCGGCAGCAGGTTCAGAAACGATGCATCGGACTCATCCGCCTCGACGACGATATAGTCGCCCGAGCCGAGTTTTGCGTTGGCACCGGCGCTGTTGAGGCGGCCACCAATCACATACGTCGGGTCAAGGCCAGCCTCGGCCAGAATGCTGGCGACCAGGCTGGTGGTGGTGGTTTTGCCATGCGTGCCGGCAATCGCTATGCCTTGCTTGAGGCGCATCAGTTCGGCCAGCATCAGGGCACGCGGCACGACCGGAATTTTTTTCTCGCGCGCTGCCAGCACCTCTGGGTTGTCAGCCTGCACTGCGGTGGAAGTGACCACGGCATCGACTGTGGCCAGGTTTTCTGCCGCATGACCGACAAAGGTTTTAATGCCGAGGCTGGCTAGTCGCCGCAGCGTTGCACTGTCAGACAGGTCAGAGCCTGAAATCACATAACCCAGGTTGTGCAGTACCTCGGCAATACCTGACATGCCGGAGCCACCGAGGCCAATGAAGTGAATATTTTTTATAGCGTGTTTCATGCTGCTAACTCCTCGCAAACTGCAACAACACGCGCTGTAGCCTCAATTTTTTGCATCTTTTTGGCCTGTAAAGCTATTTTTACAAGCGTGATGCGCTCTGTTTTTTGTAGCCTATCGGCAAGTTTTTGTGGTGTCAGATTGCGTTGCTGCTCCAGCCAGCCGCCACCCTGATCGACCAAAAATCTGGCGTTGCTGGTTTGGTGGTCATCCACAGCCGACGGGAAAGGCACGAACAGTGCAGCGGCACCGACTGCTGCAATCTCGGTGACGGTGCTGGCACCGGCGCGGCAAATAATCAGGTCTGCATCAGCAAAGGCACTCGCGGTGTTGTCAATGAAAGGCGTTAGCTCGGCATCGACTCCAGCAGCCTGGTAGTTCTGGCGTAGCTCTTCAATTTGCAAAGCGCCACTTTGATGAATGACGTGAGGCCGCTGCTCGACTGGTATCAATGCGAGTGCCTGCGGCACGATGCTGTTCAATGCTTTTGCTCCCAGGCTGCCACCCACCACCAGCACGCGCAAAGGCCCGCTGCGGCCTGCAAAACGCGCAGCAGGCTCAAGCTGCGCAGTGAAGGCGGCACGCAAAGGATTGCCGACCCATTCGGCATTTTTAAGCACTCCGGGGAAGGCCGTGAACACTTTGTCGGCCACCATCGCCAGCACTTTGTTGACCATGCCCGCGACCGAGTTCTGCTCATGCAGCACCAGTGGCTTGCCCAGCAGCACGCTCATCATGCCGGCCGGAAAAGCGATGTATGCGCCCAGGCCAATCACCACGTCTGGCTTGACGCGGCGGATCACCTGCACGCTTTGCCAGAAAGCCTTGAGCAGACGCAGCGGCAGGAAAACCAGCGTGACCGGGCCTTTTCCACGCACGCCGGAAAAATCAATGCTCTCAAAAGTAAAACCGCGCGGTGGCACGAGCTGGCTTTCCATGCTGGGCTTGCTGGCTGTACCCTTGCCGCCCAGCCAATGCACGCGCCAGCCAAGATCGCGCAAGGCCTCAGCCACGGCAAGGCCTGGAAAAATATGGCCGCCGGTACCACCAGCCATCACGAGAGCACATCGTTGCATGGTCATGCACGGCCTCCGCGCATCATCAATCTGTTTTCATAATCAATCCGCAGCACCACAGCCAATGAAATCAGGTTCATCAAAATCGCTGAACCGCCGTAACTCATCAGCGGCAGGGTCAGGCCCTTGGTCGGCAGAGCACCGAGATTGACGCCCATGTTGATAAAGGCCTGAAACCCGATCCAGATGCCCACGCCCTGCGCCACCAGTCCGGCAAACACGCGGTCCAGCGCAATCGACTGGCGGCCAATGTGCATGATGCGGCGTGTCATCCACATGAAGGCGCCGATCACGCACAACACGCCAAGAAAGCCAAACTCTTCGCCAATCACCGCCAGCAGGAAATCGGTGTGCGCCTCGGGCAACCAGTGCAGTTTTTCGATGCTGCCGCCCAAACCGACGCCAAAAATCTCACCCCGGCCAAAGGCGATCAGTGAATGCGTCAACTGGTAACCCTTGCCGAGCGCGTATTTTTCGCTCCAGGGGTCGAGGTAGGCAAAAATCCGCTCACGCCGCCAGTCGCTGAGCATCACCATCAGCACAAAGGCGATCACCACCACCGCCGCGATCACAAAGATCATGCGGGCGTTGACGCCGCCGAGAAAAAGAATGCCCATGGCAATCACCGAAATGACCATGAACGCGCCCATGTCGGGCTCGGCGAGCAAGAGCAGGCCGACAATGCCAATGGCCACCGCCATCGGCATGACGGCGCGAAAGAAACGTTCCTTGACGTCCATCTTGCGCACCATGTAGTCGGCGGCATACAGCAGAACGGCAAATTTTGCCAGCTCCGAGGGTTGAAAATTCATGAAGCCTAGAAAAATCCAGCGGCGCGCGCCGTTGACTTCTTTGCCGATAAAGGGAATCAGCACCAACACCAGCAGCACCAGCGACGCAACAAACAGCCACGGCGCCAGTTTTTCCCATGTCGCTATGGGTACCTGAACTGCCAGCATGGCCACAATGAAGGCAACCACCAGCGACAGCGCATGCCGGGTCACGAAATGGGTATGTGAGTAACGTGCAAACTTGGGGTTGTCGGGCATCGCCACCGATGCCGAATACACCATCACCAGGCCCCACATCAACAGCGCCACGGTTACCCACACCAAGGCCTGGTCAAACCCTGCAATGCGCACGGGTGTGGCTGGAGTCCGCGACAAGCTCTGGCCACCCAGACGCACAGGCAAACCGTCAGATGCTGCACGACCCCATTTGGCCAGGCTAGAGAACCAGCCCAGAAAGGTTGAAGCGCGTGTTGCAGCCATCAGACCAGCACTCCCGCGTCTTGCGAGTCTTGCGCGAGCGCCTGCACGGCCTCGCAAAACACCTGCGCTCGGTGCGGATAGTTGTCAAACATGTCAAAACTGGCACAGGCGGGTGACATCAACACCGCATCGCCAGTGCGAGCCTGTTGCGCCGCGATATGCACCGCCTCCTGCATGGAGCCTGCATCCAACAATGGCACACCACTGGCCTGAATCGCAGAGCGGATGCGCGCTGCGTCGCGGCCTATCAGAACCACAGCCCTGGCGTAGCGGGACACCGGCGCTGCAAGCGGCGAAAAATCTTGGCTTTTGCCATCGCCACCCAGAATGAGTACCAGCTTGCGGTCTGTACCCAAGCCTGCCAGTGCTGCCACGGTGGCACCCACATTGGTGCCCTTGCTGTCGTCAAAGTATTCGATGTCACGGATCACGGCGACTGATTCAACCCGATGCGGCTCGCCACGGTATTCGCGCAGGCCGTGCAGCATGGGCGCAAGCTGGCAGCCAGCCGCCACAGCCAGCCCCAGCGCAACCAGCGCATTAGTGGCGTTGTGCAGGCCGCGAATACGCAATGCATCCATCGGCATCAGGCGCTGGATATACAACACGACTGCTTCATTTTTGTGGGCCGCGCCGCCAGGCCACCCCAAGGCGCGGACAGCCCCCTCGGGGGGCAGCGAAGCCTGGGGGCGATTTTTTTTGATGGTTTCGTCAGCCACTGCTGCGCGTACCAGCCAAGTCATGCCGTTGACGACCTCCAGCCCGTAGTCACCGGGGCGTTGCGGCATATCACTGCCAAACGTCAGGTACTCGCGTGACGCTGCTTGCTTAGCCTTAGTGGCAGGTGGCGCTGGAGGCAGTGCAGCCATGACCAGGGGGTCGTCACGATTGAGCAACATGAGGCCTGTTCTGCCGTACACCCTGGCTTTGGCCGCCCTGTAGGCCGGGAAGGTTTCGTGCCAGTCCAGATGGTCCTGCGTGATATTCAGGACTACTGCCACGGTCGGCTCAAAGCTGCTCACGCTGTCGAGCTGAAAGCTGGACAACTCCAGTACCCATACCTCTGGCAAAAGCGGGGCATCGAGTTGTTGGGTCAGCGTGTCAAGCAGCGTAGGGCCGATGTTGCCAGCCACCGCGACTGATTTTCCGGCGCGCGCTATCAGTTGCCCGGTGAGCGATGTCACAGTAGTTTTGCCATTGGTACCGGTAATGCCAATGACTTGCGGCGCATAAGCGCGTTCTTCCTTGAGGTCTGCCAGCGCCTGGGCAAACAGACTGAGTTCATTGCCCCTGGCTGTTCCACGGGCCTCTGCCGCATGCATAACCGCCGCAACGGACGCAGGCGACAGACCGGGGCTTTTCAGCACCATGTCAAATACCGCGCTCGCAAACAGCGCCTCATCCATGGCTGAATGCACAAATGTCACGCCTGGCAAACTGTCCCTCAAGGCCTGCAGCTGCGGCGGTGCAGCGCGGGTATCGGCAACCGTCACTTGCGCACCGTTGCGCACGCACCAGCGCACCAGCGCCAGCCCAGAAGCACCGAGCCCAAGCACAAGAATGTTTTTATTGGCCAGATTTTTCATCGCCGCATCTATCGCAACTTAAGCGTTGAAAGGCCGACCAGACACAGCAGCATGGTGATGATCCAGAAGCGCACCACAACTTGTGTTTCTGTCCAGCCGCTTTTTTCAAAGTGGTGATGCAGTGGGGCCATCTTGAGAATGCGGCGACCGGCGCCGTAACGCTTTTTGGTGTATTTGAAGTACAACACCTGTAGCATCACTGACAGCGCTTCAACCACAAAGATGCCGCCCATGATGGCCAACACAATTTCTTGCCGCACGATGATGGCGATGGTGCCGAGTGCCGCACCAAGCGCCAGCGCCCCCACATCACCCATGAAGACCTGTGCCGGATGGGTGTTGAACCATAAAAACGCCAGCCCGCTACCGGCCATGGCTGCGCAAAAAATAAGCAACTCGCCGGAGCCTGGGATATACGGAAACAAAAGGTACTTTGAATAAACCGAGCTGCCTGTAACGTAGGCAAAAACACCGAGAGCCGAGCCCACCATCACCACCGGCATGATCGCCAGGCCATCAAGCCCGTCGGTCAAGTTGACGGCATTGGAAGAACCGACGATGACGAGATAGCTCAGTATCACAAAGCCAAATACGCCCAACGGGTAACTCACTTCCTTGACGAAAGGCAGCAGCAAGCCCGCTTTGGGCGGTAGGTTGACATCGAAGCCGGACTGCACCCAACTGATAAAAAGCCCGATCACGCGCAGATTGGAGCTTTCAGAAATACTGAACACCAGATAGACCGCAGCAACCAGACCGATGATGGATTGCCAGAGGTATTTTTCGCGCGAGCGCATACCTTCCGGGTCTTTGTGGACAACCTTGCGCCAGTCGTCAGCCCAGCCAATGGCACCAAACCCCAGCATCACGATCAGCACAATCCAGACAAAGCGGTTTGACAGGTCGCTCCAGAGTAGCGTAGCAACGCTAATCGACAGAAGAATGAGCACGCCGCCCATGGTCGGCGTGCCGCTTTTGCTCAGGTGTGTCTGCATGGCGTATTCACGAATCGGCTGGTCTATCTTCAATGAGATCAAGCGGCGAATCACAAACGGCCCGGCGATCAAACCAATCAGCAGCGCAGTCAACGCCGCCATCACAGCACGCAACGTCAGATACTGAAAGACCCGAAAATAACCGAACTCGGGCGAAAAGGATTGCAGCCACTGGGCCAGACTAAGTAACATGTGGAGCTTCCTTGTGTTGTGGGTTATTGGGGTCAGACACCAATTTCGCAGCGGTGCGAAGCACCGCCCCCGGAGGGCGAGCCGTAGGCTCAGCGAATTTGGGCTCTGACCCCAAAAACCGGTCTGTAATAGCTTGCACGACGCGCTCCATCTTCATAAAACGCGAACCTTTGACCAGCACACTGCCAAGCTGCGCCAGCTGGTCCAGCACGGCGGCATTCAATGCTTCCATATTTTCGAAATGTTGGCCGCGCTCAAAACTGCTGACGGCACGCTCAGACTGCCGCCCAAGCGCAAACAGGTTTTCAATGCCGCGCTCACGGGCATAACGACCCACTTCTTCGTGTAACTCCGGCCCCTGGTCGCCGACCTCAGCCATGTCGCCCATCACCAGCAGCCGCGGGCCGGGCAACTCTGCCAGCACGTCAATGGCGGCACGCATGGAGTCAGGGTTGGCGTTGTAGCTGTCGTCAATCAGGCTCAAGGATTGCCCCTGAACCGGGATGAGCATCGCGCGCGAGCGCCCCTTGACGGGCACAAAGGCCGACAGGCCGGACGCGATGCACGGCAATGGCACACCCGCTGCCAGCGCGCACGCCGTTGCTGCCAGTGCGTTCTTGACGTTGTGCCTGCCCGCAATCTGCAGGACAAATTCAAGCGGCCCAGATGGCGTAGTAGCCACCACCTGCCAGCCGTTGCCTGACCAGCTGGCGCTGGCGCTGACATCGGCATTAATACTTGAGCCTGGTGCAGCGAAGGTCCATACCGTGCGCGTGCCAGAGAGTTTTCGCCAAGCCGGGGTGTAATCATCATCAGCCGGAAATACCGCCGTGCCGCCCGCATCCAGGGACGCAATCACAGAACCATTCTCAAACGCTACGGCCTCCACCGTAGCCATGAACTCCAGGTGTTCGCGCTGGGCATTGTTGACCAGCGCGATGCTGGGTTTGGCAAGGCCTGCAAGATAGGCAATCTCGCCAGGGTGGTTCATGCCCAGCTCAACCACCGCCACCTGGTGAGAGTGCCTCAAGCGCAACAGCGTCATGGGCACGCCAATCTCGTTGTTAAGGTTGCCTTCTGTTGAAAACGCAGCGTCCCGCTTCCAGGCACGCAGAATGGACGCGATCATTTGCGTCACCGTAGTCTTGCCATTACTGCCCGTCACCGCAATCAGGGGCAGATCAAACTGCGCACGCCAACCCGCAGCCAGTTGCCCAAGAGCCAGTGTGGAATTAGTAACTTCAAGTCCCGGCAAACCAGCTGCTACCAGCCCGTGATGCGCAACCGCTGCGACTGCGCCGCGCTGTGCGGCTTCAGTTAGAAAATCATTGGCGTCGTATTTTTCACCCTTGAGCGCGATGAAAAGGTCCCCTACAGCCAGGGTACGGGTATCGGTATGCACGCGCTTGATCTGCACATCGGTACTGTCAAAGCCAACCAGCTGCGCGGGCTTGATCCAGCGACTGGCTTGCTGCAAAGTCATCATGCTGCTACCCCACTGGCCAGGCGTGCTGACAGCGCAGCCTGTGCATGCGTGCGATCCGAGAAAGGCTGTTTAATACCCTGGATTTCCTGGTGATTTTCATGCCCCTTGCCAGCCAGCAACACCACATCACCAGGCTGTGCGAGGGCTATGGCCTGGGCGATGGCGAGCGCACGGTCGGCCTCGACGTAGACAGCGTCCGAGTGCGTCAGCCCCAGCAGGATCTGGCTGATGATGGCCGCCGGGCTTTCGCTGCGCGGGTTGTCGCTGGTAACCACAATCTGGTCTGCATTCTTTTGTGCGCTAGCTGCCATCAGTGGCCTTTTTGTAGCATCGCGGTCGCCGCCGCAGCCAAATACGCACCACAGACGGCCCGCACGACCCTGCGCAACAGGACGCAGCGCGGTGAGAACTTTTTCGAGCGCGTCAGGCGTGTGGGCATAGTCAATCGCGACCATTGGCAAACCCTCTATCGCCATGGTTTCCAGGCGCCCCGGTACCGGGGCCAGTCCTGAGCAGGCACTGGCAGCATCTGCCAAAGACAAGCCTAGGGCGCGCATGGCAGCCACCACACCCAGCAGGTTGGCGACGTTGTAGAGGCCCACCATGCTGGTGGAAATCGTGTGTCTTTCAGCGCCTTCGACAACATCGAAGACAAGACCCTGAGCAGTCTGCACTACGCTATCAGCGCGCAGCCTGGCCGCACCCAGCATCGAAATAGTCCAGACATCCATGTCGGAATCAGCCAGCGCGGCCTGTAGCTCGACTCCCTTGTCATCGTCCAGGTTGAGTACTGCCGCCTTCAGGCCGGGCCATTCAAACAAGCGCTTTTTGGCCTCCCAATAGGCTTGCATGGAGCGGTGGTAGTCGAGATGGTCCTGCGTGAAGTTGGTAAAAATGGCGACCTGTATGCTGGTTGCGTCCAACCGCTGTTCGGCAATGCCAATCGACGACGCTTCGAGCGCACAGACAGCAAAACCCTGGTCCACAAAGTGCCGTAATTGCTGCTGCAATAACACCGGATCGGGTGTCGTCAACCCGTTAAACAGCATGGACTCGGGCGTGCCGATACCGAGCGTGCCAACGATGCCGCATGACAGGCCAAGCTTGCCAAGTGCCTGCGCCAGATACCAGGTGGTCGATGTCTTGCCGTTCGTACCCGTCACGGCAACCACCTGCAACTGCTTGCTGGGCTCTTCAAAATAGGCGGCCGCAATAGGTGCTGCGGCGGCTCTCAGGCCAAAATAGCTGGCAACCTTGTTGCTTGAGAAAGCATAGGCCTGTGCGCCATCCTGCTCAACCAGGCAGGCCGCAGCGCCTGCAGCCATGACATCACCGACAAACTGTCTAGCATCCAGCGCCGCCCCCGGCCATGCAATAAAGCCATCGCCCGCAGCCACCTTACGGCTGTCGGCCCACAGGCTGCCTGTGACCCGCTCACGCAACCAGGCGGCAGCTTGCGCCGGTGTCTGAAGCTGGGTGCTCAAAGCGACTCCTCCACGGCTTGCGTGATGATTTGCGGCTTGACGGACATGTCGGGCTGTACGCCCTTCATGCGCAGTGCCTGCTGCACCAGTTCGCTAAACACCGGTGCGGCCACATCGCCACCGTAACGCTTGCCGGCACTGGGCTCATCAATCATCACGGCGACGATGACGCGGGGCTTGTCAATCGGGGCCATGCCGACAAACCAGCCGCGGTATTTACGGTCTTTTTCGGTGCCATAGTCTTTGCCCACCTGCTTGTAGGCTGTGCCGGTTTTACCACCCACGGAATAACCCAGCGTCTGGGCTTTTTGCCCGGTACCTCCAGGGCCTGCAGCCATTTCCAGCATTTTGCGAACCTCAGCCGCCGTGTTGCTCGAGAACACCTGCACGCCGACCGCTGGTTCGTCGCTCTTGAGCAGGGTGGCGGCAAGGATCTGGCCGTCGTGGCCGAACACCGTGTAAGCCCGCGCCATCTGGAACAGCGAGGCCGACAGGCCATAGCCGTAAGACATGGTGGCCTGCTCTATGGGTCGCCAGGTTTTATAGGGCCGCAGGCGGCCTGAAACCACGCCCGGAAAAGTGATCTGCGGCTTTTGGCCCAACCCGGCCTGCGAAAAAGTCTCCCACATCTCGCGTGCCTGCATTTCCATCGCGATTTTGGTAGTGCCCACGTTGCTTGACACCTGTATCACCTGCTGCACTGTCAGCGCGCCACGCGGATGGGCATCGCGAATCGTCGTACCAGTGATGTTGATGCTGCCCGGCGCAGTTTGAATCACGGTCTGCGGTGTGACACGGCCACTTTCAAGGGCCAGGCCAATCGTGAACGCCTTCATCACGGAGCCCGGTTCAAACGTGTCGGTCAATGCGCGGTTGCGCAGCTGCGCACCCGTCATGTTCTCGCGCTTGTCGGGCACGTAGCTGGGGTAGTTGGCCATCGCCAGCACCTCGCCGGTGATGGCATCAAGCATCACGACACTGCCAGAGAGCGCCTTGTTGGCAATGACCGCATCCCTGACCTTCTGGTAGGCCACAAATTGCATCTTGCTGTCTATCGACAGTTGCAGGTCTTTGCCATCGACTGGGGGCACCTGCTCGCCAATGTCTTCGACCACGCGGCCAAGCCTGTCCTTGATGACGCGGCGTGATCCGGCCCGACCCGTCAGTTCCTTGTTGAAGGCCAGCTCTATCCCCTCCTGGCCTTTATCCTCCACATTGGTAAAGCCAATCACATGGGCAATCGTTTCGCCTTCCGGATATTGCCGCTTGTATTCCTTACGCTGGTAAATGCCCTTGATGCCCAGTGCGTGAATTTTTTTCGCCACAGCATCATCAACCTGACGCTTAATCCAGACGAAGGTCTTGTCCTCATCGGCCAGTTTTTTGTTCAGGTCCGCCAGCGACATGCCCAGCAATTTCGCCAGTTCAGCAAGTTGCGGTTTACTCGCCTCCACATCTTCCGGGATAGCCCAGATACTCGGTGCAGGCACGCTGGAGGCAAGGATCAAGCCGTTACGATCCAGAATCCGGCCACGGTTGGCTGGCAGCTCCAGCGTCCGGGTAAAACGCACCTTGCCCTTATCTATAAAAAACTGGTTGTCAAAAATCTGGATGTAGGCGGCGCGGCCGACAAGCCCAGTGAATGCCAAGGCAATACCGGCCACAATGAATTTGCTGCGCCATACCGGTGTCTTGCTGGCCAGCAGGGGGCTGGACGTGTAGCGCACGCTCTTGCTCATCGGGCGGCCCCCTCATTTGCGCCAGTTACGGCATCTTCCCTACTTGTCACGTACTGCGTGATGGCAGGCGTTGCAGTGCGCATCTGCAATTTGTCCTTGGCGATTTTTTCAACCCTTAGCGGCGTCGCTTGCGCACGCTTCTCGACCTGGAGACGCTCATTTTCAGCTTCCAGTTTGCGACTCTCCGCCTGCGCTTTTTCAAGCTCGACATAAAGACGGCGCGACTCGTACTGCGTACGCACGAGATACAGCGCACTTGCTAAAACAGCCAATAACAGCACGAGATTAAGCCTGGTCATCAAGCGACCTCAGTCCGTTCTGCAACGCGCATCACGGCGCTGCGTGCGCGCGGGTTGCTGGTCACTTCTGCTTCACTTGGCTTGATGCGCCCCAACGCTTTTAGGTGCATGGCTTTGGGTTCGGCAAACGGTGCACGGCGGTCATACACCTCACGCGAATGCTGCGCGATGAATTGTTTGACGATACGGTCTTCGAGCGAATGAAAACTGATCACGACGAGACGACCTCCCGGTTGCAGTACTTTCAGTGATGCTGCTAACGCTTGCCCAAGCTCTTCAAGCTCGGCGTTGATGAAAATCCGAAGAGCCTGAAATGTGCGCGTTGCAGGGTCCTTGCCCGGCTCGCGGGTTTTGACCGCACCAGCCACGACTTCGGCCAATTCGGCGGTGCTTCGAAGAGCGCCCTGGGCTGAGCGGCGCCTATCAATCGCCTTTGCAATCTGCCCAGCAAACCGTTCTTCTCCATAGTCACGTATTACCTCGCTCATGCTGTCGATAGATGCGTCTGCCAGCCAGTCGGCGACGCTCTGGCCGCGCGTGGTGTCCATGCGCATGTCGAGCGGGCCGTCGCCCCTGAACGAAAAGCCGCGCGCCGGATTGTCGATTTGCGGCGAGCTGATACCCAGATCCATCAACAGACCCATGGCACTTGACGCCGGCAGGGTCGCCAACTGGTTGAAGCCCTCGTGGCGGATTGAAAATCGCAGGTCCAGAATAGTTTGCGCCTCGGCGATAGCTTCCAGATCCTTGTCGAAAGCGCTCAAGCGGCCAGCCTTTGACAACTCCGAAAGAATGCGGCGTGAGTGACCGCCACGCCCGAAGGTCGCGTCGATGTAATGCCCGTCCGGTTGGATATGAAGCGCCGCCACTGCTTCGTTCAACAAGACGGTGCGATGTGTCCATGTTTCTTGCACCGCCATCTCTCAGAATGAAAAATCTCTGAAGATGTCAGGCATCTCGCCCTTCATCTGTTCGGCTTCCTGCGCCGCATAAGTCGCGGCATCCCACAACTCGAAGTAACTGCCCATGCCGAGCAGCACGGTGTCCTTGTTGATACCGGTTGTGGCACGCAATTCAGGTGACACCAGGACACGGCCCGTGGCATCCATCTCGACATCCATCGCGTTACCCAGAAACAGCCGCTTGGACCAGTGTGCCTGCATCGGCAGTGATGCAATACGGTCGCGGAATTTTTCCCACTCATTGCGTGGGAAAATCATCAGGCAACCGTGCGGATGTTTGGTCATGGTGAGCTGGCCCGATGCGATAGCGTTAAGCACGTCACGATGCCGAGTCGGCACAGACAGCCGACCCTTGGTATCGAGAGCTACAAAAGACGCACCTTGAAACACAGCAAAACCTTTAGAAAGTACTTTTCACCACTAAATTGCACTTTCTCCCACTTTATCAGGAAAGATTTCGCACGCAAGTCAATTTGAAACAAAATTTTTCAATGGAATCAATGGGTTAGACCCGAATTTAGATACGTTTGAATATCAAAATACGTTCTAAATTAAGCACTTAGCACATTCAGTGAAAGTATTGCTTTAAGAAAACGAGGGATTTTTGCTCAATCCACCCGAGTAACGACCCGGGCGTGTTCAGTGATGCCCATCACATTGAAAAACGCAGCCACCAGACGGTTGACATCCGAAAACCGTACAGAGCAGCCCTCAGCCTGGCGCGCAGACACCCAGTTGAGCAGCATACCGGCAGCAGAAAAATCAACCCTGATGAGCTTGGCACACGAAATATGCATGCTGTCAGCCCCCATGAGCCTGGCCTCCGGCTGGTCCAGCAGCGCAATCGCATCGCCCTGTATCTGGCCAGAAAGCTCAAAGGAGAAAAGGTTGCTGCCCATTTGCGAGTTCATGCCATCCATCTGCCTGACCATGTCGGGTATCGAAAACCACTGTGGCGCAGAACGGTTGAAGAGTTCAACAAACCGGGTCGCTGTAGTTTCAAATTTATCCTGTTGCCCGGTGGCACGGTACAAATCAAAAAAAGTCATCCAGGTCTCCGAATGCCCGGCCCGCGACCCCTTGGGTGACAGCATCTCGATCAACCCGGCTTCTGCGCCGGCATCGTCACCATTGGCAAAGCGGATAGAGGCCTCCTCTAGCTCGGCATCGTGCGTGACTGCTGAGACATCCATGGCAGCAATGCGGGTCGGCGAGAAATCTGAAGCCACGGTAAACGCCAGCATGTCGTCGCTTGCAGGACGTGCAGCCGATGCCTTTTTTACCTCTAGCTCTGCCCTTTCCTGCAAGCTGACGGGCTCGGTTGCAGCGCAGTCGACTGGCAAAGCCTGACCTAACGGAGACGGCGCAGGCGGCGATCCCAGAGGCTGCTGGGTGATCGCAGGGTTGGCACTGAGCGGGTAGGCAGAGCTATTGATCGAGTCGGTGTTGGAGCTTCCCGGCTTGGTTTTCGACCACTGCATGGACATCTGGGCTTCGATCTCGTTAATTTTCTTGAGCGTGTTGGTACGCTCATCCAGCTGGGATGTCATGCTGCTCTGGGAAAAAGATGGCCTTGCAAACGAATCTTGCCCAACCATGGCATCACGCTGGCGCATCTTGCGCAGCATGTCGAACTCGCGCTTGCGCACGAAGTCGTTGCGCCGCTTGCGCTCTATCATTTCTTTGAGCAACTGCTTGCTCAAAGCCTCATCGGGATCGGGCTCCTTGTTGTCCAGCTCAGACCAGCTGGTCGCCGGATTGCGGACAAACTTCAGCACCTTGGCAAGCAAGCCCGATGTAGTGTCCGGCTTTGACATGTCGCGCGTCGTGGGAGATCTTCAGGCTACCGCCGGATAATCAGTCGCCAAACATTTTCTGCTTGAGCTCGCGGCGTTGCTGCGCTTCCAGCGACAGACTGGCTGTCGGGCGGGCAATCAGCCGGCCCACGCCTATCGGTTCGCCGGTTTCATCGCAATAGCCGTAGTCGCCGGAATCGATGCGGGCAATCGACTGCTCGATCTTTTTCAGCAGCTTGCGCTCACGGTCACGGGTACGCAACTCCAGCGCGTGCTCTTCCTCGATGGTGGCGCGGTCTGCCGGGTCTGGCACCACCACCGTGTCTTCGCGCAGATGCTCGGTGGTTTGACCGGCACTGTTGTGGATGTCTTGCTTGAGTATCGACAGCTTGTGGCGGAAAAAAGCCATCTGCTTGTCGTTCATGTACTCGGCATCAGGCATGGCTTTGACTTCTTCATTGGTCAAGCCCTCAGCCGCCTTGGTTTTCCAGTTGTTGGCCAGTTTAGGGTCTTTTTTGGCGGCAACATGCGGCGGCGGTGCGATCACTCGTTCGGTTATGGCTGAATAACTGGCTTTGGCTGCGTCAGGCGCATGGGTAGGCACCATCGGTGCGGGTGGAGGCATGTGTGCGAGGGCGCGCGCCGAACTTCTTCGACCCGGCTTGAGCGCTGGTGGCGCGGGAATGAGCATTGATTTTTCTACAGGGCGGGGGGTAATGACGGTGGCCGGGACCACCACGGGAGCTGCGGGTTTTACCGGTTTTTTGATCGCTTTCTCAAGCAGCGGCTTGACGGCCTTGATCACTTTTTTCGCTGCTTTTTTTACCGCTGGTTTAACGGTTGATTTTGCGGCTGGTTTGGTGGCTGGTTTAACGACAGGCTTAACCAGCTTTGGTGATGGTTTTACACCTTTTTTAGCGCTGGTTTTGAGCCCCGGTTTAGCTACAGGTTTAGCAACTTTCACACTTTTAGCGGCCTTGATGACTTTCGCGGCTTTTGCAACAGGCTTGGGCGCAGTTTTTGTTTTCACGGCTGATTTATTCGCTGGCTTGGCACTGGATTTGGCCGCCATCTTGGCAAGCGCCTTTGCAGGCATCTTGGCTTTTTTTACTGGAACTTTCACTGTGTGTCTCCTTTAAGGGCTCGTTCAGAAATAACTTGCACATTTGGCTCGCCAGCTTCGGGTGCCCTGCGTTGTTGCGAATCGCTTGTGTGGCAGAGCCACACGGCACGCTTCACGCCTAGCATTGCATCCCGAATCCGACGTGCCCAATGCACAACTTATTCCAGAGCGAACCCTAAATGCCGCCGCTGGAAAATCCCAGGGCTGAACGCTGTGGGCTATTGGGGTCAGAGCCCAATAACCCACTTGGCGCGCGATTGTAGCGGTACATCAGCAGCCCGGAAGAGCCTTCTCGCAAAGCGTTGGGGAATCGATACAAGCACAAGGCGGGTTTTTGGTGCAGCAGCGAACAACCTAACTCAAACCAGACACTGCTCGAGTCCCTGCATGAAAATATCTTTCGGCAGGTCGATGCCAATAAAAACCATTTTGCTGTTTTTCTTTTCACCATCCGCCCAAGCCGGGCCAAGGTCGCTGCCCATCAACTGGTGTACGCCCTGGAAGATCACCTTGCGCTCGGTGCCTTCCATGTTCAGCACACCTTTGTAGCGCAACATGCGCGGGCCATAAATATTCACAATCGCGCCCAAAAAGTCTTCCAGCTTGGCCGGGCTGAAGGCCTTGTCAGAGCGGAACACAAAACTTTTCACGTCATCATCATGCGCATGGTGGTGGCCACCTTCATGCTGATTTTCGGCTGCATGGGAGGGGTGGTCGCAATGCTCACCTTCCGCATGGTTGTGACCTTCGTGATCGTGGTCATGCGAATCCGCCTTGAGAAAGTCCGGGTCAATGTCCAGCTTGGCGTTCAGGTTAAAGCCGCGCAGGTCAAATACATCGGCAATCGCCACCTCGCCAAAATGCACCGCTTTTTGCGGCGCACGAGGGTTCATCTTCGTTAGGCGGTGCATCAGCGCTGTTATTTCGGCTTCGGCCACCAAATCTGTTTTGCTGATGAATATTTGATCCGCAAAACCGATCTGGCGACGCGCTTCTTGCCTGTCATTCAGCTGGGTGTCGGCGTGTTTGGCATCAACCAGCGTCAAGATGGAGTCCAGCAGGTACTGCTCGGCGATTTCTTCGTCCATAAAAAACGTTTGCGCCACTGGGCCGGGGTCGGCCAGGCCGGTGGTTTCGATCACCACCCGGTCAAAAGTCAGCTCCCCTTTGCGCTTTTTCTCAGCCAAGCTTTGCAGTGTTTCGCGCAGGTCTTCGCGAATCGAGCAACAGATGCAGCCGTTGTTCATCTGGATGATGTTTTCCTGGGTGTCGTTGACCAGGATCTCGTTATCGATGTTTTCTTCGCCAAACTCGTTTTCGATGACGGCGATTTTCTGGCCGTGGGCTTCGGTCAGGATGCGCTTGAGCAAGGTGGTTTTGCCCGAGCCCAAAAAGCCAGTAAGGATGGTGACGGGAATCAAGCTCATGGTGTGTGCCTAGAAAAGGGGGGAATGCGCGGCAAGCCAACGCGGCTTAACTTTACAAGGTGGGGAGTTTAAGGGTTTTTGATCAACACAAGGCCCTTGAGGTACTCACCCTCGGGGAAAGTCACCGTCATCGGGTGATCGGGGGCGCCGCCCATGCGTTCGGTGATGAAGGCATCCACCCCTGCGTCCAGCCCGGCCGAGGCAACGATTTTATGGAACAGGTCGGCACTGATGCCGCCTGAGCACGAGTAGGTAAACAGCACACCGCCCGGCTCCAGAATCGTCAATGCCAGGCGGTTGATGTCTTTGTAGGCTCTGGCCGCACGCTCGGCATGGGCCGCTGTAGGTGCAAACTTGGGTGGATCGAGCACGATGGCATCAAAGGTTTTACCAGCCGCGATGTACTGGCGCAGCGAAGCGTTGACATCGGCGTCAAACATGCTGCTGCGTGCTACATCAAAACCATTCAGCGCCACGTTGGCAACAGCGCGTTCAAGCGCCGGGCCAGACGAGTCAATCGACGTGACGTGCTGCGCACCACCACTAAGGGCCGCCACCGTGAAACCGCCGGTGTAGCAATAGCAGTTGAGCACGCGCTTGAAGTGCATACGGCGCGCGTAGGCGGCGAACTTCTGGCGACTGTCGCGCTGATCCAGGTAAAAGCCGGTCTTGTGACCTTCGGCAATGTCCAGGCTTAACTTCCAGTCGTGCTCTGTCAGCGTGATGGCCGTATTTCCTGAGCCTTTGAGCCATCCACAAGCTTCAGGCAAGCCTTCAAGCGATCTAACACTGGCATCTGAACGTTCGTAAAGCCGCGTCAAACCGGTTTGCGCCAGCAGGCCATCTGCGATCACGTCTTTCCATTTTTCGCTGCCGCAGCTCGAAAACTGCGCCACCAGCGTGTCGGCGTAGCGGTCTACCACCAGCCCCGGCAGGCCGTCGGACTCGCCATGGATCAGGCGCAGGCCATCACTTTTGATGTCAAACAGCTGGCGTGCCGCGATAGCGCTGACTATGCGCGCAGCAAAAAAATCAGCATCGATGTGCTCGGTCTCGTCAAAGCTCCATACGCGAGCCCGGATTTTTGAGGTCGGACTGAACGCGGCCCAAGCGAGAAACCCTCCTTCGTGACTTTCGATGCGCACCGTCTCGCCAGCATCGGCCCCGCCTTTGGCAATGGCACCATCAAAAATCCAGGGATGACGGCGCAACAATGAACGCTCCTTGCCGGGCTTGAGTCGAATTATTTTCATGGGGTTTTGGGGTCAGACACCAATTTCGCAGCGGTGCGAAGCACCGCCCCCGGAGGGCGAACCGAAGGTTCGGCGAATTTGGGCTCTGACCCCAAAAACCCTCCGGCCCGTGGATGCGCAGCGTCATAGACCGCCGCCAGGTGCTGAAAATCAAGCTTGGTATAGACCTGCGTGGTGGTGATGTTGGCATGGCCCAGCAGCTCCTGCACGGCACGCAGGTCACCGCTGGATTGCAGCAGATGGCTGGCAAACGAATGCCGCAGCATGTGTGGGTGTACCGGCGTTGCCAAGCCTGCCTGCAATGAGCGCTGCCTGAGCCGCACGCGAATGTGCTGCGGCGTGAGGCGGCCTCCGCGTGCGTTGATAAACAGCGCTGCGCTCTCGGTGGCGGTCGTGGATAAGCTGGCCCAGCTGGCTCGCGCCTGCAGCCATTTATCCAGCGCACGCAGCGCCTTGTCGCCCACCGGTAGGCTGCGCTTTTTGTCACCCTTACCTGTCACATGGGCTTCGCCGGCCTGCGCATCAATCCAGCATCTGGCCTGCGCGCTGGCACGCACATCCAAGCCTTGCAGTTCGCCGATACGCAGGCCGCAACCGTAAAGCAGTTCAGTGATGCAGTGGTCACGCGCTTCAATGACCGGATCGTGCCTAGCATGGCTCTTGTCATCATTCGACTCATAACTGGCTAGTTGCACCGCCTCATCCACACTGAGTGCTTTGGGCAATGGCTTGGGCGCTTTCGGCGAGCGCACCCCCAGCACCGGGTTACTGGTCACCAGCCCTTCCCGGCCCAGCCAGGTGTAAAACCCGCGCCAGCCCGAAAGAATCAGGGCGATGCCGCGCGCGCTACGACCACCGCTGTGCATTTGCGCCACCCAGCGGCGCATGTGGGTGTTGTTGACATCACGCAGGGCAACATTGGCCTCATGCGCGTTGGCTGCCAGCTTGTACAAGTCGAGTGAATAGAGCTCAACCGTGCGCTCTGCCAGGCGCTTTTCGACACGCACATGCTCCAGGTAGCGCTCTACAAGCGGGTCAGCCAGTGGGTCGTCTGTATTTTTCCTGACCGCGCCGTGTGCCATGTGGCGGACTACTTTGTGACTGCCTGCGGCAACAAACGCGTCAAGGCAGCAGCAGCAAGGTCACCGATCTGCGCCAAAAATTCAGTCCCCATGTCGCTCTGAAAGCGCTGTGCATCAGGCGATGCCATGACCAGCATTCCGAAGGTATCAGCACCTAGGGTTGTGCGCAGCGGCAGCAGCGCCAGCGACAGGGCCAGCGCCGGTTCAGGCAGCCAGCTGGAGGCCTCAAAGCCAGAGTTAACGCCGCAATAGGGAGCGCTGAGCGACGAGGCAAAAGCCTGCGCGTCGCTGCTGACACCGGTGCAAAAACCTTCGTCTGAAAAAATGTCATTGACCCGCCAAACCTTGATGGCTGCCTGCGGAATCGAAAACTGGGTTTTTAGCTCGCGCACGATGGTGGCAGGCAGATCCCCGGCGTGGGCTGTCAGCAGCAGATTGCGCGTGCAGCGCTGCAACTTGTCGGCAATGCCCACGTTCTCCTGGCCATGCCTGATCATGTCCACCACACGCACTTCAAGCGTTTTGATTTTGTCGCGCAGCAAACCGGCTTGGCGCTCTTGCAAACTGACAGCCCGGCTGCCATGGCCGCTGGACAGTTGCACGCTAGCCAGCAGCTCGGCGTGGCGCTCGAAAAAATCGGGCGTGTTGGCCAGAAAGTTGGCGATATCGTCTTCGGTGATGGAGTGGTCGGTGGGGTTCATTTTTGGGATTGTCGCTATTTTTAAAGATTCAGGCTAGGCAGTCCCGCCGACAGGCCGCCCTTAGACGGGACAGCCCCCTCGGGGGGCAGCGTAGTACACGAAGTGACAAGCGTGGGGGCAGCATTATTCAGGAATATCAATCTCGGATTCAAACACAGTCACGGCTGGGCCAGTCATCATGACCGGTGCATTCAGCACACCCGACCATTCAATGGTCAATGATCCGCCGCGGGTTTGCACATCGACCCGCGTATCCAGCAACCCGAGCCTTATGCCAGCGACCACCGCCGCACAGGCCCCGCTGCCGCAGGCCAGCGTTTCGCCAGCGCCGCGTTCATAAACCCGAAGGCGAATCTGGCTGCGCGAGACGAGCTGCATAAACCCGGCGTTCACACGCCGCGCAAAGCGCGAGTGGTTTTCAATCAGCGGGCCTACTTCAAGCACAGGCGCGGCATCCACATCGCCCACAAGCTGCACCGCATGGGGATTACCCATGGACAGGACTGCTACAAAAACAGGAGATTCCGGCGCCTCGCCCTCAAGGGTCAGCGGCCATTGCTGCCATGAACTGACCGTTTGCGGCATCAAACCGGACGCATCAAAGGGCACACGCGCCAGATCGAACACCGGCGCGCCCATATCCACGGTGACACGGCCGTCGGCCTGCAAACGCGGCTCGATCACACCGCCCAGGGTTTTGACTTTGACCGCGTCTTTGGTCGTCAGCCCCTGATCCCGCACAAAACGCAGAAAGCAACGCGCGCCATTGCCGCACTGCTCAACCTCGCCGCCGTCGGCGTTGTGGATCACATATTCAAAGTCGATGTCCTCAGCAGGCGAAGGCCGCACCGACAAAATCTGGTCAGCACCCACACCAAAGTGGCGGTCTGCCAGAAAGCGGTACTGGCCCGGCGTCAGGTTCAGGCGCTCCTGCGTCTCGTCGAGCATGACAAAATCATTGCCTGCACCCTGCATTTTGGTAAATCGGATTAGCATCTGGGCATTATCCGCTGAGGCTGCTCCCCGCCTACTTCTACACCCTCACCCCAGAAAGACAAACACATGCGCATTCCCGACTGGACGCCCGCCCTCAAAGCCCAACCGCAGGAGCTGGTCGATGCCATCCTGGCGCGCCGGGGCGGTAGCCTGATCAATCTGGACAAGGCCCTGCTCTGGAGCGAGCCCTTAGCACGCGGCTGGAATGTGTACCTCAAGGCCGTACGCACCGAGCTGCCCACCAGCCGCAAGCTGCGTGAACTCGGCATTTGCACCGTGGCGCTGCTGACCGGTGCGGCTTACGAGTACCACCATCACGCCCCGGACTTCCTGGCTGCCGGCGGTAAGCAGCCGGAGCTGGGTGCCCTGAATGTCGTCGTGAAGGCCGATGCACGCGCTTCGGCTGCGCACGCGGCGCTGGGACCGGTCGAGCAACTCGTGATCCGCTACGCGGCGCAAATGACGTTGGATGTGAAGGTCAGCGATGACGTGTTTGAAGCGCTGCGTCAGCACTTCGACACCACCGAGCTGGTCGAGCTGACCAGCGCGATTGCCACCTATAACATGGTCGCGCGTTTTCTGGTGGCGCTGGGCGTGTCACCGGAAGAGTAAAAACAGGCCATGACCAGACCTTCCCAACTTCTATATCCGCAGCGCGAACCCGCGCCCATCCGCCCTGCTGCCACAGTGCTGTTGCTACGTGACGCCAAGGACGGCATTGAAGTGCTGATGACGCGACGTTCCACGACCGCCAGCTTTGCGCCCGGTGCCTATGTGTTTCCCGGTGGCGGCATTGACGCCGCCGATGCGATGGCGCATGCGCAATCGACGCGCCGCGCCACCCAAAGCGACTTGCACCTGACGCAGGCCATCGCCGCCATCCGCGAAAGCTTTGAAGAACTAGGCGTGCTGCTGGCCCGGCGGCCCGACGGCAGCCATGCCAACACGCAGGACATTGCGGCACTGGATCGCAAGGCACCCTTTGCCCGGCAATGCGCAGAGCGCGGTTTGGTGCTGGCCGGCGACGACGTATTTGTACTGGCGCACTGGGTCACCGACCGCGACTTGCCGCGTCGCTTTGATGTGCCGTTTCTGGTAGCACGTATGCCCGAAGAGCAGCAACCCGTCGCCGACGAAATCGAGCAGTTTGAGCCGGTATGGATACGCCCGGCTGATGCGCTGGCAAAGCACAAGGCAGGCAATTTTTTCATCATCTTCCCGACCATTCGCACGCTGGAGCGGTTGCAAGCCTATGCGGATGTTGCTGCCGTCCTGCAAGCCTGCGCTCTGGAAAAGCCGCTCTGGACATCCTGCCCGCGCGCCGGTTTGCTGTCTGGTGAAGTGGCGCGCTACATGGAGCATGAAGCGCCGTTCGGTGAACTCGCCTTGACCTGCCCCGATGGGCAAATTATGCATACCCTTGACTGGCAGACTGAGGCCCCTGTGGCACTGCTGAAAAACGTCATGCGCCTGACCGCGCCCAATCCGGGCGTGATGACAGGGCCAGGCACCAACAGCTACTTGGTGGGTGATGCTAAAGGTGGCTATATCGTCATCGACCCCGGCCCCGCCGACCATGACCACCTGGCGCGTTTGTACCAGGCGGCGGGCGGCGACATCCGCATGATTGTGTGTACCCACTCACACCCCGACCATTCGCCCGGCGCAAAGCCGCTGCAGGCCCTGTGCAGTAGCCCGCCGCCGATTCTGGGCCTGGCATCGGCACCCACGGCGCGCGCCGCCAGCCGCTTCACGCCGGACCGGGCGCTACAACATCAGGAGCTGCTTGCACTTGCAGGACAAGGGCCGGACGGCGAAATCACCCACACCCTACAGGTCATTCACACGCCGGGGCATGCGGCCAACCACCTGTGCCTGGTGCTGGTGGAAGACGGCATTTTGTTCAGCGGTGACCACATCCTCAACGGCAGCACCACCGTGGTCGATCCGCCCGACGGCAACATGACGGCCTACCTCGATTCGCTGGACCGGCTCAGCGCCGCCTGCGACGAACGCGGCATCGAATTCATCGCGCCGGCCCATGGTTATGTGCTCGGCGAGGCGAAAACCGCGATTGCCCAGCTCAAGGCACACCGCCTCAAACGCGAGACCAAAATCGCCGCCGTGATGCAGGCCATGCCGAGCGGCACGCTGGACGATTGGCTACCGCTGGCGTATGACGATGTGGATGCGCGCATCTGGCCGGTGGCCAAACGCTCGCTGCTCGCGCATGTGGAGCGCATTAAAAAGTGTGAAGCCCGCCGATAAGCCGGATTTTGTGCGCTGCCTCATCTTGCGATGAAGCAGTGTGACCGCCATTAATCTGGGCCGGGGGTCGCCCACCCGGCTCGGTGCTACCTACCCGCACACTCGGGGGACCCCGTCAACGTGTGCCTATTTGGTATTGCTGCGCGTAGAGATTGCCCGTTTCACCCGGACTAAACCGGCTCGTCTCTGTTGCTCTAATCCTCACCTTATACCTTGCGGCTTTCAGTGGAGAGGTGTTACCTCCTACGCTGTCCTGTGCAGTCCGGACGTTCCTCCAGTGCTTCCTTTCGGAAATTGCACCAGCGGCGGTCTGGCAGGCTTCACGGCTTGATTATCGGTGCAACTTAAAATACAGCCCTGATCCGAAAAACAGATCCACGAAAGTAACCATGATCCGCCTGACAGAGCTCAAGCTGCCGCTTGACCACGCACCTGATGCATTGGTGCAGTTGCTTGCCCAAACGCTTGGTATTTCCACCAGCCGGATCGCCAGCCACAGCATCTACAAACGCAGCTATGACGCGCGCAAGCAAACGCTGCTGCTGGTGTACATCTGTGATGTCGAGCTAACCGATGCGTCGCAGGAAGCCGCACTGCTCAAGCAATTTGAAACCAACCCGCATATACGCCCCACACCCGATCAAGCCTACTATCCGGTCGCCAAGCTGGCTGTCGCGACCGCCATACGCCCGGTCGTCGTCGGCTTCGGCCCTTGCGGTATTTTTGCAGCACTGCTACTGGCACAAATGGGCTTTAAACCGATAGTCCTTGAGCGCGGCAAAAAAGTACGTGAGCGTACCAAAGACACTTGGAGCCTGTGGCGCAAGGGCGTGCTGAACCCCGAATCAAACGTGCAGTTTGGCGAAGGTGGCGCCGGCACTTTTTCAGACGGCAAGCTCTGGAGCCAGATCAAAGACCCACGCCATCTGGGCCGCAAAGTGATGATGGAATTCGTCAAGGCGGGCGCTCCGCCAGAAATTTTGCTGGTCAGCAAACCGCACATCGGCACCTTCAAGCTGGTCAAGGTGGTGGAGCACATGCGCGAGCAAATCATTGCGCTGGGTGGTGAAGTGCACTTTGAGCAG
>Ga0209491_10003045_pt1 | contig 28485 bp, 20 predicted proteins | sample BON02_FD_187213 | JGI IMG/M metagenome (GOLD analysis project Ga0209491, IMG submission 187213) | Freshwater microbial communities from Lake Bonney liftoff mats and glacier meltwater in Antarctica - BON-02 (SPAdes) (version 2) | ecosystem: Environmental > Aquatic > Freshwater > Ice > Glacier...
ACGTGACCAAATAGATCATTTGTCAGATTATCAACTATGTATAGTGTTTTACCAAATTTTTTTTTATCAGATAGTCCTTGAGCCATTGTCAATTTCTATCTTAGCGTGAATGATGCCTTAATATAGCTTTAAATAACTGATTTTCAACTATTTAAAGCTATATTAAATACTCTTTTTCAGAGTCTAAAAGTAGAATTAATAGCTCCCTCTGGAAAAGCATAACTTAAACCCAATAAACCTGCCCAGATAAACCTCAAACATAAATGAACCACAAAGAAAATCTTGAAAATGCTTACAATGCCAGTTAGATAAAAAACCAAAAGGCTGCTGAAAGTAGATCCCACTCCCACATCTTGATTCAAGTAAGCGCAGAATTCGTAAATCTTCGAAGGAAAAATAAAGAGAAAGGCGAGCGTAATACCCGAAATTATGACTTCGGGTTCCCAGCTATTGCGTTGAAGATTTTCCAGCCATGTGAGCTGTTCCTATTTTCGATTGCTGTCCAATTTGTTTTCTACCATAAGTTGATCTTTAGCCATCCAGCCAGGTTTTAAAGTCTGCCATTTTTTCTCGGCTTACAAGAATGTCCTCGTCGGAGCAATCGCGAAGCTTTACCTTCAATCGGCTATTAGAATAGGTAAAAATATCAGAAATCGATGGAAAGGAACACAGATATTTCCGATTCAATCTAAAAAATAAGCTGGGGTCAACTTGATGCTCAACTTGCTCTAGTGTTTGATCCAACACAAACTGCTTACCTTCCTTAGTTTGCAGAAATGTCACCCGCTCGGTACTGAAAAAAAATACGACTTCTTCAATCGTTATACTCTGAATTTTTTCTCCAAACTTCACCAGAAACCGAGATTTGAATGCCAGAGATTTTGGAATAAGCATTTCCTTGATTGCTTCGATATCCAAATTTGGTCGGATTTGATTCGCTTTGAATTTTTTGATGGCACGCTCCAGTTCTAGCGGATCTACAGGCTTTAGCAAGTAATCAATTGCATTTACCTGAAAGGCTTTGATCGCATATTGATCATAAGCTGTGGTAAAGATAATCGCTGTGGATAACTTTACTTTTTCGAAAATCTCAAAGCTGATTCCATCTGCCAATTGAATGTCGCAAAAGATTAAATCGGGACTTGGATTTGCGGCAAACCAAGCAAGCGCCTTTTTCACAGAATCTATATTTTGGATTATTTCAGGGTTCTCAAAATATCCTTCTATCAAACGTACTAGCCGATTTGCAGCTTGCCGCTCATCCTCAATAATCAAAATCTTCATGTGGATAACTTTAGTAAAGGCAGTCGAACCAAGAATTCATCAGCAGTTTGAGTCACATTAATCTGACTATCACTTAGGATGTCATAACGCTTTTTGATATTGGCAAGTCCAATGCCTGTGGAGGGTTCCGATTGATTAGACTTGGGCTGATAGGTATTGCTTATCCATAATTCATCCTGTTTAAAATCGATTCGAATGAAAAGGGGATTATCCTGACTTGCTTCGTTGTGTTTGATTGCGTTTTCCAGCAAAAGCTGAAGGGAAAGTGGAGGCAAATAAAAGCCCGTGCAAGCAGTGATATTGATTGAAAAAACCAGATTTTCCTCAAATCGAATTTTTTGTAGTTCGAGGTAGTTTCGGGCAAAATCCAATTCCTTTTCTAAGGAAACTAATTCTTCTTGCTGTACTTCCAGCACATAGCGATAGATTTTGGATAGCTTCAAAATAAATTCAGCAGACCGGTCAGCATCCTCATATACCATGTTGGAAAGCACATTCAGCGAGTTGAATAGAAAATGAGGATTGAGCTGATCTTTCAGGCTCTGATATTGGCTGGCTAGCATCTCAGCCCGCAACTTCTCTGTTTCTAAGGCAGATTTTTTCCATTCCAATAGCCAAGAACGCGTCGTAAAAAAGGCCATTACAAAAAATGCAATGATCATCGGCTGCTTGGTAAACTGAACCAAGTACTTCCAGGGAATGGCATTGATTTCGAATTGACCTGCCAGCCAAGTAATAAAGAATGTTATGATAAAGCTACTGATAAAGCAATAGCTCATATAGGTAACAATCGTATAAACCAATCGCTTTATGGGCTGATTGATCCACGAAACTCGGCTATCGTAGAAGCTGTCTAATCTACTCCCACCAAAACTCAGTACACAAGAAAATAGAAAAGCAAAAATGAAATCCTCTCGTATCGAGATCAATCCATCTAGCGACAAAAGACAAGAAGGACAAAAAGGGAGCATCAACAGCATGGCAATCAGTAAATTGATTGCCAGGAATTTTGGTAAGCTATCCCAGATTCCATTTTTGAATCGTTCGCCTTTTTTTTCTATGATTAACTGCATGGTTTGGAATATAAATAAAAAATGGACACACCCTATCAAAAGTAATTTATGAAAGGATCTGTCCTTTTTTTATTGTGAGCAATTAAATAAACATCAATTACAATTTTTCATAAGCTCCACCATTTGGCCTTTCCCCCACGTTGGTAAAATATAAGTTTCTGAAGTTTTGGCTTCTTCTTGTTGATATAGCTCCATACTCATTCTAGCCATACCGCATGCCTTTTCAGGGCCTGATCCAAAGAACTTCGACATGCCTAATTCCATCTGAGACATCAAACTTACCGCTCTAGGGTTGGTTCTGTCCAGCCCGATGGCTTTTCCAAATAGCTCCATGACTTGAGGACTTAGGCTTTGGCCTCTGCTTCCAGGGTCGATGCTTACTTTTCCCATCAAGATGTAGCCATGCAGAGCAGTAATCTCCGAATTATTGGGAGAAATTTCAGCTGCGTTTTTAGCGATTTCCAGTGCCTGATCAAAATACTCGTCTTTGCTAACCTCGAATCGAAACGCAGTTTCGGTCTTGGTCAAAGCTGCATAGTAAAGTGGGAGCCATTCCCCTCCATTTGCTTCCGCGATCCGCATAAAACCATTGACTACTTCCTGAGCTTCTTCAGGAGTTTGGATCATTTTTTTCGAAGTCAATTGCTTGATTATCGCCTCTTCAAAAGTAGAATTGGAGGCGAAAGTTAGAGTTATCCACACAAGGAATAGGACGATTGTTAAGATGTACTTTTTCATGTTTTATTGATTTAGAGGTTGTTTAATTGATTTGCTGTTTTGTCTTTGGAAAGGGTCAGAAATATGCCCAGAAATAAGAATCTTGGTGCAAGCTGACCCTGAGGAATGGATTCAAAAATCCCATCGGTATTTGTCTTTGGGCTGAAGGTGTAGCCAAATACATTGTCCCGGCCAAGCACATTGGTACAGGCTAAGTGGATGATTACATTTGGCTTGGGCAAGTAGCTCCAGGAAAGACTTAGATTTTGGAAGCTCTTAGTTTTGGCGTTCATTTCTGACTTATCTACATTGGGATTGGTGAAAGTATAGCCATCATTGAAGGTGAAGGAAGCTCCAATAAGTGACTTTAGCGAAGGCACAAAGTGCTTGACTACCACGGAAATATTATGCCTTGGAGCAAAGCTGGGCTGCACTTCAGTTTGAAACTGATTAAAGCTTCGCTTGCTATCCACAAAACTATAAGTGATCCAATAGTCCGTTTCTTTGAAGGTTTTGCGGTCTCGGAAGAAGAAATCCATCCCTTTTGCATAACCCGATCCACTGTTTTGAAGCGCTTGAGGATTATCCATCGTGCCTTCAAAAGTGACGAGTTGATCATAAGACTTGTAGAAGGTCTCCGCTCGGAAAGTGAAGCCTTCTTTGGTGAAGAGGTAGTTTAGAATCAGGTGATTCGATTCTGCATTTTGAAGATCGGTGTTCAGCACCCGAAAGTTTTCCAAAGGCAATTGATGAAATCTTCCGGCAGCAACTGACAATTGACCTGCGTCTTTGAATTGGTAGGCAACAGAAAATCGCGGATCTACCCATTCTTCACCGGACACGGTACTAGCCCCACCTCTCAAGCCTCCACGAAAGACCAAGTCCTTATTAAGGTAGAAATCCCACTCGGTAAATACATAAGTTTCCCGATCATCAAATTCCCGAAACCAGCCTTCTCGGACGAGTTTTTCAGAAAATGGGTGTATATAATGTTCCACTCCAAATTTTGCAGAAAGCCGATCCGAAAAATCCTTAATCGCAGTTCCTTTGATGTGGATAAGTTCATTTTGTCGGGCTATTTCTAAACTGTCAAAAGTAATTTGATCTAAATTTTTAGAATAGGATATCCCGGTAAATATTGACCAATCACCTTTCAGGATAGTTCTCCAGTTGGCTTGCGCATAGCTGTAGTCATTTTTCAAGTCAATCAACACCCGCTGATCGGATCCGGGAACCGGTTGCCAAAGTTGCATCCCGCCTGATTCAGTTCGTGCCATGACTTTGAGTAGTCCATTTTTCCCGGTTTTCTTTTGGGCTGCCACTTCCACATCCCAACCAAAAGGAGCCGCTTCAAAATCAATCTCCTGCTTGATCAATCCTTGATAAGGAGCAAGATTAAAGTAGTTGGCGCTTGCGGTGATACTCTGTTTTTCATTGGCAAGTGTATGCGAATAGCCTCCACCGATACTCATGATACTGAGATCTCCCTGACTACGGATCGACAGGTCCTTTGTATTCAGTGCCAAAGCAGAAGAAAGTGCTTGACCGAATTCTGCCGAATAGCCTCCTGTACTGAAAAATGTGCCTTTGAATAGATTGGGATTGAATCGGGTACGTGTCGGCACATTTCCGGCGGTGGTGCCATAGGCATTTCCTACACGCATACCATCGATATAGATTCCAACTTCGCTCGCATCGCCGCCTCGGACAAATAAGCGTCCATCATTTCCGACCGTGCTTGTACCAGGAAGTGTTTGGAAAGCGCCCATGATATCGCCCATTGCACTCGGCGTGGTGACGATATCCAAGGATCTTAATACGACAGACTTTCCTTCGTCTGAGGCCTCCATGGCACCGGCTGAAATAGTCACCGCATTCATTTCGGTGATTGCCTCTATCAGCGTAATAGTTGGTAATTCTTGAGTTCTGTCTGACAGTACGACCGCTAGCTCCTTTGTCTTAAAGCCTAAAAATCGAAAGACAATAATTTGAATTTCTGTTTCTTTACTGCTGAATTTATAGTTTCCATCTACATTGCTCGTAGCACCGTCGTAGCTGCCTTTGATGAAAATATTAACTCCAGGGAGACCCAGACCTTTTTCATCAATCACCTTTCCGCTAAGCTCAGTCTGGCCAAAAGCTGTTCCGTTTAGGAGTAAGAGGTAGAAAAATAAAACTGCCTTGGTTTTCATTTCGATTCGTATTTGAATCAAAAGTGCAGCAGCAGAACATTTTTAAAAATTAAACCTGACTGAAGTGTAGTATTTCGTGACTGAAGCGAAAAATAGGGGGCTTGAGTCTATTTCAGAATAAGGGAAATTGGGATCCAAATTTGATCAAATCGGGTGTTTGGAAAGAGAATAGACAAAAGAGCATCATAGGTTTTCTTAATCATGGAAGCTTTTTTAATAGTTGACACTACTTATCTAGCCTACTGGATTCTTGGAGAATGAAGTCAGTAAAGATGCCTATTCTCCTTTTTATTTGGAGATTGAGGGCTGTAATGAGATTATGGCCTTCTGGAAGGATTTCTTTTTGTTTGGCAAGTAGTGGTGCTAACGGAAATAGTGATTTTGATCATCTCTAGAAACTAAATCAACGTAGCTCGAAATTTATTTTTTCAGAGTGATGTCATATTGAGCGTACTATTATGTTAATACTGCTTATGTTTTTACTCTGATTAAATTCAACCAAACCAAAATTGATAAAGGTAAGAATCGAACTACAATGAAAGACTGGAACATTGGATAACCTTTACTGCCAAGATTGAACTGACTGAAAAAATCCAATCCGGAGCCTTTTCCCTATTTTTACGAAGCAGTACAATTAAGTACAGAAAACAATTAGCGGGAAGATCGACGGCTAGTGATGTTACTGGCAAAGCATTTCACCTTATCCCAAGACAAGAAGAATTTAAAAAAAAATGAGATTTTGCTTGCTAAAAATGGAGATAAGGAAATGTCTCAAAAACTAAAAACAAAAGCTAAGCATGGAAAAGAATCCCCAAACGCTATTAAAGGATGTATTTGGTTACGATGAGTTTCGGCCTTTACAACAAGAAATTATCGACCGCACGCTGGCAGGAAAAGACAGTTTTGTCCTCATGCCAACTGGTGGGGGCAAATCAATGTGTTTTCAGATTCCAGCCTTGTGTTTTGATGGAATTACAATTGTGGTCTCGCCTCTTATTTCATTGATGAAAGATCAGGTGCAGGCATTGCAAGCCAACGGAATACAGGCAGATTTTTTTAACAGTTCTATTTCTCCACAGGCTGAAAATGACGTGATCGCTCGAGCTAAAAACGGCGAAATTAAGCTGCTGTATTTATCGCCGGAGAAATTGATTTCGGTGAGTAACACCTGGCTGAAAAGCTTGAATATAAAATTAGTAGCCATTGACGAGGCACATTGTGTAAGCATGTGGGGACATGATTTTAGACCAGAGTATACACAGCTAAAAGCATTTAGAAATTCCTTACCCGAAGTTCCGTTTATGGCTTTGACTGCCACTGCGGACAAGTCTGCCAGAGCAGATATTGAAATGCAATTGGGATTGAAAGACTCCAAATTGTTCATTTCCTCTTTTGACAGGAAAAACCTAAGTATTGAGGTAAGAGGTCAAGTTCCCAAGAATAAAAAGTTGCAGGAAATTGTGCGGTTTGTGAAACGAAAAAAGAATGAAAGTGGAATTATCTATTGCCTAAGCAGAAAGAATACAGAGGAAGTTGCCGATTATTTGAAGGCGGATGGACATTCGGTGGCATTTTATCATGCAGGCATGAACCCCGAGGAAAGGGAGCGGGTGCAAACGGCATTTATCCACGATGAGACCAAAATAATTGTGGCTACGATTGCTTTTGGGATGGGCATTGACAAATCCAATGTACGCTGGGTGATTCACTATAATCTGCCCAAAAACTTAGAGGGATACTACCAAGAGATAGGAAGGGCAGGTCGGGATGGATTGCCTTCCGAAACAAGGTTGTATTACAATATGAGTGATTTTGTACTGTATAGTCAGTTTGCGGATGGCGGGGCAAATTCAGCTATGCAAAAGGATAAATTGAGCCGGATGTTGCAATTTGCTGAGGCCAAATCGTGCAGGCGAAAAATACTGCTTTCCTATTTTGGAGAGCATTTGACCAAAGATTGTGGGAATTGTGATGTGTGTGATAACCCGCCCAAGGATTTTGACGGCACCGTGTTGGCTCAGAAAGCACTTTCCGGGATTGCCAGGATGAAAGAGAAGGAAGGGATTACGATGTTGATCAATGTACTGCGAGGCTCCAATAATGCTGAGGTGCTTGCAGGCGGCTATTCCCAACTCAAAACCTATGGCGTGGGGAAGGATGTAAGTTTTATGGATTGGCGAGATTACATCATTCAATTGGCAAATCAAGGATTGATTGAGATTATGTATAGTGAAGGTTCGGCATTAAAGATTTCATCAATTGGTTGGAAAGTGCTGAAAGGCGAACAAGCCATAAAATTGACTTTACCGGTAATCCCGGAAGAGAAAAATAGGGTGAACCCTAAGGCCATGAAAATGGTAGACGAGGGAGAAGTAAATACGGATTTATATGATGAATTAAAGAAATTGAGGTATTCAATTTCTCGAAAAAAAAATGTCCCGGCTTACGTTATTTTTAGTGACAAAGTGTTGAAACTAATGGCGACTGATATGCCTGTCACAACTAATCAGTTTTTGGGAATTTCTGGAGTAGGAATGAACAAAACGGATCAGTACGGAGAGGAATTTATGGAGGTGATTAGACAGTTTAAAGCTTTGGCAAAACCAAAAAAGATTCCAACTGCTTTGGAGACTTTTGTGCTATACAAAGAAGGACTAAACCCTGAAGAGATCGCAGCAAAAAGAGCGCTACAGGTCACTACAATCTATTCACATTTATCGCAATTATACACCGAAGGAAAAGATATAGAATTAGAGAAACTTGTAGCGAAGGCCGTGGTGGATAAAGTACGGGTAGTTTTTAATGAATTAAATAGAGAAATAGCGCTGAAACCCATTTTTGAAAGATTGGATGAAACAGTTTCTTATGAAAAAATAAGAATGAGCCTGACTTTAATTCTTAAGAATGAATAAAATTATCTGAATACACGAAGCAGTAACTTAAGGGTAAAACTACGAAAGTTAAAAGTATGGGCCAGCTCGACAATAGCGCATTGAGGTTGGGCCGGTAAACTTGAAATCTTGGCAGAAGACATTATACCAATCATCTCAAGGTGCCAACCCTTAATCTCAATCCAGTTTCATTCAGAGTCTCCAACGAGACTTTTTGTGATAGCCATCTCCGGTGGTACGAGATTCTCCTATGCTGGAAAGATCAATTTTTCTACGCTTGGACTCCTACGAAAGCCTTTTTCTCAAATTAAAATACTGTATGCTTGCTGTGCGATAGGAATCTTTCATACATATACGAATTTACTGTTATCCAAAATAGCTTCGTTGTCAAACCGGTAGGCCACTAGTTTGCCTTTTTTGGCTACACTGTAATCCAAGCAACAAATATTATTCCGGTAGAGTGATGGCTCTCCCTGCAACCAATAATGACCAAAGAACACCTTCTTATCTGTAGGAGGGTAGTAGTCAGTTGATTGTAAGTCTGATACTGGTATGGGATCATCAGTCAGCGCTTCATGAGGCAAAATACTGATAGACTTATAGGTCATTTCAGATGGATTCTCCCACCACTTAATTCTTATTTCTTTCCGATCTGTCCCGTCTTTGTCTTCAAAAGTACTTCCTGTAGGTAGTTCCAATTCTTTACCTTTCAGGGTTTGTGTAACTGCCTGGTATAGTTCTGTTCCTTCGACAGCTGACTGAGCAATCAGCTCGTCTGTTAGCTTTCCGTCGATCAGACTCTCCTTCAAAATTTTAATATTGCTGTCATTCCAGCAGGCGTGTACGGCTCTGAACGAGTCTGTTTCGTAGTAAAGGGGCAAGGTCTTAAACCAATCTATGTAACTTTCATACTCAGGCTGATCATTTTGAAACTGCTTAATAGTTTGATAGTGCTGGACAATATTCTTGTTGAGATGTGATCGTACGTGACCTCCGCCTTTTTTCTGAGCATGGAAACAAAGGGCATTGTATTCATGATTTCCCATCAAAGCAACCGCACTACCTTTATCAACCATGGCCTTAATGATTTTGAGGGTGTCTTTGATATTTGGCCCCCTGTCTATATAGTCGCCCACAAATAGAACCGTTCTGCCAGGGTGCGAGTACGCTCCGTCGCTTTCTGTATAATCCAATTTCAAAAGAAGTTTTCTAAGTTCTTCTGCATGTCCGTGGATGTCTCCGATTAGGTCTACCCCTTTTAGTGTTTTGTTTGTGTCCATAGATTTTTGAATTTCCTCTTTTGCCAAAAGGTATTAAGGAGGTTGGCAAAGCTATTCTTTTGTCTTTCCTATTCTCTACCCCTGGGAATGTGAGCTGTTTTACGCTATTCTTTGGGCTATTCAAGAGTATTGTGCTTCCCTCGAGGTACCATCACTAAGTTATGAATTATTAGTCTTACCCAAACTTATTCTTCTCTCACAGCTCCTTTTTGCAAAGACCAAGTCAATTGATCTCCCTTGTGCTTTGGTATTACGCTTACGGGTGTTTAGGTAATTTCTCACTTTCATCTAAAAACCTTTTGAGAGTATTTCAGCAGGTACCGCTCTTGGCACTTCCACGAGTTAATTTCTAATAATACAGTCAGTTCTGACTGTCCATTTCAACCCAATAATCGGATACGTTCAAAACCCACTTAATATCATGCTATCCTACTTATCTGATTAGCTCAGCTATATTTTTTGTCCCAAATAGTTACCAAGTTTGGAACGAGATTAACAATCAATCTCAGCTCAATCACCCTTCCCTTTTTTAATTTCAGAAATCACCTTATCTGCATAATCTCTAAACCACCCAATTTCGCAAGTATCATGGTATTGCTGATATTCCTCAAGCAGAGAATCTTTATTTTGATGGAGGGCTACTGTCAACTCCATCAACTCTCTATTCCAGTACTGATACATTTCCCTCATAGAATTAATGGCGGAAATGGGTTCGGCAAGTTTTTGGGGGAAACCTGCTTCTTCAATGACTGTTTGAATAATTGGGAGATAGCTTTGATCAAATTCGAGCTTGGAATCAGAAATCAAATCAGCGTAAGCTTTGAACAAGTCTAGTTTAAAATTAAAACCTGGCGCGTGCACTACTTCAGCAAAAGCCTTTTTGGCCCAGAAAAATGCTTGATCAAAGTTTCCTATTAGTCGAGAGCAACGGATAACTAGATCTATTGCCAGAAAATAGCTCCCCGGATAATCCTCAGGTTTCAGAATTTCCAAGATGGTTTTGTTACAATCAATAGTCTCCTGATATTGACCTCCAAAGTAATAGGATAATCCGATTTGTTCATTCAGTTTTACTTCAAATACCTCCGGATCAAGGGTTGATTGAATACTAGCAGCATATTCCCGAATCAAGGCAATTTTAGCTTCATACTGATCATCCTTAAAATCCTTCCAAAGCCTAATCGTCAGCTCTGGAGTTAAAAATTCTACGTTGTATCTTTCTTGTCCCATTTTAAATAATTTAGGTTTCTGAATTAGCTCCTCACCTTCTATGCCTCCGGTGAGCTGATTTTAACTTTTAGACTTCAGAACTATGTGTTCTATATGATTAAAAAAAGCTCGAAAAGACTCAGCTGTCATAAATATTTTTCGTCTCTGTGCTCCTGCATTTGACTCTTGATTCCCTATAATATTATGGACGGGAAGGGGAAATCCTATATTCTTCAATATTATGGGTTGCAACCATGACAGTAACTGATTGCTCCTTCAGCGTTATAGTCAAATAGATCCTTGTTTTCCTTCGCAAAACCTCAGCGGTCTCTATGCTATAAAAGGAAAAAATCTAACCTCAAAACTCACAAGAACCGTTGGTTTTCGTTTCCAAATCAAAGTTGGTCGTAAAAACCTCAAAGATCAGCTTGATTTTCACACTTCCATACCTCCGATAAGCAGGCTAATCTTAACTTCCCGACGTCAAACTTATGGTTTCCATACCTCAACCGGCAGGCTAACTTCAGCTTTCTGACTTTCGCCTTCCATGCCTTCGGCAGGCAGGCTCACTTCAAACTTCTGACTTAAGCCCTACCATTCCCTGCCCACCGGGATCACTTTCCAGTTTTGGTCATAATAAGGGGTCTGTGCATAAAACCATTGATAGATTGCCTTGGGAGATTTGGCAAAAGCAGCATCACTGGCCTTTTTGGACTCAAATCTAGCTTTCAATTCTGCATCCTCAGCCAGCATTTTTGCAATCAATGGCTCCATGATGTAGGTTTCCATGTATTCCGTCTGGGTGAAGATCGTATTGAAATAGCCCCACTGAAAAAAACTATCTACAGACTCCGGTTCCAATAAAATAACGGTCAATTCGCCTAAGGGCTGACTGGTTGCTACTCGCACCGAACCCGGATTGAAAGTTAAGGTACGGTAGTCTTTGTCCGATTCAAATTTTTGAATGCGCATCAATCCTTCATAAGGTTGGTTGCCCATAGCATAAGTAGAAACGGTGGATAACTCTACCTGAACTTCCTTCGCTTCGGTCAAAGTTTCCAGTTGAATCCCATGCTGCTGGAGCTTGGTGATGACCGAAGGCCATTCGGCTGGCACCCAATAGGCTTTTGGAACTGGCACCGAAAGCTCGGGTACGTCCATCAGAATACTGGGAACAACTTGCGTGATGGGCTTGCCCTCCCACTTTACATATTCCGCACCGGTAATTTCAGAAGTGACTTTGGAAGCCGCAACACCTAGAAACTGCATGGAGTCTGAAGGCGCTTCACGGAATTTGAATTTGACTGGAATACTTTCTTTCGACTGATTGGAGTCAGCTTTGACAGCGGCTTGCAATACCTCGAAATGAGTTCCAAGTGAATTGATCGCTTGCTCTAAAAACACATAGGTTCCCAGAACTCGTTGCTCGAATGGCTTAAGCGAATGGTTTTCGATCAGAATCGAAGCCATGTGCCGAATATCTCCATAAGTGTGGGAAAACCTCGGGCTAAATGAAAAAGCAACATTACCAGCAGAGAAGTCATTTCCGTTGGCAGCAAATAAAAGCGGACCAGGGATATGTCCCATGTCCTTGAGTGCTTGATCCACTTCAGGCTGAAACGCTGTAGATAACCAATCCGAAATAGCAGGCGAATATCCGCCAGTCGCTACATAGCCATAGGTGATATCATACTGATAATCTGCTCCGTCGGTAACATGTATATCGATGTATAGATCCGGGTCGTATTTGGTAATAATGTTTGCAACGGTTTTTATTCCGGCAGTTTCGAGCTTGGTGTAATCGCGATTTAGATTCAGGTTTTGGGCATTGGTTCGCCAACCCATTTCTACCGGCCCGCGCTGATTTACTCTGCCAAAAGCAGATCTTCGCTCATGTCCATCCACATTGAGAATCGGTATAAATAGGATATTCGCCTTGGTCAAGAGCTCCTTTTTCTCACCTAAGGCGATATCTCGGAGCAGCATCATTCCGGCGTCTTTGCCGTCAATCTCACCAGCATGGATTCCGGCCTGAATCAAAATCAGAGGCTTTTTGGATGTGGATAACTCAGAAGCTGAAAAGTCTCGATCCAGGGAAGCGATCACCAAATGAATCACTCGACCCTGCTCGGAAATCCCGGCATTGGTCATCGTGAGATAAGCGGATTCTTTGGCGAGTTTTTCGAGCCAAGCGATAGTTACGGTATGAGTTGGGGATTCCAAACCTCCGGATTTTTCAAAGGGTGTTGCCCAAGGATCAAACTTATCCACAAGCAGATCTTTGCTTTTCCCATCCCAAGGAAGGATAGGTGGCATAATGTCTTGGGCGAAAACCTGTACCGTTGGCACGCAGAATAAAAGTATAAAAAGGGACTTATGAAATTTCATGAAGTAGCGTTATTAGTGGAACTAAGGTAAGCTAAAATGGAAAGGTCTAACTATTAAATTTACTTTTCTCCTTTCCGAATTGCTTTGATCAGGTCATATATATAGTCGGTATGCACTTCTTGAATCTTCAGCAGTTTCTTATTTTAATGCACAAGTAAATGATCAATTTTTTCGCATAGCAGTTTGATTTCTAACTCAGCCTTGAGACTGATTTTGTAATCATGCTCACTTCGCCGCCAGATTTTAAACGCCTGCCGGTTTTGACTCATCATTGAGACAAGGTGCTTGGTTAGCCATAAGGCAGGAAAGGATCAAATTCAATAAAATAAATGGATTGAAAGTTTTGGTGGCCAAAAAGAAAATATTGGTAGCTATCCAGATCAGAATTAAGCAGAAAAAAAAGACAATAAATCCCTAGCTACAGCTACTTCTAAATGTGGCAATTTGATCGGCGAGTCGATATCCAAAGCTTAAGCTACCTTCGCCTGCATCCTGAATATTTTCTGAGAGAATAAAATTGGATTGAATGGCCTCCATCACATCTTGATCGATTTTGGCGAGTTCCCCTCTCTCCTCCAGGATGAGCGAAGTCAGGTATTTTCTTCGGTATGGATCCAGTTCATCCAAGGAAATACACTTTTTTGGGGCGAAGTTGGAAAAACTTGAATTGATTAGCGTCTGTACTCTTTCACGGGTTTACTCAGACTATACATTTTCTCCAATCGGAATCGCTTTCTTGCTAATATGCGAATTCGTCATTTAAAGATCTTTCTTTACTATAAAGTACAAAAAAGCCCAAGTTTGAAATACAAACTCGGGCTTTCATTTAAGGCTAAAGAAATTAAGAATTATACATCTTCTCGTAATACTCCTGAGCCATTCGATTGCTTTCAAAGTTCTCCACCACATCTTTCATCCCTTGTTGCACGATTGATCTCCAACCTGCTTTATCGTCATAATAGCTTGGGAGAATTTCGTTTTCCAGCACATCGAAAAGATTATTCATATCGTATTCGTCTTGATCAGGTACCGACATGGTTTTATAGTCCGCAGCCGGTACGATAAAGCTGTTTTTACCATGCTCGGCAAACTCACAAATCCAACCATCAAATGTGGAAAAGTTGACCGAGCCATTCATCGATGCGGTCATCCCTGAGGTACCGGAAGCTTCTCTAGGCACGCGAGGATTATTCAACCAGACATCAGAGGCTTGTTTTAGCCGCTTACTCAAGGACAATTCATAATCCACACAAACAGCAATGTTTGGGTAATTTTTAGACAAATGAACTAGCTGATTGAAAACTGAAATGGCGCCATAATCCATCGGGTAAGGCTTACCTGCCCAGATGACTTGAACCGGGTGTTCCGTGTTTTTCATCAATGCATCAAAACGTGCCATATCTTTAGTCAACAAATCCGGTCGCTTATAGCTTGCAAATCGTCTCGCCCAAACAATCGTCAATATATTAGGATCAAATAATTTACCAGTTTGATCGGCAACGATTTCAAATGCCCGCTTTTTTAGATGATGCTTTCGGTCTTCAAACTGTTCCTCATCACCCGAATCCATATACTGATAGAGCTGCTTGTCCGCCCAATAGTTGAAATTCTGCGAGTTCGTCACATGCGTGATTTCAGGAATATTTTCGTAGTCTTTCCACATTTCGCGGCTGACTTCACCGTGCAACTTACTTACGCCATTTGCTTTTCTTGCAAATCGAAGCGCTGCCAAACTGTGGTTGAATATATCTCCGTGCATCCCAGTAAGCTTTTTGATATCCTGGATGGAATGCCCATTAAAATAGCCCATTCGCTCACAAAGGAAAATATCGTGTTTTTCATTTCCCGCTTCTTCTGGAGTATGAGTCGTGAATACAACGTGCTTGATGACTTCTTCTTTGCTCTTAAATTTCTTCATCAGATGAAATACTGCACTTACGCCATGTGCTTCATTTAGATGATATACATCAGGATTGAAATTTAGTTCATCAATTAATTTGGCTCCACCAAGGCCCAGAAGCATAAATTGGGCAATTTTTGCTGCTGTATCTGCATCGTACAAGCGATGGGTAATGGTCTGGCTGAGGTAGTCATTTTCTGGTAAATCAGTGCTGAGCAAGAAAAGCGGAGCAGAGTTGAAAGTTTTTGGTGCTAGATACCAAGCCTTCACCCATACGGGGGCGCCGTGAACTTTGATTTGGAATTTGATGCCGGTGTCTTCTAGGAATGAGTATGTTTTTTCGTACCATTCTGGCTTCAAGGTTTGATCTTGATTTCGACCTTGATCGTAGTAACCATATTTCCAGAGAATCCCGATTCCGATCAGATTTTGCTTGAGTTCAAATGCACTTCGCAAGTGGGAGCCCGAAAGAAATCCCAAGCCTCCTGAATAGGTTTTAAGCGGCTGATGAACTGCAAACTCCATGGAGAAGTATGCGACACGGCTGGAATATGAATCTGCGACCGGGTAGGGAACGCTATAGTTTTTAAAATCAGTCATAAAATTGGTTTTCAAAAGACTAATTTATGGGAATTGATTGGTCAAAGGCATGAGAAATCGCTAAATAATCGAAATCATTTATGGAAAACGGTTGAAATCGAAGATTGGTTGACAATCAAAAAAAGGTGAATTATCGGTCGGGTCACCTTTTCACTTCACCTACTAATATCAAATCCGCAGCTTTCTCGCCGATCATAATACAGGCTGCGTTCGTATTGCCCGAGACGATTGTGGGCATAATGGATGCATCAGCTACTCTGAGATTTTTGATCCCATATACTTGAAGTCGATCATTGACCACCGCAAACTCATCCGAGCCCATTTTGCAGGTACCGACTGGATGGTAAATCGTCTCCACAGATTTTTTGATGTGATCGATGATTCCCTCATCCGATTGATCAGGAGGAGTGATGATAGTCTTTCGATACGGTTCAAAAGCGGAAGATTGGAGTAGCTCTATTGCTTTGCGTGTTCCGCGGATTAGCGTTTCCCAGTCTTCTTTTTCAGTAAGAAAATTTGGTTGGATCAATGGAGCCGCTTTTGGGTCGGTAGAACGGAGCGTAACATAACCCCTACTTTTTGGTTTGATCAGGCTGGGCAGAATCGAAAACCCATCGACTGTAGGGAATGTGGATAAGTCATGAAAATCATTCTTATAATCTGATCCAACCTGCATTGGGGCAAAATGAAATTGGAAATCTACCCCAGATTCTCCACGTGAATTGTAGAACGCAACAGCTTCCAGAGGGCTACAGGTCAGGGCTCCTTTTTGAGTGAAGAGCAGTTGGATCAAGCCTTTCAATTGAGGAATTATTGGAATATGGTGATTAAATCCATCCTGAGTTTTACTTAAAGCTGCGCAATTGAAAAACAAATGATCTTGGAGGTTTTTACCTACACCTGGCAAATCGATTTTGATTTGAATTCCAAGTTTTTGAAGTTCATCTTTCTCTCCAATCCCCGACAGCATCAGAATCTGGGGAGATTGAAATGCCCCTGCTGAGAGTATTATTTCTTTGTTTACAAAAATCTGATCGACAGCATCATTTTTTCTTAGTACCTCAATCCCAATTGCACGATCATGTTCAAGTAAGATCTTACTGACTTGTGCGTTGGTTTGGATCGTCAAGTTGGGGCGTTTCAAAATTGGCTTGAGAAAGGCCGAAGCGGTACTGTGTCGCAATCCATTCTTAATCGTAAATTGGAAAGGACTTGCTCCTTCCTGACTTTCACCGTTGTAATCTGGATTGGTAGGAATCCCATTTTCTGCACAAGCTTTCACAAAAGCTGTTGCAAAGGGGGTTTTGAAACCTTTGGCAAATCTGACATTTAATAGGCCGTTTGTTCCATGAAAATGGGTGTGTATATCTTCGTTGTACTCTGACTTTTTGAAATATGGAAGAACTGATTCATAGTCCCAACCTATATTTCCCAAACTTGCCCATTCGTCATAGTCGGCTTTGTTACCTCTGACATAGGCCATGGCATTGGTGGAGGAGCTTCCACCAAGGGTTTTTCCTCGTGGGAGAAAAAGTCTTCGTCCGTCAAGCTGCTCCTGAGGTTCCGACCAAAAAGCCCAATCTACTTCCGAGCGGTGCAGCTTGGAGTAAGCACCGGGGAGTTTGATTTCGAATTTGGTATCCGGCCCTCCTGCTTCTAGGAGAAGTACTTTATTTGCCGGATTTTCGGAAAGGCGGTTGGCTAAGACACAACCTGCCGAACCGGCACCAACGATGATGTAATCAAACTTTGACATTAGGATTTTAGGTGAAAAACGAACGTTAAACTACAAAAAATCTCTATAGATTTCATGACTTGACCTTAAATGCAGGAGTATTAGGTGATTTTGAATTTACCTTCTCCCAAGTCATGCAATCACAACTCTTGGATAGCATCTAGGTCGGAAAAATTCCAAATATTTCCTCCTCGAGAAATGATTGCAGGAATTTCAATTTGGTTATTTTTTTTTCTTGCTGTGTAATTGATCAATTGATGATATGCATCTGAAAGTGTAAATCCTTCAAGGAAAAGTTCAGTATCATGGCATCCATCAAAAAACGATTCAGTAGCCATTCCAAACCCGTAGCTGATTTCAATTTTTTGCACAGCATAATTTTTTCCATCAAAAGTTACAGAATCTGTGTACTCTTTTTTGTGTAATTGTTTATCAAGTAAACTGACTGTTTGCAAATCCTTGAATTCGATGATTAACTCAGTAGGTTTTTTGGATACGTCGCCATCAAAAACATATCCAATAATATAATCAAGACCAATTTCTATCCATTGTCCTTCTGTTTCCAATTCTGGGGATATTCTTTTTTCACCCTTTGTTCGAGAACTCTTTCCAAATAAATTATTTTTCCCAAATTAATCCTTCCAATAATTTGTGAATCAAAATCTGGTTCGGAATAGATCGTTGTGCCAGGTAAATTGACTACATAGAAACTTTCTTTAGTCTGTGAAAAAAGCGAAAAGGAAATTAGACAAAGGATAAGAGTTAGGCCTTCCATTTCTATTCTTTGATTTTAGTGATTGGAGTATTCACGTCTCCGGCATAAAACACGATAATTTCTGCAGTTTTGGAGCCTTCATTTATTCCATAATGGAAGGTGTTGACCAGCTCGATAATTGGGTCGCCTGCTTTTAATTCAAGTTTATTTCCCCGCTCATCGATTACGGTCAATTCTCCTTTGATTAAAACCCCAGCATTGATTACCAAATGCTCATGAAGTTTGAGCTTGGCCTGAGGCGGAATCGTAACTTTTATTATCGTGACTTTTGGCTGACCCGAAGGATAGTTCGGAAGTGTATCCCCATTCCAGCTTTGCGTGCTTTCAGTCAGTTTTTCCATGGTAATCTCCTGAGGAATCTCTGAAGAATCACAGGAAAAAAGAAAAATAGATATCCAAAAGAGGTGAAGGAAATTGTTTCTCATATTTTTAAAACTAGCAATTTCCTATAAAGAAACTAAATCTTTCAATAAAGAAAGCCAAAAGCCCAGAGCGGAAGGCTTTTCCCTGCTGGAAACTCTATATCATCTTTTACGATCCAGGTATCAGACTCTATTGCTTGTTTTCGAGTTTTGTTTTTCCCTCCTATTTCAAAAGAAAATTCATTGTTGACCAGAAAATCAACTGATTGAGAAGAGTGGATCGAATGACTTACTTTCACTAGGCTATTGAAAAATGTCTCTCTTACAGTTCCTTCCTCCGGTTCTTTTTGGCTCAGTGCGTAGAGATAATTAGTATTATTGAGAAAAATTTTTTCTGGTTTTTGAAGCGTACTGACACTTACTCCTGCCGGATATTGAAGGTCAATTAAGCGGGCATCAGCCAAATAGAGCAAGTAATTCCCCATGGAATTTCTATGGATTTGAGTTTTTTCAGCTAAGGAGGAAATGTTTGGTTTGAAAGGAACCTGCTGTGCGATAAGGTATAAAAGTTGGAGGATTTTCTTTCCGTTTCGGATATCAAATCCCTGAATCTCGGCCATATCATATTCCACAATAGTCCGAGCAAGTTGCCGTAGTTTTTTGTGATACATTTCTTTATTGACACCAGAGAAGGGATAGTATCCGGTTACGAGGTAATCTTGGAAATACTGTAAGGGCTTAAAATTTTCTGGAAAGATTCTACTGAAATGACTCGCTGAATGCAAAATTTGTGAGAGAGAAATTATCGGTAAATCTTGTTCATGATATAATTTCAGGTATTCCCGATAGGAGAGCCCGTGTAATTCATGCATGACTGCCCGACGACTTAAATCACCCTCCTCTTTACTAATATCTACAATGGAGGAACCCGAAAAAACGATTTGGATTGCCGGATACCGATCGTATAGGTTTTTGATTTCCCTAGACCAATTTGGGTATTTGTGTACTTCATCTAACCCGATGATTTGCCCACCGGATTGATAAAAGGACTTTGCTGTATCCACCAGATTATTGGAAAGGAAATAGAATTCGTCTAAAGAAAAATAGGCTACTTGGTTTCCCTCTTCTTGCTTCTTTTTCAAGAATTGAAGAATTAAAGTAGTCTTTCCTGTCCCTCTAGCTCCTTTTATTCCAATAAGCCTTTCTTCCCAATCTATTTGATGAAATAGGTATCGTTGAAAAGCGCTGTTTGCACCGCGAATTAGTTGACCCGATATTTCAAGAAGCTCATCCATTTTGCACATTTATTTGTGCAAATATATATAAAAGTGCACATTTGTTTGTGCAATTTATAATTTTTCTTTGTGTTAAATCTCAATAATGAAATGTGAATCCAGATCTGATTGAGGAGTGGAAATTTAATTTACTGGACAAAACACAACGATCCATTTTTTAGAGCTACTGTCGGAAAACATGCCTGGACTTCTATTTTTCTGATCATTCACTTTGCGCAATTTTTGGGATTGGTGTTAAAAGTTGGATTGACAGGAAAATATAAAGAAACTCTGCCGGGGGAAATCTATAGAAAGTAAGTTTTCTCAAAAAAGGATTATTCAAAAGGGTGATTAATGACGAAGGCTTGATTCAAATAATAAACTTCCTGGCACTTTATATAATCTCCTATCTCTCAGTGGTTGAAAAAGCCACAAAAAAAACCGGCTACTTTTCAGCACCCGGTCTAATTTCCAAATTTCTAAATCTTGCATCTTGATTCTCAAATCCTGATACTAAAATCTTGATTCTTATCTCTAATCTCTCGACTCTATTTTATTGCCCTACCATAAATATAGCATTGCTCAATACCAATTTTCCAGACTCCCAAAAGCCTCGGAAGATTGGATTATCTACAAAGTAGATTATTTCTCCTCTGCCTTGGTTTTCAGTACCGATTGCCATAGATCCACCCATGTTTGACTTGATTTTATAGCCAATGTAACCGGTACGGTAGGAATCATTGGATAGAATCTTTCCTGCATTTACTCCATCTGTTAGGTAGGCATATTTGCTGGAGTTGTTTTTCAACGTATAGAATTTACCTCCGGTACCATAGCCGAGCGGATGCGTTTCGTCCATAGCTAGCCGGTAGATTGCGCCGGCTGCTCCGCCTGAGATCGCCAGTCGCTCCGCTTCGGTGTAAGGAGCCAATCGCTCCGCTATTGCAAGTGAGTCTGTTGCTTTCTCAGCCGCTTTTTTCTCATCTTCTGTGTCAAAAGTTTTCAGCGAAAAGCCTTCTTTGTCCGCAAAAAGATCGACTGCATTATCAATTGCAATCATTTTCCCTCCTGCTTTTACCCAGTCGATCACTTTATCCTCTGCCGATTTGTTCAATCCTCCACCACGGGTTGATGGTACGATGATTACATCGTATTTGCTAAGGTCATATCGACCCATATTTTCGAGTTCCAAAGTGGAAAGAGGATAATTAAGCTCTTTTTCGAAAAAGTGCCAAATCTCTCCAAAGCCAAGCGAGCTTGTACCTTCTCCGCCTACTAGAGCCACCTTTGGCGCTTGAATCACCCGGATGTTTGGCGAGCCAAAATCTTTTCCTTTGTCCATATATCCACTCATGGTAGTTTCAAGTTTCACCAAGAACCTATTGGCAGTCTCGACTACTTTCTGATCAAAGTTGGCCACATATTCATTGCCTCCTTTGGTGATCAGCAGAGTCCCTGCGGGAAAGCTGTTGCCTTCTATTTCAAATGGAAACTCTGGATATTTCACTCGGATTCCCTGATTCAACAGAGCCGCAAGGAAAGCCACATCCCGAGTTCCATTCCAGCCTGCGATGTAAGCCACCGGGGTTTTGCCAGCTACATTTGCTGTGAAAGCTGGTTTTTCATAGTCTCCTGCAGGATCTAAGCGGGTTTCCAAAGCAAAAGCCTCCACATTGTATGCATAAGGCATAGCCCAACTTGTAATGTCATACGTGATGCTGTCATTCAATTGCGGGCTTGGCTCGAAAAATACCTGTGCCAAAACTGACTTAGGTTGATAAGCTGAGATCACTATATCTTCAGCAGATGTTGCAAAAGTTGCAGATTTTCCGGTTTCATATTCAAACCCTTTTAAACCTGACTTCGCGCCAGCTTTGCCATATTGAATTCCATTTTTGTCCAACAGCTCCAGCAACTTGGCTACCTGAGCTGGATTGCTATCGCCTTTGATTACAAAGCTTTTGTATTTGCCTTTTGGAATGGTAGAGTTGTCCTTATAAAATTTACTAAACTCGTCCAACAAACGTTCGGAGTTTTCGCTAGTCACCTCGGCTGCTGAGAGAGCTGCGGTATAGTGACCTTCAATTCTATAGCTCAGCGTCACCGTGTCTCCGACCGCATTGAAACCACCTCGACCGGCTTGACCACCGCCGCCTTGCTCGATGGTCATCCCGATCGCACCATTAAACATGGGGTAGGAATCTCCATACGATGGGTAAAGCAAATCAAATCGCTCTTTCGTAAAGTAAAATCTTCCCATATCATCGAAGTACTTGGCGGTATTTCTACCGAAAATATCCTGAAACTCGTGCTGAAAAGGACTCAACTGCTCGTGTAAAGGCTCCGCTGCCGGTGCCATGTAAAATGGATTGTTAATGCCTTGCTCATGGAAATCCAAGTGAAGTTGCGGCAACCATTGCTGATATATTTTCATTCTCGCTTGAGATTCTATCTGTACCTGCCAGGCCCAATCACGGTTCAAATCGAATAAATAATGATTTGCCCGTCCACCTGGCCAAGGCTCGCTATGCTCCATTGACTGAAGGTCTGGCTGAAGAGTGGTATTCATTTTCTGATTGTACCAGTTGGAATAGCGGTCTCTACCGTCCGGGTTGATTGCCGGATCGATGATGATAACTTGATTTTTCAGCCATTCCTGAGATTTGGCATTGGCAGGATTTGCCAAGGTGTAGAATGCAGAAATTGCGGCTTCCATACCCACGGACTCGTTGCCATGGACATTAAAAGACATCCAGTTTACCGGAATAGCATGAATCGGATTTCCATCCATCAGACACGCTCGCTTGAGGTTGTCGGTACGGATTTCTTCCAAGATCGCCATGTTTTCTGTGCTTGAAAAAACCGCTAGAATCAGTGGACGTTTTTCGTTGGTCTCACCGTATTGGATCAGTTTTACATTGGAGTTGTTTCCTGCGACATGCTCGAAGTAATCAATCATGCGATGGTGTGGAGTAAATCGATCACCGGGTTTGTAGCCTAGAAACTGCTCTGGAGTTTGAATCTGCGCCAGTGCAGAACAGACTAGCGAAAAGACAAAAACGGATAAGAGTACGTATTTTTTCATAAATGGGGATTTCATTCGAATCCGAATTTAGGATTAAAAAGTAGCGTAGAAAAACCAGAGGTGTAATTTGAAGCTTATGAACAGAAAGGAGCGAGGTCACCATTAGAACTAACTTTTGACTAGTTTATTATTCCAAGTTTCTTGCTTTTTGTATTCCTCAATCCCTTAATCTTAGCTTTTGCCCTGATAAGATGTCAGATTTGCAATTTGGCGACCTAAAAAATCAAATCTCTTAGGCATTTGCAGCCGAAATGGATAATTTTGAGGCTATTATTTAAACACAATTCCCAATTATGGCTGTCAACGATTTTATTCATTCCAATAAAGACCGATTTCTAAACGAACTACTTGATTTGCTTCGAATTCCTTCTGTAAGTGCCGACTCAAAATTCAAAGCTGATGTCTTTGCGGCAGCAGAATTTGTGAAGAATTCTCTAGAAAAAGCTGGAGCGGACACGGTAGAAATCTGCCAAACGGCAGGCTATCCAATTGTGTACGGAGAGAAAATCATTGACCCCGCCTTGCCGACTGTTTTGGTCTACGGACATTATGATGTGCAGCCGGCTGATCCATATGAGCTTTGGGATTCTCCACCATTTGAGCCAGTAATTAAAAACACTAAAATCCACCCTGAAGGAGCAATTTTCGCCCGAGGAGCTGCGGATGACAAGGGTCAATTTTACATGCACGTGAAAGCTTTCGAAGCCATGATGGCATCAAATGACTTGCCTTGCAACATCAAATTCATGATCGAAGGCGAAGAGGAGGTAGGTTCGGACAATCTGGACAAATTTGTCATCGAAAATAAAGAGCGATTGAAAGCAGATGTGATCCTGATTTCAGATACGCACATGATCTCGATGAAGAATCCATCGATTACTGTTGGACTTCGTGGTATGGCCTATATGGAAGTTGAAGTGACTGGCGCCAATCGTGATCTTCACTCCGGTACTTACGGCGGAGCGGTGGCTAATCCGATCAATGTGCTTTGCGATATGATCGCTTCGATGAAAGATGAAAACAATCACATCACCATTCCTGGCTTTTATGACAAAGTACAACAGGTTACTTTAGATCAGCGAGATAGATTAAACGAAGCGCCTTTTAGCTTGAGTGAATACAAAGAAAAACTGGATATAGATGATGTGGAAGGCGAAAAAGGCTACACCACTATCGAGCGAATCGGGATCCGACCTACATTAGATGTTAATGGAATCTGGGGCGGCTACATAGGCGAAGGAGCTAAGACCGTTTTGCCATCCAAAGCTTCTGCCAAGATCTCCATGCGTCTCGTTCCAGATCAAGACTGGAAAGAGATAGCCCAAATTTTTGAAAGTCACTTCATGTCCATTGCGCCTGCTTCTGTCAAAGTAAAAGTAAAAGCACATCACGGCGGAGCTCCAGCGGTGGTTTCTGATTCGTCCGTAGGCTATCAAGCGGCTGAGGCTGCGATGGAGGAAACCTTCGGCAAGCGCCCTATCCCAACCCGTGAAGGAGGCTCGATTCCTATCGTTGCTTTATTCCAAAAGGAACTAGGATCGGATCCAATTTTGTTTGGCTTTGGATTGGATACAGATGCGCTTCACTCACCCAATGAGCATTATGGTGTTGCGAACTATTTCATAGGGATTGAGACGATTGCAGCTTTCTTCAAGCATTTTAGAAATCTTAGTAAGTAAAAGAGAGTGCAATTGAAGTTTAATAAGATGATAATACACTCATAAACTATAAGGTCAAAAACCTGAGTGAATGAATGCGGTATTACAATTTTGGTGATGCGGTGTTAATTTAGTTTCGAGGGCAAAAGGTAAAGATGTAATTCCCAAGTTGTACTTACGCCCTTTAGGTCTGTGCTATTTATTGTTACCGAATCACCTTGCTTACTCTATAAAACCTCTTTGTACTTTGGGATTAAAACAATTTGTAAACCTATGAATAAGATAAAAGAACAAATTGAGCTGAATGACAAGATCTTAATTTGGCTGGAAAAAGTTTATGAAGAACTTATTGAGTTCAAAAAAAGAAGAATTCCGAGTTAGTAGTTATTGTTGACAATCAAATCAAAAAAATCAAGTTTCTAAAAAATGGTAAATAGTTTTTCCAAAGTATTCTCATTGAATTTTGATGGTTTTTCTAATAGGATAACGGTTTTTTTGGAACCAATAAGATGCTATCTTTTTTTACGAGGTATAATTTTAGCAATGTTTTTATTGCTGACTTCATTTTTTGCAGATGCGCAAATAATCAAGCCTCCAAAGTGGACAGTCACCTTTGAGCCAAAAGAACTTCAAATTGGAAAACCTACCACTTTGTTATTGGAAGCTAGCATTCCTGCAGGCTGGTATATTTATTCTAATGATTTTGATCCCGACTTGGGGCCGATTCTGACTACTCTGGAGTTAGAAAAATCAGAGGCTTCTGAAAAAGCCGGAAATCTGAAAGCAATCAATCCAAAAAAGAAATTTGAAGAAATCTGGGAAGGCGATGTAACCTATTTTATAGGAAAAGGGCGATTTGAGCAGCCTTTAACCTTGAAAGCCAAAACCGGAACCATCAGGGGAATTATCATTTATCAAATGTGCTCTGACCTGACTGGTCAGTGTATAAATTATGAAGAAGAAATAACTATTTCTTTTAGCGCTTCAGGTGAGATTATCAAGTCAGAAAACGCTGTATCCTCGGTAGAAGACTCATCACAAAAAGCGGATGCGGTACAAAAAAGCGATTCAGTGGGTGGAATATCTTCAGGAGTCGATTCACTTTTTACACTGGAATCCGCTGTGACTCTGCCGGCCGATGATACTAAAAAAAGAGAACCTTTATTAGAACAAATCCAACTGATCGAAGCATCTGAAGTACAACAAGAGTCTCTTTGGGGATTTATGATTTTGGCTTTTTTGGCTGGATTGGCGGCATTGCTTACACCTTGCGTATTTCCGATGATCCCGATGACGGTCAGTTTTTTTACCGGTCGAACCACTAGTAAGTCAACAGGAATCCGAAATGCATTTATTTACGGCTTCTCGATTATTGCTATTTATACTGTTGCGGGTACAGCTGTTGCGGCGATTCAAGGGCCTGAGTTTGCGAATTGGCTGGCCACACATTGGGCACCCAATCTCTTTTTCTTTGGAGTCTTTATCTTCTTTGCGCTCGCCTTCCTCGGCATGTTTGAGATCACCTTGCCTTCCGCCTTGGTAAATAAAGTAGATGCCAAAGCAGAAAAAGGTGGTTTAATCGGGGTCTTTTTTATGGCTTTTACACTGGTTTTGGTATCATTTTCTTGTACTGGTCCGATCGTGGGTTCGATTCTGATTAGCTCAGCTGGAGGTGAATTGATCAAGCCAGTTTTAGGAATGTTTGCTTTCTCTCTGGCATTTGCAATTCCGTTTACGCTGTTTGCGATTTTCCCAGAGTGGATGAATCGACTTCCAAAGTCTGGGGGTTGGTTGAATTCAGTGAAAGTCGTTTTAGGCTTTCTTGAGTTGGCATTGGCATTCAAATTCCTCTCGATCGCAGATCAAGTCTATCATTGGGGTATTTTAGATCGGGATATCTTTTTGGTAATTTGGATTGTGATCTTTGCTGCGCTTGGACTTTACCTTTTGGGAAAAATCAAATTGCCGCATGATTCTCCATTGGATCACATTGGCGTTCCAAGGTTACTTTTCGCGCTGTTGACGTTCATGTTTGTGGTCTATATGATTCCTGGACTTTGGGGCGCACCCCTCAAATACCTCAGTGGCTATCTGCCTCCATTGACCACGCAGCAATTCAAAATTGGAGATGGGTATTCTAGCTCTGAAGTGGAAAGAGATCCCGTCAAATACGACGATTTACTGGCGATTCCTTTCGGTATCCAAGGATATTTTGACTATGAAGAGGCTTTGGCTGCTGCAAAAGCGCAGAAAAAACCACTACTAATCGACTTCACCGGACACGGCTGCGTGAATTGCCGGAAAATGGAAGAAAATGTCTGGTCTGATCCACAGGTATTGGCCCGCTTGAAAAATGACTTTGTGATGGTTGCGCTTTATATCGATGAGCGGCTAGAACTTCCCGAAAGTGAGTGGTACACTTCCACCTTTGACGGGAAGGTGAAAAAAACAATGGGTAAGCAAAATGCTGATTTCCAAATCACGCGATTCAATAACAATGCCCAGCCTTATTATGTGATTTTGGATCCTGAGGAGAATCTCTTAGCTCCCCCACGAGGCTATGAAACCGATGTTCAGGAATTTGCAGAGTTTTTGGATGAAGCGACAATTAAGTTTAAAGTGATGAATTGAAGTTAAAGAAGGATTGGATTGAACTATCAATCATGGTTTTAAATTTCTCAATTTGTTTACCCTGGAACTTTCCTGTTTTTTTACTAACTCTGTACGCCTATAATTATTCCCTTCAGCGATTTTGATCCTCCACGTATATAATTGAAGCAAATCAATTACAGGTCTCTCATCTTTAAGAAAAGCGCTGAAGACGCGCCCTATATCAGCCCTAAATGAAATTTGGGTAAAATATGACTGTTGATTCATGAGCTCTGAAGGAGCGATCAGTATTTCAGATGGTGATCGATATGATTCAAAATTCAATCATTTGGAAATACATTACAGTTATTCCCTTCAACAATCTTGATCCTCCGGGTATCCAATTTTAGCAAATAAAGACAGATCTTTTACTCTCGGAAAAGTGCTGAAGGCGCAAACTATATTAGCTCCAGATGAAATTTGGGTAAAATATGAATGTCGATTTATGAGCTTTGAAGGAGCGATCGGTATTTCAACTGGCGGTTCACATAATTCAATTCTTTATCGCCTTCTCAAGCCTGGAGGGATCTCGAAATTTACTGTGGATATTCGCGATATGCTTTCTAGCAGTCTTTGGAGATCTAATTAGATTCTCTCCGATTTGATTGTAATTGAGCCCTTTGGAAGTTTGCTCAAGAATCTAAATTTTTGTGCAGTAAGGTAAAATTCCTTCGTGTGCTCTTCAAAATTTGGAGAATTTCGAAGTAGTTTCAAGGCTTTCATTGCCACCGATAGAGTTATCGCTGCGCCACCTTCTATGATATCTAAGATGGCTTGATTTAGTGAAGAGACACCTGCTTCCTTCAGCAAATAGCCATCCGCCCCTGCCTGAATCGCTCTGAAAATATTCTCATTGTCATCGAAAACCGTGATCATGATGATTTTGATCTGGGAATATTTACTTCTCACCTTAGCAAAAGCCTCTATCCCATTCATTCTGAGTATTTCTATATCCATTAGGATCAGATGGACATTGGAATCTTGTCTCAATTTTTGGAAAAGTTCCAGCTATTTTAGCTGTGGAATTTTTACCTCCAAGTCCGTAAAAAGTGAACGCTTTTTGAGGATTGCTTTCAGCAAAAAAGAATTGTCCTCAGCGATTGCGATTTTGATTGACATAATTTATTGATAACTGTAAAGTTTCACCACATTATTGATGGCATCTCAACCCTTTGGGGGTTTTCTTTGAAGGCGTAGCCGAAAAAGAAGACCCCCAAAGGGTCAGATAAAAAAGTTGATTATTTTTGTTTTACCACAAATAAAAATAATTATGCAACAAATCTATCATTTCAATGCCACTACGAATATAAATATTCGTACTCAAATCCAAACTAATTCTGTTACAAATTCTGAATTGGCGTCAAGGTTCAACGTTTCCCAACAAACCGTTTCAAAATGGAAAAACAGGGAGTT
>Ga0209491_10003047_pt1 | contig 28475 bp, 28 predicted proteins | sample BON02_FD_187213 | JGI IMG/M metagenome (GOLD analysis project Ga0209491, IMG submission 187213) | Freshwater microbial communities from Lake Bonney liftoff mats and glacier meltwater in Antarctica - BON-02 (SPAdes) (version 2) | ecosystem: Environmental > Aquatic > Freshwater > Ice > Glacier...
ACGTCGCCCGGCCCGTCGTCGGCCACGGCCCGCAGCGCCGCCATCACCAGGTCCATCCGGTTGCGGGCCAGGTCGCGCACGACGGCGGCGTCGCCGTCGAGGTGACCGCGCAGACGGCGGCCGCGCTCGTCGACCAGCGCGTCCCTCCACCGGTCACCGAGCTCCTCGACCGAGTCGACCATTCCGCGATCGTCGATGATGGCCGCCACCGTGCGGGCCAGGGCCACGAACCGTCCACCGGTGAGTTCGAGCCCCGCCGTGGCCGCCACCGTGTCCTCCAGTTGGTGGGCCTCGTCGACGATCACGATCTGGTGGTCGGGCAGCACCGTCCCGCCGGTGGCGAGATGGAGGCCGTAGAGGTGCGTGTTGACGACCACGATGTCGGCCTCGGCGGCGGAGCGACGGGCCCGCTCGGTGAAGCACTGGTCGCCCTTCGGGCAATGACCCGCGCCCGGGCATTCGCGCGGGCCCACGCTGACCGCGGCCCACGCTCGCACGGAGGGCTCGTGCTCGAGCTCGGCGCGGTCGCCGGTGGTGGTGCGCGCCGCCCACGCCGTGAGGGCCGCCACCTCCTCGGTCGGAGGGCGCGGGCCGACATCGAGGGCCAGCTGTTCGCCCCCGTCGAGCTCGTGGATGCGTTGGAGGCACACGTAGTTCGACCGCCCCTTCAGCACCGCCCACTCCACCGGATGGTCGAGGTGTTCGGCCAGGAAGGGCAGGTCCTTGTCGGCCAACTGGTCTTGCAGGGCCTTGGTGGCAGTGGTGACCACCACCTTCTGGCCCGACAGGAGGGCGGGGATGAGGTAAGCGAACGTCTTGCCGGTGCCCGTGCCGGCCTGCACCACCAGGTGGCGTCGGTCGGTGATGGCGGTGGCGACGTGCTCGGCCATGGTGACCTGCCCGGGTCGGGGTTCTCCGGCGGGGAGGGCTTCGGTGATCGTGGCCAGGGCGTCGCGGGTGGCGGGGGCGAGACGGTCGGTAGCGGCCATGAGCGCGTGGAGCGTAGTGCCGGGTGGCGACGGTGGCGGGTGGTCCAGGGGGGCGGCGGTAACGTCGGCGCAGTGGATGTCCCCGGCCTCGACCCTGATCGCATACCGGTGCACGTGGCTGCGGTCATGGACGGCAACGGACGGTGGGCCCAGCGGCGGGGCCTCAAGCGCACCGACGGTCACGCAGCCGGTGAGGAAGCGCTGTTCGACACCGTCGAAGGGGCGTTGGACCTCGGTGTGCGCTGGCTCACCGTGTACGCCTTCTCCACCGAGAACTGGCGCCGACCGGCCGACGAGGTCCGGTTCCTCATGGGGTTCAACGAGTCGCTGCTGGTGCGCCGCCGTGACGAGCTCCACGAGCGGGGGGTGCGCATCCGGTTCCTCGGTCGACGCGATTGGCGGGTGCCCAAGCGATTGATCCGGCGGATGGACGAATCATTGGAGCTCACCCGCAAGAACCGGGTGCTCACGCTGTCGATTGCCTTCAACTATGGCGGTCGGGCCGAGATCGTCGACGCCGTCCGGGCCCTGGTCACCGAAGGGGTGCCGGCCGACAAGATCAACGAGAGGGCGATCGCCCAACGGTTGTACGACCCCGAGATGCCCGACCCCGACCTGGTGATCCGCACGTCGGGTGAGTACCGGCTGTCGAACTACCTGCTCTGGGAGGCGGCCTACAGCGAGCTGGTGTTCACCGACGTGCTGTGGCCCGACTTCCGGCGCCAGGACCTCTTCGACGCGGTCAGGGAATACCAGGAGCGCGATCGACGATTCGGTGGGCTCAACGAGTGAGCAGGGGCACGCTGCACCGTGACGAGGCCATCGTGCTGCGCACGTACAAGTTGGGCGAGGCCGACCGCATCGTGGTGCTGCTGACCCGGGGGAGGGGGAAGGTTCGGGCCGTGGCCAAGGGGGTACGCAAGACCCGATCGAAGTTCGGGGCCCGGCTCGAGCCGACCAGCCACATCGCCGTGCAGCTCTACGAGGGCCGTGAGCTCGACATCGTCACCCAGGCCGACAGCCTCGACCACTTCCGGACCATTCGCGACGACCTCGATCGCATCACCCGGGCGTCGGCCATGCTCGAGACGGCCGACCAGCTCGCCCAGGAGGGCCAGGTCAATCCGCGGCTTTTCCAGATGCTGCTCGGGGCGTTGCGCACCCTGGCCGGCTCGGATTCTGAGGTCGTGGTGCCGGCCTTCTTCTGGAAGGTGCTGGCGCTCGAGGGGTACCGCCCCGAGGTCGACGTGTGCGTCAGCTGCGGGGGCGACGGCCCGCTCGTGGCCTTCGACCTGGAGAGCGGTGGCACGTTGTGCCGGGACTGTCGGCGGGGTGGCGCCGTGTCGCCCGAGGCGGTGGAGCTGTTGCGCCAGATCCTGGGTGGTCGGCTCAACGAGGCCCTGGCCACCCCGGACTCATCGGTCACCCACGAGGTCGACCACCTGGCCACCCGGGCGGTGGAGTACCACCTCGAGCGGCGCCTGCGCTCGGTGACGGTGCTCGACCGCCACTGAACCGACGCCGACTGGGACTGACCGGAACTGAGCCGACAGTCACGGCCGCTCGGGGACCTCGGTCCAGGAGGAGGTGAGCTCGTCGAAGGCTTCCTGGCGGCCCGAGGCCGGATCGGTGCGCACGTAGGCCTGGCGCAGGTCGTCCCACGCCGGGTCGGGCCCCGCGTTCAGCTCACCGGCGGCGGCGCCGGCGAGGGGCTTGCGGCCCACCTGGTTCTGGTCGACGACGAAGGTGTTGGCGACGCGGTCACCGACGCGGCGTTGGTCGGCATTGGTGAAGATCATGAAGAAGGCAACCAACGGGATGCAGTAGGGGAACCCGTCGACAGCCCAGAGCGCGTACCGGGTAGCGGCCTTCCCTGCGCCACACGGTTGCCCGGTGGCGTCGACGACGCGCAGGCCCACGAGCTGCTTTCCGGGCGAGGCGCCGGTGCGGCCCTGCCACCAGACGAGAGCGCCGAGTGAGTAGGCGAGGGCGATGATCGAGGCTGCGAAGTTGACGCCCCGGAAGATCACTGACGCGACCACGGCCACGGCGAAGACGATGCCGAAGTCGATGAGGCCGGCGCCGACGCGGCGCCAGATCAGGTCCTGGTTCTGGTTGCCCGGAATCGGTTGTCTCACGAGATGCTCTCCTGGTCGGCGGGACCCATGATCGCAGTCGCGCCCGTGTCTCGGTGGGTCAGATGTTCTGCCACTGTCCCGAGGCGCGGTCGTAGGCCAGCCAGCGGCGCCGGTTCGGTTCCCAGATGACGTAGGTGCTGCGGGCCGGGTCCCATTGCGGCTCGGGCATCGGGGGTGGTGCTGGCGTCGAGGGAGCGAACGGCGATGCCGGCGGCGGTGCGATGGCCGCGGCCCGTCCGGGGAGCACGATGGTTCGGTGCCGGTCGTGGCGGTCGATGACCAACGTGTGCGCCACCATGTCGCCCACCCGCCGGTGGCCCTTGCTGACCAGAGCGGTGATGAGCCCTACGAGCGGCACGCAGAAGCCGATGCCGTCGACGAGGAGGAACAGCGACCTCACGAAGGCCCGGCCGATGCCGGGTCGTGCCCCGTCGACGTCGACGACGCGTAACCCGAACGCCGCCTTGCCTGGGGTGGCGCCGGTGAGGCCCTGGAGGACGACGGAGAACGCCAGCGCGTACAGCAGCGGCACGAGGTAGAGCGCCGCTTGGGCGGCCCCGTCGATGGTGTACACCGAGTTGTTGACGCGGAGGCACATTGCGCCCGAGACCGACGTGCACGTGAGCGCGTTGCGCGCTTCGGTGAGGCCACCGGCGGCCAGGACGGCGAGGGCGGTGAGTAAGGCCGCCAGCAGCCCGTCGAGCACGTAGGCGCCGATGCGCCGGCCCATGACCGCGGTCGGGTCGCGGTCGTCGCCGATCACGAACGGGCCGGGTCCGGCGGTGGCTCCGACGATGGGCCAGTTGCTGTCGTAGGTGGCGCTGGGTCGGGTCACCGGGTCACCGGGCGCCACTGGGCGGTGACGGCGTCGTACTGCATCCACTGTTGTGAGGCCTGCTCGAACTGGAGCCACTGCTGGCGCTGCGGGTCCCACGTGACATAGGCGCCGCGGTTGGGATCCCACTGCGGCGATGGCGCCGGACCCGATGGTGGCGCCGTCGGCGCCGGGCCCGCGCCGAACAGCGGCGGACCCAGCGAGGTTGCACCGGCTGCCAGCGGTGCGGGCACGGCGCTGGCGGTGGGTGGGTTGCCCCAGACCGGCGGTGGGGGAGTCCACGCCGCCCCGGGTGCCGCCGACATCGGTGGGGTGGGTGCTGCCGCGTACCCCGCCGGCGACGTGCCGGGCCCGCCGACTGGAGAGCCGAACCACTGCGCCTCGACCACGTAGCTCGACGCCGCCATGTCGCCCACCCGCCGGTGGTCCTTGGTGGTGAAGATGGTGATGATGCCGACGAGCGGCGCGCAGCACGGGATGTAGTCCACGATGCCGGCGACGCTGCGCACCAGTGCCCGGCCCGGCCCGAGGGGCTGGCCCTGGGCGTTCACGGTCACGAGGCCGAGGGTGATGGTCCCCAACGTCTTGCCGGTGAGGCCTCGTTGGAGCACGAAGACCCCGACGTTGTAGGCCAACCAGGCGCCGTAGAACAGCACTGCCCCGATGCCTTGCAGTTCTCGGGAGTACACGATCCCGTTGCTGGCACGGTTGTAGCGGTAGGTGTCATCGGACAACACGATGAACAGGACGATGCTGATCACCGCGCCGATGCCCACGTCGATGAGGGCGGCGACGAGCCGTTTGCCTCCGACATCGGTGGGGTCGACCGGCATCGGGGTCGGGTAGGCACTCACTCCGTCATCATTCCCCACGCGGTGCGGCGGTGCCCGGCTCACCCGGTCGGGGGGATGCAGGGCCGCCACTACGCTCGACTGCCATGTCCGACCCCGCCGACGAGACCACCGACGACACGCCGCGGGCCATCGACGTCCCCAACGATCCGACGCTGATGGAGAAGATCGTCAATCTCTCGAAGCGTCGCGGGTTCGTGTTCCCGTCGGCGGAGATCTACGGCGGGTTCCGTTCCACCTACGACTACGGGCCCATCGGCGTGCTGTTGCTGCGCAACGTGAAGGATGCGTGGTGGCGGTCGATGGTGCAGTTGCGTGACGACGTGGTCGGTCTCGACGCGTCGATCCTGTCGCCCCCGGCGGTGTGGGAGGCGTCCGGGCACCTCACGAACTTCACCGACCCCCTCGTCGACTGCAAGGTCTGCCACGAGCGGTTTCGCGAGGACCAGCTCCACGATCCCCGCGTGTGCCCGAGCTGTGGGGCCGAGGACAGCTTCACCGAAGCCCGGCAGTTCAACCTGATGTTCAAGACCCAGGCCGGTCCCGTGGAGTCCGAGGGGGCGGTGGCCTACCTGCGCCCGGAGACGGCCCAGGGCATGTTCATCAACTTCTCCAACGTGTTGCAGGCCAGCCGCAAGAAGCCGCCGTTCGGCATCGCCCAGATCGGCAAGTCGTTCCGCAACGAGATCACCCCGGGCAACTTCGTGTTCCGCACCCGCGAGTTCGAGCAGATGGAGCTCGAGTTCTTCGTGCCGCCCGACGAGGCAGCCCAATGGTACGAGTACTGGTGTCAGCAGCGCTACCAGTGGTACCTCGATCTCGGCATCCCCGAGGCCAAGTTGCGCATGCGGCCCCACGACGCCGACGAGCTCAGCCACTACTCGTCGGACACGTCGGACGTGGAGTTCCTCTTCCCGTGGGGCTGGGGTGAGCTCGAGGGTGTGGCCAACCGGGGCGACTACGACCTCACCCAGCACGCCGCCCACTCGGGCGACAAGCTCGACTACTTCGACCAGGCCACCAACACCCGCTACACCCCTCACGTCATCGAACCGGCGGCGGGCGCCACCCGCACGATGATGGCCTTCCTGTTGTCGGCCTACGACGAGGAGGAGGTGCGGGGTGAGGTGCGCACGGTGCTGCGCCTGCACCCCCGGTTGGCGCCCTACAAGGTGGCGGTGCTGCCGCTGTCGAAGAAGGACACCCTCACCCCGGTGGCCCGTGAGGTGTTGGCGTTGCTCCAGCCGTCGTTCATGTGCGACTACGACGAGACCCAGGCCATCGGCCGGCGCTACCGCCGCCAGGACGAACTGGGCACCCCGTTCTGTGTCACCGTCGACTTCGACAGCCTCGACGACCGTGCCGTCACCGTGCGCGAACGCGACACCATGACCCAGGAACGCGTGGCCATCGACGACCTGGTTGCCTACCTCGCCCCCCGCCTGGTCTGACCTGCTCGGGCGGGACCACAGACATCGGTAGCGTGGGCGCGAAACCGGTAACCGGCCGGAGGGGATGTTGACATGACGTGGGTGTACGGATTCGCGCATCGGCACAGTCGGGCGCCGATGGACCTCAAGGCCCTCCTCGGCGGCAAGGGGGCCAACCTCGCCGAGATGACCTCGGTGCTGGCCCTGCCCGTCCCGCCGGGCTTCACCATCACCACCGATGCGTGCCGCGCCTACATGGCCAGCGGCTGGCCGGGTGACCTCGACACCGAGATCAACGGGCACGTCAAGAGCCTCGAGCGCTTCATGGGCCGGCGGATCGGCGACCCCCTCGACCCGCTGCTCGTCAGCGTGCGCTCGGGTGCCGCGTTCTCGATGCCGGGCATGATGGACACCGTCCTCAACCTCGGTCTCAACGACGAGTCGGTGAAGGCGCTCGCCGCCCGCGCCGACGAGCGGTTCGCCCTCGACTCCTACCGCCGATTCCTGTCGATGTACGCCCGTATCGTCCTCGACGTCCCCGGCGAGCCGTTCGAGGAGCTGCTCACCCGGGCCCGCGACGCGGCCGGGGTCCGCACCGACGCCGAGATCCAAGCCGAGGCGCTGTCGGGCGTCGTGGCCGAGTACAAGTCGATCATCGAGGCCCACACCGGAGCCCCGTTCCCGCAGCAGCCGACGGTCCAGCTGAGGGGGGCAGTGGAAGCGGTGTTCCGGTCGTGGAACTCGTCGCGCGCCAAGGCCTATCGGGGTCGTGAGCGCATCCCCGACGATCTCGGCACCGCCGTCAACGTGCAGGCCATGGTGTTCGGCAACCGCGACGACCGCTCAGGTACCGGGGTGGCCTTCACCCGCGACCCGGCGACAGGAGCGGCTGGGGCCTACGGGGACTTCCTGGTGAACGCCCAAGGCGAGGACGTCGTCGCCGGCATCCGGGCCACGCTGCCTCTCGACGCCATGGCCGAGGTGTTCCCGGCGGCCCACACGCAGCTGATGATCACGCTCGAACGCATGGAGCGCCACTACCGCGACATGCTCGACTGCGAGTTCACGATCGAGCACGATCGACTGTGGATGCTCCAGACGCGTGTCGGGAAGCGCACTGGTGCCGCGGCGCTGAAGATCGCGGTCGCCCTCACCGAGGACCCGGCGATCCGCATCTCCCGGGCCGAAGCCGTGCAGCGCGTGCGGCCCGAGCATCTGGATCAGGTGCTGCATCCCCAGCTCGGCGACGTGAAGGCCCCACTGTTGGCGACCGGTCTGCCGGCATCGCCGGGGGCGGCGGTGGGCCAGGCCTACTTCGATGCGGATCGCGCCGTGGCCGCCGTGGCCCGAGGCGAGCGTGTCGTGCTGGTGCGCCAGGAGACCTCGCCCGACGACGTACACGGGATCGCTGTCGCCGAAGGGGTGCTCACGTCGCGGGGTGGTCTCGTGAGCCACGCTGCCGTCGTGGCGCGAGGGTGGGGGAAACCGGCGGTGTGCGGCGCGGAGAGCCTCGTGATCGGTCCCGACTCCTTGACCAACGCCGACGGCCTGGTGGTCGCTGAAGGCGAGTGGGTGTCGCTCGACGGGGCCGACGGCACCGTGTTCCTCGGCGAGCTGGCCCTGAAGGAAGGCAACGTCCCCGGCGAGTTCGGGATCATCCTCGGGTGGGCCGACGAGATCCGGGCCGGCCGTCTCGGGGTGCGGACCAACGCCGACACCGGTCCGGACGCGGCGCGGGGCCGCGAGCTCGGCGCCGAGGGCATCGGGCTCTGCCGCACCGAGCACATGTTCCTGGGTGAGGATCGCCTCCCGGTGGTCCGTCGCATGATCCTGGCTGACGATCCCGAGGAGGAGAAGGCCGCGCTGGCCGAGCTGCTCGAGGTGCAGCGGACGGACTTCGAGGAGTTGCTCGAGGCCATGGACGGACTTCCGGTGACCGTCCGACTACTCGACCCGCCGCTGCACGAGTTCCTCCCGTCGGTCGAGGAGCTCCTCGTGCAGGACGCCCAGGGGAAGTTGCCGCCGCCGGGCAAGGAGTTGCTCGCCGCCGCCCGGCATTGGCAGGAGCAGAACCCGATGCTCGGCCTGCGCGGTGTCCGCCTCGGCATCGTGAAGGTCGGTCTCTACCGCATGCAGGTGCGGGCCCTCGTCGAGGCGGCGATCCTTCGCCAGTCCGTCGGTGGACGTCCGGTCGTCGAGGTGATGATTCCGCTGGTCATCAACCTGGCGGAGCTCGACCTCACCCGCCGCTGGGTCGAGGAGGAGGTCGAGGCGGTTCTCGCCGAGCATCACGCCCGCCTGTCCGTCCCCGTCGGGACCATGATCGAGACGCCGAGGGCGGCGATCCGTGCCGACGACATCGCCCGGGCCGCGGACTTCTTCTCGTTCGGCACCAACGACCTGACCCAGATGACGCTCGGGCTCAGCCGTGACGACGTGGCCCCGATCCTGGAGCGTTACCTCGAGCAGGGGCTGCTCGACGTCGATCCGTTCCAGTCGATCGACAAGCGAGGTGTCGGCGAGCTCGTGCAAATGGCCGTCGAGGGTGGTCGCCGCACCAAGCCCGGTCTGAAGATGGGCGTCTGCGGGGAGCACGGTGGTGACCCGGCTTCGATCGAGTTCTTCTTTGGCCTCGGCCTCGATTACGTCTCCTGCTCGCCGTTCCGGGTGCCGGTGGCCCGTCTCGCCGCCGCGCACGCCGTGCTCGGTGCCGTGTCGACTGCCGGCCCGGATCTCTCCGGAACGGCCTGAAGGGCCGATCCACCCGCCGGCGTCGTCGCTTCTCGCTGCTACCGTCCGGCCGGAGGCGGCGTCGCGGCCGCGGAGGGCTCTCGTGGGCATCGAGGACGACGACATCGCCAACGTGCGGGCGGCCACCGACATCGTCGCGGTGATCAGCGAGCACTTGGCGTTGAAGCGGGTCGGTCGTCGCTGGCAGGGGCTGTGCCCGTTCCACTCCGAGAAGAGCGGGTCGTTCTCGGTGAACGCCGAGGAGAAGCTCTACTACTGCTTCGGTTGCGGCGCCAAGGGTGACGTCATCACTTTCGTACGCGAGATCGAGCACCTCGACTTCGTGGGGGCGGTCGAGAAGCTGGCGGCCAAGTCCGGCGTCACTCTCCGGTACACCGACGAGGGGCAGAACGAGGGCCGCAAGCGTCGGGCCACGCTGCTGGCGGCGGTGGCCAGGGCCGTCGACTGGTACCACGAGCGGCTGCTGGCCGCCCCTGACGCCGCCGCGGCGCGCAGCTACCTGCGCGGTCGGGGTCTGAGTGGCGACGACGTGCGGGCCTACCGCATCGGCTGGGCGCCGGACGGGTGGGACGAGCTGGCCACGGCGCTGCGGGTGCCCACCGACGTGTTCGTAGAGGCCGGGTTGGGGTTCATCAACAGCCGCGGTCGGCCCACCGACGCCTTTCGCGGGCGGGTGCTGTTCCCCATCTTCGACGTGGGCGGTGACGCCGTGGGGTTCGGGGGCCGCATCATGCCCGGCCACGACGGGGCCAAGTACAAGAACTCGGTGGACAGCTCGATCTACGGCAAGTCCCGGCTGCTCTACGGGCTCAACTGGGCCAAGGCCGACATCGTGCGGGCCGACGAGGCCATCGTGTGCGAGGGCTACACCGACGTCATCGGTTTCACCAAGGCCGGGGTGCCCCGGGCCGTGGCCACCTGCGGCACGGCCCTCACCGAGGACCACTTCCGGCTGTTGCGCAGCTTCGCCCGGCGGGTGGTGTTGGCCTTCGACGCCGACGCTGCGGGCCAGAACGCGGCCGAGCGGGTGTACGCGTGGGAGAAGACCTACGACCTCGACGTGGCCGTGGCCGCCCTGCCCGGTGGGGTCGACCCGGCGGAGTTGGCCCAGACCGATCCTGAAGCTCTCGCCGTGGCCGTGGCCGAGGCCCAGCCGTTCCTGAAGTTCCGTCTCGACCGGGTGCTGTCGGCGGCCGGCTTCGACACCCCCGAGCAGCGGGTGCGCGCCGCCGAGGATGCCATGGGTGTGGTCGGCCAGCACCCGAGTGAGATGGTCCGCGACCAGTACCTGCTCGAAGTGGCGGCGCGCTGTCGCATCGACCCCGATCAGCTCCGCGGCCGCACGTTCGCGCCTCCCCGGCCGCCCGGCACCACCGGTGGCCGCAACCGTCGGGGGGCGCAGGACGGTCGGGGGTCGACGGTGATCGAGGACCGGCCCCGACCACCGATGCGACCGGTGCGCGACACCGCCGAGACCGAAGCGCTCCGGGTGTTGGTGGCCCGCCCCGACGAGATCACCCCGTGGCTCGACGAGGCCCTCTTCGGCGACCCGGCCGTGCTCGACGCCTACCGGGCGGTGCTGTGCACCCCGACGCTGGCCGAGGCGGTGGCGTCGCTGGCCGACGACCAGGCGGCGGCCGCCGACCTGCTGCAACGGCTCGTCGTCGAGGAGACCGACGCCGACGTCGGCGACGTCGTCACCCGGCTCGTCGACGAAGCGGCCGGGCGGGCGTTGGCCGCGTTGCAGGCCGAGGCTCAGGTGGCCGACGATCCGCTGACCGTCGCCGGCGACGTGGCCTGGGTGAAGCTGCGCATCCTCGAGCTCCGCGAGCCGGCCACCAGCGAGGCGGCGATGGGCCTGTTGCTAGGGTGGCTGACCGGGCGCACGGAAGAGGAGCAATGATCGAGAACGGGTCGGCTTCCTCCGCCATCACGACGATCCCGGATGATGTTTTGCGCGGTCTCGTGGCGCGCGCCGAGCAGCGCCCTGAACGCATGGTCACCGTCGACGAGGTCATGGGAGATCTGGCGGTGCGCGCCGCCGGCGACGCCACCCTCGAGGCCCTCGAATGCGCAAAAGTGGCCCTCGCGGCCCAGGGCATCGTGGTCGACACCAGCGAGCCCGACCCCGAGGCCCTCACCGACGAGGCTCTTCTCGCCGCGTCGGTGGAGCCGGTACCGGCCCCGTTGGCGGCGGCCGCGAGCGTGGTCGTCGAGGACGCCGAGGTGGACGATCTCGTGGCCCGACGCCACCGGGCCCGGTTCCAGACTACGGCGTCGCGAGCTGCTCAGCGGCTCGGCTCCCAGGTCGGCGCCGGCGGCTCGTCCGACCCGGTGCGCATGTACCTCAAGGAGATCGGGCGGGTGTCGCTGCTCACCGGTCCCGAAGAGGTGGAGCTGGCCCAGACCATCGAACGCGGCACCGAGGCCGCCGAACGTCTCGCCGACCTCTCGGCCAGTGGTGCGCTCGACGATCTCGAGACCGTCGACCGGGTTCGTCTCACCCGCCTGGTGCGCAAGGGCGATGCCGCCAAGGACGAGCTCACCCAGGCCAACCTGCGGCTCGTGGTGTCCATCGCCAAGCGTTACGTGGGGCGGGGGATGCTCATCCTCGATCTCATCCAGGAGGGCAACCTCGGCCTCATGCGGGCGGTCGAGAAGTTCGACTGGACCAAGGGCTTCAAGTTCTCCACCTATGCCACCTGGTGGATCCGCCAGGCCATCACCCGGGCCATCGCCGACCAGGCCCGCACCATCCGCATCCCCGTCCACATGGTCGAGTCGATCAACAAGGTGCATCGCGTGCAGCGCCAGATGATGCAGAACCTCGAACGCGAACCCACCGTCGAGGAGCTGGCCGAGGTCGTCGACATGACCCCGGCGCGGGTGCGCGAGATCATGCGCATCAGCCAGGACCCGCTGTCGCTCGACTCGCCCGTCGGCGAAGAGGACGATTCGAACCTGGCCGACTTCATCGAGGACCAGACGGCCGAAGCGCCAGCCGAGATGGCGGCGCGCATGATGCTCAACGTAGCGGTGGAGGAAGCCCTCGAGGACCTCAACCCGCGTGAGCAGGCCGTGGTGCGCATGCGGTTCGGGCTCGATGACGGCCAGGCCCGCACCCTCGAAGAGGTGGGCAAGGAGTTCGGCGTCACCCGCGAGCGCATCCGCCAGATCGAGTCGAAGACCCTGGCCAAGCTGCGGCACCCCCTGCACAGCCAGAAGCTGCGTGACTACCTCGACGGCGAGTAGGGGCGTCGTGGCGTTGTGCGTTGCGGCGGTCCGAGCGGGTAGACAACGACCATGAAGTTCAAGACCGGGTTCGTCGTGGGTACGGCGGTGGGGTACTACCTCGGGGCCAAGGCCGGCCGCGAGCGCTACGTGCAGATCGAACGGGCCCTCGACCGCGTGCGGGCCAACGGGGTGTACCGGGGTGCCGTCGACCAGGTGTCGGCCCGCATCGGTGACGTGCGGGGCCGAGCCCGTGACCATGCCGCCACCATGACCAACGAGGCCCTCGATGCCATGCTGGGTACCGAAGCCGAGGCCACCTGGGAGCCGGGGCTCGAGTTCAACCCGGACTACCGGCCCACCGCCGAAGAGATCGAGGCCGACTTCTTCGGCCGCGGCCCCAACGCCTGAGTTCGACCAGGCGCAAGACGGGAGTCGTTGTTCGCCGGCGAGACGATGGGTCGAGGGCCGGTCGTGCGTTCCGCGGGCCCGGTTCGAGGGCGGATCTCGCGTCGTGGGCCTGGTCGGTGCGCTGCTAGATTCGGCCTGTCCTTCCGGGGTAGCTCAGCTGGCAGAGCGCCGCACTGTTAATGCGATTGTCGTGGGTTCGAGCCCCACCCCCGGAGCATCGGACGCCCCGAGCCCTGCGGCCGGGGCGTCGTCAGGTCCCGTGCTGGCAAACGATCCGGACCTGAGCGCCGGTGCCCCGTCGCCCGGCGGCGAGTCCGTAGTCTGAGCGCTTCGGGGCGGTAGCTCAATGGTTAGAGCACGCGACTCATAATCGCTCGGTTGCGGGTTCGATCCCCGCCCGCCCCACCACACCGCCAGCGCGACGAGCAGGAACGTGGATGGCCAGCACTCACTACTCGATTCGTCTCGGCTTACTCTCCTGACCCTGATGCCGTGTGAACCGTTGAAGCTGCACCGGGGGTCCCGTTGGTCGATGAGCACCCGGGTGTCGGTATGAGCAGCACTGGCGGAGGTCATCGGTGGGCCGGGGTCACCGCCGCCATCGCCACCAAGCACGGCAAGGAACGGCAGTTCGGCCCGCCGTTGGCGGCGTGGACCGGTATGGAACTGATCGTGGCGGACGTCGATACCGACGAACTGGGCACCTTCACCGGAGAACGGCCCCGCCCGGGATCGGCCCTCGAGATCGGCCGGCGTAAGGCACTCTGGGCCATCGAGCACAGCGCCACGCGGCTGGGACTGGGCAACGAGGGATCTTTCGGGCCTCACCCCGAGGCTCCCATGCTGGCCTCCAGTCTCGAGGTCGCGGTTCTCGTCGACCCTCGCGAAGACCTGGAGGTCGTGGAGCAGATCGTTGCACTCGAAACGAACTACCGACATATCGAGGTCCAAGAGGCCGGTGCGACGGACGGGTTCCTCGACGCCATCGGCTTCCCGGCTCACGCGGTCGTCGTGTCCTCTCCCGGCGGAACCGGCCTGATGTTCAAAGGGCTCCAGGACGCCGTCTCGGTCGAGCGGGCGGTGACAGCCTGCCTCCATGACTGCGGGCGCGCCTCGATCCAGACCGACATGCGGGCGCACCTCAACCCGACGCGCCAACGCGCTCTGACGCTGCTCGCCGACAAGCTGGCCCACCGTCTGACAGTGTGCTGTCCGGCCTGCGCTGCCCCCGGTTGGGGAATCGTGGGGGTGGAGACCGGGCTCACCTGCGAGCTCTGTCGTCGGCCGACGCCACTCGTCGCTGCCGATGTGGATGGATGCGCCCGCAGGGGCTGTCAGGAGCGGCGCATCCGCCCCCGCACCGAACTCGCCCCTGCCGCTCGGTGCTCGCGCTGCAACCCGTAGACCGAGAAGCCGGCGGCCCGAACGGGCGCGCCCCGGTCGTCAGCGACGGTGGACGATGGCGACCCAGGTCGGGGGCAGCGGCGCGGTCGAGAGCACGTCGCTGGCCTTGAACAGCCACTCGAGGATATCGGCGGCGTCGATGCCATCGGGGAACTCGAACACGAGACCGCGCCGGGGGTGATCGGCCATCCGCCGCCACGACGAGGGAACGACGACCCCCGCCTCCTCCAGTTGTCGGGCCGCGAACCGGCCGGCGTCGTGCTGGATACCGATCGAGTCGGCGTCGTGGCCGTGACGGGTCGCAGGGCCGGGCACCCAGGTCGCCACGGGCACGGTGATGCGACGCGACGTGAGCCAGGCGAACATGCCGGCCCGTCCCGGCACGATCTCCGGGGCGTTGTCGGGGTCCTCGCCCACCGCCTGGAAGTTCACCCAACCGCTGCGTTCCCGGGCCAGCTCGCGCATCACCTCGACGATGGCACCGGGCTGACCGCGCAGGAAGCGGACGACCTCGGCTTCCCGGGTCATCGACGCAACGACCGGTGGCGGTTCACACCTCGCCCAGCCACGCCGGGGCGCGGTCGAGCAGGTAGGTGCTCACCTCGTGGCAGGTGTCGAGCACGTCGCACAGCTGCTCCTGGCCCAGATAGATGCGGTCGAGGCCGACCTGGAGCCGGGCCACGATGGTGAGGCTGCGCTCGGCGGCGTCGGTCACGCTGGCGAACGAATCGATGGCCGAGACCTCGAGCGGCAGGTCGGGTCCGCCCAGGCCGGCCAGCTCGGTGGCCAGCACCAACAGGTCGGGGCCCTTCGGCAGTGGCGGCAGCACCCAGGTGAACATCAGCGGGAAGGTGAAGCCCTCGACCGGGTCTTCGGTCTCGGGTACCTCGAGCATGCGGTCCTCGAACGTGAGCATCACCCGGGGGTCGACCTCGAGCGACAGGTGCAGGTCGAGGGGACCACCGCACGCCTCCTCGGGGTGCAGGTCGACCTCCCACGCCTGACGCAACGAGTAGGTCTCGACGAAATGGCGCTCGTCGTGCACGTGGAAGGCGTGATCGACGGCGTGGTCCTTCAGGTCGGCCACGAAGCCCGGGACGTCGATGATGGCCAAACGGGTGCGCTCCTGGTGTGTTCTCGTCGGTCGACGGCGGTGGGACCGGCCCTCTCAGCCTGCCACGCCATCACGGGCGGCGGCTACCGTCGCCTCGTGGACGACGCGATGTTGCTGGAGGTGCTCGACGAGGCCGCCGTCGCGATCCGCCGCGCCCTCGGCGACCTCGACGACTGGGGTCTCGCCGGCACCCGGCCCGGGCAGTACCGGTCCGATCTGGCCGCCGACGCCGCCGCCCTCGAGGTGTTCGAGCGGGCCGGGGTCGGTGTGCTCTCCGAGGAGTCGGGCCGTCACCGCCCCGATGCCGAGCTCACCGTGGTGCTCGACCCGCTCGACGGATCGACCAACGCCAGCCGGGGCATCCCTTGGTACGCCACAAGCCTGTGCGCCGTCGACGGCGACGGGGCCCGGGCGGCGCTGGTGGTCAACCTCGCCACCGGGGAACGCTTCGAGGCCGTACGCGGTGGCGGCGCCACCCGCAACGGTGAGCCGATCGCTCCGAGCGGGTCCACCGAACTGCGGCGGTCGGTAATTCTCCTGTCGGGTTTCCCGAAGAAGTGGTTGGGGTGGAAACAGTATCGGGCCCTGGGTGCCTGCGCTCTCGACCTGTGCGCGGTGGCGGCCGGAGCGGTCGACGGGTACGTCGATTGCAGCGTGAACGCCCACGGGTCGTGGGACTACCTGGGTGGGCTGCTGGTATGCCGGGAGGCCGGGGCGCTGGTCGTCGACCACGCCGGTCGCGACCTCGTCACTCTCGACCACGACGAACGACGCACCCCGCTGGCCGCCGCCACCCCTGCGCTGTTGGATCAGCTGGTCGAGGCGCGCCGGTCCCTAGGCTGACGGCGTGACCTCAGCCTCGCCGCATCCCTGGCAGCGCCGAGCACTGGGGGGCTACCAGCACCTTCCTGAGTGGGTCCGGCGTTGGCTGGCCCACCGGGTGGCGCCGTCGTTCACGGTCGGCGGGCTCTGCGTGGTCGAGCGGGCCGACGGTCGGGTCCTGCTGGTGCGCCACTCCTACCGCCCCCGCTGGGGGCTGCCCGGAGGTTTCCTGAAACGGGGGGAGGCGCCGGCCGACGCCGTGCGGCGCGAAGTCGGCGAGGAGACCGGGCTGTCGGTCGAGTTGGTCGGCGAGCCCGCCGTCGTCGTCTCTCCCGCGTGGCGACGCGTCGACGTGATCTTCCGAGCGCGCCCGTCGAGCGAGGCGCAGGCCGACCAGGCCCAACCGCTCTCGGGCGAGATCGAGGACGTGGCCTGGTTCGCCCGTGACGCCCTGCCCGAGCTCCAGGAAGAGGCCGCCGAGGCCATGATCGCCCTGGCCCGAGTGGACCGAAGCGGACTCGGCTCAGCGGCGGGTCCGGAAGGGCATGTGCCCCCACCCCCCGAGGACCGGTGACGATGGACCTCGAGGAGATCGACGACGGCACCACGGTCTGGCGTTTCGACGCCACCTTCCTCACCTCGAACTGGACGTGCATCTGGGGTCGGGGGTGCCTCGGCATCCTCGACCACCCGGCCGAGCACCTGGGGCAGGGGTGCTGCTCGATCGGCGCCGAGATGGGCGACGAGGACGAGGCCCGCCTCGTGAGCGCCATGGCGGCGATGATCCCGCCCGATCGGTTCGAGTTCCACACCGCCGCCGAGTCCGATGGGATCTTCGCCGACGAGACCCGCACGGCGACACGTGTCGTCGACGGGGCCTGCATCTTCTTGAACCGGCCCGGGTTCGACGGGGGTGAAGGGTGCGCGCTGCACCTGGCTGCGATCGATGCCGGTGAGTCGCCCCTCGAGTGGAAGCCATCGGTGTGTTGGCAGCTTCCCGTTCGGGTGGACTGGGAACCACTCGACGACGGCCGCGAGGCGGCCACGCTGCGCCGGTGGACGCGCGAGGACTGGGGCGACGACGGCGAGCCCATGGCCTGGGTGTGCACCGAGGGCACGCTCGCCTACCAGGGCGACGAGCCGGTGGTCGATTCGCTGGGCGACGTGCTGGAGGCCATCACCGGCGCCGAGGTCTATGTGGAGCTGCGGCGACGTCTCGGTCGGCCGTGACCGCCGGGGACAGGCGGTTCTGCTCGCCCGCTCCTCGCGACCGGTGGTCCGAGCCCGGTTCGAACGGGCGACCTTTGCCTTGTAAGGGCACTGCTCTGACCAACTGAGCTACCGGACCGTGTACGCCAGTCTCGCGCTCCGGGCCCGGGCGCCGGGTCAGGCGCCGCGCCACAGTTCCAGCGGGGTGAGGTCGCGGCGGCCGGTGAACGGGAAGGGCACCGGCGCGCCGCCGAGGCCCGCCGAGGTGTAAGCCGCCGCCACGACCTCGAGCACCGTGCGGCCGAACCCGGCGTCGCACCACGACGGTTCCCCCCTGGCGGCCGCGCCGAGTGCTTCGAGCTGGGCCACGTACCCGAGCTGTTCGAGCCGCGCGTCGCCGCCGGCTCTGGTCAGCGCCAGGGGGACGGGTTCACCGTTGTGCTCGAGGGCGACCTCGGGCATGAGCTCCAGGCGGACCACCCCCGAGTCGCTGGCCACCTCGAGGTCCCACTCCGTGGTCTGGTGGCGCCAGCTGCACTCGACCGTGGCCACCAGCGACGAGGCGAAACGCAGGGTGACCCGGGCCAGGTCGTCGACGGCGCGCTCGCCGTGCTCGAGGTCGGCCACCACGTCGACCAGGGTGTCGTCCCCGGCCGCCAGCAGGGCCAACGCCAACGGGTGCACGCCCAGGTCGAACAGGACCCCACCCCCCCATTCGGGCTCGAGGAACCCACCCCAGCCCGGGGCTGGTTGCAGGCTGCGCAGGGCCACATGGTGGAGAGGCCCGAGGGAGCGAACAAGGGCGAGGGCGGAGCCGACGGCGGGGGAGAAGGCCCAGTTCTCGGCGTACACGACCGCACGACCGGTTCGGGCGACCGCGGCCATGATGGCGTCGGCCTCGTCGAGGGTGGTGGCCAGGGGCTTCTCCACCAGCACTGCCGCTCCGGCCTCGAGGGCCCGGATCGTGTCGGCGCAGTGGCAGGACGGCGGAGTGGCCACGATCACCGCGTCGGCTCCGGCCGGGAGCTCGTCGTAACGCTTCGGGTGGGCCCCCACCTGCCCGGCCCGCTCGGCCGCCCGCTCCGCGGTGCGCGAGGCCACGGCCACGACCGGCATCGACACCATCGCCGCCGCCATCGCGTGCACGACGCTGATCGTCCCGGCGCCACAGAAGGCCAGGGTCTTCGGTTTCGGGTTCACGGCGACGACCCTACGACGACCGCGACGCCGGACGATCCGCTCGCCCGACAACGAGCGGGAAGGGCCGCCCGATACCCTTTCGACGGTGAAGAAGGTTCTGCTGTTCGTTGCCACCATCGTCGTCTCCGGCGCTCTGGTTGCTGGCTCCGTGGTCGTGGCGGGTCCACAGCTCGTGGCCATCGCCTCGGCCGGCTCGGGCGAACCGCAGCCCATCGACACCAAGGCGCTCGACGGGTTCGCCGTCCGTTCCCAGGTCCTGGCGTCAGACGGCAGCCCACTGGCCACGCTGCACGGGGTGGAGAACCGCTCCCCCATCGCTCTGAGCGAGGTCCCCCAACCCGTGGTGCAGTCGATCCTGGCGGTCGAGGACGCCGAGTTCTACGACCACAGGGGCATCAACGCCCGCGCCCTCGCCCGGGCCCTGGTCGAGAACGTCTCGGCGGGCGGGGTGGAGCAGGGCGGCTCGACCATCACCCAACAGCTCGTGAAGAACGCCCTGCTCACCAACGAGCGCAGCCTCGAGCGCAAAGCCAAGGAAGCGGTGCTGGCCCTGCGGCTCGAGGAGGAGATGAGCAAGGAACAGATCCTCGAGACCTATCTCAACACGGTGTACTTCGGCTCGGGCGCCTATGGGGTGCAGGCGGCGGCCGAGACCTACTGGGGCAAGAACGTGCAGGACCTCAGCTGGGCCGAGGGCGCGATGCTGGCGTCGCTGATCGCCAATCCGGTCTCGTACGACCCGACGCTGTACCCCGATCGGGCGCGTGAGCAGCGCCGGATCGCGGTCGAGCGGCTGGTGTCGCTCGACTTCATCACCCGGACCGACGCGGATTACATCGCCCTCTTTCCGGTGCCCACCGTGCGCTGTGGCGCCACTGCCGACGCCCGACCGGACACGTGCGGTGCCGTGAAGCTCCCCCCGGTCGACAGCTACTTCGTCGAGTACGTCAAGCTGGCGCTACTGCGCGACCCCGCCTTCGGTCTCGGCGCCACCGGCTCCGAGCGCTTCAACTCGGTGTTCGGCGGCGGGTTGCGCATCTTCACCACCCTCGACCCTGCTGCGCAGGCGGCGGCGAACACCGCCCAGGCCGAGAAAACGCCCCGCAACGACGTCGGGGTCGTCACCTCCTTCGTGGCCGTGGAACCGGCCACGGGCGCGGTGCGGGCCCTCGTCGGCAACGGCGACTTCAAGACCAACCAGTTCGACGTGGCCACCACCGAGCCCGGTCGTCAGACCGGCTCGGCGTTCAAGACGTTCGTGCTGCTCGAAGCGCTCGAACAGGGGGCCTTGCCCAACGACTCGGTGGCCGGGTCGATCTCGATGACTGATCCGGGCACCCTCGAGCCCTACTCGGTGAGCGGTACGAGCGGCACCTTGCAGTCGGTTCTGGCGGCGTCGTCGAATGGTGCCTTCGTCCGCCTGAACCAGGTGGTCGGGCCCGACAAGGTGGTGGAACTGGCCCGTGAGATGGGGATCAACCTCTCCGAGGGCTCCGAGAAGAAGCCGTCGCTCCCGCTCGGCGTGGCCGACACGACCCCGCTCCAGATGGCCACGGCCTACTCGGCCATCCCCAACGGTGGCGTCGAGAACCCGGCCTACTTCGTCGACCGGATCGAGGACCGCTTTGGCCGGGTTCTCTTCACCCACGAGCCCGAAGGCAGGCGGGTGGTCAGCGAGCAGACGGCGTGCGTGGCCACGAAGATCCTCGAAGGCAACGTGCAAGGCGGCACCGGCACCCGGGCCCGCCTGCCCGATCAACCGGCCGCCGGCAAGACCGGCACCACCGAGGATTCCACCGACGTGTGGTTCGTGGGCTTCACTCCCTACCTCACGACCGCAGTGTGGTTGGGTAACCCCGAGGTGGGGTCGAAGCCGGCGAGTGGTCGCACCCCCCTCGACCAGATCTCCGGTGCTGCATTCGGTGGCACCCTGGCCGCCCCCGTGTGGCAGCGCTTCAACGAGCTGTACCACGAGAGCCGACCGTCCAAGCCGTTCCCCGACTGTGCGCCACCGTCGCGCGGGGGCCGACCACTCTCGGGAGCCAACGATCCCTTCGGCACCCTCAACGGGGGTTACGACCCGAGCGGAGTCGGCGTGATCACCGGGCCCATGAAGGGCAACAGGTCGGGCTTCAGCCCGGAAGCCGGCTCGCGCGACCAGGCCACCGACCCGACCGACCCGGCGACCGTGACCCCGCTCACGGTGCCCCCCGCAATCGCTGCTCCGGCCCCGGCCCCGACCCCGACCCCGACCTCGCCCCCCACGCGTCCTCGCCCGCGTATCAACTGAGATGGGCGAAGCTGTCGCCATGACTGCCCTCGAGCGGCTGCTCGAACTCCAGGACCACGACACCGCGCTCGACCAGATCCGCCACCGTCGCCGCACCCTTCCCGAACGGGCCCGACTCGCGTCCATCGTCTCGGCGCGTGCCGCGCTGGTCCAGGGATCGGCGGCCGTGAGAGCCCAGCGGGCCGAACTGACGCGAACCCAGACCCGGCTCGAGGACGAGATCGCCAAGGTCGATGCGAAGGCCGCCGCCGTCGACCGTCAGCTCTACGACGGGAGCATCACCTCGCCCAAGGAGGCGCAGGCCTTCCAGGCCGACGTCGAGTCGCTCCGCCGCCGCCAGGCCACCCTCGAGGACGAGGTGCTGGAGCTCATGGAGGCCGGTGAGCCCGGCGACGCCCGTCTGGCCGAGGTGGCCGAGACCGAAGCCACGATGCGGGCCGAGGAGACCGGGATCGCCGTCGCGCTCGGGGCCGCCGAGGCCGATCTGGATCAGCGGGCCACCGAGCTCGAAGCCGAACGGGTGGTGCTGGTCGACGGGCTTGACCCGGCCCTGCTCGCCATCTACGAGGGCCTGCGGCCCCAGTACGGCGGGGTGGCCATCGCCCGCCTCCAGGGCGTCACCTGTCAGGGCTGCCACCTCAGCCTGGCCGCCCTCGAGGTCGATCGTCTGCGCCACGAACCCCCGGATGCGATCGCTCACTGCCCGGAGTGCGGTCGGATCCTGGTGCGATGATCCTCTGGTTCGCCGGGGTCAGCTTCGTCTTCGTGTGGTGGGTGTTCCGCAGTCCCGCCCTCGACTACCGCATGGTGATGCTCGGGTCGATCCTCCCTGTCGGTGAAGTCGTGTTCGGTGGGCCCCGCGTGTTGCACACCCTCGTGGGCGCGGTCGCTCTCCTCGCGGTCGTCATGTTGGCCACCCAGAAGCGGCGCCTCGTGCGCCGGCGGTGGATCGGTCTACCCATCGGCCTGCTCATGCACCTGGTCCTCGACGGCATCTGGACGCGGGCGACGGTCTTTTGGTGGCCGGTGTTCGGATGGTCGTTCGGCGACGGTGGCGTGCCCGAAGTCGGCCGTCCTCTCGGGGTCATCCTCCTCCTCGAGGTGGTGGGCGCCGGGTGCCTGGTCTGGGCCTGGCGGGCCTTCGATCTCGACCAACCGGGCCCCCGCCGGCGCTTCCTGCGCACCGGCCGGCTCGACCGGATCGTGGAGCAACCCCCGGCGTGTTGAGCCCCGGCCGGGCCGCAAGTCGGCATCGATGATCGTCGTCGTTCGCCACGGGCGTACGGCCCACAACGCGTCGGGCCGGTTGCTCGGGCGCCTCGACCCACCCCTCGACGACATCGGGGTCGCCCAGGCGACGGCCCTGGCTGCGGCCGTCGGCTCTGTTGATCGGGTCATCACCAGCCCGTTGCTGCGGACCCGTCAGACCGCCGACGCGTTCGGATCGACCGTCGAGGTCGACGATCGCTGGATCGAGCTCGACTACGGCCAGCTCGACGGTCTCCCGCTGGCCGAGGTGCCTCCGGAGACGTGGGCGCAGTGGCGGGCCGACCCGGACTTCGCGCCGCCGGGCGGCGAGAGCCTGCGCGCCCTCGGGCTGCGGGTGGGCGGCGCCCTCGACGCGCTGGTCGCCGAGCTGCGCCCCGATGACGGCACCACCGTGGTCGTCACCCACGTGTCGCCGGTGAAGGCCTCGGTGGCCTGGGCGCTCGGAGCCGGCGACCAGACCTCGTGGCGCCTCTGGGTGGCACCGGCCTCGATCACGCGCATCGCCCTCACCGAGCGCGGTGGGGTGCTCCACACGTTCAACGAGATCGCCCACCTCGACCTCGGCTGACTCCGGTGGCGCTTCGCTGACCGTTCCATCAGTGGGACTGGCCCTCTCGTACGTGTTGCGGGCAGGATGGATCAGCGAGGAAAGGCGACCATGAGCACCACCGACAAGGCACCCGTCACCGACTGGGCCACCGATTTCGATCACACCCACCCCGACTACGCCGCCAGTGCGCCCGAGGTCTGGGACGATCTCCGCGAGCGATGCCCGGTTGCCCACTCCGACCGCTTCGGCGGGGTGTGGCTGCCCACCCGGCACGAGGACGTGGTGGCCATCGCCCACGACACCGAGCACTTCAGTTCCGAGGGCGTCATCGTCAACGACTACAAGCCGGTGGGCCTGGCCCCGGTGGGCTACGCCGCCCCCATCACGTCCGACCCGCCCTTCCACGCCGATGCCCGCCGGCTGCTGCTCCCGGCCTTTGCGCCGAAGGCCATCGCCCGGTGGGAGGAAGCCACCCGCCAGACCTGCCGGGAGCTGCTCGACGAGGTTCTGGTCGGCCACGACGCCGTGGTGGACGCCGCTCGCGACTACGCCCAGCACATCCCGGTGCGGGTGATCGCCGAGATGCTCGGGGTTCCCCGCGAGGACGGTGACCGTTTCCGGGTGTGGATCCACCGGATCCTCGAGAACCCCGGGGAGGGTTTCGAGACCATCGAGTACGAGGACACGCTCGACTACTACCTGACCAACGTGATCGCCGACCGCCGCGTTCATCCTCAGGACGATCTCGTCAGCTACCTGCTCGACGCCGAGATGGACGGCGAGCCGCTGACCGAGGACCACGTGCGCGGCACCATCGGTCTTCTGTTGATCGCCGGGATCGACACCACCTGGTCGGCCATCGGGGCCAGCCTCTGGCACCTGGCCACCAACCCGGCCGATCGGGCGCGTCTGCGGGCCGAACCCGAGCTGCTGCCCATCGCGGTCGAGGAGTTCCTGCGGTTCTACTCGCCGGTCACCATGGCCCGCATCGCCGCCACCGACGTCGAGGTGGGCGGCGCCCACATCGCCGAGCGCGACTGGGTGCTGTTGTCGTTCCCTTCGGCCAACCGTGACCCCGAAGCCTTCGAGGACGCCGACCGCTTCATCATCGACCGCGAGCGCAACCGCCACGTGGCCTTCGGGGTCGGCATCCACCGTTGTGCCGGGTCGAACCTGGCTCGGCTCGAGCTCACCGTCGCCATCGACGAATGGCTGAAGCGGGTCCCGGACTTCGAGCTGGCCGACCCGGCCGCCGTGGTGTGGTCCACCGGTCAGGTGCGCGGTCCCCGCGAGCTGCCGGTGCGGGTGTCGGCCCGCGGGGGCGAAGCCTGATGCGCATCGTCTACGACCGGTCCAGGTGCCAGGGGCACGGCCGCTGCTACGTCCTGGCTCCCGACCTGTTCGATTCCGACGACGAGGGGTACGCGGTGCTCCTGGTCACCGGAGCGGTTCCCACCGACCAGCAGGCTGCTGCCCGTCTGGCCGCCGACAACTGCCCCGAGTTCGCCATCACCATCGAGGAATGACCCGAGCCGGGGGTGACGGTGCGCTCGGCTCCGAACGTGGTGTGCTGTCACCATGAACTCAAGGCTTGAACCCGAGACGATCCCGAGGCAGCAACCGCTCCTCGCCCGCCCGCGCCGGATCCGTGGGCGCTCGCCCCGGCATCGTTCGGCCGTTCTCGGGGCGGCGATGGTCGGTGTCGCGCTGGCCGCCAGCGGATGTGGTGGTGTCGTTCAGCAGGCGGTGAGCGATGTCGCCACCGCACCGGTGTGCGCGGCGATCACCAGTGTGCAGGAGGACATCACCGGGATCGACCTCGAGACGCTGGCGCCCGGACAGCTCGACCAGGTGCAGGCGGCGGCCAACCTGGCCACGACTGCCGTCTCGTCGCTCGGAGATCGGGTGCCCGCCGGCACGAGCACCGGACTCGAAGACGCCCAGACGCAGCTCGACACCGCCGTCGCGGGGGCCCAGGGTGGGGCCGAGGAACGACGCGCCGCGATCGAGTCGGCTCTCGACGGCTACGCCGCCCGCCTCGACCCGGTCAAGGAACAGCTGGGCTGCTGAGGCCGAGGGGAAGACCACGAGCAGTGATCGGATCGGTGAGGTCGGGCCTGGCCGCCAGAGCCAGCCCTCGTCGCTGGCCGAGGCCCCCGTTGTCGTTATGGGAGAACACGTCTCGGTGCCCGACGACGCGATGCAACGATTCGGTCCCAGGCCTGCGGTGCGCCGTGCCACGTTGGCGTGCGTCGACGTGCAGGCCGACGCCGTCGCCGCCGCGGCCGAAGCGGCCCGGGCCGCCGGGGTGCCTGCCCGTTCGTGGGTGTGCGACATCAGCGACGAAGGGGCGGTGGTGGCGATGGTGGCCGAGGTGGTGCAGGAGTTCGGACGACTCGACGTGTTGTGCAACATCGCCGGGATTCTGCGCATGGTGACGCACAGCCACGAGGTCACCATCGAGCAGTGGAACCGTCTCCTGGCGGTGAACCTCACCGGCACCTTCCTGGTCACCCGTGAGTGCATTCCGCATCTGCTCGAGACCAAGGGCAACATCGTGATGGCTGCCTCGACCTCGAGCCTGTCGGGGCACCCGTGGATGCTGGCCTACGCCGCCAGCAAGGGCGGGGTGGTGTCGATGACCTACACGCTGGCCGTCGAGTACGCCAAGCGGGGGCTGCGGGTGAACGCGGTGGCCCCTGGTGGCGTCGAGACACCGATCCGCGAGATCGAGTTCCCGCCCGAGGGTCTCGACTTCGAGTTGTTCGCCCGCATCTCCCCGATCGAGCAGGTACGTGGCCCCGAGACCGTGGCTGGCGCCATTGCCTTCCTCGCGTCCGACGACGCCGCCCACGTCAACGGCACCTGCCTCCGCGTCGACGGCGGCACCCTGGCGTAGGGCCCTGGCCCCGGCGCAGTGCCGTGATGATGGCGGGACCCCGGCCTGGCTGGTGAACGGTCCCGGCCAACTTCGCTCCCCGCTCCGAAGCGCCCGTAGAGTCACGAGGTGACGAACCTGGCCACTGGGAGCGATGAGCCGCGCCGTTCGAGACGCGTCCTCGTGACCGGAGCGTCGGGTTACGTTGGTGGCCGGCTCGTTCCTGAGCTCCTCGAGGATGGGCACACGGTGCGGTGCGTCGTACGCGATCCGCGCAAGCTCGATGAAGCCCCTTGGCGCACTCACGTCGAGGTGGTTCGGGCGGATATCGGCGGCGACCTCGGTGAGGCGATGAAGGACGTTGACGTTGCGGTGTACCTGGTGCACAGCATCGGAGAGGGCCCGGACTGGGTTGCCCGCGAGCGCGCCCTGGCGGAGAACTTCCGTGGCGCGGCTGAAGTTGCAGGAGTGCAGCGGATCGTCTACCTCGGTGGTCTCGGCGAGGACGGAAGCCAACTCAGTGCTCACCTGCGGAGCCGCCATGAGGCCGGCCGGGTACTGGCCGCCGGGCCCGTCGAGACCGTGGAGTTGCGAGCCGCGGTGGTGATCGGCTCGGGGTCGGCGAGCTTCGAGATGTTGCGGTACCTGACCGAAGTCCTGCCGGTCATGGTCACCCCGAAGTGGGTGTCGACGCAGTGCCAACCGATCTCGATCCGTGACGTCCTCTTCTATCTCGTCCGAGCGGTCGCAGAGCCGGCGCCGCTCGCGGGCATTCTCGAGATCGGTGGCCCCGAGGTGGTGTCGTACGCCGAGCTGATGGCGCTCTATGCGCAGCAGGCTGGGCTCACCAAGCGCAGGTTGATCCCGGTGCCGGTGTTGACTCCGCGCTTGTCGTCGCTGTGGGTCGGGCTTGTCACGCCGGTACCCGCTCAGCTCGCCCGTCCGCTGGTCGACTCGCTGGTCAACACGGTGGTCGTCACTGATCGGCGGGCCGAGGTGCTCTTCCCCTTCGAGCAGGTCCCGCTCGCGGAAGCGATCCACAGGGCGATCGGCAGAACCGCGGTGGGCGACGTTCCGACGAAGTTCGACGACGCGTCCTCGCCGGTGTGGCAATCCTGGGCAACCGACCCGGACTGGACCGGTGGCACCGAGCTCACCGATGTCCGTGTCGTCGTCGTGGACGCCGATGTGCACCGTACCTGGCAAGCGGTGTGCCGGGTGGGCGGCGAACGCGGGTGGTACAGGGGTGAGCTCCTGTGGAAAGCACGCGGTCTCCTCGACCAGATCGCGGGTGGACCCGGGTTGCGACGAGGCCGCCGCCACCCCGAAATGTTGTCAGTCGGCGCCCCCGTTGATTTCTGGCGCGTCGAGAACCTCGACGTCGACCGCTTGCTGGTGCTGCACGCCGAGATGCGCCTTCCGGGCGAGGCATGGCTCGAGTGGTCGATGGAACCCGTCGGTGCCGGAACGCGCCTCGTGCAAACAGCCCGCTTTCGTCCCCGTGGCCTGCTCGGGCGCGGGTACTGGTACACCGTGGCACCCTTCCACCGGTTGGTCTTCCCCGGACTCCTCGATGGCATCGCGCGCGACGCGATCGGTGACCACCCTGCATGAGCAGTGCCTGGCGATCACTGCGTGCTAAATGCTGCTGACGGACGAGAGGATGACGGCCGCGATCACCAAGAGCACACCGATAACGACCACGCCGACGGTCACCCAACTGCAGACGACGCCGGCCTTGACCATGCCCTGGCCCGGCAACCGACCACCCGAGTTCTGGATCTCGCGCTTCGCCCCGGGAGCCAAGGCCAAGGCCGTCTCGGCCTTCGGTCCCAGCTTCTCGGCGACTGGGCATATCCTCTCCTATTGCTATCCGTACTCGCGATCGTGGTCCAGGACCATCCGGATCGCCCGCTGACGAAGCTCGTCGGGGTACTTCCCATTTCGAGGCATCTCTCCATCCTTCTCAAAGGCTGGAGCCTCCACCAGACCCGGGGCGCTTCATGCAGCGAGGTCAATAAGGTTCGCTTCTGTTGGCAGGGGGGTCATCGGCAAAAGGCCTGCGATGTTCAACCCTCCACAAACCCTCTATGTCCTGGCTCCTCGGGCTTCCTTGCTCTCTAGCCTTCGCCGAAGAAAGGATCAGGCAAAGCAGGATTCCTCAGTTTCGCCGCAGCACCGGCTCCAGTGACAGGGAGGCCAGTCGGGTCGAGGAGGCCAATTTGCACCAGCACGTTCGCTTGGTCCCAGATGATGTGCTCGTAGGAGACCTTGTCGCCCTCTATCCCGACGATCACGACAAAGACCACTTCGACGTGTTTGCCGGTGGGATCGACGCCTGGGAGCATCCAATCAATCTTGGTGGTGTGCGTAAAGGAGATGATGAGTTCATCGACAAGCCGCTCGTTGCTGTAGGTCCGCGAGATCGTCTCGAACTTCACGTCGGGCGGGAAGAACTGGCCGATCAACCGTTTCGCGTAGAATGTTCGTACGCTCTCCGAGCCTTGGCCTCCCACCATCGTCGGCACGCTCAGGAGATGCGGATTGGGTGCCATCGTCGCCAATGTCTTGTCGAGGTCGCCCGATAGTTCGGCGTCCATATGGGCTTGGAAGACGGCATCGAGGTTCTGCTGCAGGATGGTGTCAGTCACGGCTTGTGTTCCTCGTTGGGTAGTGTCACTGAAGGGAAGGCTGCGTGCCGTTCGGGCTGGGAGATTTAGTATGGCCCTTCGTTCAGCACATCCGCTGGTTCGCAGAGCGCTTTCTGGGGGAGGCGTCGGTTCAAGGTCTCGGTCGACCGGACCGAGACGATCATCTCGATCCTTCGAGACGTGGCCACTCCCCAGGAGCGAGAGACGTGCAACAGGGAGTGCCTCGACCAGACCTCCCGTGGTCGCCAGCGGCAGTCCGGAGCCTGTCAAGGAGTTTGAGACACGAGCGGGTTACTTGCTCTGTATGAGTGCTTCTCGGGATGGTTCGTTGATCCAGGCGACGGTGGGTAGCCGGGGCGGTGTGGGTCGGCGGTGCCGGAATCGGTCGGGGTTAGCGGTGTAGGCGGCGTCGAGGGTGCGGGCCCGTCTGGCGCGGATCTCAGTGGCGGTGC
>Ga0209491_10003049_pt1 | contig 28454 bp, 21 predicted proteins | sample BON02_FD_187213 | JGI IMG/M metagenome (GOLD analysis project Ga0209491, IMG submission 187213) | Freshwater microbial communities from Lake Bonney liftoff mats and glacier meltwater in Antarctica - BON-02 (SPAdes) (version 2) | ecosystem: Environmental > Aquatic > Freshwater > Ice > Glacier...
CAATCGAGTCAACCCCGAATACTAAGAGTTGCGCGGGGATCGGTCGGTGCAGTTGCACGCGCACTTTCGTGATCACGGCCAGGGTTCCTTCCGAGCCGCACAGCAACTGCGTCAAGTCGTAACCCGTGTTGTCTTTCGCCAGGCCGCGCAGGGTTGAGACAATTTCACCACTGGGCAACACGGCTTCAACGCCAACAACCTGCTTGCGCATCATGCCGTTGGCGATCACGTGGATACCGCCAGCATTTGTTGCCGCCATGCCGCCGATTGTGGCCGAGTCCCGCGCAGCCAGATCCACCCCGAATTCCAATTCCCGTTCGGCCGCGAACTCCTGCAATTTCGACAATGTCACTCCTGCACCCACCGTGACCTGGCCGCTGTTGGGATCGAAGTCCTCAATGGTGCATAGATAATTCGTAGAGAGCAATATGTCATCAAAGTGATATCGCATTGATGACATATCTGATTTATCCGCCGGCACAGACCCACCGACCAAACCAGTATTGCCACCCTGGATGCTGACCGCGACTTCATGCTCGGAACACAGCCGCATGAGCGCGGATATTTCCGCGGTCGACGAAGGTCGAACAACCGCCAGCGCATCCCCGCGGTAATTCCCAGTCCAATCAACCAAGTACCCAGCCATCGTTTCCTTAGATGCCAAAACCTGCTGAGGAGTAAGCACACTCAAGAGGTTGTCCACAAATGCGTCTTGTCCAACCATTCTCACCTCGGCATCGTATAGCCTCAAGAAATTGTAAGCGCAATTTTGAGTGGCTCCCATAATCTGGCCCTAGACCCGTCCTCATAGTGATATTCAAATCCGCCTGCGAGGGGCCTCCGCATTCATGCACATATATGTCCATAATGATCTGTGGGGAAAAAAATAATCTTGTTAGAAGCGCTCGGCGTGACCTTAATATTGTCCTTCACCATGCTTCATTCTTATGTACAAGAAGACGTCTGGTTCTGGGATGAAGCCTTTTATTTAGCGCGAGGAATCGACCCAACAACATTCGGCTTCCCCACTTGGGCGGATAGCCCTGGCCACTCGGCTCTCTACGCGCTGATTCAAAGAATTGTCGATGATCCAATTTCGGCCTACTTGATAGGACGCGGCATCCAAGCTACTGCGTTTGTTGCTTGTGTTTGGATCGCCAGCAGGTTACTACTAAAGCCCGTCTACGCACTTACAGCTGCCGCAATCGTTTCAATTGTCCCAATTACATACGGTTGGCCGGGGGTCTCGAATATTGCTTCAGGACTCATTCTTATTGTCGTTGTACTGCTTTTTAAGAAAACCAATCAATACACATTCGGGCTATCTGCGATGTTGCTGTGGATTGCATCTTCGAGCCGTCCCGAACTCACATATGTAGCATTGATAACTTCGCTGATATCCATTACGTGGCTTTACTGGGCTTGGCAAAAGAAAAAGATCTCGATTCACCCATCTGCTGCGGCGCTAACTTTTGTGGGCGCACTAATTTTGCCCCTACTTCTTAGTTTGCGGTATGGCAATATTTTTCGTCGATTTGAACGTGAATGGACTGCCTTTTCTCAACACTACGGAATTCGGAATTCGACGAGTGGGCTAGATACGTGGATTTCTGGATCCGACGCTGTCTACAAAGACTTTCCTAAATCGAACTCAATTATCCAAGCTGCCATTGAAAATCCGTCGTCCATGATGGCGCATCTCTTGAAAAACCTTTTGCTTGCTCCCCTCAGCTTCATTGGCAACAGCCTTGGATTCAATGCCGAGCAATTGACAGAAATAACAATTCCAAAAATTGGCCTGCTCGGCTTCTTCATTTTGGCGCTCACCCTATGTTTGATAAATTTGCCGTCTTGCATATCTGTCCTCAAGAATTCGGTTCGTCAAGTTATCCAACAGAGCCGAAGAGTGGGCGCACTTCTGGCGATCTTGGTCTTCTTGTCTTCTAGCATTTCGATCTTGGTAATTTATCCGAGGGCTCATTACCAATTGGTCTCAGTTGGGCTGATGACCATCGCTGTCCTTTTCCTTTTACAACGGCTCTCATTGCATAGTTGGGTTTCCCAGAGCCCACTCGCTTGGGCTGCAATTGCGTTCACTCTTGTGTCATTCCAAACTCTCATTAACCTTCCTGGGCGGGTGGATAACGCACCTAGAATCGAAGCCTCCCTGCGAGAAATCAATCAGGAATTGAAGTCAGTGAGAATCCTGGCCAGGGATGAGCCGATCACTGTCTTCCTCAACGAATCGAGCAAAGTCGAAGTGCCCCCAGGGGCCACTAATTTCGACGAGGCCATTCGCACCTCCGGTGCCAACGTCATTTATCGCTCAACAATTCTCGACGAATCCGACTGGGGACTTTTGTACGGATATTCCGCATTCTTTGAGAATCCCGAAGATTTTGGGTTCTCTCCTGTCATTCCCGGCTCCCCCTTTCTCGTTAACAAAGATTGACTTGGAATGTGCGTTGTAGTCACGAGGTCTTCGAGTCCCCATCTACCGAATTCTTGACCAAATGATCATTTATTGGGTTGGGTGTCATGAAATCCGAATCGGGCGGATCCCAGCAGTTATCTGATTTTCACGAAGTCGGTTCAGGGGTTTCCTTGAAGGTCAAAGACCTGAGATTCGATTCCGGCTAACGTGTGCACCTACGTCGTGTCTGCTGAAGTCCAGAGCCTGGTCGATAGCGTTCCGTGGCAATCCAGCATTTTCGTATTGAAGGTTCCAGTCACCTCTTTTCAGTCCTCGAATGTTGGCATTTTCAATTCTCGAAAGCAGCTTGCGGCTCTTACCGTTCTTTTTATTCACTGGCGCAGCAAGGATGAAGGAGAACTCACCCCTGTAACCGTTACAAATCGGATCGACGAGCACCGGCGAATTCCGACTCGCCGGCGCCGGTCAATTTTGTATGTCTTGCTACCAGTTGAGCCCACGAGTACCCTCTTAGTAACGCAAGGTAACTTCCCCCAGCATCCTTGGTTATTGGAGTATTAAATGTTGACCTTAGGTCGAACAATTCGCACCCTTATCGGAGTGTGCACACTCATCGCCTTGAGCACTTCCGGCGTCAACGCCGCGGACCAAAACGAAGACCTCACTATCCCGGCAACTGGAACATTCACGCTCACGACCTCTCCCGGGATTGTGCCAGCATGGGAGACCGCTGATCTAAAATTCTCCGCAATTTCTCCCGCTTCGCTCACTGAACTCAGCATGAGCGCCACCGAAAGACTCGAAATGCCGGTAGTCGCCAAGACTGGTTCTGCCAATGCGCTCGCGGGAGGGTTTCGTTTCACCAACACGAAAACCCGCGAAGTCGTTAACTGTTTTATCCCCACTATCGATACCAGGGCTCGCGTATTGGATTGCGTCACAAACGGGGCAGGTGCTGTGTGGCAAACCACAAAATTCTTTTTTGCCATCAGCAAGATCGAATCCTGGACGGCGTTCAATTCAAACGACGAGCGCACCAGCCTTCTCACCGGGATTGAGTTCAAAATACCCGATGCGCAAACAGCGCGCTTTTTTAATGACGAACTCTCCACCACCGTTTTCACTACGAGCGTGACGATCGCAACGGGAACCCTGGAAGTAACCCGCAGGATCAATAATTAGCATGAACGTCACCAATCAAGAAGTGCTGCTGGTCATTCCAACATTTCAACCAACGCGTTCGATTATCAGCATCATCGAAAAACTAAAACTCACCACGGTGATTTCTGATGATTCCAGTCCAGTTACCACAGATCCAATCCTGCGTGAGGTCGCCAGACTCCCGAAGACGACCGTGATTCGAAATTTTAGAAATAAGGGGATTGCCCGCGGTCTGAATCAAGGTCTCGACTTGGCTGCATCCCGTGGATTCGAATGGCTCTTAACCCTCGATCAAGACTCTGATCTTGATAGTGATTACGCGCGAGCGATTCTTTCGGCAGCACAGAGCCATGAAGCGCTCTGGACGCAACGACCCACCGTTGGCGTAATGGCGCCGCATCAGGTTCATGACGCAAGTGGTGTCATGAACTATCCCACCAAGACGGTTGACGGCATCACGGTGACCGAGGAAGTAATTCAAAGTGGTTCGCTGTGGCGAGTAAGTGCACTCACCCAAATCGGTGGCTTTGATGAAGAACTCGGAATTGACGCGGTTGATGCGGCCGCATGCCTTCACCTGCGCGAAGCCGGATACCTCGTCGCCCTCACCGACACTGTTCAACTACACCACAACCTCGGGGACTCGCGGCAAGTCAGTATTTTAGGCAAAACAGTCATGGTCACCAATCATTCACCAGCACGGCGGGCCACAATGGTGCGCAATCGCTTACGCCTAGCCCCGGCCGAGTTCAAACAATCCCCCGTCCATGCGGTTCGAACCCTGCGACGGGTCACCGTCAACTCGGTTCTCGGTGGGCTTACCGGGGAGGACCGATGGGCGAAGACCAAAGGAACCTTGTCCGGGCTTCGGTGGAAGAAACCCTACGAATAACGGTTTTCCACACCTTTCAAATCTCTGTTTAGCGGCCCACGCAAGTGGGTATCACTGCACTATGAACATAACAAAGAAAACCATCATTTCAGTAGTAACAGCAGCCCTGTGCCTGACCACCGCCGGCACTTCTGCCTTTGCGGCTGAAAGCCCGACAATTTCTCCGACCTCAAGCACCTTCAAAATTATTGCCCAAGATCTCACATCTCTCATGTCTGCAAGCCCCACAGCCGTCGGCAGCATTACGGTCCTTACGGCACCCAACGCCAAGGTGCTGGCAACGGCAAAAAACTTCCAGGAGGTACACAACGCAAATAAATTTGGCAGCACGACATTTAACAAACTCACACCTGGTGTCACCTACACGTTCACCTCGATGGGTGAAAGCGCCAAAGTCCAAGCGGTAAAAGGTCCGACCGCGGCCAGCAAGCTCACGGTGTCCGAGACCATAAAAGCAGGTGTGGTCACCTTGCAGTGGAATCACAAAGATACCCGCACCCAAGGCGAAGTGAAGTACGCAATCACTGCGATCCCGATCGACCAGAAATTGCGGGCCGAGCACACCCTCACCCACGAGAGCCTTGCCAAGGAGTACACCCTCACTGATTTAGATACTGACCTGCTCTACGTTTTCACTGTCACACCTTTTAATGCAATCGGTGCAGGTAAAGCAACAACGGCAACAATGTCTGCGAGCCTGCGCAGCCTCACCGGGCTCGACCAAGAAATTCCGACACCAACTCCAGAAAAACCGCCAACCCCCGCGAACAATTCTCAGCCCGCGCCAGCGCCAGCTCCTGCACCAATGCCAGCCACCAAAACGATCTATGTGTGCCCCAGTGGTTTCAGTGAAGTAGGTGCCCTGTGTGAAAAAAGTCAGGCGTACACCTTCCACGACGAGACCGAGACCCGCGGTTACAGCTATCACAGTGAAATGGAGAACTACGGCCCGTGGAAAGATTTCGGTACCGACTGGTCGGGAACAACCTGCCCCAACGGTGGCACCTTGACTCCGGGACTGGGTTGCATGGGTTATGACTCACGTCCCGTCTCAGTGAAGGATGCGACACCCTCCGGATTTAGTGACACCGGTAGTGGTTGGAGCAAGACCATCTCGGTCAAAGATTCCATCCCCACCGGATTTAGTGACAATGGCAGCGCCTGGGTGCAAACAGCGGCTAAAGATGCCAAAGAAGTTCCCGCATAAGCACAGTGAAAAAATCAGTAACACACCAATAAATGTGAGGCCATCGATCATGGTGGCCTCACATTTGGGTTCAACCTCCAATAGATTCATACCGTGACCACCCGAAGAATGCGCCTCACCGACGGCGGACTGGTCTTAACTCTGAGTTTGCTGATCGCCTTTGTCGCCCAGCGATGGGCCGGGCTGGACACCCCCGATTCCAGTTTCTACGCGAGCTTGTCCCTGTTCGGGGATCAGATCACCGACCGAGTACCTGTTACTTCCTACTTTTGGACCCGACTGGGTTTCATTGGCCCGGTGCAGGTTCTCACGACCGTCTTCGGAACCTGGCTTGGATTTGCGGCCTGGCGCTATCTGCTGATTCTGGTCATTGTCGCCAGTTCCTACCACCTTCTTAAACGGTTCACCAATCGAGCGAGCGCCATCTGGCTCACCGCACTGATTGTTTCTAGCACGGTGCCATTGAGTTATTTGGGCAACTCTTATCTCACCGGAGCGGTCCTCGCCGGCAGCGCGGCGCTGATCAACCTAGCGGTGAACCCCAGTCGAGGCGCCGCAATTCTCAGCGGAATAACCCTGGGCTGGCTGCTAATGGTGAACCCCACGGGCGTTTTGCTCGCCGGGACAATTTGGTTGTCCATCACCATTCACCAAAAGAGCAAATCTCCGCGGGTTCTCCTTTTCACCCTCGTTGCGGCCGCGGCGACAACACTGCTGACATTCGCAGCGTTTTTGATCTGGGGTCGCACAATTTTCCCGAAAATGGATTGGTTCGCTTCGTACCTAGACGCCCAAGCAATCAACCTGTCGAACTTTTCTAGTGGCGAGAATATCTTTCTCACTGATATTTCTCTGGTGATCATCTTCCTCATTACCGTGATCACCTTTGCTTTATGGCTGTTCAAACGTGAATCGAACGCCGCTCAGCTCGGGTTTCTCATTGCGACCACGAGTGCGGCTTTCATGCTGTTCTTCAATCCACTCATGGGCGGTATTGCTTTAGAAGCCCCGCTTTATCAAGCAATGCTCTGGCCACCTGCGTTGATTGCACTGGCCTTGAGCACCAGCGCCTACGTCAGCATTGGCAGAAACACCACACAACTTGTTGCAGCAACAATTTCGGTGATCGCTGTTGTCGCCGCCGGCTTCATTGCACCGAACCTGAGTTTGGCAGTCGGTTGGGCGTTGGGAATCGTCACCGCAATCGCACTCGTCGCAACCTTCGCATTGGCGAAAAACACCACAACCCTGACCACCATCACGATGCTGGCAACACTGACTCTGTTCCTAGCCAGCGCCCAACTGATTCAAAACTCACGCGGTGACCTGGGTCTTTACTACCTCAGCCCCTACCACTGGGCGTACGCCAGTAATCCCATTTCGGAGAAGATTCACACTGCTGTCAACTCCCAGGAGTGGCTGCTCGCAAATACCAACTCAACCGATCAAATAATGCTGTGGGTTGATGGCCCATGGGTCCAGGGTGATCGGGAGTTATATGTTGCTGCAGGAATGCAACTGTGGGGGGAGAATCGAATTACTTTGGAACCGACACTGACCCAGCCAGATATCCAGCGGCTCAACGCATTCGCGCCAACCACCTTGGCCTTGTATGGCAAGAGCATGGACGCGGTAATCAACTTCTGGGAGAGCATTCCGCAAGTAAATAATCCCACCACCCCGATCTGTTACGACTACTCCTGGCCCACGGACAACTCTTCCGATTTCCCCACTACCGGAGGTCACACCTGTCTGACAACTTTGGTTTGGAGCGAGGGGACAACTTCGTGATCACGAGACGAACCCTGATTGAAGTTGTGTCAACGGCGGTCCTGGCCACGGTAATCAGCCTGCTTGCTTTCATGCCGGCGCTCCGAGAATTGGGTGGCGCGTGGGGCAGCGGCGACATGCTCAGCACCTATGTGAACACCGAGAACTGGGGCTTATTCGGTTTCACCACCGGCAATCATTTCGGGTACCCCCTCGGCATGAACTTGAACCTGTTTCCCAGTATTGACATCACGCAAAACAGTTTCGCCGCTTTAGTTGGCTGGATTACCGGCAACCCGTTTATGGGAATCAACCTGCTGCTATTCCTGAGTTTCCCACTCGTTGCTGTCCTTGCTTACTGCTCGATTCGACTCACCGGCCTTCGTGGCCCCCTGGCGGTTGCCCTCGCCGTCGCATTCACCATGATCCCTTTTCATTTTGCTCGTGGACTTGGTCACACATCCCTGGCAACAATGTATGGAGCGGTCACCGCGGTGATTCTCGCTCAATTAATTGGCAGCGGTCGCATCAAAGAGATGCTCCTCCCACACAAAGACACTCAAACGAAAACCAAGGTCACCGCTTACCTGATCATCGCTGCACTGGTAATCACGACCGCTTGGTCGGGCGTGTATTACGCAGCCTTCGGTCTGCTGCTGATGGGCGCCGCGTGGCTCTGGCAGTTCGCAACCAACCGCACGAACACCTTGGTGAACGCAGTCCCCATTGTCGCCGTCGGAGTAGTCGCAATCGCCGGTTTCATTCCTAGCTTGCTCGCACTTTCGTCAAATCCGCCGTTCGCATCATTGGGTGAGCGGCTGCCCTATGAGTCGGTTATTTTCGCCGGTGTTTTGGCAATCGCGATTTTGGCGGCGCCCATTTCACGCCTTGGCGGACCGTTTGCCACCTACAACACTGAAGTCACCCAAGCATTTGGAGCAGCTCCCCAATACGAGAACACAACAATTTCAAGTTACGGCACCTGGATCACCCTCGCTGCACTCGTTTTCATTGCGTTCTCCCTCCTCACCAGATTCCGGGCACGGCTGGGCCTGCTAAGCATGCTGCTGGTCACCACCATCCTGTTTTTCGTTCCATGGGGATTGAATTATTTATTCGCAGCTCTAGTCACCCCGCAAATTCGCGCGTGGAACCGGCTAGTACCGGTTCTTCTGCTACTCATTATTTTGATGGCCGCCACGATCCTGGCGAACATGAAAAAAAGAAATGTAAAGATCACCAGCGCTTATCCCGCGCTCGCCATTGCATTAGTAATTCTTGCCGTGACAGCTGTGGAGTCGGCCTGGCCATTTGTGACTCCCTACCGCCAGGGCGCCCAAGACGGCGCCCACATCACCCAGGTTGCCCGCGATTACACAAAATCAATAGACAAACAAATCCCGCAGAACTGTGGGATCTTGCAATTACCGCACCAGGTGTACCCCGAAAACGGACCGTTGCTTGATCTCAATGACTACGAGCATTTCTGGACTTCGATTATTGACTCGAATAAGAGTTGGAGTTACGGAGCCGTCAAAAAAACCGACGCCGGTGCATGGCTCAGCGCACTCCCTGAAGTACCCGGCAACGAGGAAGTCGATCTACTCGCCCAAGCCGGTTTTTGCGGCATCCACCTAGATACCCGAGCATTCGTCGCACCCGCCGTGGAACGAATAGTTGCCGATCTCACCAGCCGGTACGGAACACCCACACCCACCGCCGCAACCGATCCAGACTTACCAGCAGACTGGCTCTTTTTCACAACGGACCCACAAGCCCAGACTCAAGACCCAGCGGACTGGTCCCCTGAACTGCTCAACTACTTCTTTGCCCCAGCAATCACCACCGAGCAGGTGGACCTGTCCAACATGACCGTTGGCCCACGTGGCTCAAAGGGTGAATTGATTTGGTGGTGGACAATCACCCCGCAAGCAACATTCACCTTCCACCCACTTGATCAACGCGTACCGCTCACCGAAATAACTGGTGGGATCAGGATTCCTAGTTGCCAAGACCAGGGTGAAGCCCAAGTGATGTTGACCCTTGGCAGCGGTGAAACCTTGATCACGACGGCGAACCCGAAAACCACCACCGAGTTCAGCATCACTCTTAAACAACCAACCATGTCAGAGAACACCCTCGTCGTGTCAACCGAGTTGCAAGGTTGCCAGCCCACGGACTACGGCTACCCGCAATACGTGCAGGTCATTGACCTGCACGCCCAATAGGCTGACCGCGTGGACGACACCACCGACACCCCGACTGACAGCGGCCCACGACTCTGGCAAAAAGCAAAAGAGTTGATCCCCGGTGGATCCATGCTGCTCTCCAAACGAGCCGAAATGTACTTACCCCACGGTTGGCCAGCCTACTTTGACCGCACCCAAGGCTGCTCAATCTGGGACTTGGATGGCCGGGAATTCAAAGACCTGAGTTTGATGGGCGTTGGCACCAACATTCTTGGTTACAGCCACCCCGACGTTGACAACGCTGTAATGGAAACGGTGCGCAAAGGTAACCTCTCGACATTGAATGCACCCGAAGAGGTCTACCTCGCCGAGAAACTCATTGAGCTCCATCCGTGGGCGGACATGGTGCGTTACGCACGAAGCGGCGGAGAAATCTGCGCGATCGCCGTTCGCATTGCGCGTGCTGCTACCGGCAAAGACAAGGTTGCATTTTGCGGTTACCACGGATGGCACGACTGGTATCTCGCAGCCAATCTCGGTGAAAACGACGGACTCGACGGTCACCTCCTCCCGGGTCTTGATCCCAACGGTGTTCCGCGGGCACTTGCCGGTACCTCCATTCCATTCCAATTCAATGACCTGGAACAACTCACTAATATTTTGGGCGGCGATCCTGAAATTGGCGCGATCTACCTGGAAGTCCAACGCTCCGATCCACCTGATCCCGGTTTCCTCGAGGGAGTTCGGGCGCTCGCAACACAACACAATGCTGTATTAATTTTCGATGAATGCACCTCTGGTTTCCGACGAACCCTTGGTGGAATGCACCTGCATTACCAGGTTGAGCCAGACCTCGCCACCTTTGGAAAAACCGTTGGCAACGGCTACGCAATAACTGCAGTCATTGGACGCGAGAGCGTTATGCAAGCGGCGCAAAAAACCTTTATTTCCAGTACTTTTTGGACTGAACGTATTGGGCCAACCGCAGCACTCGCAACCTTGAAAGTCATGGAAGAAACCAGCGCACCCCAACGCGTCCACGAGATTGGAATCCAAGTTCAGCAACGCTGGGTAGAACTCGGCACAGCACACGGCCTCGTTGTCACACCCGGTGGACTTCCCGCCCTTGCCAACTTCTCGATTGATAACTACAACCCGCTCGCTGTCAAAACGTTCATCACCCAAGCGATGCTTGATCACGGCTATCTTGCAAGTAACTCGATGTATACGTCGATCGCACACACTCCTGAAATATTGGATCAATACTTCGAAGCGCTGGGCACCGTATTCGCCCAAATCACCCGATCAAGTGACCCAAACCTGGGCGAACTGCTCCCTCAGGGAAGCGCTCAGGCGGGCTTTAAAAGGTTGACCTAGTCCAACCACTTCCAGACAATCAGGCAACCCACATTCGGGTGGGTGGGTTCATGTATTTCGACTCCCGGGTAATCCGATGGCCAAAATGGTGTAAACACCATTTGGTAAGCGAGCGCCTGGTCAGGGAAGTCACCTGATGCTTCAGGCTTGCAGAGCGAGGACAGCCGGGCGACTTCATCACTCCACGCGGGAGCCGGAGTAGATCTCCATCCTCCCGCAGGGAGTTGCGGTAACCATGACCCCAGAACCACCACAGCAACGAGCGCACCAGCCCACCAGGGACCGCTGAAAAGCAGCTCATTTAGTGACACTAGGACGGCAAGCGTGAACAACATGACCGGGACAACGAAGTAACGGTTCCCAGGTCCATCGAAAATTGTCGGGAAGGCGCTCAACACAACTCCCGTGAGTACCAATGCACCCACAGCCGCGGAGTTTCCCGCCGACCACCCGTGCACAACCAAGAACACGCCAACCACGACCAGGGCCGCGAGAATCAACCAGGTCCATGACCACTGCTCGATTCTGGGCCAGTCGGACGGGCTCGGGCCAGCCGATCCATACCCGGGAATATTTGTCATAAAAGCTGGCAACACCGAATTGGCCCACGTGCTCACACCATCAGAGGCCAACTCGACAGCGCGCGGCTTGGTCGCATTGCTCGCCACCACAAATTGGGCCAGGCCACCCCCCAGCAGTGCGCCACTCCAGACAATGAGGGTTGAAAAACTAATTGACTTGCGCAACCACCACAGGACAACCAGCGGCAATAACAACACTGTCGTTGGCATAGTCAGAGTGGTCAATAGCAGCAGCGCGAACACCACCCACCGGTTCAATGCCGAAGAAAAAACCAGCGTCAAAACACTGAGATACAGCAACCATTGGTACACGTTGCCCAATGACTGCACCGCTTCGTACCCAACAATTGGGATCATCACGGGAATCAAGCCACCCAGGACAGACACGAGCTGGCCCATGCCGCCGCGCCGCAAAATCAGGTAGGCCAGCCCTGTGATCACACCCGCAACCACCGCAGCCACCGCATTTGCCACCACAGCCCAGTCCGACAGTGGGAAAAAAGAAACAATGCCGGCCAACAGCCGCGGCGTGACCAGCAAGTAGCCCGCGAAGGGGTCCACCACACAACCCACAAAATCAGCTTTCTGAATGCACAGCGGGAACAGTCCGTCTTCCGCCCACAACACCTGAGTGAGTGAATCCGAATTCCCCAGCCACAAACGCAGGGCTGAGATTACGGCCCCGAGGGTCCCGACAAGCACAGCAACTGACCCAGGTCGCGGCTTATTCGTCACGGGACTCACAGTAATGGCGAATCGCTCACATTTCCTAATCCCACGGGAAGAAATTGAGTCCTTGCTTCTCTGCGATATCACAAAAATATCGCAGTTAAATAGCGCTGCCTACCGTGAACTGGTCTTGTCGGGCCCATTCCGAAGGCGATTAAATGAGAGTCGGCCTAGCGCCCACACGCTCAAGTAGATCTGATTTTTAGGGATTTTTGATGAGCCAGAGAACCGCTCCAAGAAATCAATTGGCATCTCCGTCATGACGACGCCAGAGCGGTGCATGACTTCAAGGCACTCAATGAAAAAAGCGTAACCGGAAGTGGTGAATTTGTGATCTATCAAGACGCCTAAAGCAACCCGATCAAATGCGCGGAAAGAGGTGGTGTACTCGCTGATCCCCGTGGGCAGCAATACTCGTGCGGTGATGTTTGCACCGTGACTCAGAATTCGCCGAGGTAATGCGGCTTGGTGGGAGCCGCCTCGGGTGCGGGTCCCAATACAAAAATCTGCAAGGGCTAAACCGCTCATAACCGCGGGGATTTGAACTGGCTGGTGCGAGCCGTCCGCATCCATGGTGACGAGAACATCGTATTCGTTCTCCAGTGCGTATCTCATTGCGTAAATGTGCGCGCTACTCAAACCTAGTTTTCCCGTACGCGTGTGCAAAGTTATTTGTGGATGACGCTTAATCAACTCGACAACAACAGTGGAGGTGCCATCGGGTGAATTATCGTCAATAATTAGAATATCAGCCGAAGGTCTCGCTTCAATCACTCCGCTAATCCAAGGTCCGATATTGGCTGACTCGTTGTAGGTGGCCGTGAAAATTAGTTCACGACTCACTCGGGCACTCCCATAGGAAGTCCGCGTGATCAATGTCCGCCAACCACAATCGCAGTCCCGAGATTACGGTTCCAAGGAATCCGAAAAACTCAGCAACCGATCCAGATCGCGGCTTATTTGTCACGGAACTAACAGTAATCCCGCGCGTACTTTATTTCCTAATCCCAAGAAAAGCATTTTAGGGGTCCTATTGAAAAGTCCAGTCAGTGGTCTTGGAAGTGCATTAGCTCAAATTAGGCGTAACTCCTAGGATTCGACCTGAGGGTATAGCAGTGGCTCCGCTTATTCGAGAAATGAAAAAGATCAATGCATTCGAAGTTGTGTGCATTTCTACTCAACCGCATTCTTTCCTGTTTTGAGATGCACTGGGCGCGGTTTCCGTTGAAACGGACCCAATCAGGTTATGGGAACTAAACCACCTGTAAAACCGAGTATGTGAAATAGATCAAGATCCCTCGAGCGTGTGTACGGACTTTGGTGAATTGACATTTTCATACGCCTGAGATTCGAATAATTTTCGCAAAACATCAATGCTCTGCCATTGATTTGGCTCCCGTTGGCTGGTTGCTTCGCCACTGAGCGGATAGACATCCCGATGAATCAGAAAATATTGCGGGTTCCAACTCCAGGGTCCTGAAGGGTCGCCCTTATAAAGAAGTAATGAATCCTGGTGGGCGTAGGAGGCCACGGTATTTTTGTGATAAATGAAATCCACCACGATCAAGTGCCCGTTGTCAGCCAGCAGGGAATCCACCTGCGCTGCAAATTCAAAGAGAACAGATCGAGGCAGCAGATACATTAAGTGTCCCACCACTACTACATCAAACTTTGATCCCGACCACTGATTCAAGTCCTGCGGCGCGACCCCCTGCCGAATATCTATCTTCGGGTACTTTTCTGCACCTTCAGTAACCGCAGAGTCGGAAGCTTCCAATCCTGCACATTGGGCGCCGAACGCTCGTTGTGCCTTATCCAACCTGAATCCCGTGGTGCATCCAATTTCCAATACGGAACCAATGGGTGAGACTAAATGGATCGCTTCCATTTGGGAAAATGCTGGGTCAGCGATTGTCCCAATTCCCTCGTAATTAACCCGGTGATACCTATCCCCGTCAGCTGCCAAGGCTGCCGCTTCTTCTGGTGTCATGAGATTGGACTCCTGGCACGTTGCCCAAATAACAATGACACAGCAGCGCCTAAGGAGAATGCAGCCGACGCTATGCCGACGGTGGTAGCAAGCACTGTATTCCACACTACAAAACTCTCGACTGCCACGAAAATAATAATCAAAAGGCTGGAGGCTGCAATCACTCGCGTTGGCGAACCCACCCATCGAGACAACAGTGGAATTGTCAACAGCAAGAACACTGCCTTGTATCCGTATCCAAAACCAGCGATCAGCACGCTTGCCAAATACAAAGCCGATCCACCTGCGGCCAGCATGGCAAAGGGAATATTTTTGTGCGGGAATCTACCTAACTGAATCACACTTCGACTGACAAAAATTCCCCAGGTTAAGGCAATCACAGCAAGTGCGAAGAACAACACGTCACCGTATTCCAGCATGCGTGCCGCAACTGGAATACGACCGAGTACAACAAAGTCCCCAAAATCAATCATGTTGGAATTTGACTGCGAACTGAATTGAAAGTTTGACCACGTTGCCAGGACGTACCCTGCTGACGCAACCGCGAATCCAGCCACAACAACCCACCCACGCCGAATGCGCAATGCTGGCAAAAGCATTAGGCCCAAAGCGAATGGGTAGTACTTCCAGGTGCCAACAATCCAGATCAGCATTGCAGCAGCAACCCATGGCCACAGCACCCGCCAACCTGAACCTGAGAATTCCTTAAATCCAAATCGCGCAATCAGTAGCGCAGAAACGACCGCGACCCACAAAATCATCGCGTCAATATTTCCCCGCTCGAGCAAAAGCAACCACGGGCCGCCAACTGCTGCAATCAGTAAAACAATTTGACCAATTCCACGTGAGGCCCGAGCCAAGGACAACAACACGAGTGAGGAGATCACCATCATGATCACGCCAAGAACGGCAATATTTGCTTCCGAGAACAAATCGAATGGGACAAAGCGAAGCCAAACCATGCCGGGTGCGTAAATCGACGGGTCAGCCAAGCACCCGTTGTTCTCCGCGTAAATATCAAAACCCCAACGAGCGCAATCAACGCTTTGCATGACGAGTGAAAGATCCCAGAACTGGATAATTCCCTGCGGGACTTTCAGGCCTCGGTAGATCAACACTCCAAGGTCCGGGTTACCTCCGGCGAGTCCCCACCAGGGGACAAAACTGACGACGAACGAAACCGCCCCAATAATCCAAGCAAATCCGGCGGAGACGTGAATGCGAATGCGGCGAACAAATGCTGAAACAATCACGGCTGCCAGAACCACTGCAAAAGCTGAATAAGCCAAGGGTAAATACCCGGCAGCGCCGGTATTCTCAGGATCGGTGGCACTAAGAATCACTATCAAAATAATGACCAGCGCCAACGCAGAAGTAATTCCCCCAAGAATCGCAATAATCAAAGTGCGTGAACCGACTGAAGACTTCTCGAGTTCGGGGTGGCTCACGATCTGTGATCCTATCGGGGAATACTGACCGGGTGGGAACAACACCGAACACGCAACCACTCGTTTCGGTTGTCATTCCGGTATTCAACGGTGAAAATCATTTGCGTGAATTAATCGAATCAATCCTGATTCAAACCCACCAAAACTTAGAAATCATTTTCACCGAAGGTGGCGGCACGGATTCGAGCCGAGCAATCATTGCTGAATACGCCCAAAAAGACCCTCGAATTCAACTGATTCTTACCCAAGAGCGCATCACCGCAGCGGAGAACTGGACCAAGGCAACACAGTCTGCCACCGCGGACTACATCAAACTAATTTGCCAAGACGATATCCTCACCGCCGACTCAATTGAGAAGCAACTTCAAGACCTCACAAATTTTCCCAACGCGGTGATGGCAATCGCCCAACGTGATGTTGTCGACCGCAACGGCAAAGTCCTTTACGCCAAACGTGGCCTCACCGGGCTCAAGGGCAAAGAAATTGGTGGATCACGAGTAATTCATACCTGTTACCTGCAAGGCACAAATGTGATTGGAGAACCTCTGGCAGTTCTCTTCCGCTGCCAACCTCTGCTCGCCGCCATGCCATGGACCGACCACAACCCGCTCATGCTTGACCTCAACACGTACCAAAAAGTTGCTGCATTGGGGACAGTTGTCACAAGGCATGAATCACTCGGAGCTTTTCGAGTGAGCACTAGTTCCTGGTCCACGCGACTTGCCAAACTTCAACTTGAACAAACCAAAGCGTGGCAAGACGCCTACGCGAAGGAATCCCACCCCACCGCAACGCGCCGAATTCGAGCAACCGCCGGGCGTCATCTTCAGGTGAACCTGCGCCGGGCGGCCTACCGGATCCTCAAAGCCAAAGGCGCCATGTAAAAGTGGGCTCCACCAAAAGCCTTAAGCGCACCCCTAGACTCTCACCGTGAGTTCAGACCAAAACACCAGCGCAACTGCGTTACACAACTTGCGTGTGAGCGTTGTCATTCCGGTCTACGCGGGCCAAGAGACCCTCCCAGACCTCATGGCAGAACTCGTTCACTACACCGCACCAACCAGAACTTCCCTGGGTCACACCTTCACAATCGAAGAGGTCTTGCTGGTTTGGGATCGAGGTCCCCGAGGCAGTGACCAAGCCATTCGTGATCTTGCCCGGAAGTATTCGTGGGTAAAGCCCATCTGGCTGAGCCGCAACTTCGGCCAGCACGCAGCAACCCTTGCTGGGATGACCTCTTCCGGTGGAGACTGGATCGTCACCATGGACGAAGACGGACAACAAGACCCAGCCTTCATTGCAGACATGATCGACTCCGCTTACACGCACAAGGCGCAATTGGTCTACGCAACTCCTCGTAACCCGCCACCACATTCAAAGATTCGAAATCTTGGTTCAAAGTTTGCCAAGAAACTATTTGCTGGAGCTCTCGCCGACGGTGACTTTGCCGAGTTCAACAGTTACCGTCTTGTTCTGGGTGAAATTGGCCGCAGCGTTGCCGCCTACACCGGCACCGGTGTTTACCTCGATGTCGCATTGAGTTGGGTCGTAGCTGATGTCACCACCTGTCCGGTAACGGCTCGCCAAGAAGGTCGTCCCGCTGGTAACTACAACTACCGCAGACTTGCCGGACACTTTGGTCGGCTGATTGTTTCCAGCGGCACCAAACCACTCTTCTTCGTTTCCTGGCTCGGAATCTTCTTTGTCGCACTTGGTGGCCTAGCAAGTTTGTGGGTTATTTACCAGCGAATCAGCGGCGAAATAATCCTCGCGGGTTGGGCCTCCACGTTCATAGCGCTGATGTTGATTGGTGGGGCAATCCTGCTGAGCCTGGGGATAGTTGCCCAGTACGTAGGTGCAGCAACGAACATGTCACTTGGTAAACCACTTTACGTTGTTGTCAGGGACCCTAAAGACACTTTCGATCCGCAAGCGCACCAAGACTCGTGAGCCCCACCCACGTCTGGATTATTGGAGCAGGCGGACTTCTCGGCAGTTCCCTCACTCGGGAACTAAACCGGAGCAAATTTTTCACATTACTCGCAAATGAAGCTATCGACTGGAACGATTCAGACCAAGTAAATCAAGTTTTCGAGCACAGTTTCCAGCGACTACTCACACAAGCGGGAACAGGCAAATGGATGGTGATCTGGGCTGCTGGCCGCGCTGCAACCGCTAGCACACAGGCTGAAACGGATCAGGAGCTCAAAACTCTTCAACTACTGGTCAATGTGATTAGGGACAACCCAGCACTCGGCCGAGGAACCTTCTTTCTTACCTCGAGTGCCGGTGGAGTCTACGCAGGATCACAGGATCCTCCGTTCTCCGTTGTCACAACTCCCAAACCAATCAGCGCATACGGTGAACTTAAACTTGCCCAAGAAAAATTGGTTAAAGCACAACTCAGCAGCACGTGCCGAGTAATCATTGGCCGGGTCAGTAATTTATATGGCCCCGGCCAAGACATAAATAAACTTCAGGGAGTTATCTCCCAGTTAGTCGTCTCCGCACTCACTAAAAAACCACTGAATATATTCGTTTCTTTGGATACAATGCGTGACTACATCTATGTCGACGATGCCGCGGAAACAATTATCAACATTCTTAGCGATGAATCCCAAAATCAATCAACCCACATAATCGCTTCCGGCCACCCCGTCAGCCTTGGTTATTTAATTCAGCTCGCTCAAGACATTTCCCGCACCAGAATCCCACTAGCAATTGGTGCCCACTCAAGTTCGGCTGCCCAAGCGCGCGATCTGCGACTCACGCCATGTAACCCCCACGAATTAAGCATCACCACGACTCTTCCTGCAGGGATCAAGAACGTGTATCTCGACATTCTCCAACGGAGACAAAACGCATGACACGATCAACCTGGATGATCACCGGATCCGACGGGTTCCTGGGTGCCAATGCAGCCGCATATCTTGAAACAAGGGCCAACGTAATTGGGATCACCCGACAACAGCACGACCTCACTAAGCCTGAAACCCTCGCCCAAGAAATCGCTGAGACCAAGCCTGACTACCTACTCCACACCGCCGCAATCGCCAATCACACACTTTGCGAAGATAGACCTGATCTCGCCGAGGCCGTAAATGCTGAGGCCACCAAAGTCATTGCCCGAGCGTGTGAGCACGCTGGCACCAAGTTGATCTATATCTCTACTGATGCCGTCTTTTCGGGTCAACCAACAGCCACCAAGCTAGCCGGCAACTATCTGGAGACTGATCCACCCAACCCGAGCACCGTCTACGGAGAAACAAAACTCCGGGGCGAGATTCTAGCCCAACAAGAAACAAATCCGCTGATCATTAGAACCAATTTCTTCGGGTGGAGCCCAACGGGACAACGATCTATTTTGGAGTTTTTCGTTAATGAACTTCGGGCAAACAGAACTGTCAACGGCTTCACCAATGTCACCACCACGAGCCTTTATACACAAACCCTGATGGACTACATCTTCCAACTCAAAGACAACTCCGAGATTTTCCACGTGACATCAAGCGACGTGATCACAAAATACGAATTTGGGCTCAAGGTTGCCAAGCACTTCAACTTGGACCAAGCCCTAATCACAGATGCCACCGCACCCGAGACCAAAGATATCAGTCTTAACACCGACAAATTAGTGAAGAGACTTCAACGACCAGTTGAAAGTCAAGTTGAAGGATTAGTCAGAGCGCATCGAGTAAAAAATTACGAGAATTGAACAGAATTATCTACGAAGCAAGCGGTGTGAGTACGAGCCATTTCATTAACTTGCGCCGACTCTCAGAGCACAGAATCCACCGATCATCATCAGGCCATTCAACGAGTTCAGGGAATACCGAAAGGTTGCGATCCCCCGTTGTTAACCAACTCACCTGAAAAAACTTCTCAGCACTTTTCTGTAAGTCGCCTATGCTGGTCGCGGAAGGAGCCTCCCAATCGTGGATCTCGATAATCAGAATCGATTTCTGTAACTTCGTCAGCACGGCCTCACTAAGTATCTCAAACTCGAGTCCTTCGATATCCATAAGAATCACAGTTTCGCTGAGATCAATATCATGTGAAGACGACAGTAGCGCTAGTGAATCACCTGTGACTTCGCCGAAGATTTTAATTCGAGATTCAACCGAATTACGTCGCGCATTTTCGAGAATCGCCTCCTGGCCAGCAGGTGAAATCTCGAAACACGTTGCCTGGTCGAACATGTTGGCGGCCAGTGCGCCCACCGCGTAATATCCGTCGGCCGCTCCGATATCAATAAAAGTCCTACGACCGCGGCTTGCATTTTCGAGGGTTTCTAACACTTCTCTTTCGTAAATTCCCAACAGCATAGACCCACGATCGGCGGCGCCCCACCACGAAGTGTTGCTCAAAATCAAGCCTTTGAACGGACCGTAAGCGACCGTGTGGTTGAAAGTTTGAGAAAGCCGTTGGCCCAATCTAAACCGCCGAACAGTTTCATCCGACTCTTTCGGAAAAAATTTGTTTCCAATAAAACTACGAGTTAGGGTCAAAGTGCGGCGCAGGCCTTGGGTGCGAAACGACCTGGCCGTGCTGTCGCCCAAATACTTAATGTTCATGCCCCACCTTTGAGAACGGTCTATGTATTATTTGGCAGTTCTAAACTGGCATGCGATTTACCCAAGCATTAGCGTGAGCATAGCAATCTGAAAGTGGTTTTTCTGGATCTCAATCAATACTTGAGCCTCGTCTGCAAGGTCATCTAGTTCTTCCTAGTTAGCCAGGAGGACAAGAGCCCCTGACCTTAATATTTTCAGCCAAAATTATCCCCGAGGGAGACCGCTCGCGGCTACACTCAAGTCCGTGAATAGCGAATTCCAAATCAGGGACACTCTTCAGCCACTCATGCCTCCGCTAACTTCATTGGGAGCATTTTGGCTAAGGCGTTCCGCCTCAGTCCAGATTTTTTTGGCATTTGCCCTGTTGTTTGCGAAAAACGGCTTCGACATTGAGCTTCGAAATATCCAAGAAGCCTACTTACCTGGGAGTCTTCTTTTTCCTGAGCCCGCTGGGTATTTTTCTGCCTCTTTTGGACAAGTTGCATTTGCGAATATTCTTAATCTGACTAACACAACAACTTGGATTGTTGCTCACACTGTTCTCACGGTGGTTATCTTGGGTTTCATATTTCTGCTCATAGTCAAAAACAGAAACACGGACCGAAGTTACATGATCTTGGTCATTGTTGCTACTACATCCGCTGCCGCGGTACTAATCTCCATCGGAAAATACGATATTTTCACTTTTGGCGGCGGTGCCATCCTGGTTCTCGCCCGCTCTAATTGGGTAGCAAGCATTGGTGCACTGCTCATGGCGTCGGGAAATCCCGAGCAGGCGCTTCTAGTCTCGATTTCATTACTGATACTCACGCGATTGCAAACTTTTAAGACTTTCCGAGCGAGGGCTTGGATTGCCTTGGCCGTCAGCCTCCTCAGTTGGATTGCGGTCCAATTTTGGTTTTTGAGATCTGATCTTGATCAAGGGAGGCTTTCCCTGATTCCAAAGTTTCTGGGTGAATCACTAAGCAACATGGTCACAGATCCGTTGCTGCAGATATGGGCTTGGTTGGGCGTGGGCTGGATAATTGTCCTTGTCGCTCTAATCCTCATGAAGAAAAACGAACGAATCGTTGTGATGGCAAGCGTAATCGCTATTCCTGCCCTAGCCAGCGTTGTGACTGCGGACGGTGCCAGAGTATTTGGGGCGATTGCCCTGCCCTCGTTCCTATTAATAAGCAGTTGGCTGGTAAATGAAAAAATAAAACCATCCAAATTTGCGGAAACTGCCGTCGGCGTATTCGTTATCGCCCTGTTGTTGCTTCCAACTACGCTGGAAAAACCAGGGTGGTTTGATGGACAAATTCGTGGGCGATTAATGTCGGTGACCAGTCAGGCTCTAAATTAATTACGAAGGCACTTGAGTGTGCCCGAGAATACTGCCTTCTTCATCCGCCCAAAAGACCGTTTTCCCGTTGGCTATTGCGGCGCATTTCGACTAAGAACCAAACCCCAAGGCTGCAGGCCCAAGAGCTGCCTTTCTTCACCCATCACAATTATCGAACGAGTGGCAAGGGGCTTCGTGCTTTCCAGAAGTGAATCGTAGAACTCATCCCAATTCGTGCGATTGGACATCCAGTCTGTCTGCAACCAATCCGGAAGTGCTCCAGCTTTTCCTTCAAGCGCGTTGAGCCCAATGAGTAATCGAGTGCACGCATATGAATCCTGGCCAAATGGCAGAGCAGTTGGCACGATTGACGCGGGCGGGAGCGTAAAGCAGGCGATCGGCGAATTTGAAATTGGTTGATCAGGCGTCCCGTTCACTTCAGCACCCGCCCAGTACTGCGGTGCGTTTGCATTTACCGTGGGCCACAAAACTGGGCTCAATGCCGATAGCGCCCGCGGAAGCATCGAATCAACAGTGAGCAGGACCAGAACTGCCCCGATTGCTAAGCCTAAAAGCACAGAACTTTCAATCAGCATCAAAGCCAATGGCAGGGTCACCACAAGTGCCATGATCACAAAAGCAAACATGATCTTCTGACCGCCGTAATGCGGCGCTCCACCGGTAATGATCGCGTCACCAATTGTGATCACCAAGGTGTAGGCGCCGAAAACCACGATAGGCAAAAACGGGATTGTTGTTTTCCACGACTGATCACCTTGCTTACGCAGAAACACCCAAGCCACGATAAGAACTGCAATGATGGCCAGAATTCCCAGAGCCGGTGTCGCGATCTCTGTTCCTCCTGGAGCCTTGAAGAGGTGGGTCGAGGCCGCGATCTCTCCCGTAGGTGTTGCGAAGGCAACCTCTATCCCAGCGTCGGCACTGGCACCCACACCGGCACCGGCACCGGCAGCTGCTCCGATTCCGAAGACGTACAGCACACTGGAAAAAATCGCATCCCACGAAACAGCCGCCGTAATTATCACTAATAAGGTGCCAATTGCGCTGCGCCGTTGAATTACTAAAACCAGCCCTGCAACAATTAATGTCAAGCCAAGTACATTAAGTGGAAGCCAAACGCTTGCGCTTGTAGCTATTACTAGCGTCGCAGACAGGCGCAACAAGAATGAGGTTTCCAGCAAGAACACACCAGCCCACAACACCAAAACAAGCAAAATAAATTGCAGCGACAAGTGACCATAAGACGTTACAACTGCACTCGCTAGGACGAGTACAAACATGGACGTCCATGTGGCGGCGACAGGAACCGAGCGCTTCGCGTCCTTGAGCCCATTGAATTTTGCCTGCGCGAATACGGCAAAGACAAAAGGGATGACTGCAATCAAAAGGAACTGCGTCCCCAAGAGCGTGTTGGTTGCTACGGCCACTTCATTGACTCCGCCAAGCATGACCACGCTTAGTACCGAGATCAAGGATGCGACCACCGACATGACCAATAACAGTGGGCCACCGGCATAACCATTAAATGTGATCTCGCTACCTTGAGCTAATTGCGAAGTTAAATTAAGCCATTTGGCGTTGTCTTCAGCCAACGGGTGATTAATCAGGTAACCAACAGCAGTGAGCGATCCTGCTGAATCTGGAGCCATAAGCCGCAAAACAATTAGTCCCACTCCGATCATCAACGCCGGGACGCCGAGAACTAGGAATTGGCGTCGGCGACTTCCCAGAGACACCACTTCGTGTCGCGAAAGCCACGTAACCATCAGGACAATGATCAACAGAACTAAAAGGCCTAGAAGTTGCAAACCGTAAACGGTCCAGCCAACCCCCAAAGCTATGGTCGTTTGAACAAGATTTCCAGCCAGTCCAAACCCAATGGCAATGGAAACTACGACTAGGGTCGCATTCCGGGAAATCCACCATGCAAGGATCGGTAAAAGGGTAAACAGTACGACAAAAATAAATTGAGTCACGGTCTCCCTTTTTGGATGAGTGTGCCGCTGCTTTTATTCAGCACTACAGCACCTTAACTCACACTGGCTGGCTTGTAGCGCTCCAACAAAGTGCGCATTGATTCTAGGCCAATGACGTTGCTACCCTCATCAAGCAAAATAATTGGACGATCCAAAACAAAGTCAGGTAATTGGGACAGGCCCACATACTCTTGATCCCACCCTGATTTATTGCCGTACCACTCTTTGCGAAGCCAGTCCACAATTGGCTGGGCAGAGGAATCGACGCCTGACAGCCCGGCAAGTTGCCGAGTGCACGCATATACCCGCTGCGCGTCGGACAATCCTGATGGCACGACCGCGGAGGGAGCGGTAGCCCCATTGGGCAGATAAACGCAAGCCACTGGATTGCTGCTAATTAACTGATTGCCTGAACCATTGACTTCAGCTGGCCACCAGTAACCACCTGAGCTGTTATTAAATGGAATGGGCGGCGACCAATTCTCAGGGCGGGCAATGGCAACAGCCCGCGGAAGAATTGAATCCAGAGTGAGTAGGACAACCACTCCGGCGACACCGATCCAACGCAGAGCGCTCATTCTGCTTCGCGCATCTGGGTCTAACAGCATTAAGGCCAACGGCAGCGTGGTTGTGGTTGCGACGATAACCACCAGGAACGTGAATTTTTGCGAACCATAATTTGGACCGTCCCCAGTGACCCAAAAGTCCAAAACGTAAATTGCGAAAGCGAAGAAGGTCACTGCTCCGATCGGTGCGAATCTCACATAGAGATCCTTTTCTGCCTTTTTGGAAACACCTCTAAGGAACATGCCCGCTGCAATGGCTGACGCAACCGCCAAAATTCCTAACAGTGGCCCAACCGATTCGGTTCCGCCAGATGCAGCAAACAGTCCCGTGTCAGCGAGGCCAGTGAAGACACTCAACTGTGAGATATGGGCGCTCGCCGCAACGCCGCCTCCAGAAACGCCTGCCGAAACCAAAATATCGGTGCCAAACACAAAATTCATACTTGATACCACCGGTTGGAAGATCCCCACAGTCACAATAGCCCAGAGTCCAACACCAATCCAGTCGAGTTGACCTAACCCGTTTCGTAGGGCGTCACGTCCAAAAACAAACAACCAGCCAAGGAGAATGACAACCGCCAGACCATTAAGTGGCAACCAGACCGTGATCGCTGCTGCAGTGGCGAGTGAAGCAATCAACTTTGCTCGAGGAATCGCGATATCAGACAGGTAAACAGTCGACCAAAGTCCAATGGCGAGGAAGGCAAACTGTAAAGTCAAATGGCCGTTATTAATAACAACCAAGGCCGCAATGGTGGTTACGAGCCCGCCCAGCCACATAAAAGGCGCCGGAATAGCTCTGCCTTTAAAACGTTGTTCGGCCAGTGGCGCCAACACGAGTGGGGCCGAAATCGCTAGGAAGAATTGGCCAAAGACCACGGTGTTTGCGGCGACGGCCACTTGGTTGACGCCCCCGAGTAACACACTTGACGCTGCTGACATCAAGGTGCCGACAAAGGTCAGGACTAGTTGCAGTGGGCCACCAAGTGGCACACCTTGATCGATTGGACCCCCCGCAGCCCACTGAGCAGTGAAGTCCAACCATTTTGCATTGTCCTCTGCTGCGCCGTGGCCAATCAGATACCCGACCGGGCGAAGAAACGCTATTTCCTGAGTCATGAAAGTCGTTATGTAAAAAAGCAAGAATGCCAAAACTAAGAGCGGAAGCCATACGGTCAAGAATTGGCGTTTGAAGCCGCGTGTTACGGGCTTTGTCGGCCAAATAAATGACACGACCAAAATGGCAAGGAGTGAGACCAGTAGAGACCACTGAAGTTGTACTTGGGTGAAAAGGTGACCTCGGTCATGCGCGAAACTGATAATCGCACCAAAAATCCCAACTGAACCCGCTGTGGAAATAACCAACCATGAAACACTTCTCATGCGCCAATAGGTCCATGCTGGAATTACTAGGTAGCCAACGAGGAAGAGCCAGTTCACAGCCTTAACCTTATGCAGGCCCTTATGGCCCTCCCATCTACGCCACGAATCTGGCGAAACACTCCAAAACGACTTCTGAAGCTACATTTTCCTAACCTGTTAGATTACATCCTGTTGTAGGGCTGACATTTAACCGCGATTGGGGAGTTGTGACTAAATTTGAGGCCGATGTCTCCGTAGTAATTCCTGTCTACAACGAAGAACAACGCGTCCAGGCGGCAGTTGAGCGGGTCCTGCGCCTCTCTTTCGTCAAGGAAGTGATCGTGGTCGACGACGGCTCGACTGACAATTCACGGCAAGTTCTTTCGGAACTGTCAGACCCACGCCTTCGCATTATTGAAAGTCCAGAAAATCAAGGTAAGGGCGCCGCCCTTCGGCGCGGGTTTGCTGAGGCAACTGCTCCTTTTGTCGCTGTTCATGATGCTGATTTGGAATACGACCCCGCCGAAATCGAGCGACTGTTGGTTCCCCTGCGGGATGGTCGTGCAGATGTAGCCTTTGGATCACGCTTTATTGGTAGCGACGAGCACAGGGTCCTTTACTACTGGCACAGCGTGGGGAATCGTCTTCTCACCACTTTGTCAAACATGGTTACAAACTTAAACCTTACAGACATGGAGACATGCACCAAAGTCTTCAAACGGGAAGTCATTCAATCCATTGAACTCACGGAGGATCGCTTCGGGTTCGAACCGGAGGTAACAGCAAAGGTCGCACAGCGTGGGGATCGAATCTACGAAGTCGGCATTTCCTACTCCGGACGCACCTACGCTGAAGGCAAAAAGATTGGCTGGCGCGATGGCGCTCGAGCAGTTTGGGTAATTGGGAAAAACGCACCATTCTTGAATAAGCGAGGGAAGAAAAAACAGTAGTTTCTAGCAATCGCGGTAGTTTTCACGTGGGCATTTTTTGCCGCAATTTTTAATTTGGCCGGAGCATGGTCAACGCTTTTTTTTCGTGGACTTAGCACATTGGGCCGACTTCGAATAACTATGTGGATTGGGCTCGCTGAAGTCGTAATCCTGTTGATTACACTTAATTTCTTTGCCCCCTTGCAGTCGTCTACAACTCTTTGGATCGTGGTGCTGCTTGCAGCCTTGTCATTCGGTGCGTGGACTGCCAGACGTGGCTGGTCACAAAGAACTAAGAATTCAATCAGCTTCGCCAAGAAATCTTGGTGGATTGCAATCCCAATTTTCCTGCTCGCCCTAGCAGTTCTTTTGCTGGCTCATGCTTTTGCCGGACCCCTTGATAACTGGGATTCTGGACTTTATCAACTTAACGCAATTCAATACTCTGCTCAATACCCGATAATCCCGGGTCTAGCTAACCTGCATGAACGGTTTGGCACTAACACCACCTCCTCTTTGATCTCGGCGATGCTGGCCGCAACACCATGGGGAATTGAAGCCTTTCGATTACTAGTGGGCCTCTTTGTGTTTCTCTTCGGAATTGATTTCGTATTACGCCTGCTCGACCGCCGTACCCGTGACAATTCACCCGGCTTGATTTTCATGATGTTGGCAGCTTTGGGCTTCATTCCATTCCTTCTTGGCGATCCAGCCGGATGGGTCACCGGTCCAACACCGGACACAATTTCAATGGTGCTTGTCGTCGTTGCAGCCGCGTATTTACTTGATGCCTTTTGGTCAAGGAACCTGATCTGGGGCACAGTCGCCTGCGTTGCAGGAGTGGTAGCGGCAACCGTTCGCACCCAATTATGGGTTTACGCCGCACTTGTTGTTCTTGTTCTACTGGCGCACACCTGGCGTTCCGCGGAAAGATCACGCAGTTGGAGCCAATGCCGGGTCTTTGTCGCACTTGGTGGAGCCCTTGTCCTACTCACAGGAATCGGGATGCTAATTCGCGACTACTTCCTCAGCGGTTGGCTGCTTTTCCCGGCAACTGCTTTTCCCCTGTCCGTTGACTGGCGTGTCCCAGACCCCTCCGCCTCACGCGAATGGATTATGTCGTGGGCACGTGAACCGGGAGCTTCTCCCGACGACGTTCTACATTCGTGGGATTGGCTATGGCCATGGGTTGGGCGAACCGCGACTGACTGGTCCGTCATGATCATGGTCGGAGCTCTCGCTGCCTCAATTTTGATTTGGCTAATTACGAGGAACATCCGACCCCTAGGAAACGCTCCAGCACGAGGTCGGATCGGATGGAAAGGTCTCGGGCTCCTACTTATCCCTACGATTGCTTCACTTGCCGTTTGGTTTCTTGCGGCACCAGACCCCCGGTTTGCTTGGGGTCCTCTCATGACCGTTGGACTAATTCCGCTTGCCCTGGGTCTGAGTCGTCTTTCATCTCAATTGACATCACCTGAAAGTTCTGACATGGCTCTTGCAATTACGGCCAGCTTCATGAGTCTTGCCATTGCTGGTCCAGCTTTATCCGGTTTAGTCCACGTTAAAGGCTACGTGGAAGACGGTTTCGAGTTACGTCAATACTCCTTTGGGCCCTTGACGATTGCCGCAAATGTAAATCCAGTCGAGAGCCCAGCCGTTGCCGAATTTCGACTTGATGACGGAAGAATGATTCTTACCCCGACTCAAGACGACCGCTGCCAGTTGATATTTCCTGCCTGTCGACCGTATCCGGATCCCACAATGCAATTTCGCGGTGACTCAGTAGCTGATGGCTTCCGTTCACCAGGAACGGCGACCGACTAATCAGGTGATACCCAGAGAACAAAGTTTCCTTCGACGCAGCCCCGCCTCGATAGCACGCCAAAAGCCCACTGGCGCTAATTCGTGAGCTTTTCGGGCT
>Ga0209491_10003050_pt1 | contig 28448 bp, 29 predicted proteins | sample BON02_FD_187213 | JGI IMG/M metagenome (GOLD analysis project Ga0209491, IMG submission 187213) | Freshwater microbial communities from Lake Bonney liftoff mats and glacier meltwater in Antarctica - BON-02 (SPAdes) (version 2) | ecosystem: Environmental > Aquatic > Freshwater > Ice > Glacier...
GTGGAAGGCCGCAAGCTTGGTATCGAGCTCATCTGCAGGGTTTTGCAGGTGGCGCCAAGTACTTACTATTCGGCAAGACACCGCGCCCCCTCAGCAAGAACGCTCAGTGATGCTGTGTTGTCCGGGGAGCTTTATTGCCTCTGGGAGACGAACCGGAAGGTCTATGGGGTGCGGAAACTGTGGAAAGCAGCCCGCAGGGCTGGCATTCAGATTGGCCGCGACCAAACCGCCCGGTTGATGCGATCCCTTGGCTTTGAGGGGGTGAAACGATCCAAGCGGGTGAAAACAACCACACCAGACCCGAGCGCGGTCAGACACCCTGACCTGGTAAAACGTCACTTCAGTGCAGCTGCGCCTAACCAGTTATGGGTGACCGACTTGACGTTTGTGCCAACCTGGGCGGGCATGGCTTACGTGTGTTTCATCATCGACGCCTATTCCCGGATGATCGTCGGTTGGCGGGTTGCGACACATATGAGAACCGAGACCGTGTTGGACGCGATCGAGATGGCCAGGTGGTCCAGGGGGAAACATTTACCCGGTTTACGGTGTCACAGCGATGCAGGCAGCCAATTCACGTCAATTCGTTATGGCGAGCGTCTCGCAGAGATCGGCGCTGTCCCCTCAATTGGGACCGTCGGCGATTCCTTTGATAACGCCCTCGCGGAAACAGTGAACGGCTACTACAAAGCAGAACTCGTCCGGGGACCAGAACACCCTGGACCCTGGAAAACGGTTGAAGAGCTGGAGCTAGCGACTCTCGGCTGGGTGCATTGGCATAACCAGGAACGCCTCCATGGTTTCATCGGAGACGTCCCACCAGCAGAGTTCGAAGAGAAGTTCTATGCTGAAAACCGTCATGCAAAAGCATTGGCGGAAAACACAACTCTGGGGTCTCCATAAAACCCAGGGCGGTTCAAAACCGGAATTCAAGGCAATCAACAGATCTAACGCTTCTGCTTCTCGAACCTCCCCCACCACGATGCGATCCGGTCTCATCCGAAGGGCCTCCTTCACCAACCGTCGAAGGGTGACTTCACCGGTCCCCTCGAGGCTCGGTCCTCGACACTGCAACCCCACATGATCGACGTGATCCAGGTTCAACTCAAACGTCTCTTCCACCGTCACAATCCGCTCATGGGCGGGCACAGCCGACAACAACGCGGTCAACATTGTAGTTTTTCCAGCCTGCGTGGCACCCGACACCAGAATGCTTTTGCCCTGACGAACCAGGGATGTGAGGTAGTGAGCGGCCTGCAAGGGAAGAGCCCCCGCTTCCACCAAGTCCGCGAGGCTGCGCAGTTGGGCTGAGAACTTTCGAATATTTACCGACCAGTGCTGTTGGGTGATGTCAGGAATCGCGGCGTGCAATCGCGACCCATCGGGCAGGGAGGCATCGACAAAGGGCTGGGACCTATCGACCCGTCGCCCGCTGGGGCGAAGCATGCGCTCCACTAGCGCTCGAATGGTGTCGGGGTCCAGCACCAAGTCGAGGTGTTCATTCACCCCGGAGCGAGCGATGAAGATTCGATCAGGAGCGTTAATCCAGATTTCTTCCACCCCCGGGTCATCCAGGTATGGCTGGAGCGCACCCAACCCCATCAGCTCGTGTCGAACCTCACGAATACTGGCTGCCTCAGAGGCTCCATTGGCGTTACCTAAGTAATCGGTGACTTCGCTTTCCAGGATCGCCTCAAAGCTTTCTGGATCAAGCGCTACGCGCTCTCGGACTTTCGTGATGAGGCTCGGAGACAGAAACGGGGCGCTGGGCATCCCCACAGTGTGGCGGGAGAGAACAAACACCATCGGGGGTTATCCCCAACCATGGGTAGTACTAGATACCGAGCACGATTCCGGCAGTGACGAAATAAATCAACAAGCCGGTGGCATCCACCAGGGTGGTGACCAAGGGGGCAGATATCACTGCGGGGTCAATCCCGATGGCCTTAGCCATCAGGGGCATCAGAGAACCCACGGTGGCGGCCCAAATACACACCAAGACCACGGCAATTCCCACTGTCACACCCACCAGGATTCCCGCCACCACCCAGCCTGCGACAAAGGCGAGCACACCCAAGACAAGACCCAGCAATAAACCAACCCGTGATTCTCGCCAGGCCACCCGAAAAGCGTCCGAGGGCCGAACCTCCCCCACAGCCAAGGCCCGAACAGCACTGGTCGCAGCCTGCGACCCCACGTTTCCGCCCGTTCCCACCAACAGTGGAATAAACAGCGCCAACGCTGTGACCGCCTCTAAGGATGATTCAAACAACTGCAATACCGACACCGTCAGTGTTGCCGCAACAATAAGGATCAAGAGCCACACGACTCGCAAACCAGCGAGTCGAACAGGGCTTGCCGATAGGTAGTGGCCGGTTGAGGGAAGGGTCGCCGCCTGGCGGGCAACGTCCTCGGTGTCGGCAGCTTCAATGATTTCCAAAGCGTCATCCACGGTGAGAACACCGAGCACCCGGTCTTCAGAATCCACCACTAACAAACCCAAGGTGTTTGTTTCTTGGACCAACCGAGCAGCTCGCTCAGCGTTCTCGGTGACCGGGATGCTGGGAGCACTGGTGTTGGCCAGGTCGCCGGCTGTGAGGGACTCATCGGCCATCACAACCTGGCTGAGCTCCATGATGCCCACCATTTTTCGAGACCGGTCGACCACGGCAAGAATGTCGATGGTCTCAGCGTCCTTGCCTTTTCTTTTGACCACTTTCAAAATCTCTGGAACAGGAGTTGCTTCGGGAACGGTGACGACCTCGGGGCTCATCACACGACCAACCGACCCATCCGGATACCCAAGGAGTGACGCTGTCATCGCGCGTTCTTTAGCGCTTAAGCCCTGCAGCACCCGGTGCACAAAGACCGCGGGCGCTTCACCGAGCATGCGAGCACGGTCATCGGGGTCCATCGACTCCAAAATGTCTCGGAAGGTCTGATCCCGCATGCCATTGAGAAGCTCCTGCTGCTCCCTTGGGTCAAGCTCCTCAAATACTTCCAGTGCGCGGTCGCGCTCTAACAACCGCCAGACCAGGGCCGCCTGCACAGAATCAAGCCTGGTGAACTCTTCTGCGATTTCGTGGGGGGCCCGGCCATCCAGCCAGGATGCAATATCTGAGACGTCACCTCGGGCGATGGCGTCCTTCAGCCCGAGGTCTGATGGTTCGTCCATTAGGACTCTTTCGCAGGCTTCACATCTGCCATGGCTGCTTGGGCGGCTGTGAGTTCAGAGCTCTCAATGACAACCCGATACGACTCAGCGATCACCTGCTGCATGGACCGATAGAAGCGCTTAGGGCCTTTAGCAAAAGTGAACAGAATCATCCCTGCCACCATTCCGACACCGGCACCGATCAACAAGCCGGCAAGTAAGGGGGTAATGAAGTCAGTCGGGCTCAGCACAACAAACACTAATCCGGCAATGAGCCCCAACCACGAACCACTGATCGCAGCAGATACTGCTGCTCGTCCATACCCAATTTTTCCAGTAATCCGCTCGACGAGGGCTACCGGAGAGCCCACAATCGAGAGTGCCCGTGCGGGCACTCCTTTGCTCACCAGGGTGTTCACGAGCTCCTGAGCATCCGGGTATCGCTCAAAGGTGGCCAATGATTCGCCGTGCGGGATGGCAAACATGGCGTCTGTGCGACTGGAGGACTTCCTGGTTTTTTGGCTCACCAGTCCATTCTCACACTCCTGCTGAATAAGCTAGGCACCAATCACTATCTTTCAAGAGGGGTGTTGGTGATACTCACCGAGCAAGCCGTGCGAGCGGCGCTAGCTGAAGTTAACGATCCTGAACTTCGCAGACCCATCACGGAGCTCGGGATGGTGGAGAGCGTTTCGGTTACGAAGGAGTCACTCACCGCACGAATTTTGCTCACCATCGTCGGGTGCCCGGCAGCCGACCACATCGAAAACAGTGTGCGCAGAGCTCTAGAAACTATCTCAGGCGACAGAGCGGTCCAGGTTGAGCTTGGCGTGATGAGCCCCGAGCAACGAGGAACACTGATTAGTGATCTCACTGCCGGCAAGAGCGGTAATCCCTTCACCCCGGATTCTTTGACCAGGGTGATTGCCGTGACCAGCGGCAAGGGTGGTGTGGGGAAGTCAAGCGTCACTGTAAACCTCGCCGTCGCCACGGCCCAGGCTGGTTTTCGAGTGGGCATCATCGACGCTGATGTGTTTGGGTTTTCTGTTCCAGGTCTGCTCGGCATTGAAGGAATCACACCCACTCGGATTAATGACCTCATGTTGCCTCCGGTTGCCCACGACGTGAAAGTCATCTCTATTGGCATGTTCGTGAAGCCCGACCAGGCAGTGGCCTGGCGGGGCCCCCTGTTGCATCGAACACTGGAGCAGTTCCTCACCGATGCTCACTTTGGTGATCTAGATTTCTTGTTCCTTGACCTCCCGCCTGGCACAGGAGACATTGCCTTGTCTGTGGGGCAGCTGCTCCCCCACGGTGAAGTCGTGGTGGTGACCACCCCCCAACCAGCAGCTGCCGAGGTGGCGTGGCGCTCTGCAGAGGTGGCCAGACAAACTGGGCAGCGAGTTATCGGAGTTGTCGAGAACATGGCAGCGACAACCCTTCCTGATGGCAGCACACTGGATGTCTTTGGCTCAGGTGGTGGCGATGCCACGGCGAAGCGCCTGGGAGTCCCGTTGCTAGGAAGCATTCCGCTCTCCCCACCACTGCGCCAAGCGGGCGACGAAGGAGTTCCCTTGGTTGTAGGCAACCCCTCGGACCCAGCGGCCATCGTGCTCGCTAGCGTGGCTCAGAGCATTGTGAAAGCCGGGGTCTCACGGGTCGGCAAGAAGCTACCGCTGTCCAGCCGATGATTGCCCACCCCTAGGTCAAGTCGGGATCAAACGGAGCAGGCTTGCCCTCTGCAGCAAGCCTTTTGCGCTTTTGATAGGCAGACTCCATAATCACCGGCGCCACCGTTTCCTCCGGAGCGTTGGCTCCTGGGGCTCCTTCTTGCAGCGCTTCTCGAATAATGCGCCTCGGGTCATACTGGCGCGGATCGAGCTTCTTCCAGTCAACATCGTCAAAGTCCGGGCCGAGTTCGTCTCGCATCCGATCCTTTGCACCTGAGGCCATATCGCGTAATCGACGAATGAGTCGGCCAAACTGTGCAGAGTAAGCGGGCAGGCGGTCTGGTCCGATCAGGAACAAGGCGATAATCCCGATCAGAATCAGTTTCTCTATGGTCAGCCCGAAAGACACCCCCTAACAATAACCGCAACGGCTTAGCCCGCGCCCTAGGCTACGAAGAGCACGGGCTGTAGCCCGGTATCGAGGGGACGCACCATGTCAGACAAAGAACTCAGCTGGCGCTTCGTTGAAGAGCGAGTGGGAGAAGACGTCGACATCGAGCGCGCCCGCAGGGCGTCGCTCGAGCACGGCGTTGACCCCATCACCGCGAGTGCCGGGCAATACATCGCAACGATCGCGGCCTCGATTGATGCCAAGAACATCATTGAAGTGGGCACGGGGCTCGGCGTTGGAACACTCTGGTTAGCTCTGGCCTGCCCCAGTGCGAACATCACGACTATTGACTCCGAGATTGATCACCACGTCACGGTTCGAGAATTGTTGCAAGAAGCGCAGATTCCCTCATCGAGGGTGCGGTTGATTTCTGAAAAAGCTCTCGATGTTTTGCCGAAGATGAACGAGGCAAGCTATGACTTAGTGGTCATTGACGCTGACCATCAGAACGTCCAGGCATATGTGGACCACGCCATTAATCTGGTTCGACCCCGCGGCAGCGTGATTGCGGTGGGAGTGCTTGGTGACGACCTGGTGGCCGATCCCGCTCAAAGAGACGACAAAACAAGCGCGTACCGTTGGCTGTTGAAGGCTTTAGAAGACCGCGAAGATATCTCTCACACGGTGAACTTGATTGGCGATGGGCTCGTGCATATCGTCAAGCTCCCTGTCACAGAGAGCTGAACTACTTCCCGCCGAGTGCTCCCGCAAGCTGATCGTGGAGTTCCCTGGCTTCTGCGTCATTGACAGACACCACCAGGCGTCCGCCACCTTCAAGGGGAACCTTGACGATGATGAGCCGACCCTCTTTGACAGCCTCCATGGGTCCATCACCGGTTCTGGGCTTCATAGCGGCCATAACAGGTCTCTCCTCATAGATTGGCTCTAAAGAACCTATTATCCCCTAGATAGGCGTGTGGGGAAAATCAAGACTCTACGCCGCTGGAGACAACCAGGCTCTCATCGCCTGGAAAACGCTTTCAATTTGGGCAACCTCGACCCTTTCATCATCGGCGTGAGCCAATGATGGGTCGCCTGGCCCAAAATTCAGAGCCGGAATACCCCACTCGCTGAACCTGGCTACGTCTGTCCAGCCGAACTTGGGGTGAACCACACCTCCCACAGCGTCCATAAACCCCTGGGCAGCGGGGGTCGATAAACCGGGTTTGGCTGCAGCTGCAGCGTCCACCACCACAACATCAAAGCCTTCAAAAACCGCTCGAACATGTGAGCGTGCGTCCTCGATGCTTTTATCGGGGGCAAAACGGTAGTTGATTGTCACTGTGCAGGAATCAGGGATGACATTGCCGGCAACACCACCGGTAATTCCCACAGCATTCAAGCCTTCGCGATAGGACAGTCCATCCACCACCACCGTCAAGGCTTCATAGTTCTCAAGGATCCGCAGAACCGCAGAGACGCCGTGGATGGCATTTATTCCCATCCACGACCGCGCTGAATGGGCTCTTGTGCCAGATGTGGTGACGGTCACACGAAGCGTTCCATTACACCCGGCCTCAATAACACCACCGGTTGGCTCCCCCACGACCGCAAGGTCACCCTGTACCCACTCCGGGTGGACAGCAGCAAAAAATCCAAGACCATTCTTGGTGGCCTCGACTTCTTCGTTGTCATAGAAAATCCAGGTGACATCGTGGATTGGGGCAGAAATCTCCACGGCGCACTTCACCCCGATCGCAACACCGGATTTCATATCCACGGTGCCACGACCCCACAACCAGCCATCAGCCAGTCGAGAGGGCAGATTGTTGTTCTCTGGAACGGTGTCGATATGACCAGCCCAGACCATGCGTGTTGGCCGGTTTAGGGTAGTGCGAGCTGCAACCGTGTTCCCGACTCGAACCACTTCAAGGTGTGCGGCATGGCGAAGAGCCTGTTCAATCTGATCGGCAAGCGCTGCTTCTGAGCCAGAGGGGCTTTCGTGGTCCACCAGTGCCTGGGTGAGCTCGAGCAGAGAACCCGAAACGGGCAGGGCTTGGGGTGAGCCTGACATGTGCTCCAGTGTAATGCGGGTGGGTAGTGCCGATACCCTGGTGGTATGACCGAGAGCCACCTAAACGCATGGGGTTATGGCATCGCCACCATCTCTGATGCTACGAACACAGTTCTTGATACGTGGTTTCCAAACCCCCAGCTGGGTTCACCTCCCGCAAACTTTGACCCTCATCTGATCCCAGCAGACCTTGGCCACCTCGAAGGAGAAGATGAGACCAGAGGGGTTCATCTGATGGGTGTGACAACCGTGAGTGACCTCACCAGGCCACCCAGCACCGCTTCTGATGCGTATTTACGGCTGCAACTCCTTAGCCACTGCCTGGTGGCACCGAATTCGATCAACCTCGGGGGAATCTTTGGGGTCTTGCCCCTGGTTGCCTTCACGAACAGGGGTCCGATCGAGCCTGAGTTTTTTCAGCACCACCGACCCGTGATGCAAAAGGAGGGAATCACAATTCAGAGCCTGGATCGTTTCCCCCCGCTTCTCAACTACGTCATTCCGCCCAAGGTCCGGATTGCCGATGCGTCCCGGGTTCGCCTCGGAGCTCATTTGGCGCCGGGCACCACGGTGATGCACGAGGGTTTTGTGAATTTCAACGCGGGCACACTCGGAGCCTCCATAGTGGAGGGCAGGATTTCTCAAGGTGTTGTTGTTGGCGATGGCACCGACATTGGTGGAGGAGCGTCCATCATGGGAACCCTGTCCGGTGGCGGCACAGAGGTGATCTCTTTGGGCAAGAGGTGCCTGCTCGGAGCTAACGCTGGCATTGGTATTTCTCTAGGAGATGATTGCGTCGTTGAAGCAGGTCTCTATGTCACAGCCGGCACGAAGGTGAAGCTCATCAACCTCGGTACTGAAACAGAAACCAAAGCCTCAGCCCTCAGTGGCCACTCTGGATTGCTCTATCGCAGGAACTCACTCACCGGCGGGGTGGAAGTCCTCCCCCGCACAGGTGAAGGCATTGCATTGAACGCAGCGCTCCACGGCTAAAGAACTGGTCACTCCAGGAACCGTTGCGCGGTGGCTGGAGTGTCATCTCGAATATCGTCAAACACTGCCAGGTCCTCGGCAGTGAGACCCAGCTCTCTGCTTATTTTGTGGAGCATCGTGCCTAATTTCACACGGCCACCATCGAGCACGGCGGCGGTAAGGATGTCTCGAACCTCTGCTTCCAGGCTGTGGCCTCGTTTCGTGGCCCGAAGAATCAGGCCACGATGAAGTTCATCGGGAAAATCGAAAATCTCTACAGTGGCCATGTCTGTACCCCTCTCCACAAATCTCGACCCGCTCGGGTCAAGGAGAAAGGCAGGAAGACTGTGGAGGCGTTAGCGCTTGGGCCATTCTCTTTGAGCAGGGCCAATATAGAGCTGCTGAGGGCGACCGATCTTTGTGTTGGGGTCCTCGTTCATTTCCCGCCAGTGTGCAATCCAGCCGGGAAGGCGTCCAATGGCAAAGAGAACAGTGAACATCCGGGTGGGGAAGCCCATGGCCTTGTAAATAACGCCGGTATAGAAATCGACGTTGGGGTACAGCTTGCGTTCAATGAAATAATCATCAGCCAGGGCAATCTCTTCGAGCTCCTTGGCAATACCCAAAAGCTCGTCTTTGATTCCCAGCTGTTCCAACACAGCATCGGCGCTTTCTTTGACGAGGCGTGCGCGAGGGTCGTAGTTCTTATAAATACGGTGTCCAAAGCCCATCAGGCGAATGCCCTCTTCTTTGCGCTTCACCCGCTCCACGAAGCGCTTCACACCTTCGCCGGAGTCACGAATCTCCGCCAACATGGTCAAGACTGCTTCATTGGCTCCCCCGTGCAGGGGGCCAGAGAGTGCATTGATGCCAGCAGAGACGGAGGCAAACAGGTTTGCCTCCGTGGAGCCGACCATGCGGACCGTGGAAGTCGATGCGTTTTGCTCGTGGTCTTCGTGCAGGATGAGGAGTCTCTCAAGGGCCTGCACCAGAACTGGATTAGCCACATAGGGCTCTGCCATCAGACCGAAGTTCAGCCACAAGAAGTTCTCGACAAAACCGCGGGAGTTGTCGGGGTACAGGAAGGCTTGACCCACACTCTTTTTGTGGGCATAGGCGGCGATGACGGGGAGCTTGGCCAACAGGCGAATCGTCGACATCTGGACCTGCTCGGGGTCGTGCACGCTTAAGGAGTCACCGTAGTAGGTAGACATTGCACTCACTGCAGCAGACAACACCGACATCGGGTGCGCACTGTGCGGCAGGGCATCAAACAAACGCTTGAGGTCCTCGTGCAACAGCGTGTGATGTCTGATCGTGTGGTCGAACTCTTCGAGTTCCGAGGCGCTTGGCAGGTTGCCGTATATCAGCAACCAGGCGACCTCAAGGAAGGTGGAGTTCTTAGCAACATCATCAATGGCATAGCCGCGGTAGCGCAGCACACCGTTCTCGCCATCGATGTAGGTGATCTTGCTGGTGGTGGACGCGGTGTTAACGAAGCCGTGGTCCAGACCGGTATATCCGGTCTGTTTGGTCAGGCTGGAGAAGTCAATACTAGAAGCGCCCTCAGTGGAAGGAACGACGGGAAATTCTGCCTTCCCACCTGGATACTGCAGGGAAACAGTCTCTGGTGACTCACTCACAGGGCCCTCCTTGCAAACGCCAACCCTTACAGCCTAGAGGACTCCAGCCACACTGGCTAAGGAGACCACCATTTAGCAAAGACCGTTGTCCCTGGCCCACAACGTTAGCGCTGGGAAAGGCGCTCTGCAGCTGTTACACAGTCCTGATCGGTTGCTGTGAGCGCAATCCGAACATGCTGAATTCCGCCTTCGCCATAAAACACACCCGGAGTAACCAGAAGTCCACGCGCTGCGCACCACGCCACCGTGTCCCAGCAGTTCTCTCCTCTGGTGGCCCAGAGATAGAGCCCCGCTTCACTGTGATCGATGGTGAAACCTGCGCTAGAGACCGCCTCGCTCACCACGGCTCGCCTGGCTCTATATCTTTCTCGTTGTACAGCCACGTGCTCGTCATCAGCCAAGACTGCTCGAAGTGCGGCCTGAATGGGGGCAGGGGGAATGAGGCCCACGTGTTTACGAACCAACAGAATCTGCTCAATGAGGTCATCATCACCGGCCATCACGGCGGCCCGGTAGCCTGCGAGATTGGACTGCTTGCTCGTGGAATAGAGCGCTAACAGACCGTGGAGGTTTCCCTCGGTCACTTCCTGATCAAGCAGTGAGGGCACCCGTTCAACATCCCAGGGCATCTCGGCGTAACACTCGTCGCTCACCAGCACAGCACCCAATTCCCTGGCCTTCGTGACGGCCTTCGTGAGGTGCTCTACTGAAAGCACCTCCCCAGTTGGGTTCCCCGGGGAATTCAGCCACACCAGCTTTGTGTTCTCTGGCCACAGATCGGGATCATCAGCCACCACTATCTGCGCGTCCATGAGGTGAGCTCCGATGGCATAGGTCGGATAGGCAATGGTGGGGATGACAACCGCATCGCTCGATCGAAGACCCAGGAGCATGGGCAAGAGCCCGACCATTTCCTTAGACCCAATGGTCGGAATCACGTTGTGAATACTAAGCGGTCCCGTGTTTCGACGGCGCTCCCACCATGCTGCGATTGCTTCTCTAAGCTCGAGAGACCCCGCAGTCAGCGGGTAGGAGGGGGAATTGCTGGCGGCATTCAGAGCATTTCTGGCAACGTCGGGGGTGGCATCAATCGGTGAGCCGATGGAAAGGTCAATTACTCCGCCCGGATGCTGCCGGGCTGTGTTCCGATAGGGCTCGAGCGAATCCCAGGGGAAATCGGGAAGTGACAGAGCCATACGGGCTAGTTCTGTGGTGGAAGTGCCACAATAATTTCGTGGTCGTGGTGGATGACGCCGACCTTGGCGGCTCCACCAGGAGACCCCACCTCTTTGAAGAACTCGACATTGGCCGTGTAGTACTCAGCCCACTGCGCAGGAACGTCATCTTCGTAGTAAATCGCTTCCACTGGGCACACTGGTTCACAGGCGCCACAGTCAACACACTCATCGGGGTGGATGTAGAGCATCCGATCGCCTTCATAGATGCAATCGACCGGGCACTCATCAATACAGGCGCGGTCTTTGACATCAACACACGGCAACGCGATTACGTATGTCACGAGGAGTGAGACCTTTCTGAATCAGACGACACTTCATCGTATCTCGTAGCTCTGGGAGCGAGCCTGGGCCACGCAAGAATAACCAGAGTGACCAGGGTGATGGAGCCTAGAAAAACTAACCCTGCGGTGTTGCTGGCAATCAACACAGAGCCCTGACCATCGAAGCCAGCGAGAGCAGTCATCACTACCACCACCCCCACCGCTGCCCATGTTGCAAGCACCCTGGTGGGAGAGATGACTCTCAGACCCGCAACCAGCGCCATCACAACCAGAATCGAAATAATCACACCGCCTGGAAACCAGGCGCTGTGATACGTGGTCGTAATGGCGCCAACGACTAATCCAGACAATAATGCGGCAATGGACCACACCGTGCTCCGAAGAACGCGGCCCGCTCTCACTTGTCGAGTCTCAGCATCCAACCGTGCGTGTCTTCTTGTCTGCCGTATTGAATATCGACGAGCTCTTGACGAAGCGACAAGGTGACATCGCCAGCAGGAGCATCGGGTGCACCAATCGTGAAGTCTGGCGTCTTCAACTGCCCGATCGGCACCACTGTTGCTGCCGTGCCACACGCAAAGGCCTCGACGATGTCACCGGAGGCAGCACCTTCACGCCACTCATCAATAGAAATCTGTCGACGCTCCACTGTGTGACCGCGTTCTTCGGCCAGGGTCAGAACGGAGTCTCTGGTGATGCCCTGCAGGATGGTGTCGCTGTGGGGAGTAACGAGAGTGCCGTCTTTGTAAACCAGCACCACGTTCATGCCACCGAGTTCCTCTAGATACTTGCCCTCGATGGAATCTAAGAACAACACCTGTTGGCAACCGTGCTCAGCAGCCTCGGCTTGAGCCAACAACGATGCCGCGTAGTTACCACCGGTCTTAGCGGACCCGGTGCCGCCCTTGGCGGCCCGGGTGTAGGTCGTGGAGAGCCAAATAGAGACCGGGCTTAGTTTGCCGCCGAAATAGGGCCCAACTGGGCTAGCGATGACGTAAAAGGCAACCTTCTTCGCTGCCCGGACGCCAAGAAAGGCCTCTTTGGCATACATAAAGGGGCGAATATAGAGCGAGGTTTCTGGAGCGCTTGGCACCCACGCGCCATCAACAGCGATGAGCTCCTTCAGGGCCTGAATGAAGTAATCAGCGGGCAATTCTGGCAGCGCCATCCGAGCAGCAGAGCGTTGCATCCGCAGGGCGTTCTGATCCGGACGGAACGTCCAGATCGACCCGTCCTGGTGGCGATAGGCCTTCATGCCCTCGAAGATTTCCTGGCCGTAGTGCAACACTGCGGCCGCGGGATCCATGGGAATGGGGCCATACGGTTGCACGCGAGGCCGGTGCCAGCCACCCTTTTCTGACCAACAAATGTCCACCATGTGATCGGTGAAGACCGTGCCAAAGACGGGGTTATCAAGGACCTCTCGACGCTTGTCATCCGGCATCGGATCAGTCGCAGGCAGGACCTGAAACATTAAGTCTTTAGGCGCCATCTGCAGGGGAATGGTCATGGTTCACAGGCCTCTCCAACGCGACAATTTTCTATCCACAGCCTACTGGTTCCAGTAAAAAGAAGACCCAGGAAATCTAGAGCAGAGCCCTGATTGCCTCACCGATATCACCCGTCGATCGAGAAGGTGCACCCGAACCTCTCTGGCTCACGTCCTTCGCCACTGCGTTTCTGATTCGAGACGCCGCCTGCTCGTATCCGACATGCTCCAAGAGCAGCACCATCGACATGATGGCTGCTGTGGGATCCGCGGTCCCAGTGCCAGCGATATCAGGGGCTGACCCGTGCACCGGCTCAAACATGCTGGGGAACGAACCTGATGGGTTTATGTTCGCAGATGCTGCGAGGCCGATTCCGCCGCCAATGGCCCCAGCCAAATCGGTCACGATATCGCCGAACAAATTATCGGTCACGATGACATCAAATCGTTGCGGGTCATTCACCATAAAAATCATCACGGCATCAATGTGCAGATAGTCAACGGCAACATCAGGGAAGTCGAGAGCTACCTCATTCACAATACGCGACCACAAACCACCCGCGTGCACCAAGACGTTCGTCTTGTGCACCAGGGTGAGCTTCTCCCGGCGCTTCTGGGCAGCCTCAAAGGCATACCGAACAACCCTTTCAACCCCGTACGCAGTGTTGACAGACACCTCGTTAGCAATTTCTTGTGCGGTGCCGGTCCGAAGAGACCCACCGTTTCCGACATACGGGCCCTCTGTCCCTTCCCGAACCACTACAAAATCTATGTCTCCGGGTTCTGCCAGCGGTGATCTGAGCCCGGGGAGCAACAGCGTGGGGCGCAGGTTCACATAGTGGTCAAAGGCAAAACGAAGCTTCAACAGCAACCCGCGCTCGATAATTCCGCCAGCCAACCTGGGGTCCCTGGGGTCGCCACCCACCGCCCCCAACACGATGGCATCGTGGTGGGCAAGGTTTTCCAGAGTCTCATCGGAGAGGATTTCTCCGGTCACAAGAAAGTGCTCGGCTCCGAGGGTGTATTCCGTGGTGGTGATGTCAAGATCAGACCCAACCGCAGCCTGCAGGGTGTGGATGGCCTCGGTCGTTACTTCAGGGCCAATGCCATCACCGGGAATAACGGCAAGGTTCAAGGTTGTAGCCATGGACCAACCCTAGAGCCACACAGTGCTTCGATAAAACTGCGACCTACGACACAGCCGTGCGCAGGTCATGCAACCGCCACAGCGCCTCTGCGACCGCCCGGGCATTATCGAGGCGGTAGGGGGCAATGGTCTCTCCGCCCGCCACCCGAACGGCAACATCCGTCTGCGTCATGACGGCAAACCCATCCTCATCGGTGAGGTCGTCCCCAGCAAAAAAGATGGCATCGGCTCCCGTAGCTTCCCGCAGGGCCAGAAGTCCGTCACCCTTGGTGGCGTGCTTCACAGAGCATTCGACAATCCCGTGCCCGGTCCGAACAACAACGTCTGCACCCCACGCTTCACACACGGCGTGGGCGGCAGCTTCTGCTGCCCGGGCGATGGGGTCGGCAACACCCCTCGTGTGCAGCGCAACACCAAAGGGCTTCATTTCAATCCGTGAGCCCGGGTGAGCAGCCACCACCTCTTCAAACGCTGCGATCAGCCCAGGTGGGACTAATCGAGGCGTTGTGTAACCATCTCGTTGCAGAGGTGTCACAACTTCAATGCCGTGAGAGCCCACCAAATACCACTCGTCTAAAGGGTCACCCACCTGGGTGATGCTCTCAATAGCTCTTCCCGTGACCAGTGCAACGGTTATGCCTGGAAGAGAGGTCAGAGCTTCGAGAGCTGAGCGCGCTTGTGGAATCATGCGCGAATCCATCGGGTCATCAACCAGTGGAGCAAGAGTGCCATCAAAATCCAGAGCGACGAGGATGTTCTTCTGTCCAGCAAAGACACTCAAGGCTTCGGAAAGATCGTCTGGCAGCATCAGCAGAGAGTGGTCTATAGCTCGATGATGTCGATATGTGACATCGACGTGGCGGTAATCTTCTTGGCCACCTCGGCCAAGAGCTCGTCCGGCACACGAGAATCGACTGTCAAAACACTCAGTGCTTCACCACCGGCTTTTTCCCGAGCAATCTGCATTCCCGCAATATTGATGTTCGCATCACCGAAAGCTTTGCCATAGATCGCAACAATGCCGGGGCGATCTTGATACATCATGACGATATGGTGCTCCGCGAGGGGAACCTCGATGTCATACCCGTTAATTTCTACGAGCTTTTCGGTCTGCTTTGCACCCGTGAGCGTCGCGGACACGGAAATGGTTCGGCCATCGCCGAGCACTCCCTTGATCGTCAAAAGGTTCCGATACTCATCGCTCTGCGGGTCGGTCACCATGGACACCTGAACACCCCTGGCCTCAGCCACCAGAGGGGCATTCACATAACTAACCTGTTCACTCACAATCCTGGAGAAGACACCCTTCAGCGCAGCAAGCTTCAAAACACTGACATCGTGCTCGACAATCTCACCGCGTACTTCAACCCCGATAGTGGTAATCGATGCACCACAGAGACCGACAAACACCTGACCCAGCTTCTCCATCAACGGAATTCCAGGGCGCACGGAAGGATCGATCACACCACCGGCGACGTTGACCGCGTCAGGAACAAGTTCGCCCTCCAGGGCGAGCTTGACCGAGCGGGCAACCGAAACTCCGGCCTTTTCTTGAGCCTCGTCAGTGGAGGCCCCGAGGTGTGGTGTGACAACAATGTTGGGCAAGCCTAAGAGCGGAGACCCCAGTGGGGGCTCGGAATCAAAAACGTCCAGACCGGCACCAGCAATCCAGTTTTCACTGAGCGCTTGGTACAAAGCAGCTTCGTCGATGATGCCTCCGCGGGAGGCATTCACAATGCGAAGCGAAGGCTTCGCGTTCTGAAGCTCCTTCACCCCGATCATTCCGGTGGTCTCCGGGGTCTTCGGGATATGAATCGTGATGAAGTCACTCGCTGCTACCAAATCTTCCAAAGTAGTGAGGGTCACACCCATCTGGCTTGCCCGAGCAGGCTGGACATAGGGATCAAACCCAATAATGGTGGCCCCGAATCCAGAGAGTCGCTCGGCGACAAGGGCGCCGATGCGACCAAGGCCAATAATTCCGATCGTCTTTTCATACAGTTCAACACCGGTGTAGGCGGATCGTTTCCACTCACCTGCAGCAAGAGAAGCGTGTGCGCGCGGAATATGCCGGGCCAAGGACAACAAGTGGCCGACCGCCAACTCAGCGGCACTCACGACGTTAGAGGTGGGGGCATTCACGACCATCACGCCAGCTTCTGTGGCTGCTTTGATGTCGACGTTATCGAGACCCACTCCTGCCCTGGCAATGACCTTCAAATCTTTACCGATGGAAATTGCTTCGACGTCCATCTGGGTCGCGGAGCGAATGAGGACCGCATGAGCACCGGGAAGGGCTGCGAGCAACTCGGTGCGGTTCGCGCCGTCCACCTGCCGAATATCAAAATCCGGTCCTAGAGCTTCCACCGTGGCCGGAGATAGCTCTTCGGCAATCAAGACAACTGGTTTAGCCACGAACGAAGCCTTCCACCCTGGTACCGGGGACACACGAAAAAAGAGACATCACCATCGTCGGTGAGCTCTGAGTCTACTTCAGCCCACCACGCCCTGAAGCGCTGATGCACGCCAGGCCTGCTCTAGGGCAGCAAAGCTCAAGCTCAGAGCCGCAATAACGGCCCACCCCATCACCAGAACCACTGTCTTTTCCAGAAGGTGTGAGCGCTTAGTTCCCCACCACCAAGCACCAGCAAATACGACGATCGGGAGTAACACCCCAGCCCACAGCAACGCCCAGGGCATGCTCACTCCAATTCCCAGAGCCTCATAGAAGGGACCAAGACCCACCAGATTGCCGACTGCCTCCCACACATCCCAGCTATAGAGCAGGCCAAAGAGAGCAAACACAAGGGCTTTTCCCAACCGGTTCATCCGGCCACCACCGGCAAGATCAGCGGGAGCGGGAGCAGGACAACCAAGCCGGTAACCAAAAGACTGACCCTCGTTGCCCGAGGAGACTGCCTCGTGAGCCACCACACAACTCCAAAGACCAACGGTGTTGCGATGATGGCGAGAAACTCGCCAAATTGATACATCACAGCATCGAGCAGACTGCTCGCCGGCTGCGAAGGGGCAGCGACAACACCCAACACCCACGCCAGCGCCCACACCGCATAGAGTCCCCCAAAGACCGAAAGAGCCACCGGATTTCTGCGGCGGTCCTTCTTCGGTCGAGGGGTTACTTCCTTGGTATCGGGTTCCCCCAACACCAAGGAATCATCCTGGGACTCGTCCCAGACAAAGGCTGGCTCCGTGGGGTCAGCGGGCATTAGTGACTAGCGCGAAACCTTGCCATCGACATAGTCCGAGTCCGTTTGCTTCCATGCGAAGAGGGCGCGCAATTTGCGGCCGGTCTCTTCGATGGGGTGGCCCTCGCCCTTGGCACGAAGCGCCATGAACTCAGGCGCGCCTGCATCCTGGTCTGCGATAAACCGTGCGGCAAAAGCCCCGGACTGAATCTCAGCGAGAACTCCCTGCATGCTCTTCTTCACGTCGGGAGAAATAACGCGGGGGCCAGAAACGTAGTCGCCGTATTCAGCGGTGTCACTGATGGACCAACGCTGCTTGGCGATGCCACCCTCCCACATCAGGTCAACGATGAGCTTAAGCTCGTGCAAAACCTCGAAGTAGGCGATTTCTGGCTGGTAGCCAGCTTCGGTCAGAACCTCAAAGCCATACTGAACCAGCTGAGACGTTCCGCCGCAGAGCACGGCCTGCTCACCGAACAAGTCGGTTTCGGTTTCCTCGGTGAAGGTGGTGGTGATTCCACCAGCGCGGAGTGCGCCAAGGCCCTTGGCGTAGGACCAGGCTAGGTTCCAAGCGTAACCAGTTGCATCATTCTCAACGGCAACAATCACGGGAACACCGCGACCTGCTTCATACTCACGACGAACGGTGTGTCCTGGTCCCTTGGGGGCAATCAGAATCACGTCGACAGTAGTTGGGGGCTTGATGTAGCCAAATCGGATGTTGAAGCCGTGGCCAAAGACGAGTGCCTTACCCTCGGTGAGGTTCGGAGCAACGTCATCGGCATAGAGGTGGCGCTGGTGCTGGTCTGGGGCAAGGATGACGATGACATCTGCCCACTTCGTTGCCTCGGCGGTGCTGAGCACCTTAAAGCCAGCTTCCGCGGCCTTAGCGGTGGACTGAGAGCCCTCTTTCAATGCCACAACGACCTCGACACCGGAGTCGCGCAGGTTCAAGGCGTGGGCGTGACCCTGGGATCCGTATCCCACCACAGCAACCTTCTTGCCCTGAATGATGCTGAGGTCGGCGTCTTTGTCGTATTTGATGTCGGTCACGGCAGGTTTTCTCCTTGGTTATTCAGTAACTAGAAAAGCCTAGTTCTTATTGATGCGGTCAGAAATACTCTTGGACCCTCGTCCAATGGCGAGAAGGCCCGACTGGGCAATCTCTTTGATGCCGTAAGGCTCAAGCACCTTCAAAAGAGCTCTCACCTTCGCGGTGTCACCGGTGACCTCAATCACAAGGGCATCGGTCACAACGTCAACAACGCGGGCTCGAAACAGGTTGGTTGCTTCGAGAATCTGCGACCTGGTTGCGTTATCCACGCGCACCTTGATCAACATGTGCTCGCGTTGAACTGATTGGTCAGGCTCTAACTCCACGATCTTTAACACGTTCACCAGCTTGTTGAGCTGCTTGGTGACCTGTTCCAGTGGCAAGTCTTCCACGTCAACAACCACGGTGATCCTGGAGAGCCCAGGAATCTCGGTTTTTCCCACAGCCAGGGATTCAATGTTGAATCCCCGCCTGGCGAACAAGCCGGCAACCCGGGTCAACAGACCCGGTTTGTCTTCCACAAGAAGAGACAGAACGTGACTCACGTTTACTCCTCTTCCCATTCAGGCGCGTTATCCCTGGCGTATTGCACCTGAGAGTTACCGACTCCTTGAGGGACCATTGGCCACACCATGGAGTCTTTGCTCACGATGAAGTCAATCACCACGGGGCGATCATTTGTTTCCATGGCCAGCGTGATAGCGGGCTCAACCTCTTCTTTGGTCCGGACTCGAATTCCCAGTGCGCCATAGGCTTCTGCGAGTTTGAGGAAGTCTGGAATCATGACCGTGTCGTGACCGGTGTTGAGGTCAGTAAAAGAGTGGCGGCCGTCATAGAACAATGATTGCCATTGACGAACCATGCCGAGAGACGAGTTGTTGATAATCGCCACTTTGATCGGGATCTTGTTAATGGTGCAGGTGGCAAGCTCCTGGTTGGTCATTTGGAAACAGCCGTCACCATCAATGGCCCAGACCAAACGATCCGGCTCAGCAACCTTGGCTCCCATAGCAGCCGGAACGGCATAGCCCATGGTTCCGGCTCCGCCGGAGTTGAGCCACGAGTTCGGCCGCTCATAGCGGATGAACTGCGCGGCCCACATTTGGTGTTGACCCACCCCAGCTGCATACACAGCCTCGGGACCAGACATCTCACCGATTTTTTGGATAACCCACTGGGGGGACAACAAACCATCATCTGGTTCATCAAATCCGAGGGGGTATTGCTCCTTCAGGAAATTCAACCGCTCCCACCACGCCGAGTAATCCGGCTTGTGGGCTTTGGCGGCCTGGTTATAGGCCTGCAGAAGGTCGACAAGGACCTCTTTGACATCTCCCACGATCGGCACCTCGGCTTGGCGGATTTTGCCGATTTCTGCGGGGTCAATGTCGATGTGGATTACCTTGGCGTTCGGGGCAAATTCGCTCGCTTTGCCTGTCACCCGGTCATCAAATCGAGCACCCAAAACAATAAGCAGGTCTGATTCCTGGAATGACAAAACCGCAGGCACGGTTCCGTGCATGCCGGGCATTCCCAAGGTCAAAGGGCTCGAGTCAGGGAATGCACCTCTCGCCATCAACGTGGTGACAACCGGTGCGCCCACCTTGTTCGCGAAGGCGGCTAGTTCTTTGTGAGCACCAGCCCGAATAACACCACCGCCGACATAGAGAACAGGCTTGGCGGCTTCTGCGATCATCTGGGCAGCGACCTGGACCTGCTTCTGGTTTGCCTTCGTCACCGGGTGGTAGCCGGGGAGGTCGATTTCTGGTGGCCAGATAAACGGCGCACTCTTTTGCTGAGCGTCTTTGGTCACGTCCACCAACACTGGTCCGGGTCGACCCGTTGTTGCAATGTGGATGGCCGCAGCGATAACACCGGGGATTTCTTCAGGCTTGGTCACCAAGAACGAGTGCTTGGTGATCGGCATGGTCACACCCACGATGTCGACTTCTTGGAACGCATCGGTTCCCATGGATGTCGAGAACACCTGACCGGTGATGGCAAGCAGTGGAACTGAGTCCATGTGAGCATCGGCGATGGCGGTGACTAAGTTGGTGGCTCCTGGTCCAGACGTTGAGATACAAACACCCAAACGACCAGACGCTGAGGCATACCCCTCAGCGGCGTGACCCGCACCTTGTTCGTGGCGGACCAGAATGTGGCGGATTTTGTCGGCAGACATCAGCTCGTCATAGAAGGGCATGATGGCGCCGCCTGGCAGACCAAAGACATCGGTAACTCCGAGCAGCTCGAGAGATTTCAAGATCGCGCCCGAGCCCGTGAGGACCGGCGCCTTGGCCGCCAATTGGGCTTTGCGCTGCTCTTCAGGGCTCAATTCGGGAGCTTCTGACTCTAAAAGGTCGGAACTGTATTCATCCATGGTTGTAATCCACTACATCCTGTGCACTAGGGAATGACGTTGATACGGGGTTAACCCGTGACTGCACCCAGTGCAGCTGACTTAACCAGTCGTTGGTATTTAGCCAGCACGCCACGGGTGTAGCGCGGGGGAAGCGGCTGCCAGTCGGTACGGCGCGCCTCTAATTCGTCGGCATCGACAAGTAGGTCAAGGCTTCGAGATGGAATATCAACCCGAATGAGGTCACCATCTCTCACGAAAGCAATAGGTCCTGCATCTACTGCTTCGGGAGCAATGTGGCCAATACACAGTCCGGTTGTGCCGCCTGAGAATCGACCGTCTGTCAAGAGTAATACATCCTTGCCCAATCCCGCACCCTTAATGGCTGCAGTCACAGCGAGCATCTCCCGCATTCCAGGCCCACCCTTCGGGCCTTCATACCGAATAACAACAACATCTCCGGCGTTAATCTCACCAGCAGTGAGCGCATCCATCGCAGCGCGCTCGCGCTCAAACACTCGTGCAGGGCCCTCAAACGTGGCCGCGTCGAAGCCCGCGGTCTTCACCACGGCGCCCTCTGGCGCCATCGAACCCGTCAGGACTGTGATGCCTCCGGTGGGGTGGATGGGATTATCGAGTGCTCGTAACACCTCGCCATCAAGAGCGCCCAAGGACATCTCTTCTAAGTTCTCCGCCATCGTCTTACCGGTCACCGTCATGACATCGCCGTGCATCAAGCCAGCGTCGACCAGTGCCTTCATCAACACGGGAACGCCACCCCTGCGATCAACATCGTTCATCACGTATTGCCCAAAGGGCTTCAAATCACCAACGTGGGGAATCTTTGCGCCAATTCGGTTGAAGTCATCCAAGGACAACTCGACCTCAGCTTCGTTGGCGATCGCCAAGAGGTGCAAAACAGCGTTGGTCGAACCACCCAGTGCCATCAAGATCGCGATGGCGTTCTCAAAAGCTTTCTTGGTCAGAATCGTTCTGGCGGTGATGCCTTGTCGAAGCATTGTGACAACGGCTTCGCCAGAGCGGTGCGCATAGTTATCACGCCTGCGGTCGTAAGAAGCCGGAGAAGCGGAGCCTGGAAGGCTGAGCCCCAAGGCTTCGGCAATGCTCGCCATCGTGTTGGCGGTATACATACCGCCACAGGCACCCTCTCCAGGAGCAAAGGCGCACTCAATGCGGTGGGCATCCTCCGCCGACATCTTGCCGGCCTTCACAGCTCCTACTGCTTCAAAAGAATCGATGATGGTGATGTCTTTCTCCGTGCCATCAGACAGCTTCACCCAGCCAGGAGCAATAGAGCCCGCGTATAAGAAAACCGAGGCCAGATCTAAGCGGGCAGCCGCCATCAACATTCCAGGAATTGACTTATCGCAACCGGCTAACAACACCGAGCCATCCAACCGCTCCGCCTGCATGACAACTTCCACGGAGTCGGCAATCACTTCGCGACTCACCAGGGAGAAGTGCATTCCTTCGTGTCCCATGGAGATTCCATCGGACACGGACACGGTTCCAAACTGCAAAGGGTAGCCGCCACCGGCGTGAACGCCTTCTTTGGCGGCCTGGGCCAAACGTGCAAGCGAGAGATTGCAGGGCGTGATCTCATTCCATGAGCTTGCGATGCCGATTTGGGGCTTATCCCAGTCTTCGTCACCCATACCAACAGCCCGCAACATCCCTCTAGATGTGGTCGCTTCAATTCCATCGGTAACAACGCGTGAACGGGGCTTGATGTCAGGCTTGGTCATGGGGCAAGTCTAGGCGTCTCCCAGCTTCCGGGCTGATTTATTTCTGTGACCGGAGACTTAACAAGCCGGCCGAACGGAAAACAGAGCGCAGCGGACTCAAAGGTCGTTCCCGCAAATGTAACAAGCGTCTGGCTGCATTGCTCAGATCAATTCCCGCAAAACCTCGCATCCCCAGGGTAAGCGAAGGCACGCGGCCCAAACTCTCTAGTGCCCTGTCCCGGAAAGCGATGCCACCACATGACGAGTTGCTGGATCGTTGGAAACCTGTTTCGGGCGCTGGCCCGGCTTCGGGAGGTTGTAGTGTTGAGGGAGTGAAAAAAATTCTTCGGCTCGTTCGCCACCACTTAAAACAAAATCTGCTAACTTCTGTCCGGGAAATCTTCTGGAAGTTCCTTGCGTATCGAATTTGGCCGTTTCCGCCAAGGCTCATCATCCTGGCATCGAAACTTCGCCCCTCAAGGACTCCATCCAATTTTTTCCCGAGTCGGTGCATCATGCTTGTAAACCGCCCCGAGGAGCACTCGCATTGGGATGTGGTGGGACCAGACCAGACCAAATCCCTCGAGCTTTGGATGAAAGAGGTCATTGGGGTTGAGAGCATAGAGTACCGGGGCGACTTGGACGGGCCGGACCTGCTCGGCCCTGGTACGGTAGTCATTGCGAACTATGACTGGATTGTGAACGCAATCTACCATCCGCTGCGGGGGGGTTTCCGGCGTCTTTGGCGGCTAATTCGGCAGGCGCAAGCACTTGGGGTGCCAATCTGGTGCCACAATGGTGACTTGTTCAGTATCCGTTATTCTTTCTACACCTCGCTGCTAGCCGGGCTCACCGGAGGAGCCACCGTTTTCCTGCAAAATACGATTGCCCAGGCCAAGAGATTTGGAATCGCGAATCCATCCGCCCCTCATTTCTGGATTTTTCCGCCGTCGATTCAGACCCTTTGGACATCAAACCAAAGGCTCGAAGATAGAGAACCTCTCGTCCTGATCGCCCAATCGGGGGATCAGCGGAGAAGGGATTATTTCGAACCTGCATTTCCGCGTTTCGAAAGCTTTGGGTACGTAGCGCAAGGTACAGAGCAGAAACTTGGCTGGGAGGAGTACCAGTCGTTGGTGAAGTCGTCGAGAATTATTTGTACGACTTCTTGGCTCCAACCTCTCTTCCTCAAGGGCCCTCCACGCTTCCAGAATCGGTTGGCAGATGGAATCATCACACACAGAGTCCTTGAGGCTTTTTCAGTTGGGGCACTGTTGGTGACGAACCCTATAGATGCTCTGAGCGCGTTGGGGTTCTACCCGGGCATCCATTACGTAGCGGCTCCGCGAAAAAAAACTGACTGGGAGGCTTGGGAGTTACCAGTAGAGAGACAAATTCTTGAGATTGCTGACAACGGACATCAACAATTTCTCCTCCTCCTTCGGGGGGAGTGGAGAGAACACAACGTTGAGATTTAGCCTCTGTTTTCTGGAGCGATGGCCCTCGACTCATTATGTCGCGGGAAGCCTGACGCGACATGTCAGCCAGCAGTTCTTATCTACCCAGAATTTTTCTTGCTAGGTTCTTGGCCCTGCGTGCGAAGCTCATCAACCGCAAACGACTAAGAGGTTTCTCTTCTATTGATTTAAGCTTGCCTAACACGCTCCCAAAAGGTTCCCGATACGAACTGTCGACCACGCTGAGAGCCTCCGAGAGCGCCTTTGCCGTGCGATGCCAGTGAACATAGCCCTTGAAGAACTCCGGCACAATCACAGCTTCGCGAACCCAAGGTTTAGAGGAACCGGCAAAATGGTGAATCAAAGGCCGAGAAGTTGATCGCTGACCAAAACAGTTTAGGGCGGGGTCCAAGTCAATTTGACCCCCCCGGACCACATAATTCAGGACATCTTGGTCCGCCCACTCAAAATTCAACTCGCGGTATCGGTTGATCGCATCGATGATTTGGGTCATAAAACTTTCCGCTGCAAAAACTTTATGGTTGATGACCATAACGCCGGAATTGAAGTAACGGTCTCCTGCGGCCTGGTTGCCTGGCGCCGCATCTTCGGCCCTGTATTGCCTGGTTGTCACAGCCCCAAGCGGTGCACGGGTATGTGAGTGAAATTCTGTTGAAAATATCTTGTCCCACCCTGGGTAACAAAGCGTGTCAGAGTCGAGCCAGACAAAATCCTCCGCAATAGCCTCCGCAACCCACAAGCGAAGATAGGCCGCCTCGTTGAGATGCAAACGAGTAGGCAAAGCTTTGGGTAAATTTATGTCGATAAAGTCAAAGTCCACTATTCCAAGAATTTTCAAACACTCCGTGATAAGACGCCTAGAGCCAACGGATAAAGAATCTTGGGTAGCAACAATCGTCAGTTTAAAAGCATGACGAGACGTCGTGAACGCCGAGAAAATAGCCACTAGGAAGGGGATTACGTAATTGTCGTCAAAGCCCATTACGAGTCGCTCAAGCTTTTTGGTTCGCAAAGCAACCATTTCATCCTCCTTGGCCTATTTTCCGACAAAACGAGTGCGATAGACAATTCGTCCCAGTCTGAGAGCGCCTGCGGGGGAAGGCTTGAGTCCGATTCGACAAGGCGAGTTTTGTGCGACGTGCTAAACCTCTGGATGAACTCGGCCGTGTCGTAACCGTCGAGAAAATCATGAATTTCGATGCACAACCAACTTTTCGACAACACCGAGATTGCCTCAGCGGTCAGTAACTGGCGTTCTCCGCCTTCAATATCGAAAAGAAAGACTGAACTCTCCGGCTCAACTTTTTCTGAGTCAAAAAAAAGCATCAAGTCATCTGCCGTCAAGATGCCCCTGACATCAACGGGAGAATTATTCATCAGCGAGTAGCGCCGACACAACTCTGCGGATTCCGTGTCTATTTCATATGCAATTACTCGACTTGCAAGCCCCCCAAGCCGGCATCCAATTGCGTGGAAACCCCAGCTGGCTCCAACGTCAATAAAGGTGCGCGTCTTGGGGGCTATCCGATGGAGGAATTCAACAACCTGCTTCTCGTAGGTTCCCAAAATCATCGCACCTGTATCCATGGAACCTGACCATGGACTCGACAGCGGAATTATCATTCCTTGATAATGGCCATAAGCCACCCTTCCAGCATTTTGGGACCAAATTTCCTTTCCTAGTCGATCTTTCAGGGCGTTGGCGTTTGCATGAAGGACAGACGGAATGTTTCGAGAAAACTTTACAAGGAGGCGCCCAAGCAATCCCTTGATGATGCGAAATATTCTGATCGAGCTCCTCTCCACAATTTTCTGATATCCCGGCATCTGGCGTCTCCCGAAACCACCACGTTTCTATCCGCCAATCTTGAGCCCGAAAACGGACTCAGAGGCCCCTGTTCGGACATAAAAAATATCGCCGTGGAATCGCTCATGCGGAGGAGACAAACACACGAACCCGTGCTCGCCGAGAAACCGGTTTAGTTCCTCGAATTTTGCACCGCCGTGGTAATGTTCGATTGTGCTGACCTCCACCTCCAGAGACCGGCAGTGGTTGAGAAGTGTCCCTGCACCCTCGAGGGCCAACAACTCGGACCCTTGGATGTCGAAGACCCAATGCGAATGCATTTTTGCCACTTGTGGAGAAAGAATAGAGTCGAGCCTGGTCATACTCAATTTCAGCTCGGTCTCAAGCTCTAGTTTGGTTGAGAAGTAATTCAAATCTTTCCCGAACTTGAAGAGCGAGGATGAAGAAAAGTCGTTGTTCGCGAGATGAAAGGAGACATTAGCCTGGTTCATGTCCCCGACCAAAGCATTAATCACGACCTGGCTATCATCTGCTGCGAACTTTTCAGTCAAAGTCCGAGCTAGCTCTGGAATCGCCTCAACCCAAATCACATTTTTTCCGAGGGTGCTGTAGAGGCCATGTTCTTGGGCACGATGAGCTCCGACGTGCAGCACTCCGGAGGACCCGGTAATCAGTTGGCTTCTCACAACAGCTTTCGAGATGTATGTGTGCTCTACCTTTTTCTTCACCCACGACCGAAGAAACCCCACCATTAGTTACTCCCTAACCATCAGACGCGCCCACCGGAACTGTCTCGGCGCAAAGCTCCACGCCCTTCAAACTCTAGCGCCAAAAAGAATAATCGTGATGTAAGGCAAAAAGTCAGGTCGACAGCAAAGGGCAAAGGTTTCCGGCCAGACAGCAGAGGTACTCTGTAGACTAATCCGTTTGAACCCTCCTTCCGGAAAGGTCGACCTGTGAATGCACCAAAGCCCTCTGCAACCCTCATATACGTGGCACTCGGGCCTAACCCAGCCCCAACACTGAATCTCTTCGCCAGTTATGCATTGGAAAAACTCCCGGGTTCCTCTGCAGTGTTAGTAACCGACGGAGTAGAGAATTGGGAGGCCTCGTTCCCTGGCGCCGTCATTTCCTATGGCGACAGCGACAGGAACCCGGCGATAGTTCTCGCGGAAGGTCGAGAAGTTTCGCGCAGGTTCGTTGCTAACGGATACTGGGTTCGAACTTTGGAAAGAATTTTTGCACTAGAAAAGGCGTGTGAATACATCCGTGACGAGCGTCCAGTAATTCATTTTGAGTCGGATTGCTTTTCGCAGGTGACCCCAGAGGTCTTGAGTGAATTGGAGTTGCGGTGTCGTGGCACTGCTGTCCCTTCTGACACACCATCAAAGGGTTGTGCAAGCATCCTGTTCGCCCCATCAAGGCAGAGCCTCCTAAAAGGTATCGAAGACTTGGCTGACATTTTAGGGCAACAATCCAGTTGGATTTCAGACATGGAGCTTCTGGGTCTCGGAATTAGATCGGGGGTAATTGAGGAGTTGCCTACACGCCCTGAACACGGTTGGCCAATTAGGGGTTTTTCGAAGGGCGGGGGGGCTACATCCTCCAAGCTTATCTTCGACGCAAGCGCCCTTGGGCTCTACTTCTTCGGTAGGGATCCCCTCCACACTGAAGGAAAAATTCTGGGGGGCTATCAGCACGTTCGTTTTGAGCACGACATAAGTTCTTGGCAATGGGATATCCAGCCGTCAAAACCTCCTAACGATGCGGATTATTTGGTTGAGTTGACCGCGGGGCAGTTCGGGCACGTTGTCCCAGCAAACTTGCATGTTCACTCCAAAGAGCTGCTGCCCGCCTTGAAAAAAAACTCAGATTTTTGGAATCGATTAATACGAGAAGCCAACGGCACTACAACGAGATTAGAGAGAACTGGCAACAGCTCCTACCAATTCATTGGTCTGACCACGTCAGAAAAACTCGGCTATTTTTGGTCACAAAACCACCACCACAAGCTCATTCTGGTGAGGTCTTTCGTTCAAAGAATGTTTGCGATTCTCACACGAAGTCCGGGGGAAGGGGAAAAGTGGTGAGTACATATGGACACCGCACGTCTATTCCTTCCGCGGCAGTCATTAGGAATTCTTTCGCCTGCTCCAAAACTGCCCGCTAGGAGGTGTTGGACTGCCACGGTGTGTTCGGACGGTGGGCCCTCCTAAAATGGGGGTGTCACTGAAAGAGAGAACAGCATGTCCAACACACGTCGACGTTTCTCCCAAGGTTCCGGGACGATTTATGCCGGGGGTGATTTACACCTCGAAACCTTTTCGGGAGGCCGCTGAGGCTTAGGGTGCTGGGCCGAAAACTTTACGTAACTGGCTCCAGAAATACCGTGAAGCTAACGGGGGGACCGATAGTGAGCTGAGTGTACCTGAACGCGCTCGTTTGAAGCAGCTGGAAAGGGAAAATCAGGAGTTGCGGGCGGAGACACCGTTTTAAAAAAAGCCAGCGATTACTTCGCGAGGGAGCAACGGTCGTGGCCAAATACGAACACGTCGACTCCCAACGTGATGAGCCGGGCAACAGGGACCCGGTGTCAAAGATGTGCTTGTGGGTGGACTGAACCGCCCTGGGTTTGTTGGAGATTTCATACTTTGGAAACGAGGATGGAGTCATGGACAAAAACAACAGGACAGGTCGGAGGTATTCGGCTGATGAGAAAGCTGCCGCGGTTCGGATGGTG
>Ga0209491_10003052_pt1 | contig 28443 bp, 18 predicted proteins | sample BON02_FD_187213 | JGI IMG/M metagenome (GOLD analysis project Ga0209491, IMG submission 187213) | Freshwater microbial communities from Lake Bonney liftoff mats and glacier meltwater in Antarctica - BON-02 (SPAdes) (version 2) | ecosystem: Environmental > Aquatic > Freshwater > Ice > Glacier...
TGAAATTTCTGTTCGATGAGTTCGCGAGGGTCTATGAGTTCGCGAGGGTCTATGAGTTCGCGAGGGTCTATGAGTTCGCGAGGGTCTATGAGTTCGCGAGTCATCTGCATGTGCCGGGCTTTGCACGATTCCGCGCAGAAGGCGGGGTTGACGCCCACTCCCTGCTACAACAGACCCGCTGGGACGCGCTGAATGCGCTCATATGATTTTCTGCGTGCCTGACACATGTGCATATCTCTTTTGGTATATTTGCAAGCGCATGGCCTAATTCAGGAAGGATTTCACATTGATGATGTTTATTTCAGAAAAATGGCCACACATACACAATTGCACGGCGTTATATGCCCTTCTACTCCCCCTACCTCGCATGTCCACTTTCTGTATCGCTCTCTCTCTCCCTATCAACAGTCTAATCTATCAACAGTCGTTTGCACAGCGCCCTGACATTCTACAATGACTGTGTGGGAAATCCTGGGCAGTATGGTCTTGGATCCCGACGACAAGACGACTGCACCTCTGTGTGCATGATGTGCACTTTAGCGTGCAATGACGCGCATTGATCGCTGGTATTTGGTCATTTATATGTGATATCGCGAGTGTGTCAGGTCAAATCCAGTCGTGACACCTTGCAGTTCTCTGTCTCTGATCCGGTTGGCCAACAATTGGTTTTCTGCGGCGTCGTATGTTGCCACACGTTTTGCCCCGTTATTACCGTCAGTCATGAGCGAATTCACATAGTGGGACATCCGAGCACTGTTCAGAGCGTCGTGTTTTTCGCGGATTTGCTCCTCCCGGTACCTTGTACTATGTTGTTGGTGAGCCAAGCGCATCTGGTCCTCGGACAGAAATGGCATGTTTTCTGGAATTATGTCTTCTCCTTCCTGTACACCAGACAGGTCTTTCCACGAGAGCTCCGGTGGCATATCAAGAGCAACAGCAGTCGCGGACGACACGTGCAATGTGTCATATTGCGCAATATCCTCTACAATCTGTTTATATATACAGTTTAGTATGTTACAAAATCGATCCAAGCGTATCTCGTTTTCTGCACTGGAGATGCGTCGTTCTGCTACACACAACTTCACAAACGATTCAAAGTGCGTGATATTTTTCTCGGCTGTTTCTTGCGCAATGACCGGCACACCATAATCCTGCCAGACTTTGTAGATAATCTGCAAATGACCGTTGTTGTCCATACTTTGGCACACGAGCGAGAGTATGCGGTAAAACAAGCTGGTTTTGTTTCGCATGTCGCCGATCATCTGTTGGTAGATAGTGTCCAACTCCGCGCAAAACTGGTGCATCATGAGCGGGTTGTCCGCGTGCACTGTTGCATTGTAGTCGACATACGCAGCCAATTGAGCCACATTCTGGTCAAAAAAAAACGTGTCGCCATACACAATCCCTGCCTGCACCAGGACTTCACACATGATGTCGAGTCGGCTCTGATTGTCCTTGTTTGTGTACAACAAAGACGATATTCTGTTCAATTCAGTTCTGGTGTTTTGCACGGTGAGACTTACGGGGGGTGTGCCGAACATTTCAATGTACAATCCGCGCACTCGCTCCTGACTCGCGAGTTGATCCAGTATTCTGGGCGGCATGTTGCACCCACAGAGATCCAATTGTCGCCCTCTTATTATATAGCAAGCACGAATGAAGCCTGTCGTATAGATTCGCCACAAAGTCCCGCACAATGTACAGTATGACGAAACCACTGGCTTTTTCGACATGAATGGCCGACAAGGGTCACATGTCCTGCATAAACTCGCCCACACTCTGAAGTCTAAGGTCAAGAAAGTCTGTGGTGTGGGTTTGGCACAAAGTCTCCGCAACATGTACAGTATGGCGATCAACTCATCAAACTGTCATATATACAAGGCTTTCCAGCACCAAATTGCAGTAAATGTGTAGGTTGGTCACGAGGTTTTGTATATAAGCGCTGCATATATTCGTTGGTGTATAACTGCCATGGATCCTCATTACGTCCGGGGAGATGGATATGGACATTTGCACAGGTCCCAGTTCATATCCGGTGTGGTTTTTCGTGAGAGAGAATTTACCCATACTTTGGATCTACTTGCAGGACGATGTCAACAGTTTGATTGGCAATATTACAATTTTGACACAGCCGATGCAAGAAGAGACTTGTTCCTTCAACTAAAGAATGGTATCAATTCTACTGATAAGTTTTTTAGTACAAAATGCTTGCTTAAGGAACAGAGGGATGATATGCGGCCCGATTTCATACACCACATAATGGCATATATGCGTTTCCAACTCAAAATCCTCGACCAAAAAATGCAGCAGGAGACCAAAGATTCGCAAATGACAAGGGCGCTTCTGGTGCGTGGGATATTTTACAGAAAATACATGGGCGTAATGCAAAGAGAGCTGGCTAGGCGAGCGCGAAATCAGCGCGCAGGGAGGGAAATGACAACATGGAAGAAACCAGACGACTTCTTTTTGGAGCCAGATCTGACGGAGACTGAGCAAAACTTGAATTGGCTTAGAGAGCAAACATTGCAATCTAGACGCCCTACATGACATAAAGACGTAGTCAAAATCTCCTTGCAAAACTCGACCTCGTCTCTCTTTGATCTCGAGTAATTTGTTACACAATAAATTTGTTTCTTCGGAATATTGAATAGCACATGTTTTAAAGTGTTCTTTTAATTCGTTATAAATTTGCTTTTGCTGTGCTTGTGATTATTCAAAACCTTTCTGTACCTCTCTAATAAACGGTACTGCTATGGTGAGCTTAGCGTGCATCTCCTTCGATTCTGTTCTCAAATATGGCGAAAACACCGGCTTTTCCGGCATGAATGGGCGACAAGGGTCAGATGTCCTGCATAAACTCGCCCACACTCTGAAGTCTAAGGTCAAGAAAGTCTGTGGTGTGGGTTTGGCACAAAGTCTCCGCAACATGTACAGTATGGCGAAAACACAGGCTTTTCCGACATGAATGGGTGACAAGGGTCAGATGTCCTGCATAAACTCGCCCACACTCTGAAGAGTGAGATGAAGAAAGAACAAGAGGGGGGGGCAGACATAGAACACGAAAAAAATTGCTATGGTGAAAATGTCATATTGCGTATGTATCAGGTAAAACAGGACAAAGACAATGGGCGTGTTGAATTCGTAGTATAACAACCACAGGATCATTCGTTTGGCTACACATGTGGTCATGACGAGGTCGAGCACCAGCGTCAGCGCAAGGAGTATTGTGTTGAGGGTAAGTCCCACCAGGTAGCAATGGTGAAGAGGCCGGAAATTCAGATCAAACGTGAGAAACAGGGCTGTACATAGCAGCAAAAACTGAAGTATTGCATGCGCCGTCTGCATTGCTGGCAGCAGCGAAATCGCTGGCACACCGTAAGCGCTATCCAGCGCCAAAACATTGTCATATATACATGTGAGCTCGATAAGAGTAGGTCGGAACAAAGTGCTGTTTTATTAAAACTCCGTCCAAAACATTACGCAATGTCAATGCGACCAGAAACCGGCTCGGTTCTGATGGTATCAGTGTCTTCAATCCGGATGAAATTGTCTTCACACAGCAGACGTACGCACAGTTTCGTAAAGGTTTCAAAAAGAACAATCAGAAAATCCTCGTCCTCGGTCGGCAGCTTTGTGTTTTGTTGTTGTACTTTGATAAGTTGTAGTATGGCGCAGATCGAGTACTTGACGTTCTCGTAAATGCGCTGCGAGTCATAACAGAATGGCGCGACAACAAAAACATAGGCAAGCTGGTCAACGCGCTCTAGAATAATGTCCACAGCCTGTCGATATGCGGCACTGAGTCCCCTGTTTTGTTTCTGGATCGCCAAGGAATACGCGGCTACCTGATGGGCGATCCCGTCAAGCTGTAGCAGGAAACTCATTGGATCCAAGAACTGCTCTGCCACCACGAGCACAACGCCCTGCAACCTTGTTGGTTTTTTGTCTTTTAACACAGACAAGAGTGTTCTCTGTATCACACCTCGCTACCCCCATTTTCAAGCTACCTGCGCTATATCGTATCACGCAATGTATCGCAGATGATGGTTACGACTTGCTGTTTGAAATATGCCACGCAGTGTTTCTCGAATATATAAAGCAACCCGTGTAGAATCATATCGGTACAAAGTCTTTGTGAAATGGAGTGGGCAACACAGACTGTCGGGTTCAGTGCTGCCGTTGTGTCGCTACTCGTGTATATTCCACAAACGGCAAAGATTTACAATGGCGGAGGCACAAACGATCTCTCTGTGCTATCGTTTGTCGCAATTCTGTTCGGGGGTGTATTGTGGTTTACATACGGGGTGTTGCTTGTGAACTGGCCTCTTATTTGCACAAACGCGGTCCAGATCATCCTGATACTCTATATTGTATACAAGATTCACACGAATCTTTCAAAAACTGGGAGTGCAAGCGTGAGCGATGCGTACTTCGTCGAAGGTCATGGTCTTTTGCATACGTATAACACGACTACGAATGACCCATAGCAGGCGTGTATGAAGCAGTATGTACATACATCTAACTGTAATTTGCCCAGATCAAAAGCGTCTCAGACACTATAATTACACATGCAAAACCATAAAACACCCAGAAATGTGTGCTTTGGCGAGCAGGGCCTTTTTGCATGTGCCTCTGTTTCATGCTGTGCACTCGGCAAAACACCCGAGACGTGTGTTTGGGCGCAGGACCCATTGCAGATGAATTCGCAACTGTTACCTTCAAACCAGCATGTTCTGCTGCGACGCACGCTTCAGTCGGCATCAGCGTCGGGGTCCAGATTGCCTTCTGTGGGTGTTGGTTCTGTCACCACATTGGCCTTTTTCCGTCGTCTCACCGTTGCACCCGTCGGTGGAATCATGGCAATTGACGGATGGATGATCGTGCCCCCATCTCCTGCTGTCTGTGTGGCGTCTGCATCGTTGTTCACGACCGGCGACACAGCAACTAACTCTGGAATGGATCCTGCGTTTGCATTCGTTGGATTCGTTCGTGTCAGATTGTGCGGTATAAGATCACCCGCTCTTTCTTCATACTGGCTGCCACCATACGATGGCGACAATGGCGGAGACAGGGTTGTTGGCACTACTGGCACTGCTGGCGTGTGCGTAGCGTTGAACATAGGATCTTGAACCATGACGAGGTTTGCAGGTGGATAGTTTGTGAATCCCAAGCGCATGTAGATCTGGAAAGGCGCAGGCACCACGGAAGCAGTGGCGTCACATGCACTTATGAGAGGGTTGTTGTAAATATTAGAGGGTTTGCTGATCTGGTCACAGATGCCAAATTGCAAAAACCCATTGTTACGCTCCTCGGCCATGACAAACTCGGAATGCACAACGTCTCGCTTGTTTTTGGACGGAACTAGCATGCTGTACCCGCCGAGGTCGCACAGATTCTGACTGACACTCACGGTCTGTTCGTTTTGTGTGATGGAATTCGACGACAGTCGGAACACCAGTGGTGGGTGTGAATGCCTTTTTGTTCGAAAGTACTTGAGCTTGAATCCAAGAATGTCGCCACTGCTGGTGCCGCCCTGGCACGCAGACCACATGTTGCGGGCCTTGAAATTCTTGCCAGCCACCTGCAGCGTCCCGACAAAATCTGTTGGCGCATACGATTTAGGGTTGGGATCACCATAGTGAGCCCCACCCTGGTTGTCACTGCCGATAAAAATACCGCCGATTTTGGCATACGTATTGATGAAATCCCACAGAAAGTCGTCGACAAATGCCTTGAACTTGTCTTTTTTCACCAGCGTGGTGTCCTTTGCATAATTGACTTGCTCGAAGTACCCGTCAAAGAAGCAGGAACTCATCATGCTACTGAAATCGCCCGAAGAAATGGTGTTCAGGAACAGATTAAACCTCAATCGAGCCTTGTGAATGATATCGGTCGAAGCACTCCACCTCGTTTTCTGCATATCCCACAGTCGGCTGAACTCGGCCTGGGTCTGCAGAGTATTCATGTTGGGGACCACGGAATCCGCGTACACGTCCGCCATCAGAGTCTGGATTCCAAAGATAATGTAGTTGATGGTTGCGAGATTGGCACAATAGACCAAGTCTGGCATGTAGCGATTGGCAAACTGGGTTGCGTCGCCGTTTTTGAGCATGACTTCGTTGTAACGCAGCTGAAACACCACGTCGCCCGCGCAGATGCACTTTGCGACAGGGATGTTGCGCGCCTCGGTAATGTGCGGAATTTGAATGGGCACCACCAGCCGAGGGATGTTGATGTAGAGAGTCATGACAGTCTGGTTTGTGGACAGGTTTTTGGACATGGAGCGCATACTACTATCTGAATTCTGCAAAGCGGACAGTGGACCATCCTGGTCGTTAAACTTGCCAGAAGGCCACAAGTTGTTGCGGACGCGCTTGGCATTGATTCCGCCGCCAAAATCGTTGCTCCTGTTATATTCGCCATTTGGCCCTTGTGGGTCGCCGATACCCTTCCGGATATTCCAGGGATTGCTCATTGTGGGGAGAAGGGGGGGAGGGTGGTTCTGCTTTTACGACACACAGTGTTTTACTTTATAGCGTTTATTTATATACAGCAACTCCGTTGTAAAACACAACACGCCAGATACATCATGTACACTGGACGCGAATACGCCCGTTTTGTGCACGCCTTTGCAGTACAAAGTCGAGACTTATGTCTGCGCCGTGAGCGCCTATCACACTTTGCGTGCGGCCCCTTGTGTAGCAGGGCGAATGCACGAGGCCGGCTCGCTTGCAAGAACCGGGAGTTCCGTGTGTTTTTGGGCGGACAGGGTGTTGTTTGCATGCCGCATAGTTTGAAATTACGGAAATTGGCACGAGTAATCGCCGCCATATTTCACTTGCTCAATTTTAGCAGGTTGTGAGGGGAGTAGCCACTCTGGGCTGTACTTTATATCGCACACTTCAATGTAGAAACAAATGGCATGCATGGCAAGAACAACATAAACACCGATGTAAAGGACAAGCAGATAGGTGTACGCAGTTGCCAAGCCAGTCATTTTAGCCGGACAGGTGGTGTCGTTGAGCAACGTAGGAAAGTCGGTGCTGATAGACACCGAAATAAAACAGACGGCAACGAGATAAAACACCATCGAACACTGCTGCACATAGGGTGTGTATTCCAATCCATAATAGCCGTCACTGCCACCGCCAGGATACGATGCCCGACATATGTAAAAAAACGTGCTCACGGCCCACAACAGGCCCGATATCACCGCGAAAGCAATCATGACTTCTTTCCGGCTCGTGTAGTTGGCATAGCACTGCTGGTAGTCGATGGTGGTAGGATACGCCGGAGCACACTTGTACTTGTTGGCCGTGAGATCGGGCTGGGTGGTTAGCACTGGGTTAACCACAGCCATATTCAAGTTCATGGCGTCCGTAATGGCTGCGTTCGAACAGTACGACGACTCGTGCAGATGCAGATTGTGTTGGTATGCCCAGAGAGGCGACGCCATTTTGATTACTGTAGCGTCTTTGTGTCCGGTGAACTGCTTGTTGACGAGCAACTTGGCTGCCATGGTATTCTCAAACAGACTGGTCACTGCTGTATTCAGGTTGTCGATTCCAAACTTGTTGGTGAGAACGGATTTGGTGGACATTTCATAGGAGCCCAGGGTCTCAAGTGAGATTTTTGTGGGGGTTGCGGTGAGATACTTGTGCATCACCAGCGCCATGTATGGCGCATCGACCAGCGCCACATCTGTAATCAGGACCTTTTCGGGAGACCCGGCAGCAAACAACGTACTCATCAGAAACAATACAAAGGTAAGTGCTGTATACAACCACGAATAGCCATCCACACGCGGTTTCAAATCCGGATATGGCATGCCAACTACGTGTGTCTTGTGAATGCATTGTGCTTTTATATGATGTGAGCATGTCACGTCAGACATTTCGGGAACTTACACAAGCCGATGCAAACACACCGAAATATACAGCTATCGGCCGCTGCAAACTACAACGCATTTATCGGGGACATTCTGCTGTGCTTTTACGAGCAGGGCTGTCCTGAAAAATGCCCATATGCTGCAAGATCTGCGGCCATATTCGCCTGTTGGGAGCCTCGGGGTGCCGGAAACGTCGAGCCCCCGCAAACGCCAAAAAGCGGACGATCCGCGCAAAAATGGGGTGGAAACGGCGATTGCCGCTGTTTCGGGATTGTGTGGAGACGATGCATTGTGCATACGGGAGACAGATTTGACCACTCTCTCTCTCAAATCCTCGCACGCCCGCACCATGCCTAGCGAAGCACTCTGCAGCCGGCTTGGTCGTTCTTAAGGGCCTCTTATTTTCACGCATGTTCGCGCAGCAAGTAGTGGTGCATTTGTTGGTGAAAGTCGGCGTATCTGCAACATAAAAGTGCACGATTTTTGTTGCGTGCGCACACTTCCTGCCGTATCTTGTGCATGCAAGGGTAATTATATATATAAACATGCTGTGGCGTTGTGGGCTAAGTGATATATTCTTGAGTCGCAATGTCTGGTATTGCGAGCATCGGCACGGCTACAAATTCCAACCTGGCAGGTGCTGGGCCGTCCATAAACATCACAGGGCGCACCGACTTGACCACGATCAGTATGTTTGCCAGCAACGATACTGACCTCAAAAATGGACAGCACGACGTGAAGCGGCACGAGATCTGCCTCTCGGTGCCACAACGACAGATCCAAGCCTACTCTGCGGTGTTTTCGTTTGATCCGTTTGTTGACATGCCGATATCTTTGTTACCAATACACGACTACAAATTGTTGCCCGTACCAGGACTGAACTCTGCGCTCGACATGACAATATCACGATATTACCGCGATGTGGGCGACGCACGCAACGATCTGGAGTACATGCTTGCGAAAAACCAGATATCGCTGCACTCGATGGATTCGAATGTTAACAAGGGGCTTTGTCTGATGCAGGATCGTCTTCTCAACAAGTCACAGAACATGGCTCAGAATATTTTCCATCGCCGCAACGCGATCTTCCTGACGACCGACGCGGCTCAATTTACAGAAGAAGATGACCAGATGCACGAGGGTCAGTGGAAGTCAGCCACAGAAAACGGATACGAATCTGTATACAAATTTACGCCCAACACGAAACCCGCGGTCGCCAGTCTGAACAACAGCTTCATCTACGGAATCGTTTTGGACATCGAAGATGATGCTGTCAACACCTTGTACAATCTTACGCACCATCTCGATCTGGCTATGCGACTGGCTGCACAAAATACTGAACCTAAAGTGCACACTGCCAAAAACGTGAATAGCGCGCCCATCGAACCACCCGATCTGGTGTACGCGGGCATCGCACTCACGGACGCATGTGCCCATCCTCAAAACGGCGACACCGCTGTGACGCTCAACATTTTCTCGGCTCTGACCGTCGACAACGGGCCTTTTAGCGTGCTCACTAACGACGACCTCATGTGGATTCACGATATCGAGCTGGCAGACTTTGAAAAAGACGGCATGCGCCGCCAGCGCGTTGTGCTGGACCTGCCATCGATCCTGCGCTGTATCACACCGGCGGTGTCCGGCAATGAGAATTTCATAACCCACATCACTACGCGCTACAACCGCTTCCAGGCTGCGCGAAGCACCACTGCAATCACAAACGCTCTCAAGCACAAACCCGGCAACCCTTCCCGAAAAACCTTTTTAATTGCACCACAGAAAAAAGGATTCGGAATACTCAAGCGATCGTCCGTAAAAGACAAGATGCGCCACATCGGGACCTCCATCTCCTCATGCATGCCGTCAAAGCGCCTCGATCTTGTCAACGGCGCCGTGGCAAAGTTCTAGGCCGCGATTTCGCCTACTTTGTCGCACATACGCCAGTGTTCTGAACTACCTGTCTTGCGCAAAGTCCATTCTATATCCCACACAACCTACCGTAATATGCATGGGATTGTCTGTAGATTGGCCTTCTCCGCTCTTAAATCAGACTATTCGCTGCTGTCATACTCGAATTCGTCGGAGCTGCTCGGGTGCGCCATGGTCTGTCTATGGGCGGCCAATACCTGCGCACCGTGGTGCGTCAGAAACTCAATACCCAGACCCGTGAAATGAGCCACGGCCGTGATGGGCGCAATCTTGTCGTTTTGATGCTTGGCCGCAACGAGACACAGGGCTGCTACATCCGATGGTGCTGTCAGCACATACTCTTTGCTAGACAGACACATCAAGAGCATCTGCTCTGCCACGAGCCTGTCGGACATAGAGCTTGCAAACTTGTGAAATAGGATCTCACAGAAGAAAACCGGGCTTTTCACGCTGAAAAGTCGCCACTGCAACGTCTGGAGGATGTCGCGCTCGACGGTGATGAAATCAAACACGGCGTGCCGCCCAATCACGTCGCCCTGCGCCTTCATCGCGCTGATAATACGCTGCGGCTTCAGCACGTGGTCAAATTGACTCTCGTCCATCTTCGAAGCCATGCAAAGGCAGCTGGCAGCGATCAGTGACATATTGTCGTCGCGATCGGGAGCATTTTGGAAGAGGGGCGAGATTTCATATCGTATCACATCTTGCCTATAGGTGTACACGATCACGTTTTTGCCCTTGTGTTTAATAAAAGCTCCATTCCCACCGTTGCTTCGAATTTTGGCCAAGTAGGTAAAGAGCAGGTATATCCCGTTGTGTGTGGTTTCGTTGTTCATCGCAAAGATTCTAGCCAACTGCACTATGCGCGCAGCCAGGCCTGCCACGATACTCGGGTGTTGCTGGAGTGGACCCAGGGAGGCAAACTCGCCCCGTTGCTCTAGCACGGTCTCGGAATAGACCACAAACATGCTGTCTGGCGTATCTTGCTGGTAACTGATGGAACGAGGTACCGACACCGCAGTCGACGCAGCACTTTCACATTCCGACGTCTGAGCACACTCCATCATGCATGTTGTGGCTGCCTTGGCATTCTTTAGTACACGCGAATACAGGCTCGTGCGGGGCGCCTCGACCGAGTGGAAACTTTCTATAATATCCTCCCTGGTAACAGGGTCGCGGTTGCGCCTTTTCCGAGGTGTTTGGCTGCTCATGCACACGATGATGGACACAGCAATTTGCGCTTGCGCGACTCTGGAAATGATCTTGTATTTTAAATGGGGTGATTCGTAGGGTTTCTATTTGCGGATACCCGTGGAATGCCGCAAATAACAGCGTGTCTATGTTGATTTCGAGAGCCAAGTTGGGCCAGGTTTAATACACACTGGAATCACTCTCATCTGGGGTTCTGTTGCTTCCACAACGGGTGTTCCAGATGGCAAGTGTGGATCCGCCACCAGCGGTACAATTGATTTGTCAAACAGGTTACTCTGGGCCAGGTTTAATACACACTGGAATCACTCTCATCTGGGGGTTCTGTTGCTTCCACAACGGGTGTTGCAGATGGCAAGTGTGGATCCGCCACCAGCGGTACAATTGATTTGTCAAACAGGTTACTCTGGGTCCGCCCGCTCAAGAAAGACGTGATTTGCTGGGAATCTGTGAACAGGGAGCTTATCGAAAGACGATTGAGCTGCAAGGCGTTTATGTTGTGCACATACGTCGTGAATTGTGGCAGCGCGGCGATGTTTTGGTGCACTTTTACCACAAGCGCTGCCTGGCTTTGCGAAAAGAGATCCTGTCCAAAATCGCCCAGCGTTAATCGAGTGCAGACATCGGTGCCAACGTTGTTGCTTTCTAAAGATTGCTTGGAACTCAAACACGGGGGAAGCGTATCTTGCGGATCTCCCGGGTGTATGCCCACAAAAAACACGTCGAGGCGTGTGTCGTCGATCTGTAACCAATCGAACGAAAGTACAAGGGCTGCTACGTCGTATCCCGATCCATCCCACGCATTGCGAACATATGCCAGGCAGTACTCGTGAAACTGCGCGATTGCATAGTCGATATCCTGCGGATTGGATTCCCTCAAACGCATGCTTGCCGTACCCTCAATGAGAATGGCCACCTGCACCTCCTGGTTGGTATTGCCCAGAGAAAAAACCGACATATTTCCAGGAATGCCTGCAAAAAATTGCGCTTGACTGTCGGAGAGTTCGTCGTTGCTCCCGTAAAGACGCTGTTCAGAAAACGGCGACGGTGTGCCGTCGGGAGAAGCAGTGCTAGTGAGCGCTGGATCGTACGAGGGGGTGTTTTCTAGGTACGATGTGAGGGGAGCAACGTTTGTGTCGTTTGTCGCCATCACATGTGCACTCAGTGTCGCGCTAATCACACACAGACACAGACGCAAACGCGTGCCGACGAAGAAGCGTGTTGGCATTCCCGATATGGTGGAGCGCGGCTGCATTGCAATGTGCAGAGTATTCACCTTTATATATGAAAAAAAACACTGGCAGCAAAAACGAACTCGCCGCGGAAAGGGCGCAAGTTTTGTCTGTTTTTGGCAACATGGCGCGTGCAAAAGGGCTTGCCCGGAGGCGATACCGAGCGTGTGTGTTACTTTCGCACAATACAAGGGCGTATATATATATATGTGTGGGATGGGGAATCGGGGCACGCGCAAGCTTGCGCTGTACAATATGAATCTGATGGACGAGCTGTCCCTGATTTTCAAAAACGCCTGCTCCATTGTCTCTGTGTCGTGGATCTCGATCCTTATCGTCGGCCGCATCTACGATTTCCACGTGGCCTACATTTCGTTTATTGAGCGCACAACCAGCGAAGAATGGCTGCTAGAGCACTGCCAGGACGACCACTTTTTCCACAAGATGGCGCACCACACCGACGTGTGCGACAAGGTCGTGAGCAACAGCATAATTTGGCCGAGTCTCTACGGCATCAACGAGAGCATGAGAAAGATGAAACTCTGCGGATTCCACGACTGCTCGACTCTGCTGAGCATTGTGTACAATGGCGGAATTCCTGTCCTGTTCTGTATGATGCTGTTGTATATCGTAACACCGTCCTTCATCCTCCCGCAGCTGCAGCGAATGTACAATGTCTACTGCGAGAATGTCCTCATGGCGAAATACTCTCCCTATAACCGTAGTGAACTGCAGCGCAAAAACACCGCCAAGCATGCCATGTATTATGACGTTTTGGACGACTTTACGGGCAACACGGCTGGAAATGGCAAAAGCCGTATTGTGTAATATGCGCATCTATATAAACACGCCGTTTTTGCGCAACACAGTGGTAAATGCGCGTGGATTCACACGTGTTGCGCCTTGTCGCATATTGTCTTGTCTCTGGCCGTGTAATAAACAGCAGTGCGGTGCAGTCTGACGCGTTGTGCAATTCTGCCGCGATAGCCCAGATTAAACAGCCCACACATTTCCACACCCGTCCTGGTATCGCTCTTGCTACGGACGAGGTGTTTTTCAGCCAATCCTGTGACCAGTATGCCTCTGCTGCCAGCAACCTGGGCGCGGTCTTCCACCACCCCACAATGTCCAGCGCAGACACGGTGCAAGTGGCGATTCAGGTCTCTCTGTTCGACCCCTCCACTGCCCGGCTTCGCTTTTCGATGCAGGGCATCAGCGTGGTGCTGGACCACAGCGGCATTCGGACACACAGCGATATACGCGTGCAAGGAGAGTCTATGACAGCATCGACCGAAGGCCCCTGGCGGAAACGACAGATACAGGAACTCATATTTACGATACAGAAAAGAAAGCGACTCTGCGTTCTGACAATCGACCCATATCCCAGTGTACATCGTGTTTTCCCGTGTTCCACCCGCGACACTTTCCATGTGCACGGTGACAACATAACCTTGCACACTGTTTTCTTACAAAACGATAACCTGGAAGCAGCGCGCTGGGACTTTACGATTGAAAAACAGGCTCCGAACGCAGGGTGTCGAGAATGTCCACTAGGAACAGTGCTAAACGCCATCAGCCAGGAGTGCCAATCATGTTTCACAGGACTGCATGTGAACGTCGATGCCCACAGCGAGTGGTGGTATAACGGTGGTGTGGCAGGAGAGCCGAGTGTGCCTGCTCCCGACTGGGCTGTGCTGTTGGCGGACCAAACCCCGACGAGCAGTGGCATCCTTCGACATTCGGACATGCAAACGAATGGCAACATGATACTGACTGATAGCAGGAATACGTATGCTTACGACCAGGTTGCCAGTGTTTGCATGCGGCACTATACAACAAAAGTCGATTTCGCCGAATGCACGAATTCACAGACACCCCGTGTGAAAATATACACGGGCGAAAACACGGTGCTATTCCCAGTGGTGGCCATGCAAGACACCGTAGCAAAAGTACGCAGCATGCTTGGCACTGAAAACTGGAAGCAGGGCGACACTGTCCGTTTCTGTGCGCCGCTGGGCGAGGCGGTGCACCGGTGTGTGAATCCAGTCGTCCTGGTATGGCATACTGCTGATTTCTGGTCTCCAATCAATGTCGATCCTACGCACTCAAAATACACTCGATATAACATTACGACCAGCCAAGTCCGTGCGTTCTTGCTGCCCTAAAACGCCATGGCAGCACAGCTTGTTCTCGGTGCGCGATCGTGCGTTTGGTGTGTTTGGTGTTTCGGTGTTTTTTGGAAACAATGTTACGTTGGAAACACGTCTTTTTATTAATAAACGATTGTATTTGCACGGCACGGCATCGAAGCACTGCATAGATTTTGTGTGTGTGTGTGTTTGTTTGTGGATTAGGGATGCAAGCGTCGATTGTCAAATTGGTTAGCACAGTGCTCTTATGTGCCAGGTGGTGTCGATCAAATTAACATTCTTCCTGCAAGCAGACATGGGGCAGTTGTATGTGTTCAAATATCGTTTCGGTGTTTTATTGGTACTTCCAGGCTCTGGTGCCCTGTGCGTCTCGCAATTTTGATACGTGTGACGTCAATCGTTGGTGCTTGGCATGGTGCGTTATGTCGTGTGTGGGTAGTATATAAAGCAGATTCTGTAACAAAACACGGGACTCGAACGGCGACACATGTCGTATGCCAGTCTGATTTTGCCGTGTCTGGCGCTGCGCAGCACAGACACCATGGAGACACTTGCGAAGGCACACCAGCGTTACCGGTCGATCGCGTCGGAGGCTCCCGAGCTGGCAAATATCATCCACACGTGTGTAAATCTGCAGAAGAAAGAGACGGGGCTGTCGGGGATCATGTATGAGATCCAAGGCGACAGTCTACTGAACAGCACCGACATGCTGACAGAGGAAGTGTTCAAGGGGATTTCCGTGGTCAAGTGCGATATTGACGAAATACAGGCGATTTCGCTGATGCAGAAGAAAGAAGAACTCACTGACAAGTTGCACACCTTTTTGTCTACGATGCAAAAAACGAGGCAAGCCAAGGCAGGCATGCTTCTGGATCAGATCCTGCCGAGCGCAGAGGGCCAGGATTTTTGGTGGTATGGACAGACGTGTGAATTGAAAGGCGGGGTCTCCATCCGGGACTGCATTCTACACGACGGCAAACGCGGCGATGTTAGTTTTTACGACGCCTTCTCGTGCATCAACAGGTCCGCAACGTCGCTCGTCGGTGACGACACTGGGTTTGATCTCAGCTTCAAGGATGCGTGTATTTGGGACCCAGTTCTGCATGGATCCATCGGACTCTACACACAGCGCGCGGGAGACGGTAACAATGTCTTCCTGGTGTGTGTCTCGGATTTCGACCAAATTGCGTCCGACATCGTGCGCTCCATGAAAGCCGATCTCGGTAACGCCGTGAGCGCTTACGATTTCTGCAACAGTAAAGAAATGTGGTTCATAGAAAAAATCGCGCTACGCAACCGTCTCCGCCTGCTTCTACTGACTGCCCAGCACCTCGGCATCCCTGTTCCGCAAAAGCATGACCTCTATGCCCATCCCAAACAAGCAAATTCAGATCTGGCTGTCGAGTGCTGTGGCGTAAACCTCGATCACATCGAGTGTGTTTTACAGCAGCATGCACTTACGCACAGGAGCACGCCGGTGGTGCGCCACTACAAAGACTGCATCGACATATACCATCGAAATGGACCCGTTCCCGTGTTTCTGGGCGACGACATGGGGTTCATGTTGCTGCTGTCCGATAAATTCAGCCACGCCTCCTTCTCCCTCTACAATGATCCGCTGCCATTTGTGCAGAACAAAAGTAGCCAGCAGATCCAACTCTGTCCGACCCACAATATCTTCGAGCAAAACTACGCCAGTGTGCAGAAGATCCGCTCCGAGCACCAGAACATCATCCATGTCAAGATCGAAGACTTTCTCTACGATATGCAGCAACAAGGAATTCACGTTTTGCCGAGTGTGCACGACCTATTGACAGCGACCGACGATTTGGGCAACTGTCTTTTTTACGGCGTGCAGCACGGCGTTGGAACGCCCATGGTGGTATATCCACGCGTTTCTCCGCCATTTCTGACCAAGAAAACGCTTGCTCGCCACACCCCTGAAGCCACGCACTTGCCGCCACCACATGATGCAGACGCAACAGAGCCGACGCCATCCGAATTGCCAGTCGGCTCCCCAAATCAATCCAGCCACAATGTGCATCATACAGCGACGCTCGATACCAATGATAACCAGACACATGTGTGCGAAGCACTCATGGTCGCACCCAAACCAACTACGGGGGTTGCCAAACATAAAAACATGGATCTATGCGAGGTCATGTGCGAAAACTTTGTCTATGAAGTTGCTGCGGATGGCGCGCCATCGCGTCTCTTTGATTTCCAGGTGCATGTAGGAGCAAGCAACCCAGACAGTATGCAACTAGAATGGGGCGAGTTAACCATGAGTCTGCTGCAGCGCATGACACGCATGCAACACATTGAAACGCTGCAGTTGCTGCCATATGTCACGTTTTCCAATAGCGTCGAAAATTAGACAGCTCGGGCGCGGGTCTGTTGACACCACGCTGTCTCGTCAGAATATGCCATGTTCATGCGAGAATACGCGCATTCGAGGGAAGCAGAAGAAACGGCCGGTCTAACAACACAGTTGCTTCGCAATATTCCGTGAAAGTACGCGTATGTGTGTTTTGATACAGATTTACACATGTTTGAGCTTACATCCGTATATTTATGCGACATGATACACGTTGTCCGCAAAAGCGTGTTTTTGGTGCGATTTGGTCGATCCTGCCGTAATATGCCACCAGGCTCGCGGTTGTTGGTGCTCAAAACAGCGCGCCCTGCCGCCGCTTGGCGATATGCGTCGGCTTGGCACTGGAGCCAGACAGCTGCATGGTCTGCTCTATGGTTTGCAGCTTTGCGAGGAACTCGGCTTGGTTTTCCTGGGTGTTTTTGTGGTGGTCGTCGTGGTGGCGTACGGGGGCTGCATGGGCATACGTGTGCACGGCAGGATTCACCAGAACAGACGTGTTTTCGGCGACGGCAGTGACAGGGAGTAAAACCGTGTCTCTCTTGCTTGGTGGACTGAAAAGGCGCACATATGCCGCAATGGTGGCCAGAACAGACGTGTACAGCAACATTACCGGCAGCACAATAATCCAGCCCAGGAGAACAATATTGGGCATTTCGTCGATGATGCTGTCTCCAGGCATGCCCTGTGTGTAGCACCGACAGCACACGTAACACGAGTACAAGAGCAGGCGGATGCAAAACTGCACCGTCGGCATGTCGTCGAAAATCTGGCGCAAACACGGCGACGTCGCGCTAATGGCAAGCAGCACTACCATGCTCGTGTACAGGAGGAAGGGACGGGCCAGCTGTACCATTGTTCTCGCGTTGCTGTGTGTGGTGGGTTCGCTGCTGTATTTGGGCTGCTCGTGGTGCAGTATTCGCCGCTTCAGATGGGTCTCGTACACAAACACCGACAGTCCGGTGGCGAACCACGAGCAGGTGGAAAGCAGGAGCCACGAGCTTTGGTGGCATTGTGAGTCCTGTGTTTTCACGTAGTGTATGAGACAGAATCCTGCAAAAATGTCGTTGATGATGTGCGTGTTGAGCCCAGTGAGTGTTTTTCTGGTCAGTTTCTGTGTCATGTCTGAGCGATTGGCGACACACAGATCCACCGCTCTTTCGCAGAGAACCAGCGAAACCAGTAAAACTGTCAGACACCGGTCGAACAAGTCCAGTGGCACCGGCACAACCCCATCGTGTGTGGTTGCATCGAGCTTGCCATGCACGCTCAATCGCTGAGCGTCTTCTGAAAACAGATTGAAAATAGCGATCGCGACGCTGGTTTTGCACAAAATCCATAGAAAAGGCACAAACGTCTCCGTTTTGGCAATGTCAAACGACATTCCCCCCGAAACAACACTCGATCGCACGCACCCACAGTCTCGCAATCCTCCAGATCACGCGACACTTCCTCCAGACGACAAGACGTCTTATACCGATGGCTACGCTCAAAACAACAACTCAGCCACACAAACTCTGCTGCACAAACAGCCGTTAATCGCCATGAAAAACGCATAAGCTGTTTTTGACGGGATAACTGTCTCAATCGTCGGCAACTCGACGCCATTCTCCATAAATACACGAAAATTGGGGGTTTGTCGACTTTATAAAATGAAACGCACATTTCCACACAAAAAGTGCACAGTCTGCGATTTTATTGGCAACAGTTAAAACACGTCGAGCTTACTCTTGGTGGTCGGAATACTGAACGACCCATTGACTGTACACGATTTCGAGGTACAACACAGCAAGACTGTGTCGCAATTTGTGAATAATGTCGAAACGAGGGTTGTTTTCGAGCACGACATCCGACAGCATAGTTTTGACGTTTTTGAGTATATACCACAAATTGCTCGGAATCATGTCGGCGGAGCGCGTTTGTATGTGCCATCCGGTGGCCATCGAGGTGCATGGTGAAATCTGTGGTGGTGGACCCCACTGTCCTATGCTCGCGCCTCGGACACACTCGACCATCGTCACAAACGATTTGGATGAAATGTACGATGGCACGCTCGGTGCGGTTGAATACGCTGTGTTGTGCGTGTGCGCAAATCCCGATTTATTCCGCAGCAGGTGTATGCCCTTGTTCTCGCCGTCGTACTTCAAGACCGCTTGGTAGATTTTCTGCGGAGTCTGGTTGGTGCAAAGCACGTTCAGCGAGGCGTCGATGTGCAGATTCATTTCGGCCATACAGCACGTCATTTCTGTGTTTTGCGAAAACAAGCCGCTCACGTTGGTGACCATGTTCCGGACCTGCTCGTGCACCATGGCTCGCCCGTGCTTGCGGATTGTCTTGATTAGCAGGCCTTGTTTCTCGATGATACGCAGGGCGTCTTGTTTTTTGGGGTTATGTGGGCGTTTGCGCGCCGACCCGGCCGTTTGGGAGCCCCACTGCATGTATTGTTCGCCGTATAACTCCAATAAATTTACACAGAAGAGACTGTGCGCATGCTTGGCCATCCCCGGTGTCTCCATGCACAGCACCGCCGAGACTATGGTTTCCACCATGTTCCTACTGATAGCTTTTGACAATGAGTCTTTGTGCTGCTTCGACTGCTCATCTTTGCCAAACAACGTCATTGGGCGTACCGCACTGTGCTGTATCATGTGCTGTAGGAGGACCTGAGCGTTCCGAATCACGTCGTGCATGATGATGGCAATGATTTCGTCGCTGACGATGCCACGCTTCTTGAGATTCTCCTCAAACACAAAGCTGAGTCGCAAAACCTCTCCCACCAGCACTGGTTCCTCTAGCATACACCACGATTCGATTTCCTCCAACGACTCGAGCGGCACCGCGTTTCCATCGCAAATATTTTTCATAATGGGCGACTCCGCGTACATGTTTCCACGAATCACCACAGACGTAGTGTGGCGCAAGACGGTCGCAATCGTGCCACCATATGACACTGTCCCGGCATCCTGGCGCATCGAAAGTCTTTCTGAAAAGGAGTTCTTTACAGCACCAAGCTCGTGCTCGGTGCCCGCCAGCAATCCACTCTCACAGAAAAACTCAAGCACCACAGAGGCCGACAAATCGCGTGCCGTTTGTATCACGGTGGAGTTCCCCGACGACAGCCGTCGCTGTGTCAGAACACGCACCGTGCCCATGATATTGTGGATGCTTTCTTCGAAACCATATGTCACGAGGTGCTCGATTTTGTCAATGTGTATTTGCAGCATGTCTTTCCTGCCCCTTCGTGTGTGGATTCTCAAAAACTCGTGGCAGTGCTGCGTTGTCTGTTGTGGGCAGAAGCGATGCCTGGTGTGTGCTATGTTACATGCGTCTTCCGCCACTAAGAATAGCAGCGACGTGCTGTGTGCTGGGTGTGTGGTATTTTGGACGATATGACTTGCGGCCAGGGGTAACGACGCTGTTGCCTGAAACCTGAACATCAGGTGTCGGGAACATCGATCGAAATGACGTTATTCACGTAGATCATCAGAAAACACAGATTGAGTAGAACGGTCGTCCACAGGCGCACATTGAGGAACTTGATGATAGTGAGATCTTTCTCCACCACATTGATGTAATAGAAGATTGCCAGCGTGATGTGGATGAAAATGAGACATGAGCCATCGAGGACCGACGCGTCAGTCACCACCAAAATCAGCACTGCGTGCAATACCCACATGAAGATAGCCACGGGCTGCAATACTTTTACTGGGCAAAATAAGGTACTGCACGCCACATAGAGGCAAAATGTGTAGTTCAGTGCTCCGAGCATGGAGATTCCAAGCATACTCACGGACGATGTGAGCTCGAGCAACACAAACGCCAGCAGAAAGACTACCAGCCAGAAGAACCCGTCAATCAGCACAAATTCATTATTAATGTGCTGCGACGTGATCATTGTGTCTTCGCACATGTCGTCGTGATTTTTGAGCTTTTCCGTGGTGGCGTGGTAGAGTACGCCGTAGCATAACACGCCCAATGCGTACAGGATTGTCATCAAATCCACCGAGTCGATGTTCAGCACCCACGGGAACGCATGCCCGATGGAATCTGTCACAAAGTCCTGTATCTTTGGCGATAATATGATGTCGGCATCAAAAAGCCCCTTGTACACGTGGATCGGCACAGAGTTGTCTAATTTATACTGATTCAGCAGCTTGTCGAGACTGAATTCGGCGTTGGACATGACGCCTTGTGTGCTCATGTTAAAAGACAGCCCATTTTCCCGAGGAGTGTGTGATATTTGCGTGAAAATGTCCCACACCCGGTTCAGTGGCATCATTTTGCTAATGTCTGGATGTGAAAACGACACATGATACACCATAAGTCGATACTGGCATGAGATACAGCCGAAAATGAACATGCTTTGCAAAATGGTGTAGTATGTCGCTAATCGGATCGCAAACTTGCCTCCTAACGACGGAGCTCCCATTTGTGCTCAAGTCGCATGTGGTGATACTCTTTGTCACATATATACCATCGAATCGCTGGAATCGCACTCAACGATCAATTGGACACTGCTCCTCAAGACACACACATACACAATCTCACAATTGACAATATTGTGTCTCTTCTCGTGGCTCTCCCGGTTTCTCTCTCTCACACACACACACATACAAACACACTCATTTACTCACACACACCAGTATGCAGTGCCAACGATACCGGGGCAGTATCGGCTTCTCGCGCGATTTCCGGTGGCAGGATTGCCCAAAGTACACGCAATTCAAGGCTCGCGACAAAATTGACTCTTTCGTTGTTTCCAGCGATGCGTGCACAGTCTCATGCTGTGCCCACAAGTTCTAACTCTGTATTGCACTGTAGGATTATTACAGGGGCATGCACAGACAGACTCAGAATAAGACCTTTACACACCTCATCCAGCTTGGTAAAATCGTTTTATACTCTATCGGCGGGCCATTTGCCTCAAAACACACATTTCGTGGTGTTTTGTCAGATGCCCGGCCCTTTTGCTATGTGCGTGTTGCTTGGATTATAAGCAAGATCATCTTTGGATGGTGCATTTTGGTTACCAACTTGTGTTTTTTCATCGTGTACGAGTCACAGGCAACTTTGCCGAACATTTGCCTGTGATAGCCCAGTACAATGCGGTCAACCTCCTCGTACAGACGAGGCTGGGAGGCGTCGAAAAACGCCTCAAAATCAAAGTTCATGGGTAACTTGAGGGCAATCAACCGTGTTTTGCTCGCCCAATCGTTGCACACTTTTTCGAGGCGATGGCCCGACAAAAACAAGACGATCTTCGGGTTGGTCTTGTAATTGTTGCCGGTCCACGGTGGATCTAGAAACAGGACATCATGTCGAATTCGTCGGGCAACCGTTTCTACGTGACTAATGTCGCCACACCAAACGACAACCTGTGTCTGTAATTTCAGGAGTTTGACGTTGTGTGCCAGCATCTGCGATCGTTTCTCGTGTATCTCCACCGCGTGCACGCCAATAAAGATTTTTGCAAACTCAAACACATTGCCTCCAATGGAAGCTGTCCCGTCCGTGATAATGGTTTCCTCCGGGACATATCCCGCCGATCTCACGCAGTCGGCAATAATGCGAGCCTGGAGTTCTGCCAGACTGCTCTCGGTCACACTGTATTTGCCCTCGCTGTCTAGCTGTAGATGCTTCGACACAGCACACTCGATCGATCGAAAATACCTCTTTCGCACATTCCTTGTCTGTGGCATCTTCCTGTCGCACAAAATGCCCCCCCAAAATGTCACGACAAAACACACATCAGACACCCGATTTGTCTGCTGACTCACAGAACGTCAAACATTTGCCTGTTATATGAATGCTTCGTCTCGTAGACAATATAGTGTCGCAGGAGTGCTCGTTTGCGATTCGGGACAATTTCCGTGTGCGGGACCTCCTCCATGACCGCAAATAGCTTTCCAGCAAAACGCAAGTGCTCGTTCGCGACTCGGGACAATTTCCATGTGTGGGGACCTCCTCCTCGGCCGCAAATAGCTTTCCAGCAAATGCCCCTGTTGCAAGAAAACAGGTTGAAATCCCCAGGGAATGGGCGAAAACTGGCAGAAAATGGCGGAAATGGGGGTTTTATGCGACATTTGTGTGTTTTATAGCACCGAGTTCCGGGACAGCAAAATTAGAGTCATGGGTCTATATCAGCGGTGCTTGTCCGAAAATGTTGTCAGTGTTATCGAATCATCCGTGACGACAAAGTGCCAAACGAAGAGGCAAACAGGGTCATGGCTGCCGCTTCTGACATGTTTGTCGCCGTGATGAACAATAGTGGCCTCTCGCACAATCAAATTGAAAACTACATCTTTGACATTGCACACAAGACATCGACGGACGACTACGACGTCATCGCGGATGCCTTTGTCCAGCAGCACTGTGTTTTGTGCGATCAGAATGGCAAGGGTGCAGATGAAAGCAGCGATGATGCTGTGGTGGCCGAGGATGTCTTTCGCACGGAAATCAAGAATTTTCTACTTGGCTGTCCGGATCTCGAAGGGCACCGTGTTGTGCGAAGTCGCAATCTGCAAACCTCGATGGATTCTGGGAGAGTCACCACGTCCAAGTCCCAAAAATCTTCTCCCAAGACTCCCAAGTCTTCCAAGTCTCCACAATCTCCCAGCGGATCCAAGTCACCCAAGACCCCACCAACACCAAAGACCCCACCAACACCAAAGACCCCAGAGAATACCGAGGACACACTACCAACTACGATTCAACCTACTACCTCGCCCAAAAATGTCCCAGTTTCCCGTACGTTGCAAACGCCTAATACACAGCGTACGACTGGCAAAGAACACGCGCGCGATGCCGATGCAGACTCCAACAATACGAGATCCGACAAGGCTCCCAAGACAAAAATCGACTCGAGTCGACATGGAAAATCCACCACAGCACTTCCGCCTACTGCGGCAAGCAGCTCGGGAGATGGAGAAAGTAGCACAGCGGTCACTGCTACCGTAGGGGTAGAGGGTGCAGATATCGGCGTGCCCAGCGACGGGATTGCGTCTGCTGTCCATGTACAGGCTACCGAGGAAATCGTGGACAAGGCGGTAGCGTGGGACAAGCTCCAAGAAATGCGAGTGACACTTGCGCAAGACGACAACGCCAGTGCGAACAAGAATCCCCCGAATACCGCACGACAGGTCCTGACCAGCCTTCAGGTGAACAAGCAAATGATGACGCATTGCATTACAGGAGAGACGGACAACACCAAGGTGGTGCAATCATGTGTCACAGCACAAAAGGCAAACTACTACTGTTTTGTGTCGAAGATGGATCCGAAAGGCTCGACTCCTCAAGAAATCCTGGACGTGATTTACTGTCTCGACATGGTGCAGCGCTACTACACAAATCAGCGTCCCATGCCAAATGCGCGTAGTGGTGGGGACGAGCTTTTTGACGTGCCTAAGCTTGGCCCGAACAACGGCCGTAGCATCCGACACAACGGGGCTGTGTTCCACAAAATCTACCAAAACGACGGCGTGGTCACGGTGCCTATTCTCAAGATGAAGCTCTTTATCGAGCAGGCGAATACGGGGGGGGAATCTCCATTGGTGATGTTTTTCATGTTTCTCGTGGTGGAGGTGCCAATGACGTTTGATCTTGTCGATTCGATCTACCGCTCGTGCACAAAAAACGCCATGGGTCGCGAGAAATACATCTGCGACGACATGAAGCGCATCTGGACCAACATTGCACACCGCCACCAGACTTTCAGCGGCACAACAAAAAACAACCTCGAGTCGATGCTGCAGATCCAGTTCAACGACATTTTCGACCCCGACTCGCCCAATTGTTTCTGGAAAATGTTCCGCATGCCCCGGTGCATTCAGCAGGCCCGTCTGCATATGCACATGTGGGCAATGGACAATATCACTTCGAGGTCCAAGATCTCTGTACACCTCGCAAATCTGCTCATCAACATTCGATTCAATAACATTGACAAGGTTTTGGACGGAAACTGTCCTTCGTCGTCCACCGACGCAGTGTTTGTCGCCATCTCTGACCTAGCATGCGCTGCCTTTGCCGAAGAGTTTGAAAACTGCAAGCAGCGTGTCAAGCAACACAAGTCGACCAAGCGTCGCAAAGCGAGGGCCCCCGACGACGCCGACGGCGGTGCCGAGGAAGAGGAGGACGAGGCTGAGCTGGAAATTCCAGTGTTCGAGCCACCCGTGATGATTACACAGCCAACCTTTGTCGACTGGAACTGTGTCGAAACTCGCAACATGTTTGTACAGCTCACGCTCCCCGACATGCTCGACAAACCCGCTGAAATGCAGCGTATTCTGGAAGAACACATGCTGAACTACCCCAACAAGGTCCAGATGCATGGCTTTCCTATCACCAACATGGTTGCCTATGTCGACACGACCATGCTACTGCCCCATTCTGGGGCCCTCGTCGCCCAGCAGGACTGGCTTGTCGAAAACAAAGAGTGCGCGCTGCCCGATCAGATGACCATGTGTATTCTGGTGATGATGCACCAGAAGCAGATTTCTAGTCGCAGTATCTTTTCAAACTTTATGCACACGCAGGACTGCATGCCGCGCAACATTCTGACGCTGTCGGATTTGCGCATGTCGTTTCTGTCCGAAGACGACGCTGGGCGCAAGATGATGTACCGTCGCGCCACGCCCGTCCGCGACAAACAGATGGAGAGCGTAAAGGCAAATCCCAATTCCACGCAGCGCGGATACGGCCTGCAATACTACCTGCTCGGAACGGTGTATCCGCTGGCGTACGCTAACGCGCGCTCGGACACGGGGAATTATGGCGGGCGAGACCACGCTGCGAGTGTGCATAACGAAATCGGCGAGTATCAGAACATGGGCAGCTCCTATCTTTCCAGCATTGCGGAGGGCTTCCACAATGCGCACGAAAAACTGATGCTGCGTGACAAGACCAGCAAGTGGCATCTGAAGGAGTATCCAGGGACGCTGTATTCCACGCTGCACCTCTGGAAGGCGTCGATCGACCATATGAACGAGAATTACCGCCTCAAGCCCAACAATGTGCAGCTATTCTTCCGCCTGATGCAGAGCGACATTGGGGTGCGTCTAACCTTTCTGGTGAACGCAATCGGCCCGGCGCCAAACGGGATCGGCATGACAAATGTCGTCAAGAATTTCTGCGGCAACATCATGCGCCGAGCGCGACGCACCACTGCGCAGTTCGAAACGAAAAACGCAAAGGCTTGGGGCACGGGAGCTGACTGCACCACTGCCAAGTTTATTGAGTCCATCGACCCTGCCAACAACGGGTGCCCCTCGTCCATCCCACACTCCAACTGCGGCAAGCCTGACGACTTTCGCAAGACCACAGAGGCCGGCACGTGGTATCTACTCACACAAACCTATGATCAGAACGGCAAACCTGTGCCCAAACAGGCCGAGATGCCCCCGCCAATGTACTGCAACGAAATGCCGGTGTCGGACTCGCGCTCAGGCGGCTCGTCGGCCGTGAATATGGCGGGCAAGCTGTGCTCCATTCTGCCGCGCAACACCGAGGTGGACCAGGCCGGAAAACGCACTTTGACGGTCAAGAACGAAAAAACAGGCAATCACGAGGCTGCCGAGCAGCGTTTGGTGTGGTTTATTGGATTGCTCCTCAAGTGCCAGAACACAGAAAGCGACAATGCTTTGGAGCATACTTTGGACATCATCTGCCAGCCTGTGGCCTCGGGTTCGGTGGATGTGGACGACGGAGACGCGGGCGCCAATGTGCATAAGACGTGCGGCTTCAACGATATGGGCGATTCCTGCAAATATACTGTCAAGAAAAACGACCCCACGGTGGACATGTGCAAGCGCATCTTTGCGTTTGATGCGCGCGCCGTGTGCATTGCGGTGTCTGGGATGCAGTGGCGAGGATGGCTGCCAGATTCGCCAGCGCTCGCAGAAACAATGGTGTTTGATATGCTGGCAAACTACGTATATTTGCACACAAGCATGCAAACACAGGATGCTCGTCTTACGGCACAGCGTGGTCGCGAAACACAGAAGGCACAGACACGTCTTCCTCCCACTGCACTCTACATGCATTCTGCAAACGCACTGATGCAGCGAAACATCAAGACTATGTCGTGGTCGGAGATTACGTGCCACGCGGCCCTGAATTTTATGGCAGACCCCGCTCCTCTCGAGCTGGTGCCGCTCTTTCTTGGCAGCATGATCGAAAACACGTTCGACTGGGGATTCTGGCTCATCCTTGGCATTTTTGCCGACTTTTTTGAAACCCCAGCGCTCGACGTGGAAGAGGCAGAACGTCTTTTTGCCGATCCCAAGTACGTGGTTCCAGAGGCTTCTGCCAAGGCCACTCGCAAGTGGCTGGCAAGCTTTGGTATCGGTGGAATCGCTGCCAACAAAGTGCGCGGCGACATTCTGTTCAAGGTCGAACAGGGCGATTCCGTCCAACAAAGCACCCTGTATATCACTTCAAAGTGGGATGAGGACATGAACGTTTCTGCATCGAAACTAGCCATCAACATTCCGACGTCCAACAGTGGTGGTCCTGGCGGCGGTGGATATGGAGGTGGGGGCAGTGGTGGCGGCGGTGGTTCACGCGACAATAATGCATCGTCATCCACCCTGACAAACAGTGTCTCGTGGAAAATCGCGGAGCAAATTGGGGCAACGATGTATGCCAAGTACGACAAGAAGCTGAATTCGGCTTGCAACATCAATTCTCCCGAAGATCTTGCGATCATGCTGTATCGCTACATGGATGCTCCAGTGTGCTATCCGAAATTCGGGAGGGTGCCGTGTGGACACGGATTTCAGTCGTGGGACGGCATTCTGCACGGGCTGGGGTGCGATATCGTGCGCGTTTCACAGGGACAGCACGAGGACAGTGACAAATTTGTGGATGGGCTGCATACCGATATGCGCCAGATGATCTCACAGGACAACTACTCCTACACCATCGCCCCGTGGACGTTTAACAATCGCGGTGGCAGCATTTTCTCTTTCGGCATCGAGCCGCGTTTCCTGATCCTGGCCCGGGCGATTATCTCCACCAAGCCCATTATCTCACAGACTTCGGTGCAATCGATTTTCGACCACTTTGTGCTGCAGGCCGTGAAGCACCGCGTTCCGGCCACCATATATCCGTATTGCACGCTTTTTACCGGCATGCCCGACAGCAACGGCCTCGGCCTCAGTCTGCAGAAAATCGACGAGGAGGACATGTATCGCAATCGCCCTACCACCTTGTTGCGCGCCCTGCCATGCGTGTCTGTCAAAGAAATGACCGCCTCGTCCATCCCCGGAATCATGACAGGAGGGGTCATGGTGGAGGATGTGGCGATTTTGAACAAGTACGAGCGTGTCAGCAAAATGGTAGACATTTCCCTGGACGCCCTGCATCTTGACGATCTCACGCCCCCACAGCTGCCGTTCTACTGCTGGATCTATGCGGAGCTGGTTTTCAAGACGGACTCGCTCGACCAAAGCAAGTTCGACGCTGCCAAGGCCAAGTACAAAAAGGTGTGTCTTTACATTGATCCCAAGAAGAACAAAATCACGCGATTTCTGTCGGCAGTTTCCTTCACGCGAGCCCGCGATTGCGAGCAGATTGAGATTCTCAATGCAGACGCAAACAAAATGCGCTCGCAAAATAAGGTCTTTCGCACCATCACCGACGCCGTCATGCCCGTGAAAAATGGCT
>Ga0209491_10003055_pt1 | contig 28417 bp, 21 predicted proteins | sample BON02_FD_187213 | JGI IMG/M metagenome (GOLD analysis project Ga0209491, IMG submission 187213) | Freshwater microbial communities from Lake Bonney liftoff mats and glacier meltwater in Antarctica - BON-02 (SPAdes) (version 2) | ecosystem: Environmental > Aquatic > Freshwater > Ice > Glacier...
GTTAGAATGGACATGAACCCTCCCTGGTCAAATGTTGTCACACGACACCAGGAAAGGTCCACGCCCGCAGCATTCTAACGATCAGTAGGGTCACGCCATCGACGTCATGTCTGCATGCGTAAAAAAACTTAAAATTTATGAACGCGACGGATCGCGTTCTTCAACGCTGCGCGGTCGCGGCAATTCACGGTCGCAAAAACGCAAAATACCCGTGGACAACGCCATTCGTGCCTGACACCAAAGAAGTGAAAAAAGTCGGGGCGACATGATTCGAACATGCGACTTCTGCGTCCCAAACGCAGCGCTCTAGCCAGGCTGAGCTACGCCCCGATGCGTTTTCGCCTGGGCCAACAATCGAAACTGTCTGTCCAGACTCACGACTCAAGGTCTTTTCGGCTCCCTGTGTCACGCGGTGCAGGAGTCTAGTAACCTTTTGTTTCGGTTTCCATAGTCTGCCACCAGAAAAAATAACTTCCTGCGGATCGAACGTAATTTTCTTTACCCCGACCGGCCAAAGTTGCCGATTTTCAGGTACCGACCAGTAAGACTCAGAGCATTTTCGGCCACTTCACTCGGTTTTCCCGCCGCAACCACCAAGCCTCCACCAGTGGCACTTTCGGGGCCGATGTCGATAATCCAGTCACTCACCAACATCACATCTGTATTGTGCTCCACAACAATTACGCTGCTTCCCGCCACAACAAGTTGGCGAAGTAGCTGATTTAAATGGACAACATCGGCCGGATGCAACCCGCTGGTGGGTTCGTCCAGAACAAACAAAGTCGCATCCGAACGGCCGGATGCAAGTTCGGTTGCTAATTTGACTCGCTGTGCTTCTCCTCCGGAAAATGTTGATGCGGGCTGCCCCAGCGTCAGATATCCCAATCCGACTCGACGAAATGTTTCCATTAAATGGTGCAGGCCATCCAGTTCTTGAAAAAAATCGGCCGCCTCGTCAACTCGCATCGCCAGTACATCGGCGACATTCTTCCCAGCAAACCGCGCGGCCAAAGTTGCTTTGTTAAATCTCTGGCCATGACAATCGGGGCAGGGCACCGTGGCATCGGGCAAAAACGTCATCCGGACATCTTTAAGCCCGGTCCCCTTGCAGGCACCGCAACGACCATCACCCGTATTGAAGCTGAATCGCCGAGCGTCGAAACCTCGAGCACGCGAGTCTTTTGTTTTGGCAAAGATCTTACGTACGTCGTCCCACAGTTTACTGTAAGTCGCAATGCACGATCGGCGGTTGCGGCCCAGCGGACTGTTATCGACCGCGACAACTCGGCGGATGTGTTCAAGCCCATCGATGGCATCGCATTCCACATCAGCAAGGGCAAATCGAATATCCGCGTCGTCGTCTGCTTTTCTTTTACGAGGATTTCCGCTGCATTGCTTTTCGACCACCGGCAGCAGAGTTTCCATAATTAGCGAACTCTTGCCGGAACCGCTGACTCCAGTAATACAAACCAGTTTCTGCAAAGGAACATCAACAGTAATGTTCTGCAGATTGTTGCGGCGAGCATTGCGAATTGTTAACCGCGGCGCATCCGCCGCATTGGCAACCACAACCGGCGGCGACTTGACTGCGTCCGCAGCATCCGCTGATACAGCTTCCTGCGAAGCATCAATCAACGCAGCAGGGTGACTGAATTCGCCGCGCAAATACTGTCCGGTCTTTCCTTCTGAAATCGCAGCAGCTTCCAGCGGCGATCCGACAAATACCAGGTGCCCCCCTTCGACACCGGCGCCGGGGCCAAGATCCAGCAGGCAATCGGCCGCTCTGATGATGTCGCCGTCGTGTTCCACAACAATCACAGTGGCTCCGGAATCTCGGATCGCCAGCAAGGTTTGCAGAAGTCGCTGAGTGTCTCGCGGATGAAGCCCGGCCGTAGGTTCGTCCAGCACGAAACACGCACCGTGAAGTCCGGTGCCCAGACACGCCGCCAAACGAGCTCGCTGAAATTCACCACCAGATAGAGTGCGGGTTGCTCGATCAAGCGTTAGATAACCAACACCAACCTTCTTTAGACATTCAAGACGCTGCAGAATATCCGGCAGAGTGCGTTTCGAGACCAGAATCGCTTCCGTCGGCAATCGTGCAACATCTACGGCAGACTCTCGCACGGTACTTTCATCCGCTAGTAAAAGCTGCCAATCAGCCACAGCCAGCAGCGCATCATCGACGCTCAGCTGAGTAAAGTCGGTGATCGATTTACCAAGAAATGTGACTCCGCGAGCAAATGGCTGCAACCGAGAACCATGGCACGTATCACACGGCGCTTTGCGAAAGACTGTGATGTCGTCTGTTTCTTCGGCCAGGCCTTTGATACCGAATCCTTCGCAGTCCGGGCACGCTCCCCAAACACTGTTGAAACTAAATGCGCGAGGTTCCGGTGTAGGAAAGCTAAGATCGCAATCCGCACAGTTAAACCTGGTACTGAACAATTGATCGGTCCAGCTTCCGTCAACCTGTTCGCAGACAATACAGGTACCATCACTTTCACGAACAGCCAGTTCGATGGATTCTCGGAGACGCTGCTGGATGCCATCCTTTAAAATAATGCGATCGATGACCGCATCAATGTGATGAGCCTTACTTACTGAAAGGTCGGGAACATCAGCAATATCCAACAGATCGCCGTTTACTCTGGCACGCACAAATCCGTTGCGACTTATACGTTCGAAGACGTCTTTGTGAGCACCTTTGCGAGCTCGCACCATCGGCGACAGAATCATCAGTTTTGCGCGTTCGGGACGCTGCAGAATTCGAGCGACAATCTGGTCGACGGACTGGCTTTCGACTGGTTTTCCGCATCCAGTGCAATGAGCTGTGCCCGCACGCGCATACAACAGTCTCAGGTAGTCATAGATTTCTGTCGTCACAGCCAATGTGCTGCGGCTCGGTGCCGTTGTAACTCGCTGATCGACGCTGACCGTCGGTGGCAGACTGCTGACTTCGTCCACATCCGGTCGAGGCAACTGCTTTAGCAAAGTACGAGTGTGCACAGACACACTTTCCAGATAACGTCGCTGTCCTTCCGCAAAGATTGTATCGAATGCCAGCGAACTTTTACCGCTGCCGCTGACTCCGCTGATTACGATCAGTTTCCCCAGCGGAATGTCCACGTCGACGTTTCTGAGGTTATGCGTGCGTGCTCCACGAACGCGGATTGTTTCAGCTGCCGTCGTCATGGTCACGCAGGCTCTCCGCGATGATGGCTTCGAACCGTCACAAATTTCTCGCCAGTCAACGTAGCTTCTCCGTCAAATCGATAACCACACAACATGCCGTATTTGGCAACGCTGTAATCAAGACACGCGATGTTCGGCTTAAGCGGCATTGGCTGTTCGTCGGGTAGCCAAAAGTGACCTACGAACACCGGCGGCGCGTCCTCGGGATACGGAACAGCTGGAGCAGATGTCGGTACGGGAAGATTCGGCAAATCACTTTTAACAGGTAAGGAATAGGTCGCCCATGTATGCTGCCTGGGAGACTCGAACCATCGAATGCGAATGCGTTTGCGAATGTTGCCCTCTTTATCCGTCACCGTCACACCTTCAGGAAGCGGCAGTTCCGGGCCCTTCATCACTCGTTCTATCGATTGGAAAAGAGAAGATCCTTTTGTGGTGGCCAGCTTCAGAAAGCTCGGTGAGAATGCACCGTACTTCAAAGCGCCAGCAGCAATCGTCTGAATGTCGGAATCGTTCCAGCACGCATGTACGATTCGCAGTTGTCCAAGATCCAAAGCGGCTGGCAACGTTGCAAACCAGTCGAGTGCAGCCTGCAACTCATCGGCGTCGAACTGCTGCTGCGTTTGACTATGCTGCTGCTCGTTCTTTTTGTTATGAGGACGAAGGTAGTTTTCCGGACAAGCCGGATCTTTTGAGTGATAAGCCAACGCGTTGAATTCGTGGTTGCCCATCACCGCTAGAGCCGCGTCGTTCTGCACCATCGATTTTGCGATTCGTACAACATCCGGAATGTTGGGGCCGCGATCAATGAAGTCGCCGCAGAAGATTGCTTTCCGCCGCTGGGGATGCCGAAAACAACCGCCAACATCGGCGTAGCCAAGTTTCGTCAGCAGTTCCACAAGTTCATCGGCGTGGCCGTGAATGTCTCCAATGATATCGTACATGTAAAGCTATGCGGCCGATGTGGTTTCGTTAACGCTGATTGCGAACTGATCAGTGCGAGGTTTTTAGCATACTCAACTAACCCGTCGAATGAAGACACTCTTCGGAAGTGTCCTTCGCCCCCGAGTCAGGCCACGCAGCTAAGATTTTCCGACACCACTAAGTCCAGCACAAATCACTAATCGGCAATCCATTTTCTAAATTGATTTTCGTCCAGATTTCGGCCGCTGACAACGATTACCAAATCGCCATCACCTTCAACTGACACTTGGCCGGACAACACTGCCGCCGTGGCGATGGCTCCGGAAGGTTCCGTACGAAGCCCGTGTGCAGTGTACAGCCACTTCATAGCAGCGATGGTCACCGGATCAGGAACGGCCACGGTCGAGTGTACGCATTTTTTCAGGATCGGCCAATTATGTTTCCCCACATCGTAAGAAAGCAGACCATCGCAAATACTGTGAGGCCTCTCAACACTAACTCGCTCCCCGGAATTCAGCGACTGCCGAAAATCATCCGCTCCGTCCGGTTCGACACCGATAACGTGCGTCATCGGCGAACGTTCAGCAATCGCCAGCGAGTGTCCCGCCATCAGCCCGCCTCCACTGACCTGACACAGAAAATGAGACATTTGCCGGCCCATTCGCTGCAGCTCGTCGGTGATTTCGAAACCACCGACTCCGTTGCCAGCAATCACAAACGGATCATCATAAGGAGACGCCTGCACGGCATCTTCCTGATCGGCGATTTCGCCAGTAATGCGATCACGTTCCCCCGTTAAATGATCGGTCTCACTATTATAGGTGCGAATTTCTGCACCGAACGACCTGGCCATGTCAAACTTCACCTGCGGAGCACTGTCCGGCATGACAATGATGACACGTTTACCATATTTCATTGCAGCGTAAGAAATGCCACACGCAAAGTTACCGGACGAATGAGCGGCGACAGGGCGGTCACCAATACGTTCATTATTTGCGTGCATCCAATTCAAAGCACCCATGACTTTAAATGAACCAACTGGCGTCCAGCCATAATCCTTGAGCCAAACTCGACGAACCTGCCCGAACCTCAGTTTGTGTTCCAGAGCGTACGAACGAATAAGCGGCGCCGGAGAAATATGAGAGTGAACAACAGACTCGGCAAGTTTGATGTCAGCGGCAACGGGAATGGAAAGCGACATCGAATGACCCAGCGTACAAGGTTTCTCTGCAAGCTAAAACTGTTCGCGGATGCTACTGCGACTCGACAACCAATGGTAGGAAGCGTGCATTTTCAACATATAAAAACTGCCACAGTGTCGGCATTAAGCAGATTCAACAAACGCAATCGTGTTTTGCAATGGAGACTTTGCGGTTTGCGGCTGTCATGTTTTGTTCACTAGCGCAAACTTAATCAGACCGATAGCGAAATGATGCAGCGAAATCACTCAGGGGAAATTTGCACGCCATACATTGTGGCAGTTTCATGCCTTGAAACAATCGTGAATTTTCTTAACCACTTTGGCACGCACCGTGCTCAGTTTCACATTCGTAAGGGATTGGCAAGCAATGGCCCGCCTTGCCGTCCTGAGCATTGAGCGTCCCAGGTTTTCCTGGGACGCTCTTTTATTTGAATTCAATGCGCCTAGAAGGCATGGATGAGACACTGCTTCAAATAACCCGAGATGATCAAATTTTTTCGCAATGGCGTGTAACTCCATGTCGCGAGCGATAGCCTGCAAACCGGAAAGTTGTATTTTTACTATTCGAGTTGGAGTCTCACAATGCTGAACAGACGATCGTTTCTACAGTCGACGGCCGCCGGAGCCCTGGCAGCTTCTGCGATTGGCGCACCGGCAATTGTTCGCGGACAGAACCTGAATTCGAAACTGCAATTGGCAGGCATTGGTTGCGAGGGAAAAGGACTTTCTGACATCAGGGAGATGGCAAGTCACGAAAAAGCAGCATACGTTGCGTTCGCAGATGTTGACCTTTCTCGCACGGTGGAGGCGAGCAAACTGAACCCGGAAGCTCCCGTGTTTCAGGACTATCGCGAAATGCTTGAAAAACACGGCGACAGAATCGACGCCGTCACTGTTTCAACCCCAGATCATATGCACGCTTATATAGGCCTTGATGTGATGCGTCAGGGCAAGCACGTGTATTGCCAAAAGCCACTGACTCATAACGTATGGGAAGCGAGGCAAATGACACTGCAGGCAAAAAAATCAAACCTGATTACTCGTCTTGGAAACCAGATTCATTCTCACAAATTCTACCGCACTGCCGTGCAGGCGATTCAGTCCGGCGCAATAGGTAAGGTGCAACAGGTTCACAGCTGGTGTGCAGCGACCGGGCACGGCAAATCGTTTCATATCAGTCGACCGACAGCATCTGTTGAGCCACCGGCATCACTGAACTGGGACCTGTGGGTCGGTGTTGCTCCGATGCGTCCGTTTGGCGACTGGAAGGTTTACCATCCATGGGGCTGGCGTGACTGGCAGGATTTTGGCAACGGAGCGTTTGGCGATTTCGGGTGTCATATTCTCGATCCCGTATTCACAGCGTTGAAGATTGCGAAAGCACCAATTGACTTCAAAGCCGATCATAGCGGAATAAATGATGAGGTCTGGCCAGCACAGACCACAGTCAACTACACGTTTCCGGGAACAGAATACACAGTGGCTGACAAACTGCAGATCACGTGGTACGACGGAGGACGTCTCCCGAGCACTCGCGGCGCTCATTTGCCGGCAAATGAAGGCCTGCCATCAAGTGGCTCACTGTTTATTGGCAACAACGGAAGCCTGGTCCTGCCGCACGTGGGAGCCCCAAGAATTTACCCGGAAACCAAGATCGAAGAAGCCGACAACCAGAACCACTATCACGGCTGGATCGATGGCTGCCTGACTGGAATACAGCCGAGCGACGGTTTTGAATATGGTGGCCCTCTGACAGAAGCCGTGCTTTTGGGGAATATTGCGGTGCGATATCGTGATGAGCAGCTGAATTGGGACGCAGACGCGATGAAAATCACCAACCACGATGCGGCCAATAAGTGGCTTCGACGTGAATACCGCGACGGCTGGAACATCGAAGCGGTTGTGTAATAAAAGTGCGTAGTGGACGTTGTGGCGAGAATTGCGGTAGCGGTCAAAACGGCAGGGACTGGCGTTTTGAAAAAACAACGCCAAACACAACCATTTGTCACAAAACAACTTACAACTGCGCAGTTCCACTGGCACGCCATTCGCAACTGGAATTTATTACGTCCGTGTCTGCCATTTGAGGCTGGTAATCGGCTGAGGTAGAACAACGTGCGGCGGCCGGATGACCGGCCGCTGGTTAAAGGGTGACGCAATGCCAGTCAAATTTTCAGAGGCGGCGGGGCGGCACAATCAACAATCTGGTCAGGAGAGAGTAATGGCAAAGAAGGCTTCTACAAGCGGTACTCGCATCGTACCTTTGGGCGATCGAGTTGTGCTGAAGCGAGCCGAAGCTGAATCGACGACGGCAGGCGGAATCGTACTGCCAGATTCAGCCAAGGGCCGCCCACAACAGGGCGAAGTCATCGCGATCGGCGATGGCCATGTTAACGACAAGGGTGAACGCGTTCCCCTAACTGTCAAAGAAGGTGACAAGGTCATCTTCAGTTCTTACGCTGGCGATGAAATCAGCGTCGGCGACAACGACTACCTGTTGCTCCGCGAAGGCGACATCATGGCGACTTTGTAAGTCGTCAAACAAGTGCTCGATTCTGTCTGAGTCGAACGAAAAATCAGGTGTCCTGCTGACAGCGTTTAGTTTTCCAAAGCTGGCAGAACAACGGACATCTACCACCTAATCTGAATGACTTCTTGCGTGTGTGCCGCATGTCGACCGTGTCGGTCCTTGTACTGCATGACGAATGAAAGAAGCATTCAGACTGTTATTTCAGTTCCATAGAATTTCAATCTGAACCGGAGAAACTCCACCATGGCAAAAATTATTGCCTTCGATCAGGAAGCTCAGGAAGCTATGCGTCGTGGCGTCACGAAGCTGGCACGAGCCGTTAAAGGGACTCTTGGCCCACGCGGTCGCAACGTCATCATTGAGAAGAGCTTTGGCTCTCCGACAGTCACGAAAGACGGCGTTACCGTTGCTCGCGAAATCGAACTTTCTGATAAGTTCGAAGACATGGGTGCTCGCATGGTGCGGGAAGTCGCCAGCAAGACTTCAGACGTCGCCGGAGACGGTACTACAACTGCGACCGTGATGGCAGAAGCCATTTACAAAGAAGGCCTGAAAGCTGTCGTAGCCGGTGTCAGCCCGCTCGAAATGAAGCGGGGCATGGACAAAGCTGTCACAGAAATAACAGCTCAGCTGAAAAGCATGGCGACTGAATGCCGCACCAAAAAAGCAATTGCTCAGGTCGGTACGGTTGCAGCCAACAACGACTCTGAAATTGGCAACATTCTTGCCGATGCAATGGAGCAGGTTGGCAAGGACGGGGTTATCACTGTTGAAGAAGGCAAAAGCCTTGAAACAAACTTCGACGTTGTTGAAGGTCTGCAGTTCGACCGAGGCTACCTGTCGCCGTACTTCGTAACCGATTCAGAAGGCATGGAATGCATTCTTGAAGATGCTTACGTGCTGATTCACGAAAAGAAAATCGGCAGCATCAAAGACCTCGTTCCAGTTCTGGAAAAGGTCGTTAACTCCGGCAAGCCGTTGCTGATTATCGCAGAAGACGTTGAAGGCGAAGCCTTGGCAACTTTGGTGATCAACAAGCTTCGAGGCACATTCAAGATTGCTGCTGTTAAGGCACCAGGCTACGGCGACCGTCGTAAAGCCATGCTGCAGGACATCGCGATCATGGTTGGTGGCCAGGCGATCTTCGAAGACCTCGGGATCAAGCTGGAAAACATTGAACTGAGCGATCTTGGTCAGGCTAAGAAAATTGTTGTCGACAAGGACAACACCACCGTTATCGAAGGTGGCGGCAAGAAGGCTGACATCACAGCTCGCATCGACCAGATTCGACGCGAAATGGAAAACAGCACCAGCGACTACGACCGCGAAAAGCTTGAAGAGCGAATTGCGAAACTTGCCGGTGGTGTTGCTCAGATTAACGTCGGTGCTGCCACCGAAAGCGAAATGAAGGAAAAGAAGGCCCGCGTTGAAGATGCTCTACACGCAACTCGTGCTGCTGTTGAAGAAGGAATTCTTCCCGGCGGTGGCGTTGCATTGCTTCGAGCTTCTGCAGCCATCAAGCCTTCCAAGCTGTCTCACGACGAAAAGGTCGGCTTCGACATTATCGTTCGAGCCTGCAAAGCACCGCTGACTCAGATCGCTGACAATGCGGGTGTTGATGGTGCTGTTGTTTGCGAAAAGGTTTCTAACCTTGAAGGCAACTTCGGCTACAACGCAGCCACAGACAAGTACGAAGACATGGTCAAGGGCGGCGTGATCGACCCAACCAAAGTGACTCGTACTGCTCTGCAGAACGCAGCCAGTGTTTCTATCCTGCTTTTGACCAGCGACGCGTTGATCGCTGAAGCTCCAAAAGCCGACAAAAAGGGTGGCGGACACGACCACGATGAAGAAATGTACTAAGCCAGACTTAGTGCGAATCTGAAATTGAACGGAAGCCCGGCATTGATAAATGCCGGGCTTTTCTTTTTGATGCTCGGTTCAGAGTCGTTAAATTGTTATTTTCAATTGATCGCAAACTTATTCAACTCGCTGCAACTGTCTCCGATTGATCTTCACGGCGTTCTCTACCGACCCAGTGCCTTGTGATCACAACGGACCCGAAGCCAGAAAACAGGTTCAAACATGGTTTTCGCAATCTACGCAGAACCATTTGCCAAGTATCCGGAACTGCAGCGGCGTGTTCTGTTGGTGCTTGAAAATCTGCCACCCGAAGTCCAGCGTGACTTTCTGGACGATGCTCGATTTGGCGTAGAAATTGACAACTATCAACCGGGCGTCGGCTGGACTCTGTTCATGCCAACTCCGGGCCCGCCGGGGCAGGGCAGCAGAAGAGTTGTCTTGCGCCCCAAGCTGAACCACACTTCAGAGCCATTCGCACTCTACGTGATTGCTCACGAGTTTGCTCACGCGTTTTTACGTAATGGTGGCTGGGGAGCGATCACAGATATCGAGGAAGCGGCGGACGCTCTGGCAGCCTCATGGGGCTTTGATCGCCCGGAACACTTTGGCTAAGCCAATTAAGAAGTCGTAAACCTTCCTGCCATTCGCCGTCTCCAGTCACGCCTTCGACGTGTCCGACGGCTTTTATTTCAACGAGTTCACAGCCCCAGCATTCCGCAAAATATTTTGCTCGATCCAGCTGAACAACATGATCGTTGGTGCTGGCAACGACGACACCCGGACACACCCGGACACACCAGGCGACCTGTTGGCATCGGTTGAAAAAGAGTTCCACGTGATGACGATGAGTTACGAACGCATTCCCCAAAAGTGACATTTAAGGAGTAAATTCACTTTCACAACTGAGCGAATACCTACGCTGAGTGAGTTGCAAACAGTCAGCGGCGGGCAACCCACAAAGCGGGCACCGATTGCACGGGACAGCGCTCAGTCAGAACCAACAGGCTAGCTACTAAAACATCCTCACTCACTTCACAGACTCTTTGCACGACACAGCCCGCGTTCTGCGCAGCAACTGTTCTTTTCCTGCCCCAGCCTGCTAATATGCTACGTTGGTTATCGTTCAAACGCAGACGACTGAAAGCAGACCGGATTGTCTCCTGTCCGGCCAACGTCGAATGCGGGGCTTTCTGAGTTTCCTGATATGCTGCGACGGATCACGCTGCAAAACTTTATGTCACACAAGCACACCGTCATTGAATTGGCGGAGGGGCTGACTGTGCTAACCGGCCCCAATAACTGCGGCAAGTCGGCGGTCGTTGCGGCGTTGCAGATTCTGGCAACAAACACCGCGTCCAGTCACGTTGTTCGACACGGCGAAAAAGAATGCATCATCACCGCAGAAACGGACGATGGGCACACACTGTGCTGGAATCGCAGGAAGGGTAAAATCAGTTACACGCTTAACGGTGAAGACATCCACCGACTGGGCCGCAGCGAAGTCCCTCAGGAATTACAGTCACTGCTGAAGTTGCCAACTGTCGAAACAGAGGCCGGAAAAACAGCCGGAAATTACGACGTTCACTTCGGAGAACAGAAGTCACCGATTTTCCTGCTGGGAGATCCAGGCAGTCGAGCTGCTTCATTCTTCGCTTCCTCTTCTGATGCGACTCACCTGATTACGATGCAACACCGGCATCGCCAGCGAGTGACCGAACAAAAACGCGATGCGAAAAAACTTGAATCAGCGGCCGCCACAACGACTGCTGATCTCGGCCAGTTCGCGACAATGGACGCAGTTGAGCAGCGTCTGCAGAATGCGGAACAGGACTTTGCGAAGATCAACTCTGTGGCCCAGGCAATTGGGTATCTACGACAGCTGACCAGTGATCTCATCGCCCATGAATCTAAAATTGCCGGTCTTTTCTCGCGGTCAAACACTCTGAGTCACCTGCAGGAACCACCCAAACAGAACGACGTTGACGGTGCCCGAGAAGCGATTGCAAATCTGCAAACAGTGTCGTTGACGCATCGAAAGGCTGACGACGTTTTGTCAGCCTGTAAACCATTGCAACGCCCCCCCGAAACTCACCCGGCGATTGAATGCCGTCAATTACTGAGCAGTCTGAAGAACACAGAGTCTGGATTACACGTCGCTGAACAGACCACAACGGCATTCTTCAAACTGAAGCCGCCGCCAGCATTATCAAATACGGAACGTTTAGTATCGCTAGTCCTGCAACTGCCTGCGGCAAAACTGCACAATCATAAGCTACAGCAGCGGCTGGCAGTTTATGCTCAACTGAATGCTCAGCAGCAACCCGCTTCGACGGCCGAGTTATCGGAAATCATCAGACAGCTCAGACAGCGAACGCTTCAGATGCGGCAGAAGCAACATACCTTGATTGGATTTAAAGCACTCAAGACTGTGCCAGCTCTGACAGATGGCGTCCCGCTGCGAGAATTGCTGCAGTCAATCAAACAGTCTGAAAAATCGCTCGCCGAATTGAGATCGAACCTGAACGACGCGTTGCAGTCGCTCAAGAACTGCATGGCGGCCGTCCGAACGTTTGTGGCGGCAAGTCCTGACTGCCCAACATGTGGAGCAAGACTTGATCCAGAGCAACTAATTGCCGCAGCACCCGGCCTCGCGTTTCACGACCACTCGTCGTCTGTGAAGAAGGGGGATTCGTTATGAATCTGCTGTTCCCTGATGACTTCGATGATGAAGAGCCGCCAACCAAGAGCGGTACAGTTGCTGACTCAGAAATCGAGATACATACATCACGGGATAACACGCAGACCGCACCAGTCAAAACACTAACTGACGCAAGCACGGAAGTGTCGGTTGAGGGCTTGTTGTTTATTGGCGACCCACATCTTGAAGCGAGGGTTCCCGGATTTCGCTGCGACAACTACCCAGAAGTCATTCTGAAAAAGTTCCGCTGGTGTCTGAACTATGCCAAAGCAAACAGATTGCAGCCATTCCTGCTGGGCGATCTGTTCCAACTGCCTCAGGATAATCCGAACTGGTTGCTTTCTGAAATCATCGATTGCATCGACGAACCACTGCCCGCCATTTACGGAAATCATGATGTTCGAGAAAACTTCCTCAAGCCCAATGATTCAATCAACGTTTTGTTTCGTTCCGGTCACCTGCGTCGTCTGAACGAAAATTCCGTCTGGACGGGTGTCATCGGCGGTCGAAAAATCGTCGTGGGTGGCACGGTTTGGGGCGAGAAGCTACCTAAGTCTTTTGAATCTAACGGCGGGGCAGCTGATCTTGTCGTTTGGATCACCCATCACGACATACTGATCCCCGGCTACGAAGAAGCAGGACGCATTCGGCCAAAACCAATCCCGGGTATTGATGTGATTGTGAACGGACACATTCACCGACGTCTCGGAACGGTCGTCCGAGAACACACCCACTGGTTTACTCCAGGAAATATCGCCCGCCGAAGTCGCAGCGACGCGTCCAAAGAACATCTACCGGCGGTCCTGAAGTTACGGCCCGCTGGCACTGACGAATCGCTAAGTCATGTCCAGCCTGCCATCGATGAGACGAACGAAACAAAAAAATCGGATCGACTCCTCTTGAGCCTGAAAAACGGTCAGCAATGGCTGGCGGAATGGGTGACAGTGCCTCATCAGCCATTCGAAGAAGTCTTTCATCACCAGGTACAGGGCGACGACGAAACAACTGCTGGAGGCTCCGGCTTTATCGCCGACCTCAAAGAACTCACGGCACGACGCACGGAAACAGGAGCCGGTTTAATGGCCTACCTGCAAACACATCTAAAAAATTATGAAGAACCGGTCGCTACAGAAGTACGGCGATTGGCGGAAGAGGTAATCAATGGCAAGCAAGCAAACTAAAACGCCACCAGCCAGCGGCGACGTTCAATCCATCGAACAATTGCAACAGCAATACGAGCAACTGAACACTCAAAAAATCCGCGCAGAAAGTGACCTGAGCAACGCGGATAAAGAGCTCAGAAAACTACAAGCCGAAGCAACAGATAAATTCGGCACGCACGACATTGCCGAGCTGGAAACCAGACTGAAGCAAATGGAAGAAGAAAACGAACAACGTCGAGCGGCCTATCAAACGCTTCTGGAAGGCATCGTCAATGACCTTGAACAAATTGAGGCTGGCGAACCTAAACAGACATAAGCCGATGTTGGGCAGAACTCTACACCCTTCCGCCGAAAACAATAACAATCCTGAACAGCGTTTCCGGACGCATACGTGCCGACCGTGATTTTGAAACTCCTGTGAAGTTTGATCCCATTCAGCAGTCATTCTTTGGCCGCGATCCAGCCATCGTCGCACGGGAACTGCTGGGAATGATTCTGTGTCGTCGTAACCGCCAGGGATTAGCGGCGGGGCGAATAGTGGAAACAGAGGCTTACCTGGCAAAAGGGGATTCGGCGTCACACTCCTTCCGTGGCCTTGGCCGAAAGAGCGCAAGCATGTTTGCACCAGCAGTTACGTCGCAGGTGTGCACAATTCACGCGCGACAATGTTTTAATGTCGTCACAGAAATGCCCGGCGTCGGATCGGTGGTGCTGATTCGGGCCATTCAACCTCTGCACGGAATCCCACTGATGCAGCAGCGACGCGGTATTGTAAACAGTCATGATCTTTGCAGCAGTCCGGCTCGCCTGTGCCAAGCGCTGGACATCGGCCGTAAATTTGGTGGCTGGAACCTGCTGCAAGGTCGCCAGCTGTGGATCGCTGGTCCGACTGACAACTCAACCGCCTCGTCCATTGGCACGTCTCAACGCATTGGAGTGACATCAAATACTGATATGCTGCTGCGTTTTTTGCGGAAGATTGCCCATTCGTCAGCGGCCCGAAACGCCTGAACGCAATCAAAAGGAATCCGTAAATGACAGAGATCTACTGACCGCAATTACTGTGACCAATTTGTCAGAGTCGCTACAGGTCACATTCTATTTTCAAAACAGACCTGTTAGCCACTGCCTTGCAAGCAAGAAGTTCCAGCGATTTCATGACTCACTCGCTGGCGCTACGTGCCGGTAAACTGTACAGTTCAAAAAGCTGAGTTGTTCCGTTGTCCCTGCCTTTCACAATATTCAGTGACAGTAAAGAACCGGCGTGCAACCTGAAGCGGAACCAGAACACGGACTTCACGTTGGATTAGAGCAAGTGACGAAAAAGTGTGGTCACTCGTGGCGGAAGTCGTCAAGACTTTCGGCATTGTCCTGTGGTTTCATCGACCGAAAACCTACACCAGTTTCGCTACGTCATTTCATAGAACGCGCACAAGAAAGAAGATAAGCATGTTGCCTTTTGATTCTTCACTTTCATGAAATCCAATTCACCTTTGACTCACAACACACCGTCAAATTGAATCAGCTGATATGCCAACGTCCACAGAGAATGAATCAATCGTCCCAAATGGGAACTCTGACCAAACAACATCACCCGGTAATGCGCGTATTCGTTTTGAACGATTGCAGGGCAAACGCTCTGAACTATTGCGTCAGCAACACCAGCAGCAAAACGAGCTCGCTAAAATTCGCAGCTTTCTGGACATTGCTGACCAGGTAACGTCCGCCCTGGAAACTCTGAGCCACGATCTGTTTGAACGTGAACTTCGAACGATCGAAACAACGTTGACCAAGGCCTTGCAGGAAGTGCTCGAACAACCGATTGAATTCAAGGCAAAAGCAGAATTCAGGCGAGACGCGGCTCACGTCGACTTTTCCATTGAACGCAATGGAAACTCAGAAGACATCATGAAAGGGCAGGGCGGATCTGTCGCCAACATTGTCTCTGTTGGCCTGCGGATGTTTGCAGTCACTGGCCTTGATCAGAATCGACATCGACGTTTCTTGGTGCTTGACGAACAGGATTGCTGGCTGCATCCCGATCTTGTTCCACGGCTTGTGAGGATCGTGCACGAAGCCGGCACGGCGCTGGGTTTTCAGGTGCTGATGGTGAGTCATCACAATGTTGGCAATTTCCTGCGCTATGCCGACCGAGTTTACCAGCTTAGCCCGGACACAGGAGATGGCGTGCGAGTCACACAAATCACTTCGGACGAAAATGCAATGGCAGCGGATAACGAGACGTAGCGGCTTGAAGCAAGGTGAGTCAGCGAACAGAATGCGGAAATATATTCACCATTCTTTCCTGCGGAGGTACTTTATGCGACTCACCAGAATCACCTTCCATTGGTGTATTTCAACTCTGCTGTTGCTGGCAGTATTCCCAACCGCCGGGTGCGACCAGGTCGGTTCCGTCGTTGATGATGTAAAATCATCGGTCTCGGGCGACGCCGACAAATCCTCTGATACGGCTGCGCCGATAGAACAGAAATCCCCCGCGGCAACAAAGCCACCGGAAGCCAAAAGCACTCAGCCTCAACCTGCCCCCGAAGAACTGATAGCAGAGTTCCTAAGCTTAAAACCTGAACATATCACAGACTCCGCCATCGCCAGAATTGCGGAGTCGCCAGAAGCTGCAGCAGCAATAACGGAAATCGACATCCGTAGCGGCAATGAATTTACGGCACAGGGACTTCAGCAACTTCAGGCTATGAAGAACCTCAAATCTGTATCACTGAATGGTTCTGGCATTCAATCTGAACAACTTGCGGCATTGGCACAGATTTCATCACTCACTGAAATCAAACTGGCAGCAACGCAGGCAAACGATAGTCTGATAGACAAACTCAGCATGCTGCCGAGACTTCAATCGCTGGACGTTTCCGGTACAACGGTCTCACCTGCGTCTGCCGCCGCATTTGCGAAGTTGCAGAACCTTGCCATCGTCGACTTGCAGAACACTCAAATCGATGATTCCGTCGTTGAAGCTATTTCAGCGCTGCCGATTGTAGAACTGAATCTTGCAAAAACACGAATTACTGATGCATCACTTTCGTATCTTGCACAGATCTCAACAATTGAATCTCTTAACGTGTCGTTCACCGCAGTGACGGGAGCGGGTTTTAAACGCAATGGCCGAATGAATCTGAGAAAGTTAAATGTTGGAGAAACACAATTTGGCATAGATGGCTTTATTGCGATCAAGGGCATGAATCAGCTTGAGGAATTGGATGTGTACGGGGCAGGACTTGTCGAACACAAAAGCTGCAACGTGTTCCGATCATTACCAAAACTGAAAATCCTGAATGCCGGAGGAAACGCTGTCACAGATGCTGGCATGGCGGTATTCTTCAAAGGCCATCGTTCGCTTGAAGAATTGAGTCTTCGAGCAAACAAAGGAATCACGAATCAAGGACTGTCGGAACTGGTCGGAATAAAGACATTGCGATTACTCGACGTTTACAACACAGGCTGCAGCACGCAAGGAGCGCAAGCTTTGAGACAGAAACTTCCCGAATGCACGGTCCTGATATCTGAATAGCAACGGACTCCTTTGTCAGTCCAGAACGAAAGACCCTTTGAAGAACGGAACCGAATGACACGTACATTGAGGTTATTGGCGGTCACATTGTATCTGTCATCGAACGCGTTTGGCGGTGTCGGTGACGTTACGCTCAAAACCGACCATCCGCTGTATGCCGGTGAAGGAGCATTCCAGACTCCCGAGGAATGTGTCCGGTTTGCTGTCAAGGAAAAGAAAGAACCACAGGACAAAGCGATCGCGTTGTACCTGTGGTTTCTGACTCATCAGTGGCATTTGATGTCGCCAATGGAATGGTCCGTACCCGGCCGCATTCCCGATTCGAAAGATGCGGGTGACTATGAAACGGTGGTCTTCGATGCCAACCGAGGCCGATTTTCTTATGGCTATGGTCTTTGTGGAACCGTGCATGCCTGGAACGAAGTCTACTGGAAGGCTTTGGAGATGCCGGCCCGACGCCGAGAATTTCCGCAACACGTCAACAGCGAAATATTCTACGACAACCAGTGGCATGCATTCGACACCGACATGGCAGGACTGCTGTTTCGCCGGGACGGCATAGTGGCCGGATACAACGATCTACAACTGGATCCCGCGCTGGCTGATTCAGTAAAATCGCCATTGCCACATTATCCGTTCGCATGGCCCGAAGATTTCAACACCATGAAAGCCGGTTGGCAGGAAGTCTCAAAACGAGATTCATGGTATCGCCTGTATAATGGTGGCTATGCGGCGCATCCGGGTATTGTTTCTCTACGAGCAGGCGAGTCGTTTACTCGATGGTACGACCGAGATCATTTTGGAGGTCCTGAGAAACGGAGATTCTGGCAACATCAGCAGGGAGGACCACACCGTCAATGGACGTATTTCGACAAAGAAAATCCATACCACGAAGAAAGCTCGTCGAACGCTCGAGGTGAGGCCACGTACTGCAATGGTGAATTTGTTTATGAGCCAAAGCTAAGTTCCGATGCCTGTCGCGAAGGAATGTCGGACATTTCGAACAACACAGGACACCAGCTTCACAGCCCACAGTTGCACAGTGTGAACAAACAGCAGGCGACCGTCACGTTCCAACACTTTTCTCCCTACGTCATCTGCGGGGATCCTAAAGACGACGCCAATCCAATGTCTGCTTCAGCCACAAACGGATTGGTAATAGAAGGCCGACTCATTGGTACGGTTACATGCGAAGCTTCAGCCGATCAGGGACAGACATGGAGCAGCGTTGATCTTTCGAACGGGGTCGATATCAGATTGATGGCTGCAGAAAGAAACTTTGCAGTTGACGTGACTGACGTTGTCAAAGGCCGGTACGGATGGCGCGTTCGTTTTTCATTTCGCGAAAACTCAGGACTAGACTCATTGAAATTTACGACGACGACTCAGGTCAGCCAGGCAATCTACCCTCGACTAACCGCCAATGGATGTGACGTCGACTATCGTTCAACACAACGTGCGGTGGTAGCGGTGTTGCCCAATTTTGGGCTGTCAGAAGCAGCGCTATCGACGATTGAAGAATCTTCAATGCGATCCAGTAATCTTTCATACAGAATCAAGTCGACAAACGACAGACTGGCATATTGCGCCACTAACACCGAACGGTGCCACGTGGTGTTCAAGGTAGCTGCTCCAACAATGTTAACTGAGGTCCGAGCTGCCGTCCGTTATCAGCTGCCCGTGCCACCAACCGAAGGGTGCGAGATTCGTTTGGCCGTGTCGACTGACTCGGGAAGCACGTGGTCCGACTTTGCGGTCGCCGACATTCAGGCGGACAATGAATTTTCAAGCGGATGGCTGGCAGGTGCTGCTGACGTGACTGACGCTGGAGTTTCTAAAGCCCTGGTGCGAGTCCAAATGCACACGCCCGGACGCCCCGCAGCGTTGATTGACGCTCAGCTATATGGCATCCATCAGATCCCTCCAGCCGGGCCGGTCTCGGTTGAATTTGGCTGGAGGGACGGCACCGAGCTGAAGACACACACTTCAAAATTAGCGCCAAAAGTCATCTCAACCAGGATACATATTCCAACAGCAACTGATGTTCACGACTCGTATGTTCGCATTCGGGCATTAAACTGAACGCTGCGAGTAGCCGTGTTCAGACACTGAAACTACCGCAAAACCGGCATGAATCAGCATTTCCAGACCCGACATAGCAGCAAAGTTCCACTGTGGTTTGCCTGCTGATTGACACGGTGATTCTGTGGGCAATAATCTCTGCTTCAATTTGTCCTTTGAAAGGTCGTTAGCGTTTTCAGGCAACGATCCGGAGAGAAGCGTTGTCGCCGTTGCGAAAAAAAATCCCGCTGTACACCAAACCCGAGCAGATCGAAAGCCTGAAGAAGGCCAGCCGATTTAATGCACAGTTAATGGACTTCCTGCGCCCACACGTGAAGGAAGGAACGACAACTGACCAGTTGGACAAGATGGCCAACGAATACACGCTGGATCACGGCCACACGCCGGCATGCCTTGGATACCATGGCTATCCCAAGACGATCTGCACCAGCGTCAACGAAGTGGTATGTCACGGCATTCCAAATGACATAGCATTGGCGGCCGGCGATATCATCAACGTTGACATCACAACAATCGTCGATGGCTGGTACGGCGACCAGTCAGAAACCTTTATGATCGGTGAAGTCAGCGCAGCCTCGCGACAGTTGGTCCAAATGACCTTCGATTCGCTTTTTGTAGGCATCCGTGCCTGCAAGCCAGGAGGGCCCGTCACGCTAATTGGACGAGCGATACAGACTATAGCTCATGATGCCGGATATTCCGTTGTTCGCGAGTACCAGGGTCACGGAATTGGACAGGACTTTCATCAGGATCCTGGCATACCGCACTTCCCAACGCTCACATCAAAACGCGATCTGCTGCACCCCGGTACGTGTTTTACCATCGAACCGATGCTAAACATCGGCGGTTGGAAAACAAAGCTGGACAAAGGCGACGGATGGACCGTTCGCACAATGGATCAGTCACTGTCTGCGCAGTTTGAGCACACAATTCTGATGACCGAATCCGGTCCGGAAATCCTGACGCTCACTGAACACGGTCCGCAGGAAGGCGACACCCTGTTGTAAGCTGCGGCGATTCGTTTTGGCATGTCCGTCTATAGATTCGAAAGTGAAAAATATGCCACATTGTTTACCGCAGACTCTGGAAGCCCTCAGACGTTTCGATACGCCAACCGTCTGTAACGTCATCGAACTGTTCGACATCCGGCCACGAAGTACCGGGTACATGAATCAGTCTATCGCGGCTTGCTATCCAGATCTGCCGCCGATGGTGGGGTATGCCTCGACGGCGACATTCCGCGCGCTTTCGCCACCTGCCAGGGGTGATGCATATGAGGGCCTTGACGGACAGATTGAACGTTTGGCCGAATCTGAAGGTCCGTCCGTCATTGTCTTTCAGGATCTTGATGTACCGAGTGCTGCCGCGACATTCGGCGAAGTCATGTGCAGCACATACAAAGCCTTTGGATCGGTCGGCCTAATTACATCGGGATCCGGGCGTGACCTTGAACAGGTCAAGCCGCTGAATTATCCGGTGTTTACAACCGGGACATGCTGCTCACATGGATCTTGCCATATTCTTTCAATCAACGTACCCGTTGTCGTTGCGGGAATTACAGTCTATCCTGGCGACCTGTTACACGGAGACTGCAACGGCGTGACCACAATTCCGGTCAGTATCGCAAACGAAATTCCGGACCTTTGCTTGGCGTTCGCAGAAGCAGAAAAGTACGTTCTTCAATACGTAAACACCGGGCGACCAACCGCTGCTGGCTTCCGAGAGGCTCGTAGCGCGATGACTGACGCAATACAGCGATTGGGCAAAGAAATTCGTGCCAAACATCGGCCAGTGTCACTGCCAAATCAGTAGAACCCGACACAAACCACGGTACACTGGCGTTCTTCGCGATTGCCCGCCGGCAATCCTCCAGGCCCACCGTATTGACCGTGTCTGACGACTAAGGAAAACAACTATGACCGCTCGAATGGTCCAATCAGCTTTAGTTGCGATTTTCAGTTGCGTGAATTTCTGTTCAGCAGGCGACTGGACAGAATTCCGAGGCCCTCAGGGACAGGGACATTCGGATTCTGTGAACCTGCCGCGCAGCTGGAGCGAAACCGAAAACATCGCATGGAAGGTACCGACTGAGGGCATTGGATGGTCATCACCTGTCGTAGCCAACGGTCGAATTTACCTCACAACGTCCGTTCCATTAAAAGACGGCGACGCGGCACCACAGTCACTAAGAGTCGTGTGTTTGCTTGCAATTGACGGGGCAACCGTCTGGGACATCGAGACTTTCCAGCACAATGGCGAAGGCGTCGAAATCCATTCGAAGAACAGCCACGCCAGTCCAACACCAATCATCGACGAAAACAAGATTTATGTACATTTCGGACCACACGGAACCGCGTGTCTGACACTTGATGGAGACATCGTCTGGAAGAACGATGAACTGAAGTACGAGCCTCAACACGGCAACGGCGGCTGCCCGGCGGTTGCCGGAAATCTGCTGATCATTTGCTGCGACGGAAAAGATCAGCGATACGTCGTTGGCCTTGATAAGCAGACCGGCAAACAGGTTTGGCGAACAGAACGAGAACTGGAGCCATCACGAGGCTTTAGTTTCTGCACGCCAACTTTACTGACAGTGGAAGGCCGAATTCAGGCAATCTGCCCAGGCAGTGGCGGTGTCTGGGCGTATGCAGCAGATACCGGAGAACAGCTTTGGCGAGTCACCTATGGCGAAGGCTACTCTGTTGTTCCCCGTCCCGTCATTGCTCATGGAATGGTTTATGTCTGCAGTGGCTTCGGCGACAGTCAACTGTTCGCCATCGACCCAGGCGGCTCAGGCGATGTTTCTGAAACCCATGTCAAATGGAAAACAAAAAAAGGAGTGCCGAAATCTCCGTCTATCCTGTGTGTCGGTGATGAACTGTACATGGTCGACGATCGAGGTGTTGCCAGCTGCCTTAACGCCTTCACTGGTGATTTGCATTGGCAGCAAAGACTGTCCGGCGGATTTTCTGCCTCGCCTGTTTACGCAGATGGAGTAATTTACTTCCAGAACGAAACGGGCGAAACCACCGTCGTCGAACCCGGCACGACATACAGTGAAGCCGCCCTTAGCAAACTTGGCGATGGCAAGTCGAGGACTTTTGCGTCATTCGCATTTGTCGACAACGCAATTCTGCTTCGCAGTGAAACTCATCTCTACCGGATTCAAAAACCGTAATCGTGGTTATTCAACAGTGACGCTTTTCGCCAGGTTGCGAGGTCTGTCCACATTACAACCTCGCATCAATGCAACATGATAGCTGAACAGTTGCAACGGAATCGCGCAGACTAAAGGCTGTAAATATTCTTCGACGTCAGGCACAAACACCACGTCGTCAGCAATTCGAGCAACCTCTTCGTCGCCTTCACAGGCGACCGCAATCACAGCGCCTTTGCGAGCTTTGACTTCTTCCATGTTGCTGATAACTTTGGGCTGAATGCCACCGCGTGGAACGATAAAGAAGCTCGGTGTCTTTTCGTCAACCAGAGCAATTGGACCATGCTTCATTTCGGCCGCCGGGTAGCCTTCCGCGTGTACGTAGCTGATTTCCTTCAGCTTCAATGCTCCCTCAAGTGCCACAGGAAAATTGTAAAGCCGACCTAGATACAAAAAGTTGTCGAACTTAGCATACTTCGCGGCAATCTCCTGAATTCGATCGTGGCACTTCAAGGCTTCCTCGATCTTTTCCGGCATCGACTTCAACTGTTTGATGATGCGTTTACCCGCTGGATAAGACAGATGTCGCATGCGTCCCAGAAACAGGGCAAGCAACGTTAAAACGGTTACCTGCGAAGTGAAGGCCTTTGTCGAGGCGACACCAATTTCAGGACCTGCATGCAGATAGATGCCGCCGTCTGCTTCTCGCGCAATGGTGGATCCGACGACATTACAGATCGAAAGTGTTGGATGGCCCTTTCGTTTGCATTCTCGCATAGCAGCCAGCGTGTCAGCCGTTTCACCACTCTGCGTTATCGAAAACACTAGCGTTCGATCGCTCATAGGTGGGTTGCGATAGCGCAGTTCACTGGCGTATTCCACTTCTGTAGGAATTCGAGCGAACTCTTCCAGCAAATACTCGCCGACAAGTCCCGCGTGCCAGCTAGTGCCACAGGCGGTCAGGACAATTCGATCGATTGTTCGCAACTGCTGGGCGGTAATGTTTAGACCGCCAAAAACGGCCGTCGCCTCTTCTTCATCGAGTCGCCCGCGAAGAGCATTCTCGATCGTGCTGGGCTGTTCGAAAATTTCCTTCAACATGTAATGAGGATAGTCGCCGAGATCGATGTCTGCCGAAACCTGATTGAGCGTCTGAATCGAAGGCCGAACACTGCCAGTCGTTCTGTGAACTATCTTCATGCCGGTTGGCTGCAACACAACAACTTCGTGGTCTGCAAGGTACACGACATCTTTTGTGTAACCGATCAACGGACTTGCATCGCTGGCCAGAAAAAATTCTTCCTTGCCAACACCAATAACAAGTGGACTTCCGGAACGTGCCGCAATAACGGTTTCCGGACAGTCTCGAAAAAGCACGCACAGCCCAAACGTGCCTTTCAATCGATCGATAGTCAGATTAACGGCACGCAGACAGGATTCGACGCATAGTTCGTCCGTTTCAAGTTTCATCTGTTCATCAAGATGATGCGCAATTAAGTGTGCAATCACTTCGGAGTCAGTCTGAGACTTAAACACGTAACCCAGTTGCTGCAGCTTCCGTCGGAGAGCATCGTAATTCTCAATCACGCCGTTATGAACGATTGCAACTTTGCCATTGCCACCAAGATGCGGGTGGGAATTTTCATCCGTGGTCGCACCGTGCGTCGCCCAGCGAGTGTGCCCGATGCCGATACAGCCTTTGACAGGTTGTTCAGTCACAAGTTTAGAAAGTTCGCCAACTCTTCCCGCTCGCTTGCGAACGACAATTTCGTCGCCGGACATCACCGCAATACCGGCGCTGTCGTAGCCTCGATATTCCAGCCGATGGAGACCTTCCAGCAGGAACCCCGAGACTTCGCGAAAGCCTACGTAGCCAACAATGCCACACATGGCTGAACTTTCAGTGAATATTGTTTTCGGAGCCTGATTCTGCCAAAGCGGTATTTGACGCATTCAGCCCGTAAATCAGTTTCATTGAAAAAGAAGCCGAAGCCACCTGTTCTTAACACGATAACCTATGGGAGATTTGATTTTGCCGTCAACGGTGGTCCGCCCACGCCGTTAACTCGCAAACAAAAAATCATGAATCCAGACGCCGAATTCAGCAGATTCCGCCGACCAAACCAGTCATTATCGGATTTGTGCGCGAGTGGGCGACTTGCAGAAAACCGCCACATCCGGCAAATTGCATCACGCGACTGGTGAGACATTATCGGACACAGCCGCAGACCGAGGAAGGAAGCATGCAACACCTTCGCCAATATCTAAAGACAGGCACCGCCGTGTGCATTGCGGTGACCTTAATTCAGTGCGCTCACGCTCAGCCATCAAAAGACGCGCCTGTCCCCGGAGCAGTCGTACTAAAAAACGGCATGATTCTGCGCGGTCTATGTAGCAGCACCAATACGATTGACCCGCTTTTACAAACAAGGAATCAGGGGCTGGAACTACGCACAATCGACCAGCGGTTCCGAATCTATGCCGTTTCAACTCGTCAAAGTAATCCAGTCGTAATCGACAATCAGGCCGTTCCAAATCAGGAATTTAGAATTCCTCAGCGGCGAGTTTCAAAACGCCCGCTTAACTATGCGATCGGTCTTCACAATCAATCTCCGTTCGACGCGAATGGCAAAGCCCGTGTCGAACTGCGTCTTGCGGGGGCGGGAACCGCTGAAATTGAAGTCGGCATCACAGCGGTTAATTCCATGTTCGCTGCAGTCGATGGTCTCACGCACAACTGGGAATTTGCCATCGCTACTGCGCAGATCCCGGACGCAACACTGTACGCAGGTCCGAATGAGCCCAGCCTGTTAAGATCATCGCCTGATTTTGTAGATGGTGAACAGCGGCTCAACATGGTGAAGATGCTGCTTGAAGCCGAAAAATACAGCGCCGCGAAACTGCTGATCACGGACATTGCCGTAGATTTCCCCGAACTGGAAGCTCGATGCAACGGGCTCTCTGAATCATGGAATGATGCTGTGGGGCAGCGGGTACTTGACGAATTGGCGATGTTCCGTGAAGCAGGAAAACACGACACAGCGCGGCGGTATGCCCGGTCCTGGCCAGACGATCAACTGGCTCCCGCCATTCGCGTGCGAGCGGCTACATTCGCCGAACAATTAGACGAGGACGGCCAGCGGGTCAATAACATCATCGACTCTATAAATGATCAAATCGCAAACATCGAGGACGAAACTATTCGTCGAGAAGCGATGCAATTGGCAATCGAAATCAAACGCGAACTGAATATTGACACACTTGGTAGATTCGCGCCGTTTGAGTTATTCGCTCTGGATGACGGACTGTCCGCCGAGTCAAAAATCGCGATGGCAACAACCGGATGGCTGCTCGGGGCGGACAACGCATTCGATAGCTTTCCAGCGGCAGTTGGGTTACTGCAAATCCGATATACCGTATCCGACTTTCTTCAAACCAAAGACGAAAATATAGACGAACGAAACAGACTGCTGGACCGCATTCGGTCGCTGGAAGGTTTCAGTGTGGAACGAGTCGCTCAAGTGATAAGGCTTCTGCCGCCCAGCAGCCCGCTTAGTGCAGCGAAGAAAGAGTTGGCACCGCAGGAATTTGAAATTGAAGCAACGGAATTCGCGGCCGGCTGTCTGGGACAATTGCCAGCCGAATACTCCAACACACGTCAATACCCTTTGGTTGTGGCATTTCCCAGAGGAGGCGCAAAATCAGTCGACACTCTTCAGTGGTGGAGCAGACAGGCGGACCGCTACGGATTCGTCCTCGCTGTGCCGGAACTCTATGCGTCAACAGACGGTAACTACGACGCTACTGCAGATCAGCACACACGATTGATCGCTCTGATAAGAAAACTAAAGAACAGCATCAACATCGATGATGACCGAGTGTTCATTGCCGGGCACGACATCGGCGGTGAAGCAGCAATGGACATTGGAACGGCTCATCCAGACCTGTTTGCAGGCATTGTTTCAATTGGTGGACTTGGCCGAAGACACATTCAGTGGACGGCACACAATTCAATGACGCTGTCGTGGTACGTTGTTGTTGGTACTCGGCAGCCATTCTACTATACCCGAATGGAATTATTGATGCGTAAACTGCTTCAACGTGCGGCCGCGTCAAGAGAACACAGCGACGTAATCTTTGTCAGATATCCTGAGCGAGGTTTTGAATCCTACCCTGAAGAACTGCCAAACCTGTTTCGATGGATGACGTTACAACGCCGGACCGCGTTTCCGGATCAGATTGATGCCACTGTTGTGCGCAGTACAGACACCGACTGGTCCTGGCTTGGCCTTGAGACAATTCCATCACGCTTCGCAAGTCTGGATGCGGCAGGCACGCCGGAAACGCGTCCGCTCACTCACGCAAAAGTCAGTGCAAGCATCAGCCGCAACCTGATTCGAATAACATCCATTCCATCGGATGGATTTGTTAGAATTTCGCCGAGTCTTCCAGAAATTGATATCAATGAACCAATCGTTATTCGCGTCGGCAGCAATTTAAAAAAAGTAACTTTCGAACCATCCATTCGCGATTTGCTGAATGACTTCCGAATCTATCGGGATCGCTCTCGCCTGTGCTTCATGAAGGTTCCCATTCAGAAGTGAGTCAAAGGACGCGATGATTAGCTTTCAGAAATTGTACTCGTGACAGTCACTTCGTATTGCCCCCCGGCAAGGGTTGATAAGTCTCCGGTTATGAATGTGACGTGCAGAAGAATCAGAGTGATTCTGGCTGAGTCAGAGGATATCTGAACTGATGCCACTTCGTCTCCGGCCACATAATCTGTCTGATCAAATGCCCATCCGGACCCCGGGCTGACGTACATCGTTGGTATTCCCAGGCGAACACCGCGTTTGTAGTCGGCATTCCCAACGTTCTGGAATAAGTGATCCGTGGAAAGTGTTCCAGATGCCGTCCACGCCCACCAAACTGAATTGGTTATTAGCAGGTCGGATGCTGTTCCGGAATGTACCTGATACTGCGGGCCGCGCAAGGCATTCAGAGAAATAGACGGCGGAATGTGGACGGTATAATTCGAATCAGAACTCTACGCGCGAACGCCTGACTGACTGAACCGCCGGAGCAAGACAAAAGAAATTGATGCAAGGTGTCGCGTCATAGCTGACTGCGCCTGCCGTAAACGTTTAGCGAACGCCGTTTATGAACAGAGTTGCGAAAGGCTAGCTCGTGCGCGTCGGGAAATGGTTGTTGAGCTGAAAACGGCTGTGGTTTGGAGTCGATTTTTCGGTGAAGTGGACTTCCCCGTGAATAGTGGGCGCTCAATTAAGCGTGCTATGCTGTACGCAAGGAGCGAAATAGATGTCGAAGAAACCAGTTAAGATTGTCCGTCGCAGTTACAGTGACGAGTACCGTCGGAATGCCGTGTCGCTGATTGAGAACCAGGGTTACACGACTGCTCAGGCGGCCCGTGAACTGGGCGTCAACGCAAATCTTCTGCGTAAGTGGCGTCAGAAGTACGGTAAGTTGGCCTCAGCGGATTCGAAGATTACGCAGATTGAGCAGCAGGAGCTGGATCAACTGCGCAAGGAGAACCATCGCCTTCGTATGGAGCGTGACATCTTAAAAAAAGTTGCGTCAGGCAAAGTTCAGGAGAGGGGGATTGTTATGAATTCATGACATGAAACCTTTCGTTGGAACCCAGTGAGTTGATCTCACCCGGCAGAGCCTGACCAGCAGTCGGAAGCGAGTGTTGCGTGGTGTTCGGGTAACCGGCACTGCGAAGCGTACACAGCGAGTCCAGAAGCCATGCTATTGAGCCTCGACAGAGGATTACACGTTGGAGCTTTCGTTTTCTTTTTAGCGGGAGCCGAGCAACCGTCGCGATTTGGTGAGCGACGCGTTGTCCGACCGGGGTCGAAGACCATGTGCAGATGGATATTGGGGTTCTCTGGAAACCTGAGAGGCCCTGTTGTTTCCTTGTGAAGAATCCGGCAGAGAGACCGGATGACCAACTCTCGGCTCGTCGTTTTGCTGTGGTGACGACGAGAGATACGAAACGAACCGCAGCGACACGAGGTACCGCCGAGCGACGCGAACCGAAGC
>Ga0209491_10003059_pt1 | contig 28398 bp, 25 predicted proteins | sample BON02_FD_187213 | JGI IMG/M metagenome (GOLD analysis project Ga0209491, IMG submission 187213) | Freshwater microbial communities from Lake Bonney liftoff mats and glacier meltwater in Antarctica - BON-02 (SPAdes) (version 2) | ecosystem: Environmental > Aquatic > Freshwater > Ice > Glacier...
CGCGATCCATCAGATAACTGCGATCGGACTCCACCGTGCGCGCCATGACGGCACGCTCATCGGCTTTTTGCAATGCTCGCATGGATGTCAGCAGGGGACTGAACATCCAGAGCAGTACAAGGAGGCAGTACTGATCCATGTTAAGACGCGATTCCCTGCGGAATCACGTTCTGTGCCGACTTCGTGCAATCGAGCAAGGAGCGGCTTGAGCTTGTCAAAATACTTGAGTCTCTGAAGACCAGACGGCTCAATCGCGGGCTTTGGTTTCCGCCCGCGACGAGCTTTGGTATTCGCGTCGTCGGGCGACGTGTCGTCAGACCGCGCAGCGTCGTGCGACTCTGCAACGATTGCTGCATCGTCATTAAGTCGTTCATCAGATTGTCTGGCATGCTTTGCCACAATCGCCGCTCGCAATGTCACTTTGGCATTCGCGGCTTCTTTCTGGGCGCCCAGTCGGCAGGGGCAATAGGCGCTTTTCGTTTTACTATCCCTCAGGGTTTGACTCCATGGGCTATAATTGGTCTTGGCGTGGGCGACCGTTTAGAGGAGTGGTGGAACCGGGAGCTGCCCCAGGCATCGCCGACGTTCTGAGTACGCATGACATTTGCGAGGACATGGCTGGGGATTCAAGGCTACGGGTCTTGAGGTGTTCGGCGACAATTAGACGTGCGGTTTAGCCCGATTTTCAACAATTGCTGTCAGGAATCGAACTTGTTATCTGCATCGACTCAAGCGATGAACCTCAGTCATCTGAGCTGACGCTCGAAAGTCGTGTACGGTCCGTCGTGTACGAACGGCAGTATTCGAGTGTTACTCGATTCGGCGGATTGTCGTTGGGCGAAAGCACTCTTCTGGTCGATGACGTCTGCCCATATTCATCGACTAAGAGACTGACAGGGCGAACATTCCTGCTGGCAGAGCGAGGCCGGATGACATTGCCCGTTTGGGTTGATCATGTGGGCTCGGCGGGCACGAACTATGTTACGGGCGATTTGGTGGCTGGGCCCGTCATCGAGCTGGATCGTCTTCCGAAGATTGAATCGAAAGGGTCGGTGCCGTGATGCTTTGGCCGTATTCACGGCCCTTGGTTTGGGGGGCATGGCGACCACGGGTTGAAACCCGTGGCTACGCGCTGCCGCCGCATTCGCGGCGAATCGCAGAGGTTTTGGCTCGCGGAGCGAGCCTGTTGTTATGTTTCGTTGCGATTCGCTCGCGGAGCGAGCTTAGCGCGTAGCCCCAGGCTTCAGCCTGGGGATTTCGGTTCATCCCAAACAATTCCGCCGTGGAACGGCGGGAGCAAACAAGGTGCATTATGAGCACATTCACAAAGCTGACCTATCACATCGTCTTCGCCACAAAACACCGAACGCCGTTGATCACTGATGACCTTCAGACTCGACTGTACAAATACGTGGGCGGCATCATCCGGGCGAAGAAAGGCCATTTGATTGAGTTGGGCGGGGTCGCCGACCATATTCATCTTCTCACGCATTTGTCACCGAAATTCTCAATCAGCGACACCACCAGGGATATTAAGGGAAGTTCGTCCGCGTGGGTGAATTCCGACGGACCGTCAGATCAGCACTTCGAATGGCAGAAGGGCTACGGAGCATTCACTGTCAGCTATTCCAATTGCCATGCGGTCCAGAGGTACATTCAGAACCAGACGGAGCATCATCGCGTTCGAAGCTTTGAAGAGGAATACATCGAATTCCTGCAGCAGCACCAAATCACATTTGAACGTCGCAGAACATCAAAGGTGTCAGGGTGCGTCGGCGTAAGCCGGAGAGAGGTAGCGAATGAAAGAGTCGTACGAGGTAAGACGTAGCCAGTCGCCTTGGCCTCGAGTGATGCGTGGTGCCGGGCAACCGTCATTGCGAAGCGTTCACAGAGGTACAACCGGGCTGTGTATTGAACTCCGAAAACATCCTTTTGTGGTGGCCGACCTTGTCCTGACAAGGGGAAGGCAACAGTAATGTCGAACGATTATGGCGAGTCCGATGTTACCCCCACGGAGTCTGAGACCACATGCACGGTTGGAAACCTTTCTCACGGAAGCCGAGAGACCCCAGCGATATCCGTTTCATCCATGGAAACGGATCGGTCGGAAAAGGCGCGATGCCATAACGCCGACATGCACGTCGCTGGGGAGTCAGATGGTTCCATAGTACCTGAGAAGCAGACGAACAAAGCCGGAACACCGGTCGCGGAGTCTGTGGAGGAAAGGGGACCACCCGAGGCCATGTTGTGCAGTTTTGCACTCGTACTGGACACAGAGCCAGGACTATGAGTCACTTTGCGAAATTCATGGCAGCGGCATGTGGGGATGGCAACATCCCGACCGTCACTTCCCAAGGGAGGAGCCGTATGCGGTAGTTCCGCACGTACGGATCTGTGCGGGGGGCGGCCAGCAATGGCCGTCCCTACCGCGATCGTCTTTGATTGAATTTCTTCAATGGATCAGCGATGAATTTGCTTTTCAATGAGCTTCATCACAGGCCGAGGCCTCCCCGAGCGGAGGAAGTTGGCGGACTTAAATCATGCTCTCAATCGCGGTACCTTGCCCGCGGATATATTTCGGAAACGACAAATCAAAGAAGCCTGACGCCTTTGGATTCTCCACGGAGTGAGGAATCGCTGCTGAACGAGCGCATCCAGCCAGACGGAATCGAAATCGGGCAGGTCGTGAGAAAGTTTCCGGACAAACGGCTCACAATGGTCAAGCTCGCCGCGCGTGCACAAACCTGTAGAGGTGAGTAAGAGAATCAGACGTTCAGAAGGAGATCGCATCCATGCCTGCCCCGAGTGTGAAAGACAGCACGAAACCGCCCCTTTTGATGGCCTGCGGTATGTCTTTCCCGCGGAATTATCCGAGAACACGGCCGATTACCACAAGACCGGGTTTTCATGGGGAGGAGCCCCCTGCGGGAACATTCTGAATTCCAGACACAAGATTTGTGCAGAGTTCCTGGCACGAAATATTGCTTCGAATTCGATACGATGTTCGGCGGTTTGATTCCGCATCACCAATTGTTCACGGACTGTCAACATGGCCACGAAAAAGCCAGCCACAAAAAAGTCAGCCAGGAAAACCGGCGACTGGACTCTGAAAGAATCATCGGACTCCTTCGCATGGTTGACGACCGCCATTGAACAGGCCAGCCAGTCGAAAATGTTCTGCGTCGGCGGCACGCTGCCGGAAACGAATCCGGGGCTGGTGGTCGCCGGAGTGGGGCCAGTTCGCTTACCTCTGATGCCCTCAATGGCGAAGTCGCTCATCGCCGCCGCTCGGATTGCACCCTTCGGCAAAGGCACAGAAACGCTGGTCGATACGAAAGTGCGGAAGACGTTCGAAATTGCTGCCTCGCAGATAAAATTGTCAGCGGCATGGGAAAAGACGATTGAGGAAGTTGTATCGCAGGTTGCAACGGACCTTGGATTGGCCGATCAACAACTGCGAGCCGAACTTTACAAGTTATTGCTGTACGAACGAGGCGGACATTTTCAACCGCATCGAGACGGCGAAAAAATGGATCGGATGGTTGGCAGTTTGGTCGTCATGTTGCCGTCGTACTTTGACGGTGGCGAGCTGCTGATTTGGCACGAAGAACAGCGGAAAATATTTTCGTTTGCAGACGCGAAGAAGGAATTGAGTCCCAACTACGTCGCGTTTTACGCCGATTGCGAGCACGAAGTTTGCAAGGTGACCTCTGGCCGGCGGTTGTGCCTGACTTACAATCTAATCGTCGGGAAATCGACGGTTGTAAAAAAAGAAAACGCAGATCTGGACGATGCAACTCGACTGGCAACTTCCATCAAGGCCCACATCGCCAAACATCCCACGCTGCCGTTGGCGTTTGCGCTTGAGCATCAATACACACAAGCCGGATTGACTGCGGAGTTGCTCAAAGGTGCTGATCGCAGCATGGGCGACCTGATTGAATCCGCTGCGAATCTGGCGGATTGCCGCATCTATCTGGCGCAAGTCTCGCGGCACTTGCATCAGGCTGCTGAGGATGGCAAATCGAGGCGGCGGGATTACTGGAGTTCGGAAAAAGTAGATGTGTCGCGACTGGAGATTGGCGAAACGTACGAAGACGATCTTCACGGCGAAGAATGGCGTGACTTCAGCGGCGAGACACAGGCGTTCGGCGTGATTCCGTTCGACACAAAGTCGATCGTTTCAAAAATCCCGCTGGATGACTGGCAGCCGACTTCCGAAGAGTACGAAGGTTACACGGGCAACGCCGGCAACGAACTCAAACGCTGGTATCATCGTTCGGCGATTGTGCTGTGGCACGCGGATAATCACTACGATGTGCTGGGGCAAGGGAATTTAGAAGACATCGTGGCGATGTATTTTTCAATGCGGCAGAAACTGAATGAGACTCCGCAGAAGGAGCAGCAGGAAGAAGCGAAACGCGAATTCTTCCGCCTCACGCGAGCCATCATTCGCTGCTGGCCCGAACGTGTGCATGTCAGAGGCCACGGTGAATCCAAAGATGATCGACCGTGGATGCGAGAATTTGTCGAAACGTTGTCCGAGTCCGAAGATAAGTCATTGCATGACGCAATGCTCGCCGCGATGCAAAAAGACCGAGCGACTCCGATTAACGAATATCTCACGACAATTTGTCATCAATACGGGGTCGTACCCTTTGCTGGTCGCCTGAAGGAGATGCTCGAAGCGCCGATCAGCAAGTGGGACGACGGCATCGCAAACCGAGATCTGACGTGGCTCAGCATGTTGTGTTCCGATCCCGAGCTGGCAGGTGACCGAACGTTTCTGGCGGGCCTTTGCGAGGCGACAACACAGCGATTCTACGGTCGCTATTGCGACCCCAAGAATATGCGATTTGGCGAACGCGCGCTTCCTGAGCTCATCGGACCTCTGGAATTATTATTGCAAGCATTGCTCTCGACCGGACAGGATCAACTGGCCACGAAATTCGTGGCATCATTCCGCGCGCTGCCAAAACGCTTTGATCGCGACAGTGTTCAGATCCCATGCCTGCTGAATTTGATTCCTTGGAGCCGGAAGCAATTTCAGCAAGTTCCTCCCGTCTTCGCTCAATGGTTTGAAGCCATCCGCTCGGAACTCATCGCTGCCACATCACGACCGCCGCAGGAGCCCACCGACTGGACTCGCCCCGCAAAAATTGAGGGCACTTACGGCATGTTTGGCGTGTCCAGCAAGTACAACGCACAACTGAACAAATTCCTCGCCGACCCCAGGACTGAAACCCTCACAATCCTCGCCGGAGAGCACGAACGCGACGAAATCATCCGAATTATTCACACCCATCAATGCGACGTCGATCATCGCTTGGAAAAGGCCGGGAACCGTTATCAACTCGTCTTCACCAAAACACTTGGCTCGTACGAACGCGCGAAGAGACAACATGAGGATGATCTGAAGTTGCTTGCGGAGTTGGAGGCGGTAACAGTCTGAACGCGCACGGCGAGCGGTGGGACGTGAGTCCCCTGATTGTGCTTCCTGTTGATTCCGCTCGTCAATTAATCCGAGATCACACTTTATGTAAGCACCCATGCACAAGTTATCGAGCATAATTCGTTTAACGGCGAGCCGTAGGCGTATTACAAGTACACTGGTGCAATGTTCGGCCCCACTGGCCCTGTGCCAGTGGACCGCAGGTTTGGAAACTAAACGGGAGCGGCACGAACGCGACAGGTGTGTCCCCACTGGCTTTACGCCAGTGGAACAGAGGTTTGACAACTGCGATGAACGACAACGCACAGCCTCATTGTCCTTCTTTGTAATTGAACTTCGCTTCTTATGTTGACAGGACGATGATGGTCAGGACGATTAAAAACACAATTTGCGAAGCCCGTCAATCGCGGCACTCGCTTGTCTGTTGAATTTGTCCGCAATCTTTTGGCGCACGGGGCTTCCGTCTCGGAAATCACACAGGAATACACGTCACTCAGCGAAGACGACATTCAGGCGTGCCTGCTCTTCGCGGCGAAATCACTTTCGGCCACTTCGTTCATGCCGCTCGCTGCGGAATTGACGTAGATCAGTTTACAGCCCAACGTCAATCCATTCTTCGTACTCGTCGCGAAGTCGTTTGGGTAACCATGCATCCGATACCGATTTTCCACGCTCCTGATTGTCAAAAAACGAAGAGGGCACGCCGCGCACAAAAAACGCGAAGTCATCGACTTCCTCATTTCGAGACCAAAATCGGACGAAGATGTCACCGCTGCGATTCTGCCAGGCATCCAAATTAAAGTTGGCCATTCGGCCAAAGGTACATCCTCTTCCGTAAACCCAATGCATCCCACGCGCGGAGAATCTCTCAATTGACTCGACTTGTGCGTGCGGTATGCGAGGGGCGGGCGATTCCCAGTCGATGATTGAGTGTTTCACAGTTCCGCCCTGTAAAGAGATAAAGTGACAAGCAACTTCGATTTGTGTTATTTGGTCGAGTCGCCGTACTGATGAGTCGGCGAGAAATTCGGTGCCATTTGCTCAATACTGTAGATAATCTTTCTCGATTCCTCATCTTGCTTCACGGCGCTCGGTGGAATGATGATTCCGTGCAATTGAGCACGATTATTGTCCATGCGTTGTTTCAATACCTGCCAGTTCTGCTCGTCGTAGGTGCCCCGAAAGACAACTTGGCGGACTTCGATACGCGGCAATTCATAAGCCGATCGATCAGCGGCAATTGATTGCATTTCCTGACACCACAGGCTTCCAACTCGATCAATTCTTCCAACCTGCTGCTCTACAACGCCTGGGTTCCATTCGAGATGCAACAGAATAACAACGCGACAGGCGCGGTGCAGGTTCAGCCCCTCGCGGCCGACGACAGATTGCGCGACGAGTACGCGAGGGAAGCTGTTCGGTCGATTGAATGCCTGTTGAATCATTTTTCGCGATTCATTTCGAGTCGGGCCGTGCATAAGACGCGCAAAACCACCGCGAGCGTGGCTGTATTCTTCATCCAGGCGACTCTCGATTGTATCCCAATGCTCGTAGGTCGCATCGCCATCTGCTTCGTCGATAGCGTCGGCGTCATCGTGATCGATCGCGGCAAGCATCAGATCGCGAAATGCTTCGGCACAGTGAATATCGGAGCGTGAGCCGTAATTGTTGCCCAGTGCATCTGCTACTGCTCGTGATACGATCGTGCGTGGATTGCGATCATCCGGTCGATCCATCTCAATCGCGTCATTGAAAGCTCGGAAAATGGGCTGGATCGATTCGCCGGCTACTTTCATGCTGGAGATGCCGCGTTCGAGCTTGGCGATCAACCCGTCGGTGAAACTATCACGCCGCCTTCGCTCGACGTCATACATTTTCTTCAGTCTTGCATTGAGGGATTGAAGTGAAACGGGGCTACAGAGTTGTCGATGTGCCGCTCGGACGGCTGGCCATTCGCTCTCTTCCGAACTGGCGTTTTGCCTACCATGCACTTTCGTTTGTGGCCACGGCAAACCGTTTTGAACACAACGCAGCATTTCTCGCGCGTTTAACAAATCAACCAAAGCTCGCATGGGTCGCGTGAACTTGCCAAATACAAGGACCTTCCTGTCTTTAGACGTTTCCGACTCAATTTCGTCAACGACTTTCAAGATCGCCGGATGATCGAATAACGCTTCGTCGCCGCTTCCAATAAAAGCGGCTTGCATCGTTTGCATCCACCACTGAGCGCGGGCTTCACGTTTGGTGTCTCGCTTGACCGTCACTGCGGGGGAACTTAATTGTCTTCGACAATGCGTCTTGTTGATCTTGGTCCCATTCCCTCTGTTTTTTGTCCTCTTCGTTCGGACGATATTGGTCGAGAATGTTTGCAACACCGTGTCCATTGCCCAGTGTCAACCGCAACCGTTTGGCAATGGGATCCTCGGAATTCCGCGTGACCACTGACAATGCTTCCGCTGCACAGATAGCCTGACGCCACGTTTCGGAAAGCGACTCAGGCTCAATCGAAATCACCGATTCACTGCGATATTGGTTGTGGGGCAATTTTGTGCGTGTCACAAAGGTCTTGACCATGGAGTCTTCGCGTTTGTCGCGGCGCAGCAAGTATTTTTCCAGTGCATGATGAAATTGATTTGCGGCATCCCCAAACGCAACTCGCGAGTCCTCGCTGGTTCGCCACGTGTTCTGGACGCGCCGGACCGCTTCGGCATACTGACTGCTGGCTTCTTTCACACTTTTTACTGCATCATCACCAAGTTTGAGTCGATTCAACGTACTCACCCATTGCTGCACATCTAATTCAACGGGAGTCGCAGTCAATGCAATCCGCCGCGTCGCGTTCGATGCAACGATCATGTTGTCCAGCAATCGTGACAACGTGCTGTTCAAATCGCGGCTTTTGTGAGCTTCGTCGATAATAATCAAATCGAACACACCCAGACCCGCACCAACGCATTGCTCAAGCGGGATTCGCATGATTCCATCGGTCGAATAATGTTCGGGATTTAGCGTCTCTTTCCATTCAAATTGGAGAAGGTTCGCCAGCAATTTTCGAATGGGATGCGATTTCTTTGATGGCACAGCATCCACAATACATCGCGCAATCTCGTCGCATTGTTTTCTCTGTGCCGCTGCTAGTTTGTCATCGCCTCTGTAGTCGCGAGGGAGACGACCGCCAGAGCGTCGCAAGTGCGCGTAGATCTCAGGTAACAACGCCCATCGCCAACTCTTTGCGTCTCCACCAAGCCGCCAGTTTGCGAAAATGTGTGAGACGACAACGACTGGAATCTCAAACCATGGTCCGGTTCCCTCGTCCCATGCTTTAAGATAAGCATCTAGGCTTCGAAGGATTGGCGGAACATCGCCGAGTCCACCATCACGAAGTTCGGATTGCCATTGATATCCCAATCCAGGTGGTACTACGATTGCAACTCGACCGCCACATTCTTTGACACATCGCGCGACTTCTACAGCGATACGTGTTTTCCCCATGCCGACTTCGTCCGCGATCACGAGGCCATTGTCGGTGATTCGGTAAGCAATTGCTCGCAAGCTGGCACGCTGCCCGTGGTTCAATCTCGCGGCCTCATCTCCTTTTTCCGCAGCGAACACTTGTTGATCATCAGTCGTTTTTCGCAATAGTGATGCGACTTTCTTCCAGCCCTGAAATTTCTGTCTCACAGCGGTGCTCCAAGGATATTCAGTGAACCGACCTGCCACGCTTTTTCCACTCGCACGAGCGCCTCTTCGTAGCGATCTCCTTCGATCGTTTTTTTGCTTTCCGCAAAACTGGGGCGGAATGCAATGTTCTTTAATGGACTCAGCGGGTTGATTTTGAGTTTCAAAAACTCCTCAAGTACCTTGCTTCCAGAAGCCTGAGTCAAGCACTGCTCCAGACGGGTACACCACATCGGCCAATCGACTCTGGGCACAGTCGTTTGTTTCGACGCGATGTTCTCGATGAGTTGCATCATCTGGCGCACAGGATAGTTGGTCGTCGCACTCCCGTTAGTAATTTGCACCTTGCCGTCGCCCAGCCCTTTTTCTTCTTCGCCTTCACGGATTTCTTCGTCGTCGGGCGGCATCGGGAAGTTCTCAAGCTGGCTCCATGCCTGATCGATGGCGAGTTTCGGCATGGTCGTTGCGGCGATTCGTCCGTATTCATCAATGACTGGCAGCGACGCTTCCCGGTGTTCATCATTTTCGTTCCACCAGACACGTACTTCGCGCGGCTTGGCGCCCAACCATTGAATTCCTTTCTCGGTATCTCGTGGACAGTGGGCACCATTTTCATCAAGAACTTCATACGGATGTTGTGGTATCTGATCTGCCCACAGCCAACCCTTCCCGTCTTCCTCGCGCCAGAAGAAGTACGCTACGGGTGCTGCAGTGAAATTGACTTCGGGGTTGGGAAACTCATCGCCCGCATGAAGCGGCTCTGATTTTTCGCTGACGTCGGAATCCCATTGCAACGGCAGAAAGTTGGTTACTAAATCATCAAGCTCGGACTTCTTCGAAGGCCGCCAACGAAGCCTTTGGGGCCTGAAAATGACGCCCGCCTCCAAATTGCCGCCATCTCGCGACATCCTTTTCGTGAAACCTGGGCCGGTGAGATTTCCTGACCCGAGATACACCCAGGCGCTGTTGCACAAATCAGAATTGCGACTCTCTGAGGCACCAAAGAGAAACTTGGCATGCAGTGTTCGTGTCGCTTGACCGAAAAAGTCCGCCACCGCTGCTTCTCGGATTGTCCAGTTTGCTTCCGTCATTGCCGCCAATGATCCTGCAACTGCCTGACATGCATGCGGATTCACGAATACATCCACCACCGGTTTTTGCGACAGCAGTTTTTCGCCTTGCAGCCGTTCAACGATCGCTTTCAAAACCGAGGGGATTTGGTCTTTGCGGCTCGACGTTTCGTAGAATCCAGAACCCATCGCCAGATAGTTTCTCGAAGACGATGCGCCGTCTGCATCAATCATCCTCGGCAAACTCGTAAGAAATGATTCCTTCCGATTGTCAAAGAATTGAGGTGTGGCTGACGCCTGAAATCTGCGGGTCTTGGCGATCCAGCGTTCAAGCAATTGATTCGCCGTCTCTGTTGGCGACTGATTCCGATCAAGGCCTGCGGCATGGAGTACTCGCACATCAAAGTATCCTTGCAGCCACTTGAGCATATTCCACGCGGAATTCATGTCAGCGCTGATCTGAGCGAGAGAATCGGCTTGCGTCTTTAAGTCTTCGCTCGTCAGCTCGACACTCCAAACAAGATCCAGACTCGTTTCAAGTGTGTCTCGTGTCCAGTTTCCTGTTGATACAATCAATCGCAATCGCCATTGTTTCGCATCGGTCTCGTGTCGAAAGCCCAGAATAGCGACTTTGGCGTGCAGCAATCTGAATGGTGCCCGCTCTTTGATGGGCAGATGCAGTACGCCGGGTACTTCAATTGGCAAGATCTGTGGGTTGCTCGGATCAAGCATCAACGCGATTGAAATGCGTCCTTCGTATGCCCGCTGATTGTCTGTCCGTCGAGTAAACCGTTCGGCTGCATCGTTCAGAAATCCACTGTCTGCCGAATAGCCACAAATCCATCCGAAGCAGCCAACGAACTCATCAGGAGCTTCAAAGTACTGGGCGAGTGATAAGGGTTTGTATGATACATCTCGTTTACTCATGTCCGCCCACCCCGATCTTCTAACGATTGCTGCAGCCATTCATCAAGTTCACCTCGCAAGTCGAGATTGAACAGAAACAAGTTGTTGACACGGTGTGAGATTCCTGGTGGCCACGCGATCCTGTTCGGAGGACTTGTTTCTGCACCGCTTTCTTCGTCACTCCTCGCAGGTTCGAATTCGGGCATTTGAATTCCGCGAAAGGCGACGCCAGGAACGACGTCACGGCTTCTCTGTTGCAACACGCGGCCTTCACGGGAAAGCAGGTTTTCGATCAAATGCACATCTGATGAGTCATTGCACTCGCGACAAAACGCGATTGCTTCACAATTGGTTGTGGGGTCGTATGAATTGTCAATAAACGCCTGAGCGAATTGGCGTAACTCGCGGCACCGCGCCACGATGGCGGGTTGCAGTGGCTTGTCAAGCGGCATCCGCCGATCGGAACGCTGACCGATTTGAGTTTCGATTTGGTCCAGTAATCTGATCGCAGCGTCACGGGTGAGGAAGAATAATGCGCCGGCATGAAGGTTGCGCCAATGTGCTTCATCCAGCATTGGAGGCCTTCGATCCCATTTGATTTTCTTGCCTGGGTTCGCTCGGATGTATTCTACCCAAGCGAGGGCGTTCATTCGCTGTCTTGCATCAGCGTCGGCCGAAGACGCAACTCGTTCCCGCAAAAACTCACGCCCGCTCTTAGACATCGTTTCAATCGGCGACAACGCTTCTCTCAGTTTGCTGGTTTTCATTTTGACATCATCGCCACATGTCCAGCGGAACAGGTGTTCGAGCACGCTGCGATTAGACGGACTGGATTGATGGCACACGGCGTCAATAAAATCCATTCCAGCATCGCTACAGGTAAAGCCGTTAAACCGTTCTCCGATGGAGTCCACCAGGCCGAATGCCCGCAACGGCTGAATTGTGGCCTGACGCATCGGCTGTGTGACGTAAAAATTGGGTTTACGAACTTTTGCAAACGATAGGTCGTTTTTCTCTCGCATCTTTGTTGCACCGCGCACGCGCGGATCGCTGGCCCAGTTCCGATGGTCAAGTGCTAACCAGCAGCCGATTGCTTCGACCGCATTCGCCACTCCGATATTCGTCACCCGGTGATCAGAGTTTCGCAGTCGTTCAGCCACTGCCACGCCCAGAGTTGCCAGGAAAACCTGTTTTCCGAACCAGATACCGCCAAATCCCGGCACTGCCAGATCGTTAAACGTGCGAACTGTCGCACCCAGTCCAAGTGTCCGAGTTCGTCGCTCGCTGGCAATTCTTTCGGGGCCGAGCAAACCCCAAGTGCTGTTTCCCAAACGATTCTCCTCCGCCGGTTGTTATGATGCCGCCGACTACTTCGCTTGCGTTGATGGCCGCCGCAGTTTTCGGTTCACTACTTGGCTCGTCCACATAATACCGTTCACTCGTCGTCAGCATATCGGCTGCCAGAGGTCACATCAAATGGCAGGAGCTGCAAGCTTCCGAATGGAAGACGAACTATATGGCGGTGATCACCGAGAACCGTCGTTTTCTCCGTTTCCTCTGCTGCCTCCTGTTGAACGTTTCGTTGCGCGGGATCGAATGAAAGTAGTTATACTTCTCTCGGTGAGTCGTGAGGCTGGCGAGCAGGAGATGTGAGTCTCGGGTTCGAACGTGTCATCAGGGGACTGACGTCCCCCGCTCGCCGGAGAAACTTCCTGACCGCGCTGCGGTCAACGCTGATCGTGCGAAGAATTCAAAAACGGAACAAGGATGGCGTCATGAGCGAATATCAATACGTCGAGTTTCAGGCAATTGACCGTCCGCTGAATGACAAGCAGTTTGAATTCGCGCAGCAACAATCTTCGCGGGCGGAGGTGTCTCGGAGGTCATTGACGGTTGAGTATCACTATAGCTCATTCAATGGAGATATTGATGGTCTGCTGCGGAACGGGTTTGATGTGTTTTTGCTTTACTCAAACTATGGTCCACGTGAGATCAGGCTGCGATTGCCTGATGGCTCTCCATTTGAAAAACATGTCTGGTCGAAGTTTGTGGACGGCGAAGGTTTGAAGTGGAGCAAGGACGTAAAAGGGAAGGGTGGAATACTGGCGCTCAGTCCATATGACGAAAGCAGTGATTTGGAATCTATTTGGGACTTCCCCCAGTCTGTCGATGCTGCAATTCAGGTTCGCGAAAGGTTGATGGCGGGAGATCTCAGGGCGCTGTACTTGCTATGGCTATGTGCGGCCGATGATGACAACAACGATCCCGATGAGACGATCGAACCTCCGGTGCCGCATGGCATGGCCGAATCGCCGGTTCACAGTGAGATGCTGCTGACATTCTTTGGTCTCGACACATTATTATTGAAGGCTGCCGCCGAAGGTGTTGAAAATGCCCCAGCCAGCGTCTCGCAGGACAAAATATTGGAAGACTGGGCGTGGTCGTTGAGTGCCGAACGATCGAAGTCTCTTTTGACTCGCTTTCTGGTCGAGGATTCGCAAGTCATTAAAGCGGAGACGATTGCTGAAATTCGCGAGGCACAGTCACCCATCGCGTGGCCAACGACGGAGAAGAAACGAACGTTCAGTCAGTTGCTCGAAATATGCAAAGCTCTAAGGTCAAACGAGACCGTGATCCGGAAGAGAGAGGCAGATGCAAAGGCAAAACGCGATGCGGCGAAGGCCGAAAAGGAGCGGCAGGCGAGGATGAAAGAGATGGTCGCGTCGCCAGCAACATGGCTGACTAAAGCCGAGAAAATGGCTGACGCTCGCGGGACGAATAACTACAAAGCCGCTGCTGATATCCTGGCGGATTTACGTGAAGCGGTTGGTGGAGAAGAAGGTGATAAGATCGCTCGCCGCCACGCGTCACTTCTGGCAAAGAAGTATCCGACGCTCAATCAACTTAAGGCGTCGCTGCGCAAACGCGGTTTGCTTGACTGACACGGATGGGCAGAACGTTTTTTTTGTTACGACCAAAGAAAGACAATTAAGGAGACCCCGTTGTTCCCGTCATGGCGTGCCTGCGGCGAATTTGAGATTTGAGATTTCAAATTTAAAGGGAACTCACAGCATGCAGCTGATTATCTGGAATTTAAAATTCCGCCAGGCAGATACGGCTTGAGATTAGTCAATCTCCACAGCCTGTTCAGAGACGTCGTTGTCCGGCACATTGCTGTGCTCGGCCAGAGTCTGCAGTCGCTGTAAGAATTCGTTCAGAAAGCTCAGGGAATCCTCAGCATTAAGCACCAGGCCATCGGTTCTGAGGCTAATCGATAGGTCCCCGGCGTAGTCACCAATCGACATGGCAGCTCGCGTGTTGGGACGCACGGGTGCGACGCCGTGAATCTGTTCCAGCACCACATTTCCGGCGATCCAACGACCCTTCTCCAGAGGAAAGCGGCCGCTGAATCGGCGTCGAACGTCACCGACGTTGGCCAGGACCATTGTGCTCAGAACGGTCTTGAAGCTTAGGAACATCTTCATTGCATAAGGAATCCTGCGGAGCACTCGAAACAGTTTCAGACAGACGATTCCTTCCCGGTTGAACAGAACGTCGCTTGTCTGGCGGTGAATGGAGCTGAGCAGTTCCTGAGGATCCTCACAGTCTGCTTCGCGACGGGTGACCAGCGCATAACTCACCACATTCGCCGCCGGCATTCTGTCGTGCACACTGGTGCGCATGCTGAGCGGGATGGCCAGTCGAATCCAGCGACGACCAAACGGCCGGCCAGCCCGACGATTCCAGTCACGAATCTGAAGTGTCATTTCCCGAATAAACAGATCGTTGATGGAAACCTTCAGTTGAGCCGCGACGGCACGCAGCTTTCGATGCAGAGACTTTGGAAGCACGCGGCTTTGAATGGCGTGAGAGTTTGAATCGGTGGGCTTCTGTTTCTGCAAAAGTTCGGCTGTTGTCTTCGATGCGGAAAAATCAGTTGAACCGGCCAGCACCACCGGGGCTCGCAGCAGGAGACGCGAAATCTTTCCGACTACCTTACGGACCGATTTTTTCTGACGCTGGGCCGACGATTCTCCCGCGCTGTAATTCTCCCTTTGCAGAAGAAGTGAAGGCTTCGTCGGCTCGAATTCGGGACGTTTGGCATCAGACTCCGCCGTTTTTTGGCCATACCTTGCAAACAACTCACCGATCAAATGCGCGGCACCAATACCATCACAACAGGCGTGATGCAGATACAATACGACCTGAGCTTTATTGTCCGCAGCACGAACGCGGACTCTGATTCCCGGCTGCTTTTGGATGTCGAGCGCGAGCACTTCCGGGACAAATTCGGTGGCTGTCGCTTCCATTACGATTTCCCAGTCGAGGATTTTTGCAAATCCCTCAACGGAAAGATCGAGTGGCATCCAGCACCAGTCTTTGCCTGGAATCCTGCGGACCTGACAGCCGAGCAGCGGATGAGCGCCGACAAGTTCGTCTAGAGACTGCCGAAAGGGGAGTTCCGTCAGAGAACCGCGGATATGGACGACCGTGACAAATACCATCGGATGTGATGGTCGGTCGTCGGTCAGCATGTAGTATTCAAAGTCCGATAGCCGCAACGGAAACAGATTTGCTGATGCGACCGATTTACTGGTATCACCTGGAACAGTCACAGGCTGTCTCCATTTTGAGCCGGGGAAAAAGTCACTGGGCTTCGCTGCTCACTGGTTTCAGGAAGAGTAAAATTTCTGGTCATCAGGCGGCGGTTTCTTTGTTGCGACGTCGAGCGTTTGGCGGAGTTTTCCACCGACGGTGAACCCAGAAGTATTGCTCGGGCGCTTTGCGAATCAAGGCCTCAAGTGCCGCAGTAAATCTTTGTGTCAGCTCAGTAATCCCGTCAGACCCCTGATAGTCGGCCGGATCAATGACATCCTGGGTTGTAAGGCTGAAACGGACCCAGCGTGCATCCTTTTGTCTGGACTCGGGCAGCCGAAAAGCGCCGCCCACAACTATCAGAGCATTGTAATGCAGCGCCATCAGGGCGATCGACTTGAAGGTGGAAGCGGGGCGGCCGAAGAAGTCGACGAAGACGCCCGATCGGCCAGCATCCTGATCACAGAGCAGTGATGCCATGCCGCCTTGCTCCATGATTTCAGCCAGCTCAGAACCAGCACCCTGTTTCAGAATCAGGGTGTTGCCAGTGGACTCCCGAAACTGCTTGAACCACTCATGGAGATAAGGATTGTCGAGTGGTCGGGCAATCACGCCCATCGGAAAACCAAAGTGGCCGAATGTGTTGACGCTGATCTCCCAGTTGCCAAAGTGGCCTCCGAGAAACAGGACCGGACGTCCTGAGCAGAGCGTTCTGACGCAGTCGTCGCGTCTTTCGAATTCCAGCACTTCCGAGCATGTTGCCAGTCGAAAGCGACGGGGCAGTTGAACCATCTCACAGACCATGCGAAAAAGATGTTTCCACATTCCGTGAATGATGTGATCAGCTTCCGGATCGGACAGCGAATCGCCAAACGCAATCTGAAGATTTTCGCGAGCGACCTGATATCGAGTGATTTTGCGAGGCACCACATAATGGATGAACCATGCCAATGTATTTGCCATCGCAATGGAGGCACTGATTGGCAGGCATTTCACGACGAAAAGAATCGCCTGGAAGATCGCATATTCGAAAAGATGACGGGCTTTGAGAAGTGTCATTGCGCGGAACCACGGAGTTCAACGAACCGGAATCAGGATCCGGGATTCAAGCCCCTTCACTGTGTGGGCAGTGTATCAAAGCCCTTGGACTGTTGTGAGCGGACTTTGGGGGCACACCAGACAACGCGGGACCTCCAACTCCGATGAGTCTGACCGGGCAACCATGCTCATGGCGGACGCAGTTCAGCGGCTCACATTTGAAGTGACCGGCAGACCCTTAGCTGCTGCTTTTGAAGTTGCGCCATTCGCGGCCAATGGGTATCAATGGTCGGAAACGAAGGGAAATTATCCCAACCCAACGCGTCAGCGAGGGATTTTGGGAAACACTGGCGAACCGCTGAAGCTCAATCCCTCACTTACGTTTCGGGTTGGGATGATACAAATCACGCACCTTCATAAGTTGCTGCTGAGAGTTGGCTTCAACATCGCGCGAATTTGGCTTCAGAATGCTCGATGAATATTTCCTGCTCCATCGTCGACGTACGGCAGCCAGAGCAGAGCGACGCGGTCAACGGCTGTGTCGGTTTTTCGAGGCGTGATTTCCAGACTGTCAAACTTCATCACCTCCGTATCAAACTGACTGACAATCTCATTGGCTTCACTTTCAACTGTGGAGTTAAGTGCATCACGTTCCTCAATTAATGAGGCGTACTGTTCTTCGGCGATCCGGATGTCGGTCGACTCTGCTGCAGCACTCGTGGCTGATTTAATCACCGAACCTGCTCGTGTGACATTTGTGACAGATCCCAGTTTGCGTCCGAAGAGTGCTCCCAGGACGCTTGTTCCAAAATTTACGGCCGTTGAAAGCGTCTTTGAAGATTTCTGCTGCTTCTCTTTCTCAATCTTCTGCTCGGCTCGGCGAATTTTGTCATCCAGCGTCGAAAACTTTGTTGCATGTTTCCGGCGCAGTTTTTCCACCAGTCGATCGCGTTCCTCGCGTGCAGAATGTCGCAGGCGAATTCGGAAATCCGATTCTGATTCCCCAGGCTGCGATGTTTGCTTCAATTCCTCGCAGGTGAACACGACAAGTTTGCGATCCCGATACAGGTGGTTCTTCAGTGTCGTCGTCCAGACTGTATAAGGCTTTTTTTGAGTCAGATCAGCTGGCATCTCACGAAACGTTGCGCTGGGGATTTCCGGTTCAGGCAGCAACTGCGGGATATCGGCTTCGTCCCATTCGTCCGCTTCCATCCACGGATCTGCAGGAATCGAATCGGCGGCCAGGCGAATCAACGTGACCGGGTCCCACAGATCAATGCCGTTCTTTGCATCAATGAAATGAATGCGGGCCTGACCGAGCAACGCCGGGCGATAGACAAATCGATCGGCCTGCACATGCGATGGCAGAAAGAATTCGGGAATGCCGGGCGGAAGTACAGGCCTTGTTGGCTGGCTGGGAAGTTCAGCCTGTGGGGCCGCAAATCTTGGAGCAGTGGCCGCAGATGATGCGATCACGGATGACGTTGCCGGAGACCTTCCGACCTTCAACGGCGCCATGAGGACTTCGATCTGCTGACGGCTCACCGGGCCTCGCAGATAAGACAACGCCCAGCGACTGCGAAAGACCGTCGGAGCATCTTCATGGACATTGTTCATCAGGAACACGCGACTTCCCAGACCGGCGAGGGTCTGTTCCATCTGCTGACGATCAAATGTGGATCCTGTCGTCGCCGCCGCACCTTCCAGTCCTTCGAGGACACGCATTTTGTCGCGTTCGGTCTGCAGGCGCCCAAGGAACCATGTTCCGCAGTTCGACAGACCCTTGTAATCAAGATCGACCGGATTCTGAGTGGCCAGCACGCAGCCCAGCCCGAAGGCACGTGCTTGTTTCAGCAGTGTCAACATCGGAAGCTTCGACGGAGGATTGGCTGTCGGAGGAAAATAGCCGAACACTTCATCCATGTACAGAATTGCGCGCAGACTGGAGGTGCCCGTCTAATTCCAGATCCAGAAAGCCAACTTTGTTGAAGGGTGGCGCCTGAATGCTGCGGATCAGCGAAGCCATGTCAACGTTCTGTCCGCTTCGCCAGTAGTAGTCCAGAATATTGGACAGCAGAATATGTTCGCGACTGCTGATGGGGTCCGCATTGATCTGCAGCAGTGCCAGCAGACCGGAGACTGCCGACATGATTCGGCCCCGCAGAGCGTCCGAGTCGGATCGTACCTGATCATTCGGCGCGTCGAACGATTTCAAAACGGTGATGGGTCGGCCCGCATTGCTGGCCGGCGTATAGATTGCCACTTCAGCCGCATCACGAAATCGCTGGATCCGTTCGGGCGTCTGGCCCCATTCGGCAAGCCCATTCCGCCAGGTCTCCGCCGTTTTCTGTGCAAACTCCGGGACAGTCATTCCGTTGCGGCTGGCTTCCTGGGGGTCGACCCACGGCTGGAAATCTTCAGACGCCAGACGTGGAAATGTGAGCATCAGGTTCCCGAGATCTCCCTTTGGATCAATACAGATCGCCGGCGTACCGTCGATGGCTGCTTCTTCCAGAAGGGCGAGGCAGAGACCCGTCTTGCCGCTGCCTGTCATCCCCACGCAGACCGCATGAGTTGTGAGATCTTTGGAGTTGTACATCACAGGCTGATCGGGCGAAGTGACTCCGGTTTTCAGATCGTGCGTTCTGCCCAGATAAAACTGGCCCAGCTTTTCGATGTCGGTCATAGGAGTGTGTGGCCTGGTCCGTGTGGTTGATCGCTCTTGATTGCAGCCTGCAGGCGGAATTTACCCAGCCTGATTCCAGGGAATTCAGCGAGAATCATGGCATGATAGAGAACATTTATCACCACAGGAACAGCGTTCGCCGTCGCTCGTCACAGTCAATGTTTGGTAGATTCCGAATTGGGGAACATTCCCAGTCGTTTGAAAAAGGGATCCAGCCGCGTCGCAAGAGTTCTCCAGTTGTGATGTGGAACTGCCGGATAAAGATGGTGTTCAAGATGATAAAGGTGGTCAGCGGCGAGCAGTCGCGTCCACATCCCTCGAAATAGTCGCGTTTGTGTGAGCGGTGTCCGGCCTTCACCAATATGCGGAATATGTACGGTAACCAACGGAAACACCCAGCTTCCGGCCACGACAAGAACTGCATATACAAGGGGAACAATTGTCCAATACATTGCGATCCCTGCACTGCATGTCAGAACGAGAATTCCAGAGGCTTCCAGCAGAAGTTGTTTGCGATGTTGAGGATGATTTCTCCAGGCCCAGATCCACAGGCGGAACTGAAGTGTCGGGCCGCAAAGCAAAGTCCCAATCAGTGACATGTGAGCCGCCGAGCCCTCAATGTCAGAACTCTCCAACAAATGCTGATGGTGATGCAGGTGCGAAAGTCGGTATGCGGTACCGCTTCGAAGTGACAGGAGTTCGATCAGACTCAGCCAGAATTGATTCCAGTCGCGTCTCAGTCCAAGCGTCTGATGAACAAGATCGTGAGACGACGAACCATAGGTGATGAAACACAGAATCATCACCGAAAGGACCGCGATTGGCCACCAGCCAAGACTTGCAAAAACGGCATAACCTGCCATGGCCAGGAATGGCAAGCCGATTGTCGTCGCACGCCGCACAGATGAAACATGCAGTAAATCACGCCCCAATTCCTGCAGAGTCGGTAAACGATCGGCATCGGCACTGCCCGTACACGGTTTTGTCGTGGTCATACAGTGTGTCCGACATTGAGGAGCATTCTGCTTCGGGTAAGCCCAAGGCCGACTAAAAAGAGAACTGCTCCGCTCACGGCGGGAGCCAGATGAATCGTGTCTGTATAACCAATCGCAGGGTGGACAAGCACCGCTGTGCTCCACCCGATTGCACCGCCTATGACCAGAGCCTGCCAAAGCGAACGAGAAGGCTGACCGTACCAGACGCTCGCCAATGTCAACATCCCCACCGTTGTGACCGCGCCACCAAATCCCGCGCGATCATGGGCAATAAGAGGGATCAGGCGTGGGTTGATTGCATTCAGTTGTTGACGATCGATTCCCATGAAGGTCAGATCTGTCGGCACGAACACGCTTGTCATGCCAAGAAATTGAATCGTCAATCCCGCTCCGATCATGCCGCATGCTGAAACAACCAGGAGTAATCGGCCAAGACCCGCGCGGCCTTGCCATGTTGTGCCCTCAGCCGGACGAAGTATGGCTGACCAATTTTGACGACTCCAGAAGTCCTGCTTTGGACGCTGCATCCAGAGTCCCACACTGAAACAGGGCAGCAATACGAGTGTCGCTGTTCCATGCCATGTGTCGAGATATCCATAGCCGAGATAGGTCAGAAAACTACCGAAGCCCGCAATTCCGCTGACGACGAGAGTCCACCATGCCCAGAGTTCACCGTGCCGCAACGGAAACTCGGCCAGCCACAGATACAGCACTGCAATGGCCACCAATGCGCCTCCGAAGCTGATTCGATCATGAATCATGAAATGCACGATGCGACATTGGTTGATCCCGCACAACTCGTCGGGCTGCATTTGCAGATAGGCAACATCGTGCGGCAGAAAGTGTCCTGTCATGGATTGAAAAATCGCGAACCCCCCCGCCAGACCTAAACAGACTCCGCACAATATAATCAGCGCTCGCCCGTCACCGATGAGTGCCTCACCAAGTCCTCTTTGATCCTGTGACATCGGTGGTTTTCTGGAAAGAAACGTGCGAGAGAAGATTTCTATTCACTCTCCGGGAGTTCAAATAACTGCCTGGAAAATCTGCTGTGTCAACGTAAGTCGCGTTCCCCGATCAACTCGGGCAGCTTTGTTGGTCCAAACGCGGCGTTGTGTTCTGCGTCGATGAGAAGACGATTGGCGTCGAATCGCATATTCAGCGTTGTGTAGAACGGGGTCTCATACGCCACCAGTTTGAGAGTCAGCACATTGTCTTCCGTCCAGGCTCCGCAGGCGGCAATGAGTGGTTTCTCGGGGACGCTGACAAATTGATTCATTCCGATGGCAAATGCCTCGGTAGATGTTTTCCAGTTCGTGAATCCAAACGGCGTTGTGATGTCGCCTTTGGATGTGCGAACAATCAGTTTGGAATTGTCAGTCTGAAGATCTAACGAGATCGCTTTGATGTCGAGGTCGTTGGTTGCGAACTCAAACCACTGGCCTGTGACCTTGTCAGCCAGCGGCGATGTTGGGTACCCGGATGGCCGCTTCACAGTTAACGAGGAGATTCGTGCCTGCAGTGCCTGAGAGTCGGTTTCATTATCCGGCAATGCGCTCGGCCTGACGGCGGGAACGTTTGATTGTGCAAGAACCACCGAAGCCGCATGCAGAATCAAAACCGTGATCAACGACCCAAATCGTCGCATGTCGGGTACTCACGTAAGAGGTACGCAAAGTCGACCAGTGTCAGGTCGACCAGTGTCAGGTCGACCAGTGTCAGGTCGACTTTGCGGAAAGGGATCTGCTTTAGATTCAGGATCACTCGGCAAACTTGCGGCTGCTGATTTTGTCGGCTGTCGGAAAGTCTGCCGGAATCGGAAGTGTCACTTTCCCAGTGGCGGCCCATTCGGTGCCGCGTTGCAGCGTCGTGATGAAACCCACGCATTCCTGGGAATATTCGGCGTGGCCCAGCGGCGTGTGGAAGACTCGGCCTTTGCCATAGTTGATCGTGAAGAGCATTGGTTCATGGCGGCCGGTGACCTGAGATTCGGCTGTGGCCAGAACCTGCATATTCTTCGCGGGGCCTCGCAGCTTGTCATACAGTTCATCCTGAGCGTGCATCCATTCGACAGGCATGCCCTTGACGATCGGATGTTCTTTATCCCGAACCACAACTGGAAATTCCCATTGTGCCCCATGGTTCCCGCCAGGCCCAGCGGTCTCGTCACGAACCACTTTACCTTCGGCATTCACGTAAACATACGGGCCGCTTTTCTCTGTGCGTCCGCCCCAGCCACCGAGTCCGATCATTTCGTTGTAAGCTGGCCATTCGGGAAACGAGTTATCAGCCGCATGGACAACAACAAAACCTCCACCGTTGCTCACGTAGGCTTCGAAGGCCTTCTGAGTTTCCTCAGGCCACGGAGCGGCACCGTGACCAAAGTTGCTGATGACGACTGAGTACTTGCTGAAATCGGGCTTGAAGTTCGGATCGGTTCCCTGAGACGCTGCCGTGGCGACATCAACGGTGAAGAGTTTGGTCTGCTCCAGATAGGCCTTCATCATCTTTGTGGTCGTTGGCCAGACCGCGTGATTGTTCTGCCCATCGACAATGAGCGCTTTCATCGGTTCGGCGGCTTGCAGGCATGACCCGGCAGCAGCAAGAAAAGCCACAGCAATACTGGCGACAATCAGGGATCTCATGAACAGTTCTCCTTGCGGAAGAGGTGGGGCGAATTTCGTTCACAAGCTATCCGAAGGCCCTGTGAATCGCAAAGCAAGGAGCAATCTGTCGGCCGTCTATGATCTTCACTTCGTCAGAAATCTTCTTCGTTGTTCCATTCGTCCTCTGCGGCTTCTTCAATCGTCGCCCCTTCGAGAAACGCGGACAAGCTGGCAGCGACGGGCTTCACTTCTCCGCACTTCGCGTAGTCCGGGCAGAACTTCCAGACAGAATAGCCGTCTTTCGGATCAACGATCAAATAGTATTCGTTGTCTGTGGCCAGGGTCAGGCAATGCTCCAGACGTTCGTAAGGAAAAGGCTTGCCTGCAGCACCCTTCGCGGCCGTCAGCCCTGTGGCTCGATACGTGGCGATGAAGCCCTTGATGATCGCAAGATGGGTTGTCGTGATCTTATTGATGCGAGTGGGCGAGTGCAGTTCTTCGGAGCTCCAGAATTGCCAGTCGTTTGTCTGGAACTTTACCACATGACTTTCGGGGAGTTTCTGAAGCCACTGGATAAAGTCGGCCGGGAGCGAAGTGTCGTTGTTAGACATGAGGAAACCCTGTGGACAGGTCTTGCCTGGAGATGGATTTCACAGGTGAGAGCCTGCATTTGACGGTCAAAGTCGGTTGTTTAGTCAGCGAGCGTTCTGAGCTGCAGATTGTAGAACAATTGCGGCAACTTTTGCCACGCTGCAGAAGAAACCCTCATACCCTCGTTCCGAGGCTCTCGCCTCGGAACGCACTGCCAGGAGACTCCAGCCTCCTCATGCGTCGTGCAGGCGAGCGGCGCGATAAAGGATTCAAGACGCGAGAGTTTCGATAAAGCATTCAGGAGGCGAGAGCCTCCTGGCAGTGCGTTCCAGGGCTGGAGCCCTGGAACGAGAAGGTAATGTCATCCTGAGGCAGTTGGAGGCTGATGACGCAGATTCAACTTTGCCCGAGATTCTTGTCACTCCCCGACTCTCCGGACGCACTCTGCTCAGCAGCTCCAGATATGCTTTGCGTCATCCAGCCTTTTTTTGCGCCCGGTAGATGGCGAGGCCGGCCAAGCTGCAGGCAATAAAGCCGCTGCCCGCTTTGCTGAAAACGGTTTCGGTGCGACCGTCCAGCGATTCTCCAAGGCCGTTCATCACAAAGAAACCCATCGCCATCGCAGCCATCGGCGGAATCCATGCCGGAACTCTCAACCGCTGCTAAGCCGCTGCAAAGAACCCTGACCGAACCGGAAACTCCCACTTTGAGCCCTCGCATCACCGGTGCCATCAAATCGCCTTCGCTCTTGAGCCACGCCCTGATAAAGACCAGCGGCAAAGATCAGTGACGCCGAAAGCCTTGGCGGCTTCCACTACGAAATTCTGCCGAATGTGAGTGTGATCCGCATTCCGTTGACTCATAATGAAGACTGACGCCTTCGGCTTGCCGTTAAACGATCAAACTTCTGCGTGGGGCCTTACGTCCGGAAAAAACATTACGGAGCTGTTTCCACGTCCCGCAGTTTGAGCGTTTCGAGGGCTTTCGCGAACAGCGCCTGGTTGCTTGCAAACGTGCCAGAAGGACTTGTCAGCAAAGCAACAAGGACATCCTTTTCGCGAGGAATGGCGACCCAGTGCTGAGTCGTCTTCACAGGACCTTTTCCGTCGATCGCGTTGCCAGTGCCCTGGCCTTCGACGACCATCCACATGGCGTCTCGACCGGCGATGTTGCGAACTTCTTTTTCCAGCACGGTGGCCGACAGTTTCTCTTCCTGGGCTTTCGCACTTTCGGCGACCAGCCATGAGGCATCCACCAGGGCACCGGTGTCCTGAACAAACAGATTCAGTGAGACACCGCCAGGGCGAGAAAACGCAGCTCGAGCGATACCGGGAACGGTAAATGCCTCGAGTGGTGCTGGTTTCCAGTCAGTTCCGAGGCGTATGGCAAATCGGTACTCGGCGTCGAAGTAGCGTCCCGGCACAGGAAGGACTTCCTCGCCGATCTTCAATTCGAACTCAGCCGGCGACAACAACCTGACATTGCCGGATTCGTCTGCGGTGTAATACACAAACTGACCATCCAGCGTCTCACGGTCGCCATCCAGCACGGAGCCGCCGACATCAAATGTGATGGACTTCTGATTCGGCAGGATCACGGCCGACCATTTCACATGCAGGTCTTCCGCATTGTGAGCCATCAGCAAACTCTGATCGTAGCCAACGAAAATTGTCTCGCCGGACGGATGCCACGCCCCGGCCGCGGTCCAGTGGGACAGCGGCTCTCTGCGGTACATAATCTGTGTGCCATCCGGTCGGTGCAATGAGGTGCCTGATGCCAGCTGGAGATAACGGGCGCCGTCCGGCGCCCATGCGGCCACGGGGGCCGCTCGGCGAACTCGCTCCGTCACGCCGTCTGCAACATTCACATGGAAATCCGGTGCAAAGAATACTTCCTGCCCATCCGGTCTCCATGTTGCGACATTGTCCGCCGGAATGCTGGGAACGTCCGTCAGCAGCGAGACTTTTGATTCGGCCGAGTCCGGATTGATTCGCAGAATTTTGGTGCCCACATGAGCCACCAGCATTCCCTGCTTCGACCAGCCCACCACCACTCCTCCGGATTCGCTGGTGTCCACATCGTGCAACGTTAGTCCCTTGTTATCAGTGATCAAAATGTGGCCGTTGGGTCGTCCGACTGCCAGTTGTGTCCCGTCGGGATTCCATGCGATGCTGCTGTATTGTCCGGCGAATTCCTGGAAGCTGCCTTCCGGATCGCCAATTCGCAGACCATTTCCATTTGAATGCGATACGACGGCTATGTGACGACCGTCAGGACTCCAGGCAACTCGCGTTCCAACCCACACATGTTCGTTCAACGGCATGACTCGTCGGGCAGTGCCGTCCGATGACCAGATGCGAACGTAGTTGTCGTAAATGCCGACGGAAGCAATCTGAGTCCCATCAGGATTCAGGGTGACGCTGGAAAGGGTCGACAACGTGGCTCCCGAATCAAATTCGATTTTGTTCAGCGACTCGTTGCATACAGCCAGACGACCAGCGGCAACAACCAGATGCTTTCCATCCGGGGACCAGTCGATTGCCGTGGGAACCGTACCAGTTCCGCCTAACACAAAGATCCGCTCATTTGCGGGCGTGGTCTCTCCGAACTCAGAGTTCAGGTTGTAGAGGTCGAACCCTCGCCAGATCGTCAGTTGTTCGCCGTCCGGACGCCATGCTACAGCAGTCAACGGTTCATTGAATTCTTTCAGAACACTTCCGTCCGCGCCGCAGATGACGAGACGGTCGTTCAGAACGAACGAAATCTGATCCTTTGAACTCCAGCGAACACGATGTGCGCCAACGTCTCGTGACGAGATATCGATCGTGTGTTCGATCTCAAACGTCTCCGCATTCCAGATTCGAGCGGCATCCAAGTGCCAACAGACAAACCGTTGACTATTGGGGGATACAGCGATGTTTCCCAGACCGCAGTAGAGGACCGGCAGACCATCGGTCAGTGACTTCAGAACCGTGCCGTTCGCATCGCGAACATCCAGCCGATTGTTGCCACTACAGATCAGCCGACTGCCATCGAATGTCCAGGCAACAGAATTTAGGGAGTAGTCAGGCATCAACTCCTCCAGCAGAAGTTGGCCCTGGATCGTCCAGATGCGAAGAGTACTCTGATCATCAGCCGCAACGGCAATTCGCTGACCATCCGGATGCCACGACAGATCGCCAACGCCAGTTCCGCCTCCAACACCGGGCAGCAGTTGATGGAGCTTCATGGTGGCGGCTTCGTAGATCCGCACATGGCCGTCGTTGCTGCCGGTTGCCACCCATTTTCCGTCCGGACTGTAGCGTGCCACATGGATGAGGCCTCGTGAATGAACCGTGTCCACATTCCAGCGACCGATCTCTTTCAATACCGCAGGACGTTCAACGGCTCCCGGAACTACGGGACCTTCTTTCATAATCGGCCACTGTGGAGTGGCGGAGGCCCACGACGGCAGCGGCCCCGCAGGCCAGACCTTCGGTGCTGCAGATGCATGGAACGAGCTTTCCATGCGGGGAGCGTCCCCGTTCGGCGTCGGTTTGCCCGCCTTGTCGGGCGCACTCGCTTCCTCGCGAATGCTGACTTTGCTGCCGGGCTGCACATCGATATCTGCAATGACTCCATCTGGCACGCGGATTGTTGTTTCCTTGCCATCTTTATTGCGGATCGTGATGATCAGGATGCCAAGCATCAGCAGCAGGCCGCCCGCTCCCGCCGCCAGCGCCAGTCTGTTGGTTTTCGGCGGTCGTGGCGGGGTTCGTCGAAATGTCGGCTGAGTGACGATCGACACTGCCTCAGTGGAAATTCCCTGAAACTGATCGGTGCCTGGCCGAATGCCATCCACGAGCGTTTCCGCAGAATCCGTCGCAACCCTGGAAGAACTCTGGAGAGTTCGTTCAATCTCGACCAGGCGTTGACTCACTGCGTTTGCAGACTGAGGCCGCTGGTCTCGGTCCTTCTTCACAAGTTCGGCAATAAGAGAGACAAGCTGCGGATGCATGCCAGGCAACACCGTATCCATCGGTTTCGGTTCCTGATGGACGACAGCCATCAGGGTGGCCGTCAGATTGTTGCCTTCAAACGCCGGTTTTCCCGTCGCGATGTGATACAGCACACTTCCCAGACTGAGCTTCTCGCAGGAATCGATCTTTGGCCGATCTGCTGGCCGCGATCGATGGCTTCATCACCTTCAATGCGACATGCCGTTTGAGTCGCGGATCTTCGGCGCGAAAGACGACTCCCATGCCGCCGCGACCTAGAACCTGCAGCACTCGATATTCGCCCAGTCGCCCGAGTTCATCTGGCTGCTGCGCCGGTGCCAGATAGCTGAGGTCGTCTTCTGAGAGATCAGACTCCGTTCTCTTCGACTTCGGTTTGCTCTCGCAATCGTCATCATCGGGGGCTAGACCGATCTGCGTTTGTTCGGGCAGTTCTGTAGGCCAGTCTGGGCGAAACGCTTTTGCGCGACTGATCAACGAATCCACCAGCACCTGGTCACCGGAATCTTGGAAACGGATCGGGCTGGCCTGACGAAAGGCGGTGACTTCAGTCTCAGGAAACAAAGTCTCTGCGGTCTTTGCACAGGGCTCACAATTGAGCAGGTGAGACTCAAGCTGGCGAGTCGCTTCGGAATCCGCTTCGCCGTTCTGCAGCAGCTGCAGCAGTTGATCAGGGCTTGGGCAATTGGCAGGATTCATGGGAGTTCTCATCGGGAGAGAAGGTGATGTGTGAAGAGTTTGGCGTTTCTTGGGAGGTTTTCAGATCGAACGGGGATCACTAAATC
>Ga0209491_10003063_pt1 | contig 28377 bp, 20 predicted proteins | sample BON02_FD_187213 | JGI IMG/M metagenome (GOLD analysis project Ga0209491, IMG submission 187213) | Freshwater microbial communities from Lake Bonney liftoff mats and glacier meltwater in Antarctica - BON-02 (SPAdes) (version 2) | ecosystem: Environmental > Aquatic > Freshwater > Ice > Glacier...
ATTTTTGACTCTTTCCAGATTCCAAATATGATATTACTTTCTTTCTTAAATCTATACTATAGGGACTTGTTGTCATTTTTCTTTAATAGTATCATATCTCTTGGCTAATTCAACTTATTTTACAATAAGATCAAAGTATGTGAAGTAAATGAATATGGAGGGATTTTGATGAGTATTGAACAAAAACACAAAAAACAGATTGATGCTATAATTAAACAGCATTTTGAGAATAGTAAAAATATTGAAGCATTAACAACAAGTTCTGATTCTAAAAAAGCCTTATATGAATTAGCTAATAAATTAGCAACTAAGTTTTGTTTAGAAAATGGTATTTCTTCCACAGACATCAGAAGTGCTGAAGTTCTAAACAGTTTCGGTAACAGAGTAGAAAAACAATCTAAAGCATTTTATTTGGCAGATGGATTTAGTTTTAAAACCGAGTTAACTGCAAACCGAGTTGTTAAATCTATTGAAACCCTAGCAAGGGTCAATAATACTAGCATTCCAGCAACTGATATTACAGTTGATCGCTCTATAGCTAGTGAATTTTTACCTAGTTATGAAAAAAGAGTGTTGGAGTTAAAAAACGACAAAGCAAGATATGAAAAGCTATTAGGCAAAAAAGTTCGGGAAAGAGCGAAAGCAAATTATCTTAGTAAATTGGAAGAAACGGAAAATGAGTTGAAGGGGCTCACTGATACAGTAGAAGAGTTAACATCTGGAGAAATACAATTTGTAACAATCCGTATTCCTATAAATCCTAAAGATAAATTTATGAATATGCCGCAGAGAGAAATTGAGGCTATACAAAGGGCTAACTTATCTCTGGTTGATCCTTCTTCAGTTGAAGTTTTTCAAGCGTTGAAAAAAAAAATATTAAAACTTTGTCAACTTCATTAGCTGTTACTACAAAGAGATTAGGAGGGTTGATTGGGCAGATTCCTGCTGAAGATTTAAAGCCTCAGCATCTAAATATATTAATAGAGAAAAAAAATTATGTTCTTACAGTAAATCTTGCTCAAAAGATGCTTGATAATTTAACCAAGGATTTTGACGAAAATAATGTATCCTTTCCGTTATCTGCGCAGCAGGAGCAGCGTATGAATTCTATAATATCAATACACTCATTACTTGATTCTAAAAAGAAAGATAGCAAATTAATATCAGAGTTTGTTGGAAAGATTGAGGGTAGAGTTGATTTAAATAGAATAAAGGCTCATTTAAACAAACATGAAAAACTTTCTAATACAATTTTATTAAACACAGATAAAAGTAAAGAATCTTCTTTATCGAAGAATTTAAAGGAAAGTGAAGCAAAGTTTGTCAAGCTCTTTGCAAAACTTACGGTTGGTGAAATCGAAACCGATGCACAAAAAGAATACTTAGGGGTTATGCTTGAGAGGTCTATTGGTAATAAAGAATTAAACTCAAGACTTACAGCTTTCTCTCGAGAAAAAGGGAATGCAGCATATATTAAGTATCAGTATCCTGTTGGTGATATAAAATATTTTTCTTACAAAACTAGGCACTTTGATAAGATTCCTGATATTAATAAGAAATGTGAAAGGAACCTTGAGTTATTAGCTGCTGGTCAAAAAATAGGTGAGTCAGAAAAACTTAACCAGTTTGAATATGGGGTTTTGTGTGATATAGCAAAAATGAAAGAAAAACTAGATGAATATAACGAAAAGGGAGTAATACCTAAAACTGGAAAATTAGCAGAATTATATGAGCAATCTAAGCAATCCTATGCATTAGTTGAAAGAATTAATGAACGCGCAGTATCAGAAGAAAGGTATAAAGCTGGTGATATTTTAATGGTCCATTCCAAAAAATCAATTGCTAGTAAAGATAAAAAAGCTGATCAAGAGACGGCTCTAACTCATACATTTATCTCAAAATATGGGCATGCTGCCCAAATATATATAAATCCAGAAAATGGGACGCCAAGCACATCACATATTTATGGTGGGTATCAGGCTGATAAAGTACAAGGTCAAGATATAGCAACTGCTGATATATTCAGAGTTGATCCTTCTAAGCTAGTTTCACAAGAAAATGCAGTGCTTTTAGATACATTATACAAAGCGGAGGGAAAGGATTGGAAGGTAGAAGTTACAAAAATGTATCAAGATATACTGCAAGAGGTACACGAAAAATCTCAAGAAAGGTTTGAAGTTGTAAAAAATGATAAAACTGCAAGGTTTCAAGCTGGCTTAGCAAATTTTGGTCTATATGGTGGTCATACTAGTAGGACGCCTCAAGACTTTAGTGAAGTTCACGAATCTATGCTTGGGCTTAACGACAGATCTGTAAAAGAAAAGATGATTTGTTCTGAATTTGTAGCAAAAAGTACAGTTACAGCTTTTGTAGAGCTAAATGAAAGACTTGGAGTAAAGTTGGATGAGAATAACATACCAAGAAAACCAGAAGATTTGGTAACAATACCAATTTCGCGGAAAGAGAGATTAGAAAGAATTCATCCGGAAAGGCTTATAACTCTTCTAGATAAAGCTGCTTGTCTTACAGAGGTTGGAAGAGATGATGTAATAAACGGATTAGTAAGTCAGGAAAGACTTAGAGAAAATGAAAAAAGTAAAGGTATTGCAAAGGATTTGTATAGCAAAATGAATGAATTAGCTAGTCAGTCGGAAAGTCGTGAGCAATTTGTAGAGAATGGAAAAAAGGTATTTGAAGTTTATATTAAATCAGAAAAAATTGCAAATCCATCAATAACTCGGGAAGAAATGTTGCAACATCTGGACAAACCATTAAAAGATTTTCATCAAGAGTATGATAAAAGGCATCCTAAAACATTTGGAGGTAAATTTACACAACTACTAAGTAATTTTGCTGAATGGGCTGGTATCAAGAGTAATAAGGCAGAAGGTATAATTAAAAATACAATCAAATGTATTGAGGAAGGTTTTGATACACAAAATACCGGAAAGGCTAAAACTCATAAATTTAAAGAGAATAAATATACTAAACTACTGAAAGACGCTCCTCATATTTCGGAAAAGGTAAAATCAAACCGTAGTTCTTCGGCAACGACTCTATCTGAAAAAACAAGGAAAAAAAGACAGCCAGAGGAACGAAGAAGATAATTCTAGCATTAAAATGAATTAGTTGTACTGTCACTGGCCAAGCATACTGGCCCAATAAAATAGAATCTGGCCAGTTATACTGACCGGCGTTGTTGCACGAATGTCAATACGCGTTCAAAATTGACCCACCTGCTGTGAGGATTTGAGCATATTATATCTTGTGATAGAGTGGGGATTCGTGCAGCAACTCCCATATTTACAATACCATCTTACTGCCCATATTATTATATCGTATTTGAAATAACGGGGCTTGAATATATTCATAAGAGTAACTTTAAACAATTGTTGATTCTTACAGTTTATTCTCTTACTTCGCTATTTGCAACAGAGCCCAAAATATTGTTTAAGTCGGTCATAGCCACTTATTAATTTAATATTTATGCGTTCAGCTTATCTTCGTCTATGTGATTTTTCTCATAGTTTTCATGGCGCATTTGCGCGTCTATGCATAGAGTAGCAACTGGTCTTGCAGCTAAGCGCTTGAGGCCTATTTTCTCACCAGTTTCTTCGCAATAACCATAATTTCCTTTATCTATTCTAGTAATAGTTGTTTCAATCTTGTCGATTAATTTACGATATCTATCTCGTGTTCTCAGCTCAATCGTTGTTTCAGTTTCTACACTAGCTCTATCGTTTAGATCGGATTCGTTCCAATTTTCCTCTTTTAGATGCGTTAGCGTTTCACGCGATTCATTAAGCAACTCTTCTCTCCAGTTTTGCAATTTTAACTTGAAATAACTTAGTTGCATTGGGTTCATGTATTCCTCATCTTCAGAGGGTGTATAACCTTCTGGTAAAATAACTTTTTGCATAATGACCTTTTCGAATTATTGTATTAAAACAATATAGCGCATAAGCAAAATTTAACGCAAGTATATTTTATTAAAAGCAGCTAATTAGAGTCTGGATGCGCTTTGTTGTAGACGGATTCGAGGTGGCTTTGATTAATTTTTGTATATCTTTGGGTGGTAGATAGGCTTTTATGTCCAAGTAAATCTTGTATTGATCTTAAGTTAGCCCCGTTTTCAAGTAAGTGGGTGGCAAAGCTATGCCTAAAGGCGTGGGAGCTAAGATGCTCTGGTAAGCCAAGCATCCTACGTAATTGGATTAATTCGTGATTAAAAACGGCGCGTTGTAAGGGGCCACCACGTTTTCCACGGAATATAGGCTCATCTATTTCAATAGAATACGGTAGATGGGAAATGTAGTTTATAATTAATAATCTTGTCGCCTCTATCCAAGGAATTACCCTTTCTTTATTACCCTTTCCCGTGATTCGAATAAATTCTTTGTTTTCCAGGTGTTTTGTAGTAATGGATAATGCTTCAGAAATACGCAGTCCACTAGCATAAATCAAGGTAAGTAAGGCTTTGTTGCGTATATGTATCCATTCTTCGTCGCCTAGCATCTCAATATTTTTTAGAGATATCTGGACTTCGTTTGTGGATAGCGCTTTGGGCAGGCTTTTAGATTTTTTAGGGCTATTTATTGTAAAAATAGTATGGCAATTAATAGCATGTTTTTTTTCCAGGTACCTATAGAAGTTTTTTACAGAAGATAGTGCTCTAGCGTTAGATACGCTACTGTAATTGTTTCTATGACGCTCAGAAAGCCAACTACGCATTAAGCGCACATCAACGGATGCTAAAATTTGCAGAGAAGCATTTTGCGATAGATAATTGATAATAAAATCTAAAAAATGATTTAGGTCATTAGAGTAAGATAGCACAGTGTGCTTGGAGTAGTTGCGTTGCACATCTAGATAATGTTGCCAATCATTGATTATTTGTACAATTTCAGGTTGGCGAATATACATTATATTATTTTCCTATACAAAAATTGCTAAAAATTTCTCCTAAAATTTCGTCAACAGTAATTTTTCCTGTTATGTTGCTTATAGAGCGAATGGTCATGCGTATATCTTCGGTTATTAATACCAGGTCATTATCTAAAGAAAAATTTGATAAATATTCCAGCGCTTGTTCCAGTTGTGCTCTATGTCTAGCACGTGTAATTTGAGGTGTTTCAGAAGGTCTTGCTATATGCTTAGATATAGTAATAATTTGATTCAATAGTTCTTTGAGACCATCTTGTTCTTTTAATGAAACGTTGATAGGCGTTTTACCATGTATTTGTTTAGGTAAAGCTTTCTTGCATAGGTCAATTTTGTTGAGTAAGATAATAGTGTTATTATCAATTATTTCTGCAAAATAATCATTATTATCTAAGGGTTCGGATGCATCATAAATTATAATTTTAATATCAGAATTAAGAGAAGCTTTTCTGGCGCGATCTATGCCTTCTTGTTCGATGACATCCGTAGTATTTTGATGAATTCCTGCAGTATCTTGAAGAATGATTGGATATCCGCCAATATCTAGATGACCTTCTATTATATCGCGCGTAGTACCAGCAATATTTGATACAATAGCGAGTTCCCTGTGCATCAGGTAATTTAATAAACTAGATTTACCTACATTGGGTTTGCCTAAAATAGTGAGCTTTAATCCGCTGCGTAATCTTTCTCCGCGATTATTATCATCAAGATGCTCTTTAATTTCATGGATTATCTTTTCTATTAGGTTGCCTACTTGCTGCAATGTTTCCTCGGGTATATCCTCATCTGGGAAATCAATGTAAGCTTCTAGCAAACTAATTAGTTTAAGTAATTGCATACGCCATTGTTCATAGATTTTTTCTAGCCCGCCTCCAAGTTGTTTAATAGCTTGCTGGTGTTGCAACTCAGTCTCTGAATCGATTAAGTCAGCTAGCCCTTCTGCTGCGGTAAGATCCATCTTTCCATTTAGAAAAGCTCTTTTGGCAAATTCACCAGCTTCGGCTAGTCTAATCTTGGGTAGCTTGGTTAGAGTTTCATTGAGCAATTTTATTACAGCTAAGCTGCCATGCGTATGTATTTCTGCTGAATCTTCTCCCGTAAAACTTGAATTTTTACTAAAAAATACAACCATAGATTCATCTATTTGTTGTTGGTTGTGTGGATTGAATATATTACGAAAATATAATTTCCGTGGCTCTAAAAGTTCTGCTTTTCCGCTTATAAGTTGTCCTAAGATTGTGATGGTTTGAGGGCCGGAAATTCTAAAGACGGCAACCCCAGCTTTACCATGGGCTGAGCACTGAGCAAAAATAGTATCCATTTATATAATCCAAATGCTTGATAGGAGATGTTATTTCTTATATTATACTCGTAGTTTATAAATTTATAAAGCTATAATGGGATCATAATTTATGGGTAATGGTGCAAATATGAAGAAATCACTGGCGCTTAGCCAACTAAATTGTAAAATTGACGATTTTAGTTCAGAGATTTTAGAGATAGTAAATGCAGAAAGTAAGGGCGAGTTATATATAAAATTCGTTAAACAGTTCTTGAAATACATTCCTGTTGATTATAGATCACGTAATAAAATTAGTTTATTTGGTGATTTTACATATGAAGCATTTGAGTTTTTTGCACACCGTGCTTTAGGCAATCGTAACGTTGAACTGCATGTCAGTGAATTTCATCATGAGCCATCTATAACCATATTGATTTCTGCCGAAAATAGACCGTTCATTATTGATTCATTAAATAGTTTATTATCAAAATTATCGTTAAAAACAATTTTTATATTTCACCCGGTCATTTTGACCATAAGAGATGAGGATGGCAAGTTAAAAGATGTTGTAAATAAAGGCGAGGGTGGCGTTAATGAATCCTTGATTTGCATTAAAGTTTTAGGTGCATTTGATGATGCTGCGTTAGAATCAATTAAATTTGCTATAAATAACATCCTTGATCTAGTTGATTACACTTACGGATCATGGCAGACATTGCTTAATAAGATCATTAATATTACTACAGATATTGTACATAACAAAGATGTGTATGAAAAAACTTCGTTGCCCGCTGAAGAGACATTAGATTTTTTAAATTGGTTGCAGAAAAATAATATTACTTTCCTTGGAGTGGTAGATTTTGATGTTGAATCTAAGAGTATAACAAGCGAAGAAGGTGTAAAGGAAATATGGGAAAATAATTTAGAAGAAATTTCTACAATTATTGAGTTTTCTAAAAGCGAATATTATCAAAACAAGTTAGTAATGCTTGGCAAGATTAATAAATTATCTCCTGTGCATCGCAATGCATTAGTAGATTATATTTTAGTAAAACGTCTAGATGAAGATGGGGTCTATAGATCTGGCACTATAATTTTTGGTCTATATGGTACAGCAATTTATTTTCAGTCAATTAAGAGCATTCCTATCTTGCGTGATAAGATGAACTATGTTTTGGATGAATCTGGCTTCCCTTTAAGCGGATATAATGCCAAGAAAATTAAGAATATTATAGAATCATTGCCACGAGACATATTGATCCAAATTGACGAAGAAGATCTATATTGCATGTGTATACACATGTTGTCTAGTATGCATAGTCATAAATTAAAATTATTTGTACAGCAAGATTGGTCTAATTCTTTTGTTAATGTTATTATTTTCTTACCAAGAGAAAGGTTAACACCAGAAGTCTATAACGATATTAGCCTTTATTTGTCTAATAAATTTGGTAGTACAATTATTGCAGACAACATAACTGTTGTAGCTCAAGATTTTTCACACTTATTTGCAACTATAGCCATAGATGATGTATCGAAATTAGATTTCTCGCATGATGAGATGAAAGCCGATTTGGTTAAAATAACTACTAATTGGTCCGAAGGGTTATTGCATAAATTATGCGAAGAACTTGGTGAATATGCTGGTGGTATTAGACATAAAGAAATTGAGTCATCATTTCCTACAGAATATAGACATAAGTTCAATGCAGATATAACTATAGATGACGTACATCATCTAGAAAAAGCTTCTGTAAATGCTAAATTAGGTTTTAATCTAACAGAAGGTGAAGGGAATGAGTTTATTCTAAAGTTTTATAGTCCAGAAGTTAATCTGACATTGTCAGATACTTTGCCGGCTATTGAAAATCTTGGCTTTGTTGCAATTGATGAGCAAAGTTTTGCAATAAAAGCATCTTCGGATTTTAAGCAAAGTTGGATTTATGAGTTTAGATTATTTAGCCCAATTACTATCAATGTACCTTTCTTACAGCTAAAGCACAATATAGAGGAGGCACTAAGTAAAGTAAGTGACGGTGCCCTAGCCAGCGATATATTAAGTAAGTTATTGGTAATATCTGGTTTTAAATGGACGCAAATAAAGTTACTAAGATGTTTAACGCGTTACTTGCACCAGACAGGATTTATGTATGGTAAGGGTTATATGCAACAAACCTTGATTAAACATAATAAATATACAGAGATGTTAGTGTCTTTATTCGCTGCTAAGTTTGATCCAAAAACTTGCTCAAAAGAACAAGTTATTTCGTTATCAAAGGACATGCAGGATTATTTAGAGGGAGTTTCTAGTAGTACAGAGGATAAAGTTCTGCAAAGTATGCGTGGTATAGTTGAGGCAATTGTAAGGACTAATTTTTATCAAAATATTGGGTCTGACATTAAGAACTATTTATCGTTCAAGTTTGATTCCAGTAAAGTTCCAGATTTGCCATTACCAGTACCTTATGCTGAGATTTTTGTCTATTCAAATGATTTTGAAGGAATACATTTGCGAGGTGGTAAGGTGGCAAGAGGTGGTTTGCGTTGGTCCGATCGTGGAGAAGATTATAGAACAGAAGTTCTAGGTTTGATGAAAGCGCAGATGACTAAAAATGCTGTGATTGTACCAGTCGGTTCTAAGGGAAGTTTTTATATTCATATTACTCAAGGAGAAATGAGCCAAGAAGAATATATGCAGAAAGTAGTAGCTTGCTATCAAGATTTTTTGCGTGGTCTTTTAGATGTGACGGATAATCTGGTAGATGGTAAGGTAGTTCATCCTGACAATACCATAATTCATGATGATGATGATCCTTATCTTGTTGTTGCAGCAGACAAAGGAACCGCTAGTTTTTCTGACTATGCTAATGCAGTATCTAGGGAATATAATTTCTGGCTCGGTGATGCTTTTGCATCTGGTGGGTCTGTTGGTTATGATCATAAAAAAATGGGTATTACTGCAAAGGGTGCTTGGATTTCTGCACAATCACATTTTCTGGATATGGGAATTGATATACAGAAGGAGTCCTTTACAGTAGCAGGAATAGGAGACATGTCGGGCGATGTGTTTGGTAATGGTATGTTATTATCAAAGTATATTAAGTTAGTCGCTGCCTTTAATCATCAGCATATTTTTATTGACCCGGATCCTGACTATAATACTAGTTACAAAGAGAGAGAGCGTTTGTTTGTAACGCCACGAACAAGGTGGACTGATTATGATCCTCAGTTAATTTCTAAAGGTGGTGGAGTCTTTGAACGTTCAGCAAAAATTTTGCATATTTCGCAGGAAATACAAATATTGTTAGATTTGGATACAGACACTATTACTCCAGATAAATTGATTAAAGCTATTTTGAGAGCAAAAGTAGATTTATTATGGAATGGTGGTATCGGTACTTATATTAAAGCGTCTACCGAAAATAATATTGATATCGGCGATAAAACCAATGATATTTTAAGAGTAAATGGCAATGAAGTACGCTCTAAAGTGATTGCAGAAGGAGGAAATCTTGGTCTATCACAACTTGGGAGGATTGAATACTCTTTAAGTGGGGGGCGCATTAATACCGACTTTATTGATAATTCAGCCGGTGTTGATTGTTCTGATCATGAAGTGAATATCAAAATTGCTCTTAATAGTGCTGTTTTGTCTAAAAAAATTACTATGCAAGAACGTAATGAAGTCTTAGAGCAGATGACAGGCGCTATTGAGGAGCTAGTCTTGGTTGATAATTATGATCAAAATTTAGCGCTGACAATTTCTATGCTTTCGACAGCCGTTAATATTGAATCCTTTAGTCAATTGGCACAAGCTTTAGAAAAAGAAGGTTTGTTAAATAGTGAAGTAGAATTTTTGCCAAATAAGGCAGAGCTTTCAAGACGTGCTGTTTCTAGTGAAGGCATGACTAGAGCCGAGCTCTCTGTTCTATTATCGTATAGCAAGATGTCATTTGATTTAGAGTTATCTTCTGCAAAATTAGATGACCAATATTTTGAAAAATACTTGTTTAATTATTTTCCAGAGATAATGCGCGATAAATTTAAAGAAGAAATTATTAATCATCCATTACGCGTAGAGATTATCCGCACTATTATAACGAATAAATTAGTCAACCAGTTGGGCGGGCCATTAATTAGCTCAATCAAAAATGAAACAGGTGGGCATTCATGTGATATTGCTAGAGCACACGCTGTAGTTATAGAAGTATTCAAACTTGAGTCACTATGGCAGAAAGTCGCTAATCTCGGTACGTCAGTTAATATGCCAATAAAAGTGGAGATGTTTTCTGATCTTGGCCGTATTATGAGGCGTGGTATTAGTTGGTTTGTTCGCAATGGTGAACATCCAATTGATATTAATAATGCTATTATGGATTTTAGTAAACAAACAGAAGCATTGTCTGGTATTATTAGCCAATTATTAATTGGCACTACAAAAACTCGGTTCTTCAGTAGAATTGAGCATTATACTAACTCCGGAGTGGATAATAAATTAGCAAAAGAAATAGCTACTCTAGAAGTGTTAGTATCTGCATTTGATATTATTCTTATAGCAAAGCAGACAAACACTAAGAATGAAGAGATAGCTAATTTATATTTTGAAAGTGGGGACATGCTCAGTATAGATTGGCTTAGACAAGCTTGTGAAGCACAAATAAATGAGTCTTATTGGAATAGATTGTCGGTGCAATCTTTAAAAGATGATTTTTATGATAAACAAAGAAGGTTAATTGCTGCTATTGCCTCTGGTAATAAAAAAAATATAAATCTAAAATCATGGTTGCAAGAAAACTACCCTGCTGCTAGTATTTTTCTTAGTTTTGTGGAAGATATAAAAATGCAAGAAATTGTTAATTTTAATATGATTATACTTGCTAATAAAAAATTAGAGATATTTTTAAGAAAATTAAAGGTAGAGTAATGACTTCGCGGTTAAAAAAAGCTAGAGAGGCAGCTGGTTATAGTATTGAAGAAGTATCTAAGATTTTAAAAATTCGTAAGCAATACATAATTAATCTAGAAGAAGAAGCCTTTGATGATATACCTGGTCAAGTCTACGTTAATGGATATACTAAAATATATCATGAGTTTTTAGGACTAGAGTGCCCTACAAAAAGTAATATACCTCTTAATACTCCTAAATTATCTAAGGTAGAAAAGCAAATTGACAAAAAATATATAATATTTATATCGGCTGTAATCTTGGCTGCAGTTGTATTTCTTTATGTATATTTAAAATCTACAGACTTAAACGAAGTTGTACCATTGAATGAGATAACTAACAATATAATAGAAGATCATGGAAATAACGAAGCAACAATTGATTGATACTATTCACCATATCAGTGATAAAATAGACGAAATGCTGGTTAAATCTGCTAAGCAAGCGCAACAGATTATGGATTTACAGTCTCAAAATAAAGAGCTAAAAAAGAACAATCAGGAAACTCTTGATCAAATTAAAGAGTATATTCAAGAATTAGAGCAAATTAGAAATCATTATGTCGATAGTCACAATAACACTGAATAATAAGCAGTTTAAGCTCTCTTGTCCCGAAGAAAGTAGAGGAAAATTAGAGTCTTTAGCGGAAAAGTTAGATTGTGCAATTGAAGATACTAAGAGAAGTAACCCCACTGCTTCATTTGAGTTGTCTTTAATTATTACCGCACTTGGCTTAGTAGATGATACAACTTCTCAAGAACAAAAAACAGGAGGGGAGGTACTAGAAAAGGCTAATTCTGATTTTCAAAAACTCCTATCATCAGTTTCATTGGAATTAAAAACTGTTGCAAAAAAGTTTGAAAACTGATAATAGTTGGAGTTGGGCTGCTTGGTTCGTTTGGTTTGATATAAATCCTCTGGACTATGATTATTCTATTCGGGATTGGCCTCTGATTTGCGCCGTGGCGTAATTATTGCCAAACCCACTTTAACTTAAGGTTCTCTGACGATGAACTTATCCTGACGGCTAAAGTGGTCTTTCTTTCTCTGTGTTGAGCCTGGTGGTGGGATTAAGCCTTGATCCTCCAGCCATTATCTATTAGTTTTGTTAATAACAGATACATAATAATATTTGCTACTACTAGGAATATTATTCCAGTTACAATACTGCCGTCGGCTTGATTTGTAAGGCAATATCTGAACCCATCTACCATGTAGAAAAAAGGGTTCGCCATATTTATTTTTTGAAATATCAAGGGTAAGGATTGCACTGAATAGAAAGTGCCTGATAAGAATGATAACGGGGTTATTAAATAGCTTGTGATAGCTGCATGCTGATCAAAAGAATTTGATATTAAGCCAGACAAAATGCCAAGTTTTCCCAGCAAAGTACAGGAAGAAAGTACATAAAAAATTAATAATAATGGATGATGTAGGCTGTAATCAATAAAAGGCGATAATGCTACGGTTACTGCAATACCGACTAAAATACCACGTAATGTAGCTCCTATTGTAAAAGCGATTATTATTTCAGTGCTGCCTAAAGGTGGTGTTAATATATCAGAGATATATCCTATTACTTTACTCATGATAAAAGAAGAAGAGCTGTTGGCAAAGGCATTTTGTATTATACTCATTATAATTAGGCCGTATCCCATAAAATTAATGAATTTAACACCATCTACATCAGGGCGGTGTGAACCTATTGCTAAAACAAATACCGCTAAAAAAATCAGTGCAGATACCATTGGGGTAAAGATAGTTTGATTATAAACACGCATAAAGCGTTTTATCTCCCGTTGAGTTAGAGTGTAAGTGCCGTACCAATTGATTTTTTCCACAATAATTATTTTGTATAAATTTTATTTAAATTATGATATATTTCGCAAATATTTTTGTCACGCATTATTAACAATTAGCACTAAGAATTATGCCTAAGAAGCTTTTTATTAAAACTTACGGCTGTCAGATGAACGTCTATGATTCAATCAAGATGCAGGAATTACTGGCTCCATTTGGTTTTGAATCTACCGAGGATATTAACGATGCAGATATGGTTGTTTTAAACACATGCCATATTAGAGAAAAAGCATCGGAAAAAGTTTACTCGGAGCTTGGTCGTGTTAAAAAAGTTAAAGATTACCGCCTGCAAAATGGACTTGGTGACATGATAATTGCAGTAGCTGGTTGTGTTGGACAGGCAGAAGGAGAAGAGATATTTAGGCGAGCATATTATGTAGACATTGTTGTTGGGCCGCAATCTTACCACACCTTGCCAGATCTGGTTGCAAAATTAGCGAGGTCAGAAAAACGTCTAATAGAACTAGATTTCATTGAAGAAGAAAAATTTGATAATTTACCAAAAAATTATCAAGGGCAAGGCGCTAGTGCTTTTGTATCAATCCAAGAAGGGTGCGATAAATTTTGTACATTTTGCGTAGTTCCATATACTAGAGGTGCTGAATTTTCTCGCAAGGTAGAGGAAATATACCGTGAGTCAATGGCAGTGGTTACACAAGGAGCGTCCGAAGTGCATTTGCTAGGGCAAAACGTAAATGCTTATCACGGCAAAGCTGCTGATGATAAAAATTATTCTATAGCAGACTTAATTCGTCATATTGCTAAAATAAAAGGTCTGGAAAGAATTCGTTACACTACTTCGCATCCACGAGATATGGATGATGATTTAATTGCATTGCATGGGCAAGAATCAAAATTAATGCCGTTTTTACATTTACCTATTCAATCTGGATCTAATAAAATTCTAAAAGCTATGAATAGAAAGCATACTCGTGAAGAATATTTCACTATTATTGATAAACTTAGAGTCGCAAGGCCAGATATTGTTATGTCATCAGATTTTATTATTGGGTTTCCAGGAGAAAGCGATGAAGATTTTGCCGACACATTGGATTTAGTTAAAAAAGTTAGTTATGGTCAATGTTTTTCTTTTAAATATAGCCCAAGGCCTGGTACACCTGCAGCTTCTATGGAACAAGTTCCAGAAGCTATAAAAGTTGAGAGACTAAATATTTTGCAGAAAGAATTATCTAAGCAACAATTACAATTTAATGAAAGCTGCGTAGGTAAAATTATTCCAGTGTTATTTGAGAAGCCAGGTAAATTTGATGGCCATATTGTTGGCAAGACTCCATATATGCAGTCTGCATACATAGATAATGTTGATAAAAGCTTGATTGGCAAGATTGTTAATGTCAAAATCAACAAAGGATCAGCAATTAGTGTATCGGGCGAAGTAATTTAATTATGCTATTAAGGTTTATAATTTTTTGTACAAAGATGGCATTGTTCTTCGGGACAATAGGGCTAGCAATTGTAGCATATGTTATATATCATTATAGCAAAGATTTACCAGATTATTCGCAGCTGAAGCGATATTATCCCCCGTCGATTACTAGAATGTATTCCGCTGATGCAAAGCTGATAGAAGAATACGCTAGAGAGCATAGAATCTTTGTACCAATCAGCGCTGTTCCAAGATCATTAGTTGAGGCCTTCGTTGCAGCAGAGGATAAAAATTTCTACAGCCATGAAGGAATTGATATCATGAGTATTATCCGCGCGGCAATCAATAATGTATCGCGTATTATGAATAATAGGCGCGTTGAAGGCGGTTCAACTATTACCCAACAACTAGTAAAAAACTTCCTGTTAACTTCCGAGCGCTCGCTAGATAGGAAGATAAAAGAAGCAATTTTATCTTATATGATGACGCAAACTTTTACTAAAGAAGAAACACTAGAACTATATTTGAATCAAATTTATTTAGGTAAGGGAGCTTATGGAGTGGCATCTGCTGCACTAAATTATTTTAATAAATCGGTAGAAGAGCTGACTTTAAATGAGTCTGCAGTACTCGCTTCATTGCCTAAAGCACCATCAAAATATAATCCTTCTCGAGACTATAACCGTGCTTTTGAACGCAAAAATTATGTTTTAGGGCGTATGTATGATGATGGTTACATCACGGAGGCTGAAGCTAGAGCAGCTATAGTAGAACCAATAAAACTAGCCACCTTTGATAAAGTACAAACTTTAGATGCTGATTATTATGCAGAAAAAGTTAGGGAAGAAGTTATTGGCATGTTTGGTCAGGAATATTTTTATACTGCAGGGCTAACAATCATTACTTGTGTTGATTCTAAAATGCAAGAAGCAGCTGCTAATGCTTTACGTTTTGGTATTAAAAAATTTGATATGATGCGCGGCTATAGAGGGCCACTAAAAAATATCAATATTATAAACTGGAATGATGAATTACGCAGAATGAACAGGCCAGAAGGGCTTCGACATTATCAATTATCTGTTGTCCTTGCAGTGCAGGATAATGAGGCCAAGATAGGTTTACAAGGCGGTAATATCACCAAATTGTTTTTAAAGGATATGAAGTGGACAGCAACTAACCTTAAATCAATACATAAGCTCCTAAAAGTAGGTGATGTTATAGTAGTTGAAAAGATAGCGGGAAATTATATGTTGCAGCAAATACCCGAAGTAAATGGGGGTATAATGGTTGTGGAGCACAAAACTGGTCGCGTGCTGGCTGCTGAAGGAGGTTATGATTTTGGTATTAGTAAATTTGATCGTACAACGCAAGCCAAGCGTCAGCCAGGTTCTTTGATTAAGCCATTTGTGTATTTGTCTGCATTAGAAGCGGGAGCTAGACCAACTGACATATTTGAAGATGCGCCGATCGAAATAGAACAAGGCCCAGGATTGCCTTTATGGAAACCAAAAAATTATGAAGATAATTTTTTGGGTCCAGTTACTATGCGCATGGGACTTGAAAAATCACGGAATACTATAACAGTCCGAGTAGGGCAGTTTGCTGGATGGCAGAAGGTAGCAGATACCATAAAACGCTTTGGTATTAATAACAATCCAAAGGTAGTTCCATCCATGGTACTTGGGGCTTTAGAGACCACTCTGTCTAGAATGACAGTAGCTTATAGTATTATTGCTAATAATGGTCGCCAAGTTGAGCCGCATTATATTGAGTTGATCAAAGATCGTAAAGGAAATGTGATATATAAAAGAGACTATACTGAATGCCCTGAATGTAAAGCATATATGCTAGATAACGAAGGTAAGATTCTTCCTCCAGATATCACCATACCACCAGGTCGTGCTATTACAGATGAGGCAAGTAGTTATCAAATAACTTCGCTTATGATGGGTGGTATTCAACGGGGAACAGGTCGTGGTGCTAAAAATGTTGGTCAAATTATAGCTGGCAAGACTGGTACCACAAACAAAGCAAAAGATGCATGGTTTATGGGGTTTACTCCTAAAATTGTAGTTGGCACCTATGTTGGGCATGATATTCCAAAGAGCATGGGGAAAAGAGTTTCAGGTGCATCAATTGCATTACCAATATTTGTACATTTTATGCAAAATGGTTATAAAGATGAGCCATCAGTTGACTTTATAGTGCCTGATTCTATTGCTTTATCCATGGTAGATTACACTACGGGCAAGCCTTCAATGGAAAAAGATGCAATTCTCGAAGCTTTTAAAGTCAATAATTACAATCCTGCGTTAAATGTTGTGCCGAATGAAGTAACAAGAGGCCAACAAGAACATGATCCATTCGCTAATATTCAAAAACAAGATACCTCACAAGAGCTTTATTAAATTCGAATTACCTAATGTTTATTTCATATAATTTTTTCTATATTAGTAGGCGCAAACCATAGTCTTTTTCAAGGCGCTCGGCTTATAAAAATATTAGCAAAAATAAATTAATTAATAAATTAACTAGTTATTAATCTTTGCCATTCATGATTACAGTTAACAGGAGATGAGAATTAAATCAGAGCTTGTTGTATTAACTTAATCAAAAAAGGAGAATAATTATGCCTAAAAATATTGGACAAAAGATTCTAAACTTTTTGAACGCAGCATTAGTAAAAATGGCTTCTGCCATAGAGCAAATATTTGATGTAATAGTTGATTTGGGTTCAGCGTGTCTAAGAGCCTTTATTATAAAAACAGTAGATAATGAGCATATAGAAGATATATTGATAGATGGACTAGATGATGCCGTTGAAGCCGCGAAGGACTTAGATGTGACCGCTCTAATAGAATCAGCAGCTGGCGAGGGGTCTTCTGCTTCTCCGCTTGTAGGAGAAGGTATAGTAGAGATGTCTATTGAATAAGTTCTAATTACTTTTTACTCTATAGATAGAGGTATTTTTATATTGCAAAATGTAAAAATACCTCTATAAAAAATAAACTATATAATATTAAAATTATCTCCAAGTCAGCAATGATTCCATAACATTTTATAAACATCTCCATCTTTTTGTAATTTAGAGTGTGGTCCGTCTTCAACTACGTGCCCTTTGTCGAAAACTAATATTCTATCCATGTGTAGAAGCGTTGAAAGTTTATGGGCAATCACTAAGACGGTTTTATCTTGCATTAGAGTTTGTAGAGATTGTTGTATTAAATGTTCTGTATGGGCATCTAAAGAGCTAGTAGCTTCGTCTAATATTAGTATTTGCGCTTTTTTTAGAAATGCACGTGCAATAATTATTCGTTGTCTCTGTCCTCCAGAAAAATTATTACCCCGTTCACCGCAGATAGTATTATATCCATCGGGTAAAGTTAGTATAAAATCATGTATATATGAAGATTTGGCTGCTTCGTATACTTCCTCATTACTTGCGGCCATATTGCCATAACGAATATTTTCTAAAATTGATCGGTGAAACAATATAGGTTCTTGAGGAATAATGGAAATATTTTCTCTAAGGCTATTTTGCGGCACTTTACTTATGTCTCTTCCATCAATTAGGATAGATCCTTTTTCAATATCATATAATCTTGAAATCATACCTGCAAAAGTGGTTTTTCCTGAACCAGAAAAGCCAACTAAGCCTACTCTTTCGTGCGCTTGTATAATAATTGACTGGTTTTTGAATGTGTTATTGTTATTGCGGTATTTAAAAGTTACGTTTTTAAATTCTACTATGGGTGTTTTTATTTTTAATGGCTCTGCATTAATCTCGTCATGCATTCTGTATTTTTTTAATAAGCTCATACTTTGACTAAAGGAGCCAATTTGTTCGAATAAATCTCCAAAAGCTTGCGTTAAATCCCATATGTTTTCAATCACAGAAACGCATAATGTAATGATTAAAATACATTGTCCAATCGAGATTTCTAGATTACTACGAAGCGTTATTATATAATAAATCATTGCAGTGATCATTAAAGTACAGGATAGACCAAGCGCATAACGTAGTTTAAGCATAAACCATTGCATGTTTTCGTCGCTATTTACTGCTCTATTTGTATAGGTTCTAAGATATTTGCTCTCATGTTTGTAGGAAGAAAATATACGTATTGCCGAGATATTAGCAATTGAGTCAACTATTTTTCCTGCAACTAGGGCTTTATCTTTGCCATATAAAGTTGAATAATTATTTATAGTTTTTGCAAAATATAGGCTAATACCAACGAAAGATATAATCCAAGTTAAAAATATTGCGGCAATATGCGAGTGTACTGTATATAAGGTTATAAGAGCGAATACTAATATTGCCAATTGGCGTAGTATTTTTTCACTACCATATGAAAAAATCATTTCCATAGAGCGTGCTGCTTCAGTTATTCTATTGGAAATATCGCCAGCTAGTGTAGTTTGAAAAAAATGATGTTCATGATATTGCGTATAATCATAGAATTGCTCTATAACATGCGCTTTAATTTTAGGCATTGCTTTTAGGTATATGTAGTCATATATTCTCCATAAAATATTCATGCTTTCCCACCATAAAGCATATATTACAACCCATTTAAACAGCATAGATGCTAGATCAATGCTAGTTATATCTTGGTCGGAATATGCTTCAATTTGATCAGTAATATTTTGTAGAAAAATACTATCAATAGAAGGAGTAATACCAGTAATAATTATAAGTAAAATAAGTAAACAAATTTGAATTTTTTGTGTGCTAAAAAGAAAATAAGCACATTTATTCAGTATTTTCTGTAATGACAGGTTTTCTTCTTGTGAGTTCATATACTAAATTTGTTTATATAGAGACCAAAATGCAAAAAAACATTACATGAAAATCTCGAAAATTGATAGTACTTTATTTATAGCTTAATAATAAAGAATGCTAATTTATATAGAATAATTGTTAACATCCCTTGATTTTTATGACAAAGCATGTTAACATAACAGCCAGGATTAAATTAACCTTTTGGACAAAATGACAGACTCAAAGAAAGTACAAAACGTGATAGAAGAGAAAGATATTTTCTCTGATATAAATTATATATGTAATTCAACGTCATTGATTGTAGACTCTTTGCAAAAGGGACTAGATATAGCTCAGCTTCCAAGCGGTGATGTCATAGTCACTGAGATCAAAACTATCAATACTCAGTATAGTTGGAGCGAAGCAAAACAAAGAATGATTAAAATTGGTCAAACCCAATAATAACTAGAATTACATCAGAGTTGTCAAAAGGCCTCTATTCTTTACTATAAATTAAATTATTATAATTGATTTATATAATTAATTATCCCTTAAGTATATTTTTTTATATCATAATATGTAGATAGAAAATTATATATATAAGGAATTTTTATTATGTCAAAAGTAGCATCATCTGAATCATCGCAATTGAAAACTGCAGCGCAAAAAATTGCAGCTAGTTTTAAACAAGAAGTCAGAATTGAAAAACATGCAATGTCTCAAGAGGCAATGCTTGCTTTTATTGAACATGTTAAAGTTGAAAAATCTAAAGATGCGGAGGCAAGTGTTTCTCTTGTTGATTACATTACAGATAATTTCTACGCGGGGCAAAAAAATGTAGTAGTTGTGCCAGATTTATCGGGTCTTACTATTGGCACTAAAATGCAATATGAGAAGGTAGAAGATATAACTACTGAAGATTTAAATAAAGAGCATGAAAGCTACTTAGACTTATCGGGTGTGGACTTTACTGGTGCTAATATTAAAGGTGCAAAGTTTGAAGCGGTAAATTTAGCTAGTGCTAGTTTTTGTGATACTGATTTAAGTGATGTGTCTTTTAATGATTGTTATATGTCAGGTGTCGATATGCGTGGTGCAGACATTAGTAATTGCAGTTTAAGCGAAACTGATTTAGATGATCGTTTGAGTTATGATAGCACCCTTAAGCCTGCAGCAATATCTGAATTAGCAGTACATAGTCATCGTACTAGATATTCAGGTATGCATTTTAGTACTTTGGAACCGTTGATGCATCAATATAATGAACGTAATGAAGAAATAGAAGAACGCGCGGAAGATAGGTACAATAAGGAAAAGGCTGCAAAATTAGCGATACAAGAAGAAGCGATTGAAAAAAAACAGCAGCAAGTGAATGAAAAATATAAAACGTTAGGTACTATTGAGTATGTGAGAGGTTCTAACGAAGAATATAATACATTAACTGCTGAATTAACTCAATTGCAGAAAAAAAAGAAGGAAACTCAATCATTATCTTTTGAAGAAGATTTTGATAAGAGAAATATAAAATATGTTATGCACCCTAGTGTAGCAGAGCTGCCATTATTATTGGACGATGTAGGGCTAGTTAAATTTGATCCAGCATATAAAAGAGGTAGTGATAAGGCCGCTAGGGATCAAGAAAAACAGTATGTGCGATTAACCCGTGAAGATGCTGAAAGTTATATCGAGGCGATTAAAGAAAATCCTCAATTAACTATAAACGATTTTGCTAAAAGTAAGATGTCTGAACAGGGCATTAGCGTCAAGTCTAATGCTAAAGTTATCGCTGATTTTTCTACTTATATAGAGAGTGGCAAGGAGGCTTTATACGCTGGGGTCGCTGTAGATTTATCAGGTCTTGATTTTAGTAAAGCAAATTTGCAGGAAGCTTGTTTTGCAGGTGCCAATTTAAAGGGTGCTAAATTTAATGCTGCTAATCTAAGCCTTGCTACATTTGAAGGAGCAAATCTAGAAAACGCAAAATTTAAAGAAACTACAGCGCGTGACGTAAACATGTTCGCGGCTAATATAGATGGTGCTGAGTTTAGTAGCGCAGATTTTGGTCGCGCTTATATGTCGCATTCCAGCGCATATGAGGCGACAGTATCAGAAACTAGCTTTAATTTTGCAGATATTAGAAATGGTACATGGGATGGGGCGCAGGTTAGTGGCTCAACATTTAATTATGCAGATTTAGAAGGGATTTCTCTTGCTAATGCAGTCATAAAACAAACTACTATGCAGCATGCAAACCTAGACAGAGCTATTCTAGAAGGGTGTCAGATGATTGAGGCTGATCTAACACGTGCATTTATGGCAGAGGCTAAAGCTAGTAATTTAAAATTAAAGGATTCGATTTTAAAGGATGTAGATGCTAGAAAAATAGATTTATCAGGTGCAGAAATTGATGAATTATGCAAGCTAGAAGGTATTGATTTAGAGAATGCAGTCTTAAGAAAGATAAAAGCTGATAAGGTTAGTTTTGTTGATGCCAATATGAAGGGTGTTGAAGCTTCCGGTGCGCACTTAGAAGGAGCTATATTAGAGGGAGTAGAGATGCAATTCTCAAACCTAGAAGATGCAGTGATGAATGGCGTAAAAGCATCTGGCGTAGATATGACTGGAGCAAATCTTACCAATGTTAAAGCTAGGGGAGCGCAGTTGAAAGGTGCTGCATTAGAAGGGGTAGTTGCCCATAAGGCAGACTTAACAGAAGCAGTTATGGAAGGGGCTAATCTAAGGGGTGCTAAGATGCACTCTGCTATTTTAGAAAAGGTTAATTTACAAAAAGCTGATTTACGTAATGCAGAGCTAGAAAATGCTAGGTTAGCAGAAGCACAAATGGAGAAAGCAAAAGTAAATGATGCTACTGATTTACATGGAGCTGATGTCCGCGCAGTTAAAGGAAATTTAGAGCATGAGGATATTTCTGGTAAAAAAACAGAAATGTCTCCTGGAGAAAAAGTACGCCGTGATAATGAAGTTCATAAAGCTAAACAAGTAGGCGTGGTTGGCAAGTTGTTTGGCAAGGTATGCAAAACGGTGGGGCATTATGCAAAAAAAGCTGGTGAGTTCATAAAGCAACCGGTTTCAGAAAAATGGGGGCGTATAATTGGTGCGGCTCTTGGGGCAGTAGTAGTTGGTTTGTTCGTAGCAAGTGTTGTGGCTACAGGTGGTGCAAGCTTAGCAGTTTTAGCTGCTGCTGTTGGCGGTGCTGCTATAGTTGGTGCAGCATCTGGGGCCGTAGCAGGACATTATGCTGCTAAACACACGGGGTTATCTACTTTAGTTGGTGCAGGGGGCGGTTTTGTAGCAGGTGGTCCTATAGGAGCTGGTTTAGGTGCCGGAGTTGCTATTGGCGCTAATCAAGTTGTAAAAATGGCTGTAGGTCAGTCTATTGACGAACTGGCTGGAAACGGAATTATAAAAGTTGGTGAGGGAGCAGAGAAGTTAGGTGCTTACGTAGGGATGAGTGAAGAGCAAGAAAGGCTCTTAGATGCAAATAAGCAGGCAAAAGCTTCATACAAAGAGCCAGTTCCAGAAGTATTATTGAGTGAAGATATAAGTCAAGGTAGAGAGCAAGATAGAATGCAAAAAAAAGCTTTAGCGCACTCTAAAACTGAAGGTTTAGAGAAACCTGCTGTGGCAACAAAGAGACATGTAACACAACCTGAGTTGCAAGCGAAAGCAAAAGCTGTTGGAGACAAAATAGATCATAATCCCAAAAAATCCAGTGATGTTATTCCACCCGTCAAACAACCCAACAATAGCAGATCGATGGGATAGTAGCAGATAAGTAAATTCAAAAAGGGCAACACCGAAAATTTACTTTAAGGGAGTTGTCCTCTAGTAAATAGAAAATATGCTCTTGATTTATAGCTAAAATATCTATAGATGAAAACTTGGTAATCCACAGGTAGATGAATAAAAATATAACAATAGCAGGCACTAAAATTAACAAAAATACTAGCAATATGCTTATCAAGGCAGTTAATCATCCTGCTTCGAATACAATAAGTAGTAATGAGTTGTTACCAAAAATTTTCTTTGAAAAAATTGAGTTATCAGACCTGCAAGATTATATGGAGGCTAAGCGTGTTAACAGCAGAATTGATTATTCTTTAAATGAATTCGTTAGCCAGCGTTCCAACTATAACAAAAAAAATACTATAATCATTGCTGATTTATCAAATCAAAAAATTGGTAGTAATAAATCATTGCAATTATTAGACCTTAAGGGCGCCGTATTTACTGGTTCATTAATACAAAATATTGTGTTCAGTTTATGTAATTTAGAGGGGGCTTATTTTTGTGGCATACATTTACAAGATGTTGAATTTATAGATTCTAATATAAATTTTGTTGATTTTCGTAGAGCGGATTTGGGGAGTTGTAAATTTTCTGATAATTACCGTGATCCACCATGGAATTTAGTGGAGGGTATAAAACTGGGCTCAAAAGCATCGTGTATTAGAGTGTATGCAGATATAAAAAACGATACTGCAAAAAAAAACGAACAAAAGCGCTTACTTGAAAGCAAGCGCTTAGAACTCCTTGCAATAAAAAGTAAAACCCCATTAATGACAAGGTTAGGATTATTTTCAAACTTAGTAGATTCCAGTGTGGCCTACAAAAGAGCACATAGAGAATTATATAAAATGCAAAAAGGAATATTCCATACTAATAATATAATCCATACTAGTTTTTATAATATATTTAAAGCAGAACAATGTGTATTTGATCCAATGCTTTTAACTGGAGAGAGCTTTTGTGATAACTCAATTCAGAAAAAATTAGTACCACTATCTCGAAAAAATTTAGCGGAATATTTACAGCGGGTTAAACAAGAAAGGGGCTTGTCTCTAAATGAGTTTGCTAAGGAATTGTATGTAGGGTCTTTGAATAAAGCTACTAAAATTGATAAGCATTTGAAAATTATCGCTGATTTATCAAGTAAGGTTAATGCTTTTGGCAATAATGAATGGCATCGCGTGAATTTGTCTGGTTTGGACTTTAGTAATACTGATTTATCTGAAACAATTTTTTCTGGTTCAGATTTATGCAAATGTAATTTCACAGGAGCGAATCTTAGTAATGCAAATTTTGAGAGTGCTTTGATACAAGAAGCTATTTTTTGTAATACTATACTGCGTAAGAGTAATTTTTATTGTACTGATATATCTAAATCCCGCTTTACGGACAGTAAATTGATGTATGCAAGGTTTGACTGGAGTGTTGCAGTAAGCGCTAGTTTTAAGTCTGTAAATTTAGAATTTTTACAAGCGCCAAATTCTAATTGGCAAAATATAAAAATAGAAAATTCTCAGATGAGTTACGGTGATTTTACTAAGACAAATTTTCAGGGAGCAGAGTTTCAAAAAGTAACTTTTAAGCATTCTATTTTTAATAAAACTTTATTCGATAAAGCTAATTTTATTAATTGTGACTTGAGCGAATCATTGTTTAATGAAGCGGTTCTAAAACATGTGATATGGGATCGCTGTATGGCACAAAATATTGAAATGCGGCATGCTAATTTAACGGGTGGTAAAATTTCAGAATATTGTAATTTTGAAAAAGCAGATTTTTCATATGCCATTCTCGATGGTATTAAAGCTCCAAGAGCACATTTCGCCGGTGCAATTATGGAGCATGTTAAAATTGGTTATGGTAAATTGGCAGCTAGCTGTTTGGATGGCGCCTCTTTAAAGTTTTCGGATCTAAATAGCTGCGTTCTAAGCGAGTCTAGTTGTATTGGAACAGACTTTACTGGTGCAAAATTATTTAATATAAAGATGGTTAGAAGTAGCTTGAAGAGTAGCGTGTTAGTAGGTGCAATAATACAGGACTCGAGTTTCAATAAAACAAATTGTGAAGATTCTAATTGGCAAAGTGCTAAATTCATTGAAGTTATATTGGATCATGTTAATAATCACCGCATCAAGATTAATGATAATACGGAGTTTGTTAATTGCAGCTTAAAAGAATTAAATGGTCAGTTTTATCATTATGATGAAGATGCCTTTATGGATATTATGTTTGTTGAACAGTTGGAAATGAATATAGCAAAGATTGACCGTGCAGAACTTTTGCGTAAAATTGGTATATTTTCTTTCGTGTTACGTCTAGTTTCTGCAGAGTATAAGGCTATCAGCCGTAAAGAGGTCAAGAGACTACATAATATTAAGTTGCATAATAGTAAAGAGTTAAAGCAATATCTTAAAAAATTGAATGATCAAGAGAGAGCGGGTAGAGATTTAAATAAACTTAAAGTCATGAATTTATTAATGCAAGCTTCTCATTAAACATATTTTATCTTGCGTGCTGTAGGTAATTAGTATACAATGCCACACATAAGCGATCTTTATTGTCGCGGGGTGGAGCAGTCTGGTAGCTCGTCAGGCTCATAACCTGAAGGTCGTTGGTTCGAATCCAGCCCCCGCAACCAACTTTTAAAGTCTTTCCGAGGCTTTACCTAGTTTCATATTTTTTCTCGGGGATACTCTGGGTATACTTTAGAACAAAGTTTAAAAGCAATTATAATATTTTATCTTCTAATTCTAAACGCCTTGCAGTCAATGTTTGATTATCATATTTCCAGTAATCACTACCTCTAGCTGAACTCCAATTATACCCCATGTCACGTAGCACCTTCAAAGCGGCGGCGGATAAAGAGGTTACTTTTCCTTCAAGGACAACCTGATTTGAGTTTTCATCTACTACGGTACATGTTATACTTTCATCTCTGGCAAAGCTTAAAATGGCATTATTAGGTACTTCCATGCCTTTAAATGTCAATCTAGCCTTTCGCTCCTCTATATTACTATATTGCTCTAGTGCATTTTTATCCGATAATTCATTTATAACATCCCTCTTAGGCGTTACTTCTCTTATTTCAGCTAGTTTTATAGCTTGTACTGCTTGATCTGGATCTACCCTAAAAAACTCTCTGTTTCCTCGTAATCTTTTATCTGAAAATATTTTATGCACTCTACTTTCAACAAGTGCAGCATTAATCACTTCAGCCGCATAAAAGCATTGAAAGGGCAAAGGAACACTAGTATTATCCAGCTCTTTAATCCTTTGCTCAATACTCCTGTTAGTTCTACCTATTTTTACTAGATCAGGCATTGATTCATTTACTAAAATATAAATTATATTATTCATAATTCTTACAATTAGCTTGTTAAAAACTTTATATTCTTATTCCATATTCAATTATTATCGAATAAGGAATCCATTCTAAATCTTTTGATTTTAAATATTACCCCACCTAAAGCACCTAAACCACCTAAAGTTTTATTTTTTATCCTCTAAAACCCTTTTAAGAAGGTGGTTGTAGGGCTTTTAGAAATTCACATTTGATTCACCTAAAGTCATCTAAAGTACCTAAAGTTCTTGGTAGACCCAATTTTTACTAAATCTTGCATTTTTTCATTAATTAAGAGGTAGATAAGTTTACTCATAGCTTCTCATCTATATTTTCTTTTGGAGTATTAGCCTTATTCAGCCAGTTCATAGCAATTTCTTCATTTTGTTCAATCGCCATTTCTACAGATTGTTTGGCAAGATCCAGCAGGCGTTTTGATTCTTTCCGTAAAGCAAATGATTGCTGGATTTTGGCAGCTATTATATTTTGTACATTTTTATCTATTAAAGGAATATTAAAGTTTAGGATATCTTCGTCAAGAATTACTGGGTAGCTAGTACCTGTATTTGGTTTTAAAGACCACTCAAGAAATAAATTTGATCTTAGGAACAAAAATAAAGTCTCTTTACTCACCTGACTTCCAGATTTTTCTTCCAATACACAAAATGCCCCACTCCCTATGTAATTATCCTTATTAACCATAGCTATTCCGCTTCTATAGGTTCTCACTTTAGAAACAATTATTTGTCCTGTGCTCAACCTTCGTTTAGCATTAGCTGGTAATTCTGCTCCTGTAATAAATTCAGGCATAATTTCCCCGCTTGAAACATCTATGGATCCTATCTCTACATATTCATATAACTTGTCTTTATCAACCTTGAAAGTTCGTTTTGATAATTTGAACAAGCTACCTATAGAATCATAGCCTAATTTATATTTTAATAGTGCATTTTCTATCTCCTCATACTTAGGTTGATAATATTCAGCATCAAGCCTTTCTGTAATGCTAAAGGACTCACTCAATGTTTTTATAGCAATATTTTCCGTCGATGGTTTGAAGTCCACCAAATCTAACTCTTGCAGTAACAGTCGCTCCGCTTCGGCGTAAAGAGATTTACTTTGCTGTAGCTTTTCATGAGATGTTGTTACTAATGACTCTATTTTTGATTGAAAGTTGTTGGATAAAATAGGTATTATAAACTCACTAATATCCTGTGGATAAATTTCTATTTGACCAGAAGTGCCAGAATAATGTTTATCTATTTGGAATTGTCCATATCTTGATTGTAAATATATCATTAGATAACAGTGATTAGTACTTTTAGACCTAATAACGGTAATGTGATTATCAATTGAAACTACTGTATTGCAATTAGCATAATGCATATTAACTCTGCCTAATGTGCCAACACCTGTTGAGGTTAAGAGTATATCGTGTGTTTTTAATATTTTTTTGTTACTCCCCTTTCTTGCTAATGTATATTTAATTTCATCATTTCTGATATGCTGACTATTCAATATTATTGAATCACAGATATGATTGTATATTGGTTGACTATATCTGCTATTATAATGCAATATATTTTTTAATTTAGAAAAATGATGCTTTTTTATATCGTTTTGGGATTTTAAATTATCAATTTTAAAAAATTCAGCATGAATCTTGAATCTATCATTTTCAACACGTACCTCTGACAATCTCATCTCCACCGCTTCCAGCCCTTCTAACAACGCTTTATACTTAGCATCATCAAAAGGGCTTAGAGCTTTCCCAGAAAAGATAGACCCTCTTTCTTAGAAAATTCAATGAAAGCTTCAGCTATACCGTCCTTTGTTAAGCCTTCGTGATTATATAGATCATGATCAACAAATTTATGTCCGTGACTATCTAACTTATCCGTGCCGTCAATATCCTTAACCCAAGTTGGTACGAAATTCGTTAAAATGACACAAAAATCATAAAATTTAGAGTTATTACAATCAAAAAACCTCAAGAGTAAGCCGTTCTAAAAAAGATAGCAGCTTTGTAGTGCCATATACTACA